>OLQL01000353.1_pt1 | contig 50707 bp, 57 predicted proteins | sample 1672971 | NCBI WGS metagenome assembly OLQL01 (sample SAMEA3136742, study PRJEB25190) | human gut metagenome | biome: human gut; feature: human-associated habitat; material: faeces | place: Austria | collected 2013
ATTATCGCGCTGCTTCCCCAAAAGCGGTACGGCAGAGGACGCTATTCAGTTGTCGTGAGAGGAAGTATATCTCCTCTCAATTACAATGGATAGCGTCGAAGCATGGGAATGGGACGGAAAGAAAATAAAAATTTTACTTTTGAAGTGAGTGCGGAGGGCGATGGACTCATTTTTTGGCATTGGAGCCTGAAATGTAAAAGAATTTTACAGAATTGTTGGCTTCCTGAAGCCGATAGTATATAATAATGGCAGAAGGGAGAAATAAAAAGTGCGTTTTGATGAACATTTTGCCATGAGAAAACTGATAGGGACAAAATTAAAGGACTATATTCGCAGCAATGGATTCTCAAAAGTATCGTTTTGTATGAAAACAGAAATTTCTCGCACTACTTTAGATAAGATTTTGAATGGTGAGATAGATAATAAGAGTACATTCAATAACAGTTACTGAAAAAACCAGAGTAATGAAGGAGGGAAACTTGTATGAATAGCCAACAGGCAATTCTTAGCAATGAATCTAACTATACAGTTTTCCGTGCGGGAGATAAGGTAATTAGATTTCGCGCACCATATTCATTGGAGCATTATACGGAAGTAAAAGAATGGAATCATGGTTATATTGTAGCGATGGCAAAGTATAAGCAGAATGACAGGCCAGAAGAAGAGTATATTGATCTAATTCCTATTTTGAAAAATTTATATTTTGATCCAGAGACATTTTTGACTCCAATCAAGGAAGTGAGAGTGGCAAATGGTTAATGTAAAAAATATAGCCGATGAGGCAGATATGATCATAAATGGTTATGCATTCAGATGTAGTCCAGAGAGGTTCCGAGTGCTAAATTTGAATTGCCCTGATAAGGCAGTGGTTTTGTCAAAGGACGGTGAAGTTCTGGAGACAAGCATGGATGATATAGAAATTCAAATTGTTAAAGATTATTTAGAAAAGAATCGGAAGTTCTTGGAGGAGTAAAATGCCAAAGTATTACGAATTCAAGATTGCAGGATATTATCTGTATTTCACGTCGTACTGCGTGATTGAATGTATGCATGTTCACGCAAGCAACCAGTAATACTCCACAAAATGAAAAAGCGCTCACCGTGAAAGGTGGGCGCTTTTCTCTTTCTTAATCTGTACTTATAAAAGGTATATCACACCAGCATATCGAACAGTCCAATCATCAGTGGCATCGTCATGATGGAAAGCAGCGTACTCAGAACATACAATGCACTTGAGTGCGCCGCATCACGATTGTAGAGTTGCGCCATTGAGGTGACTGTCGCACAAGACGGCGTAATAGCCGATAGATAGACTGTCATTAAAATTGCTTTACCATCTGCAATCCAGTCAGATGCGTGGAACACGCGAAGTAGCAGCAGAACAATGATAGGAACTACAATCAGACGAAGTGCAACGGGAAGATAGTTGCGCGGTGTGCAGAAGACTTTCTTTAACGGTACTTCCGCAATCGCCATACCGGCCAGCAGCATCCCCATAGGCCCTATCATAGCACCTACGCTGCTGAGCGTACTCACGATAGGTGTAGGCAACGAGATATGCAGAAGGTACAAGAGCGCACCGGCGACAATCGCAATCAGGTTGACATTGGTCAGAATCTTCTTCCATTCAAGTTTTGCGCCCTCTTGCAGGCAGGCACTTGCGTGCGTCCAGAGAAGAATTAGCTGAACGATGACGAAAGCGCAGGAATACACGACATATTCCTCGCCGAGTAATGCCTGAACCAGAGGGATGACGAGCGCAGCCGCATTGCTGTATATGATGTTGACCTGCTCCACGACATCCAATTTAAGCGGCCTTTTAAAGATAGCATTGAGGACCAGAAACACGACATGCATTCCGACCGCTATGCCCATCGAGTACAAGAGTCCTGTGCGAATCTGCGGCGTATCATCGATTTGAAATGCGTTGAGAACAACACACGGCATGACCAGATACACGAAAACTACGGACAAAACCTTGCTGTCTGAGGCTTTCAGAAGCCCTGCTTTGACGACTACATAGCCCATCAGAAGAACGATAAACAGCTGAGCTATCTGCTGCATGAGCAATATACTGACTTCCATAATAATCCCTTCCTTCGATTCAGAATAGCGTACTCCTTTCTCTGGAAAGAGTCAATATGCAACATGACGGAAGTTTTTAGAAAAAGGCGAAAATCAATGGCTAGTGGCAAAGACTAAGCGTTAGCCATATGTACTGGATACTATGCACAGTTTCGTGATGTGCTAATTATGCAAACAGTAAAACTTGATAGAGAAGTTGTAAAATCTATAAAAATCAATGTAAACGCGATATTTTCTTTGGTATAATATAGTTAAGAAGCTACCCCCTAAAGGGAAGGAGGTTAACTATGAAAAGGAGAATTAGTACAGCGAAAAGAATTGTTGCTGTAGCCTTGGCTGCTACGGTTGCGGTTTCTTTGACCGGCTGTAAGAAGAGAAAAAACAACACTAATGCGGCAAGCTCGGATGCGTCCACGAGCCAAAGTCAGGCTGCGGTTCCGGAAACACCAGAAGTAACCGCCACACCTGCACCGACGGCTACGCCTGCACCGACCGCCGCGCCCGCTGAGAACACCGATAAGAAAGACAACACCACCAGCGAGCCGACTAAGACAGAGAAGCCGAGCACCGGCACTTCGACTTCCGGCGGGACGACAAAACCGGCAGCGACAAAAACACCGGCACCTGCTCCGGCAGCTACTCCGGCTCCTACCGCAAAGCCTCAGGTAAAATATACCTTCACGGTTCGCCGTCATGAGGCGACCTGCACCACGCAAGGCTACGATGAGCATATCTGCCATGAGTGGGGCGGCATGAACTACAATGACCGCTTTGTTCCGGCAAAGGGACACAGCTGGGATGGCGGTACAGTCACGAAGGCTGCTACTTATACCGAGACCGGTATCAAGACCTTCAAGTGCAAGGAATGCGATGAGACGCGCACAGAGGAAATCCCGTCTCTCAACAAGACCTATCATATCAAGAGCGTTGTTGCTCCGACCTGCACCGCTGAGGGTTATACCATTTATGAGTGCAACGAAGTCCCCGGTCTGACCTATAAGGGCGATTACAAGGCAAAGCTACCGCACGCCTACGATGCCGGTAAGGTCACAAAGCCCGCTACCATCTACGAGAAGGGTACGAAGACCTTTACCTGCACTTCCTGCGGTACTACATACACGGAAGATATCCCGGTAGTCGAGAAGACCTGGCATAAGGGCAATACGGTAGCGCCTACCTGCACAGAAAAGGGCTATACCATCTACATCTGCGACCAGGATTCCGCTCTGACCGAAAAACGCGATTATACGAATGCACTGGGTCATGCTTGGAACGCCGGTACAGTTACGACGGCAGCGACCTGTACGACAGCTGGTGTTAAGACCTATACCTGCACCCGTAATGGCTGCAATGAGACTAAGACCGAGGAAATCCCAGCACTGGGGCATAAGTGGGATGAGGGCACTGTTACCACGCCTGCTACCTGCGAGGCTGTTGGCGAAAAGGTCTTCAAGTGCCAGAATACCGGCTGCGCAGAGACTAAGACTGAGGAAATCGCGGCTCTGGGTCATAAGTGGGATGATGGTACTGTCACCAAGGCTCCTACCTGCACCGAGGATGGTGTTAAGACCTTCACTTGCCTGAATGATAAGAACCACACCTACACGGAACCTGTTCCTGCGACGGGACACGCTTGGGACGAAGGCGTTGTAACGAAGGAACCGACCTGCGAAGAAGACGGTGAGCGCACCTATACCTGTCAGAATGACAAGACCCATGTGCATAAGGAAGTGATTCCTGCACTGGGCTATACCTTCACGGAAACTGTCGTTCCTCCTACTTGCACCGAGGACGGTTACACGCTGCATACCTGCAATGAGAATCCCGCAAAGACCTATCAGGATACGCCTGTTGCTGCGTTGGGCCATCAGTATAAGGAAGTCACTACTCCCGCTACCTGTGGCGCTCCTGGTAGCGTAGACAATGTCTGTGAGCGCTGCAACGATAAGCAGCATGTGAAAGACCTTCCTGCCACTGGTGAGCATCAGTGGGATGAAGGCGTTGTAACGAAGGAGCCGACCGCTACCGAGACCGGAATCAAGACCTTTACCTGCACTGTTTGTAGCGCAACAAAGACCGAAGATATCGTCAAGGTACATACCCACGATTACACGCGCCTTGGCGAAATCGTCAAGGAGTCTTCTTGTGAGACCGAGGGCGAGCGTTGGGTGTACTGCAACTACGAGGGGTGCAACGAAAGAGTGTTGAAGCCTGTGCCAGCTATCGGCAGCCATGATTGGGACTTTGCAAATGCCGAGTGTCTGAAAAAGGCTACCTGCACCGAACAGGGCACTATGCTGATGCACTGCAAGCGCGACGCTTCTCATACCATGACTTACTCCTACGGTGGCACGGGTCATGTCTGGAACGAAGGCGTCATCACTACCCCGCCTACCTATGATGAGTATGGCGTCAAGACTCTGCATTGCAAGAACTGCGATGCGACCAAGACCGAAAAGGTCCTGCCCACCAAGTACACCTTCACCGTTACCGTTGTCCAGCCGACTTGCACCGAGGACGGCTACACGATGCACAAGTGCAATCAGGATGACAGCCTCTCCTACAAGGACAACATTGTACACTCCACCGGTCACCATGCCGCTAAGCGTGTCATAGAGCCTACCTGCAAGGAAGAGGGTCGCACCGAAATCTACTGCACCGTCTGCGGTGATGTGAGCAGCACTTTCGATTTCACGCCCAAAAAAGACCACACTTGGGATAACGGTGTCGTAACTACTGAACCCACGGCTGAAAAAGATGGCGTCAAGACCTATATCTGCACAGTTTGCAATGAAACGAAGACTGAGACCATCCCGCGTCTGAACGGCAGCGGCAAGTAAGCTGTGAGCCTTTCAAAAGGCACAAGAAACACAAAAAGGAGCGTCTGCTTTGGCGGACGCTCCTTTTGCTGTGACTGAAAAAATGCATAAGTGCTCTTGAAAATCTTTTTGACATTGTTAGTCGCACTTGGTAGAATGATGACAGAAAAGAAAGAATGCAAATCCCATGGGGAAGGTTCTGATATGCTGCAGATTGCTATTATCGAAGACGAAGCAGATTTGGCTCAGCAGACAAAAGTTAATGCTGTTCGCTATCTTAACGAGCAAGGACTCGAAGGCAATATCGCGGTGTTTAAGGATGGCATGGATATTGCTGATAACTACAAACCTATATGGGATATTATCAAACACTCCGAAGCCGTAGTCGGTAGAGCGGTAAATATCTGTGAGCAGGGAATACAGCTCCGGACTGGGCGGAGCTTGCTTGATGTACTTGGATAAGACCGATACGCGAAAGCTGTCTTCCAAAGAAAAGATGTAGGTACGGATAAACGCCGCGTTGTTGGTGGTCAGTCTCTTGGCTGTATCGAGAATGTGCTGCTGGAACTGTTCATCATTCAAGTTGCCGACCGGCAAGCGATGGTCGCCATAAATTTGCAGACTGAGTACGATTGGTACAACGGAGTTGTCAGGTTCACAGTTATATAAGGAAGACAGTCGATTGAATCCTACATAAATATGGTCGATAGACAAGAGGGGATACCGTTCAGAAAACTCATCGGCTGTCATTCCGACACCATAACCAGAATCACTGTATCTCTTGATGTCCTTATAAATGATGAGAAATTGTTCTCGTGAAGAAAGATTTAATCTGGAAGATTGATTAGAAGATTTGAGTAAAATATCTCGAGTAAAAGTTTGCATATAAGATTTGCGTATAGAATGGACTTACTTGCGTCGATATGCTATAATATCATTAAAATGCCCCCGAAAGGATATCGATTTTATGGCTAAGAAGAATACGAAACGCGGGTTCACACTTGTCGAGCTCATTGTTGTGCTGGTGATTCTGGCAATTCTTGCAGCACTGCTGATTCCGGCACTGACCGGGTACATTGACAAAGCCAGAAAGAGTCAGGTTGTAGCGGAGACCCGGATGCTGACGCAGGCTGTGCAGACGGAGATGTCTACAATATGCGGTCTCAATAATTCGTTCAAAGGACAAAAAGATATTGGTAAGCCGTTGACGATTGCTTCAAAAACCGGAGTTCACCTAAATAACGGTGGAGCCGCATCTACTGGCGACTTGGGCAATTTGAAAGAGCACTACGAAGAGATAGTTCATCTTTCGGAAGTGCCTGCGTTAGAAAAAGGACTCACAGCCTCAAATGATGCCTATTTTTACTCATTCATTGACAAAAATGGCGCAGTGATGTGGACCGTATATGATAACGGCGAAGGGTATATCGGAATATATTGTGGCGATGACGGCAAGATTGATTCGTTTAAAAGTAGCGAAGTCGAGAACGCAGGGGACTACAAAGATCTTTATGCGGGATATGTTATCTATTACAACGAAAGAGATGCAGGCGGTCTTGACCCATTTTCAAAAGAAGCCTTTTACGCTTTATTAGGAATTGAAAACAATTAAGACAAAACGCTTCAAAATAGTCTGTAGTAATATGGCGAGCACCATCATATATTAGAAAATCCCTCAGAGCAAGTTACTCTGGGGGATTTTCTCTTGGCAGAGTATTAGAATGTCAACCGCATCTGGTGCCACGCTACATTCCCATGCGTGGACTTGTCGGTCACGCCCTCGTCCACAAATCCGAACTTGGCATAGTAGGGAACAAGCCGGTCCTTGCAGGTCAGGACAAGACCTTTGCGGCCCTGCTCTTTCGCGTCGGCAATCGCCTTTTGAAGCAACTCACCCGCATACCCATGCTGGCGATATGCAGGCAGCGTATTGACACCGAAAATCATCTGCCATGCACCGTTTTCGTTGTGCATGGCGGCGTTCTCGTACATCTCATCGGTCAAGTCGGCGTCATCGGTCACGAACCCGTCTACGAAGGAAATGAGTTTGTCGCCGTCATACATCAGCCAGAAATGCTTTCCATAATGGGCGACTCTCTCAGCAAACTCGGCGGCAGTAGCGGCCTCGGCAGGCGGGAAACACTCAGCCTCTACGGCAGATAATGCCGGAACATCAGCGGTTACAGCGTATCGTATCGTCATGGTCGTCGCTGTATCTCACAGGGATTTGCCGAGATTATAAGCATCCAGCAAAGCCTCAGTATGGTTCTTAGCATCTCCTGGCTCGGCAATGCCTTTGCCAAACACATAGCCTTTGAGCTCGGCCTTCTCAAAGCAATCGACCCAACCCTGCAACCCATTGTAAGCTTTGTCGATGGCGTGCGCATCGTCGTCAGCGGCGGTAGCGAGCATATAGATGTCGCGGAACTTATAGTCGGACTCGTACAGAGGATTCAGACGGTCAAGCAGCGTCTTCATCTGCCCGCACATCTCATAATAGTAGATAGGTGTAGCGAAGACAACAACCTCGGATTCCTTGACCTTTGCCATGATTTCGGCTACATCATCCTTCAATACACAACGGCCGGTTTTTTGGCAGGTCATGCAGCCGATGCAGAACCGAATATCTTTGCCGCGCAGGGACACGAATTCAACCTCATGACCCGCATCATTCGCGCCGCGCTCGCATTCCTTTGCCAAAATCTCCGAATTGCTGTTTCCGCGCAAACTGGTGGAAACTACAAGAACCTTCTTTGCCATCATTAAACGCTCCTTTTTGCTCTGATTTTTGCTCATCAAATGCAGAAAATCTGCCGTGCCAGCATCGAGCCGCTGTTTGTCTGCATGACCTTGTTGATGAATCCCTTGATGTTTTCCTTGCTGTACTCGTTCTCGACGGCGTTCACGATGTAATCGGCCTCAATGAGGATTTGGTAATCGATGCCGTCAATGTCAGTCAGGGTATGGTGATGGCTGACTAGATACGCAACGCGGTCAACCTGTGCCGGGGTCAGACCAGTATCATGCAGAAATTCCCGCACCAAGGGCCCGCCTTCGAGTTCCTGATGCTTGCCGTCAGCGCTGCCGTATTTCTTTCGGCAGAGAGGGCAGGCAATGTCATGCGTGATAGCGGCAACTTCCAGTATGTACTGCGTCTCGGCATCAATATGTTCGAGTTCGCCGATGGTCTTGGCGAATGTCCATACGCGAACAAGATGGTCGATGTCGTGGATGTTACCGTTAGAATAGCAAATCATCTTCTCTAAAATTTCCGCAATAGTCATGCCTCATACCCTCCAATACCCTCAGAATTGCCGTTTGTCTTAGTCCGGAAAAACCTCGCCGAGTGCAAGCACCGCATTGCGTACACACTCAGGACAAGGGCAGAGCGGTTTGCCGGTTCCGACACCTTTCAAGTCTTTGCAGATAGTAGCGCCGCATTTCGCCTCAAACTTCTGCAGGAGTTCTTTAGAAATCCGAGGCGTTGCTTTGCCATCGGTCAGTATACCCGCCACCATCACAGCGCCAATAAGAGCGCCGCAGGTGCTCTCCATGCAGCCCATACCGGCAGCATACCCCGCCGTCAGCTTCATGAGGGTATCCTCACCGACAGGCAGCTTGTCCTGAAATACTTTGACAACCGACTGCGAGCAGTTGCACTTGCCGGTGGCTTTCAGCTCATACGCAGCTGCTGCGCGTTCCTCAATACTTTGCATATTATCACTTCCTGTTTTCCTTCTATTATAGCACGGAGAGGCGTCATTGAGAACGCCTCCTCTTTTGATGTGAACAGCCTTTTAGGGCATAAAACACTCGGAAACAGCTAAAAATGCACAAAAAACACATATCTTGCTATTGAACATACAGCGAGATATGCTCGATTTTAATAGATTTGTTGCGAATTTTATAGGAATAGGCGCAAAACCAAGGGCAACATGATGTAACAATTGGTGTTCGGCTAGGAAAACTATGCGCAAAATATGTGCGGTGTTAGAGAAGACTTATGTATCTTGCAAGTGTAATATTGATATGTTACATTGACACAAAAATGACGATACAGCGCGATTAGGGCTGCGTTGGTTTTTGCCAATATTGCCCTAAGAACGGCAGTTTTTGAATTTTTACTCGAAAACAGCGTGACCGGCTCATTCGGAGCATATAATTATTGCGAATATTGTCGGTTTTTGTTGCAGAATTGGTTTTGGTATGATATTATTATTCAGTTACATGACATTATTTGGTTGTAAGAATAATGCCGAAAAAAATTGGAGGAATTATAATGCTTTCTAAGATTCGTGCTCTTAAAGAGAAAAAGGGGTTCACTTTGGTCGAACTCATCGTTGTGCTGGTCATCCTGGCTATTCTGGCCGCACTGCTGGTTCCCGCTCTCACCGGTTATATCGATAAGGCTCGTAAGGAGTCCATCGTTGCTGAGACCCGTTCCGTTGTTATGGCTGCTCAGACCACTGTTTCCGAGAAGTACGGCAATACCAAGGGCAATGTTACGCTTTCCGATGATGATAAGGCTGCTATTCTGAAGTTGGCTGAGGTTTCTGGTACTATCGATAGCATTACTGTTGGTAACCCCGACAACAACACTGAATATGCAGGCACTGTTACTGCTGTCACTTACTCGAATAAGGGCTACACTTGCTACTACGATAAGGCTTCTAGCTCCTATACTTTCTCTAAGTAAGTAAAACAAACAATGGCCCGTTGCTTCGGCAGCGGGCTTTTTTAGTATCAGGTAACGAATTGAATATATGGTTATACTATGGAAATTGTGAAGAGTATGAATCAAATTGAAGGCTTGAACTGTAAGATTAACGAGAATAAACAACTTGTACATAAGATTGTAGTCCTGCTGTACTGTGCTTTGCACTTATTCATGACATTGTTTCATGAGCCATGGTACGATGAAGCAGAGGCTTGGCAAATAGCCCGCTGTGCATCTGTTAAGGATATTCTCTTTACCATTCCGCATTATGAAGGACATCCTCCGCTATGGCATTTAATATTGGCGATTCCTGCCAAACTGAATCTTCCATATGAGTTGTCACTGTCTTTGATTTCGCTGCTCTTTTCAGCACTGGTAGTGGCATTGTTTTTGAAATACGCTCCCTTTCCGGAGGGGGTCAAGGTATTTGTGCCGTTTACCTACTTTGCCTTTTATCAGTACAGTGTCATTGCTCGGCCATATTGCATGATGATGTTGGCGGTGGTGCTTATCTCGATTACATGGAAGTTGAAAGACGAGAAACCATGGCGATTTGTATTGAGTATGGCATTTCTATGTCTTACATCTTCTTACGGCATCATAATAGCGGGCGGAATCAGCATTGTCTGGCTGTTGCAAATCATCAGTGATAAGAAAAGTCGATTTTTGAAAGATAACCGAACGATAGCATTGATTGCTTTGCTTGTGTTGGCGTTGCTCTTGATTGCGGAAGTAATGCCTCGTCATGATACAAGTGCAACGGCAGGGGACGGCTTTACTCTTGTGGAGACGCTGTATAACTTGCTCTTTGCTTTCATTATGATGATACCAGAATCCACCATAACAAGAGTGATTGAATATGACCAAAGCATCAGTTATGTATCTTCCTATAGTATTACTGCCATTTCGTCAGCAGTGATTCTGGGCTTTGTAATTTGGTGTTTGATTTTGTATTACGGGAAATGTAAAAAGACACTGCTGTGGTTTGTTGTTCCGTACACTTTGTTCGCGGCTTTTTCCTCTGTTGTATACTTCTACGCACATCACATCGGAATCGGTCTTCTGGTCTTTATGTTCTGGGCATGGATTACTGAGCAGAGTGATGTGGAGATGTCGGATACAGAAATAAAGCAAGTGGCAACAATTATTAGTCATTTTCTGGCAATCCTGTCTCTCGCTGTTTCTTGCTATTGGACAGTTAGTTCTTGTATTCTTGATGTTCGCTATGACTATTATCCGAGTCGTAGTTCGGCAAAATTCATCAAAGAGAATGACCTTCAAGAGTACAACATTATGACTTCGTGGAGAGAAGATAAGGATAAAGACGGAGAAATTACGCTGACAGACACGAATTCGATTGGCGGCGCGGTTGCGATATTCCCGTATTTTGAGCACAATATTATTTACAATGCGCACAAGGGCGAGGACACACTTGCCTATGACACGCACAAAAACGCCAGTGATGCTGAAAACGAAGAAAATCTGAACTTGTGGAGAAGCAAAGGATACCCTGATGTTTTGTATAACTCTCCCAATCTGGATACTGTTTTTGATGATAGCACCGAAAGTGATATGCCGGAGTATGTACTTGTATACGAGAAACCGTACGGCATGGTATGGAAGGGAACAGTTGACATGTACGCAAGCACGGTATATGTGCGTGAGGAACTGCGCGAGAAATTGGGCTTGCCTGAGGTTGAAAAGAACCTCGAATACTACATCCATGTGAGATGAGGGATTAGCGGATGAAAAAGGTTGTAATCATCGGCGCAGGACCTGCGGGTCTTACGGCTGCTTATGAATTACTCAAGCAATCGGATGAATATGAAGTATTGATTCTCGAAGAATCGAATATGGTCGGAGGCATTTCGAGAACCGTACAGCATAACGGAAATCGCATGGACATCGGAGGCCACCGATTCTTTTCAAAAGATGACCACGTCATGAGTTGGTGGACGAATCAGCTGCCACTTCAAGGCGCACCGGCTTTCGATGAAAAGAAGCTCAGCCGAGATTCGATGTGCGTGAACGGTGGTCCGGACCCTGACACGGACGACGAGGTCATGCTGCGCCGGAACCGTATTTCGCGTATCTACTACAACAAGCACTTCTTTGACTATCCCATCTCCATGAAGGCGCAGACTTTCATCAATATGGGCTTTGCTCAGACGATGAAAGCGGGATTCAGCTATCTTGGCTCATGCGTACATAAGCTGCCGGAGGATTCGCTGGAGAACTTCTACATCAATCGCTTCGGCAAGGTCTTGTACTCAATGTTCTTTGAAGGGTACACTGAGAAACTCTGGGGCCGGCATCCGCGTGAGATTTCTGCAGACTGGGGTAGCCAGCGCGTCAAGGGTTTGTCCATCACGGAACTTGTGAAGAACATGCTTTCCAAGATTGGACCAGTAAAAGAGAAGAAAGTCGAGACCTCCCTTATCGAGTCATTCCTTTACCCGAAATACGGACCCGGTCAGCTGTGGGAGCATGTGGCGGACGAAATCACCAAGATGGGTGGCCGCATCCAGTTCGGAAGCAGCGTACAGGGTGTGACAGTCCAGAACGGTAAGGTGACTGAAATACAGTGCCGCAATGCGGAAGGGCAGAACATCTCCGTAGCAGGAGATATCTTTATCTCCTCTATGCCCGTCAAAGACCTCATTGCCGGTATGGGGGATAGTGCCCCTGAGAATGTCCAGCGTATAGCAAATGGCTTGCCTTATAGAGATTTTGTGACAGTCGGTATTCTGACGGATAAGCTGAACCTTAAAAATGAAACAGCCATTAAGACATTCAATGACCAGGTCCCGGACTGCTGGATATATGTGCAGGATACCGGTGTGAAGCTTGGCCGTATCCAAGTATTCAATAACTGGTCTCCGTACATGGTTAAAGATGTTGAGCACACAGTATGGCTTGGCCTCGAATACTTTTGCACGGAAGGAGATTCGTTCTGGACGATGTCCGATGAGGAGACGGAGCGATTCGCAGCAGATGAACTCGTCAGAATGGGTATCATCAACGCTCCCGAAGAGGTAAAGGACAGCCATGTTGAGCGCGTCAAGAAGGCATATCCCGCCTACTTTGACACCTATGCCGAAATGCAGACGGTCATTGATTACCTGAACGGCATTGACAACCTCTACTGCATCGGCAGAAACGGACAGCACCGTTATAACAACATGGATCATTCGATGGCAACTGCATTTGAGGCAGTCGAACTCGTCACTGGTAAGAAGGAAGACAGAAAGGCACTCTGGAATGTGAATACGGAAAAAGAATACCACGAAACACGAAATGCATAAATCTGGGCTGGAGATTTGAATATGAGTTGGGAAGAAGTGCGAACCAAGGGTGTTGCTTGTCCTTGTGGGCAAGGGAAAATTGAACAAAGGGAGTATATGGATGACTGGAATCAAATTGAATACTCTACTCCTACAATAGTTTGTCCGATATGCTCAAAAAAGTACAAAGTATGTACAGAGCATCACGATTCTTATAAGCCGGGGCGTGGCAGCTGGAACAACTACTATTTGATACCGATTGATTATCCAGAATATTCCGGCACACAGGAAGCTACGGTTTACCCGAGAAAGGCTTTGTCATTTGCTGAAACGCTTGTTGAGAATTATACACTGGGGGAATTGAAACTTGCGCAGGAAGTGGCAGAACATTGTAGGAGCAGCGCTTCCCTTACCGGAGTTGCTGCTTCCATACGTACTGCACATAAAAAAGCCTTTCGTTCTATCAAAATTCAGGACATTCGAAAGCAAATAGCTAACGCTATAGTATTGTATCCAAATTACTCAGGGACAAAAGAACAGCGTGATATTGTTCGAAAACAAGAAGAAATAGAGCGAAAAATTTATGAGGAAGAAAAGGCAAAATATAAAGTGCCAATAGACTTGTAAAGGGTAGTGTAAGACAGAACTTTGAAATGCATCAATAGAAGAATGCAAAAAGATGCCTTATAAGGTGTGCAATCTGGGCGGTAGGTATGGTATACTATAAGTTAATGGGATAAGGGGGTCAGATACATTCTGCAAAAGTTTCCATCGAACCTGACAGTGTAGGATGACGAAAGCCCACAGCCTTAGAGTGATTTCCGAAAGGACCACATCATGCCAAGAAAAAAATCAACATCCACTACAAAGCGACGCCAGCAACTCAGCTTCGAAGACTGGTATGAGATTGCCAAGAAATACTATGAAGAGCACGGTGACCTCCTTGTACCTCGAATCTATGAGGATGAAGAAGGGCATAAGCTGGGCCGGTGGATTGAGCGGTTGAGAGCGGTCTATAACGGAAACCCGAAAATCAAAGTCGTGCTGACTCAGACCGGCATTATGATGCTTGAGAAAATCGGCATGGTCTGGAAACTCGAAAACAGATATCCATGGCCGGAATGGTATCTGCAATGCAGGCTGTATTATGCAGCCAACGGTGACCTGCTCGTACCAAAAATGTACAAGAATGAGCAGTATGCGCTCGGTAACTGGATTGGCGAACAGCGCAAAAAATATAAAAAAGGAACGCTCAAACCCGAACAAGTCGAAGCCCTCGAAAAAGTTGGCATGGTCTGGGAACTTGTGGACCGAGATGTCTGGGAGAAACGCTACAATGATGCTTACGCTTACTACAACGAGCACGGCAATATAGATGTGTCGCCTAATTTCCTGACGGCAGGCAATATGTATCTGCGTGACTGGCTGATAGCGCAGAAGAGTTTGTATCAAGAAGCCAACTGCGAGATAGACCTTGACTGGGAGCGCCACGACCTGCTGGATGACATCGGAATGGACTGGGAAAAGCAGGTTGGCAGAAAATCCTATAGCTACGCATATCGAGCGCAGAGGTATTATAATGAATTCGGCAACTTGGATGTGCCGGAGGATTATAATGACATGATGGGCGGCAATCTCCACGAATGGGTAAAGCGTCAGTGGCGACTTTATCATCGCCCGACAACGGACAAGTCGGATGCCTACATAAGCAAGAAGAAAGAACTTGAAAACATTGGCTTTGATTGGAGCTGCGAAGGTCGCTGGGATTGGGATGCCAAAGAAGCTACTTGGCTGCAAAACTACAACGGTATCAAAGCCTATGTGGATGCGAACGGAAGACTACCCATTGGTGAGAGTTCTATTCCCTTGACGACTAGCGTAAACAGCGAATTCTGGATTGCTGCGCAGAAAGCTGCTATCCGAAACGGAATGATGAACGAAGATAAGCAGCAGATGCTTGCTTCAATCGGTGTTGTCTACGGCCAGTTTAAAAAGAACGATGACTGGCAGGAAAACTATAATTTCGTTAAGGCATACTATAAGAAGCATAAGCGGCTCCCCATTGGTGTCAATTCTCAGCAGATGAGTACCGGAAGCCTGTCCGGCTTTTGGATTGGTCTGCAGCGTAAGAAATTAAAGGACAACGCGCTGTCGGCCGAGAGAGTAAGCCTGCTGAAAGAAATCGGCATCGAATACGGGCAACTTGAAAACAGCTGGAACGCGAACTACAATGCGGTAAAGATGTTCTTCGATGAACATCATCACCTGCCCGTACAGGACGCTTCGATTCTGCTTCCAAGCGGTATCCAATCTCGTAATTGGATTACCAACCAGAAGAAATTTCTCAAAACAGGAACTGCCCTGGAGGACAGAGTAAAGCTTCTGAACGAAATTGGTATTGTTGCCGAAGCGGATGCCCCGAAACCGTCTAAGAGTAAGAGCGAGAAGGTAAAGAAAGCCGCTCAGACAGGTTCCAAGCCGAGCCGTAAGGCATCTAAGAATCCTGCGGAAGAATGGCAGGAGTGCTATGATTTCGTAAAGCGTTGCTTAGAAGAGAGCGGTACACTCCCAACGGGAGAGAAGTCTACAACGATGCCTAATGGTGTGCAAACGAAGTCTTGGATTAAGCAGCAGCGCATAGCGTTAAAGAAATCCGGATTGCCAGCCGATAAAGTTGAGCTTCTCCGCGCTATTGGCATTGTAAGCAATCTTATGGAACAGAACTGGATGCGTGACTACGAGTGCATAAAAGCGTATGTGAAAGAGCATCATCAGCTTCCTGTCTATAAAAATTCTTTCGAGTTGCCGGACGGAGGCCAGAGTGCGCAGTGGATTGCCAATCGGCGTACTCAGATGCGCAATGGCACGATGCCGGAAGAAAGAGCAAAGATGCTGGCAGACATCGGTATTGTCTATGGGAGTCTCGCCGATAATTGGAAAGAAAGCTACAATGCCATCAAGGCCTATCTTGACGAGCACGGAAAACTTCCGCTCAAAGAAGCGTCCATAACTTTGCCGACAGGTTCACAGTCCCATTGGTGGATTCGGAATCAGACGCTCATGCTGCACCAAGGCCGACAGAGCGAAGACAAGGTCAAGCTGCTCAACGAAATCGGAATCGTGTAAAACAGATGACAAACCAAATATAGGACTTTCTATGGACATCGGGGAATTCGAAAAACGAATGGATGATGCTCTTGGCGAGGTAAAGCACCTGTTGGTACAATCCGGCTGCTATGATAATCAGACTCTGGAAAACATCGACTGCGACAGGGATGACCCAGGCGATGTGCAACGCTGGAATGAGCTCACGAACACGTCGAAGCTGCTCTTAAAGGCAGTTGACGACCTAAACTACCTACACCGCCCGATTGCCGGTACGAGCCGGTTGCACCTCGACACCAGCGGCAGATACGAGGAAGATTTCAACGAGTACACCTCTGGCTCTGGCATCGAGTTTTTACTGGCGGATAATTGCAGCAAACCCTGTTGGGTGCGTTCCCGCGTAGAGGTCGATGACGATGGCAACTACTATATCGTTGGTTACAAGGGTCTCAATATGGATGGCTTGGAAACGAGAGCTAGAAAATAAGGAATATTGCTGAATAATGCGAGGACCTCTGCTTTCGTGGCAGGGGTCCTTTTTTCTGTTCTGGACGAATTGCAGGGCAAGCAATGTCTGTGCTGTGGACACTATGAACTTTCGACAAGGGTTGCGGTATGATTTTGTGCAACAATCTGTCGTATGCGTGAGCACGACGTAGTATTTGTCGTTTTTTACGCGCAAGCTGGCTTGCATATATCGGTGCAGTAGCGACGCTTGCACGGAGTTTTAGCGACACTTTCACGGGCTAAAGCGACACAGTCGTTCATCCAAGAACCGAAGTTCCATCTGCACGGACAGATTGGGCCACTCTGTCGGAATGTTTAGGTCACCTCGTCCGACCTCCATGCCGGTAAAAAGCTCTGCCAGCAAAAACGCTGGCAGAGCAGAAGTCAATCGTCTAGTTTAGGTACAAGGATATCGTTTCTTTGCAGTAAAGCCTCCAAAAGATGGATGCTGAAATCCGCAGGCTGTTGCAGCGCATTGAGCTTTTGGAAAAAACGTTACAGCAGTACAATATTCCAATACCCGAAGTAGAAAATTAGTATCTCCGAGCTCTGTCGGTGGGATTGCCGGCAGAGCTTTTTGGTGGAAGGGGGGCCGGCGAGGTGGCGGAAAGTCTCCGATGCTGTGGCAGGTTTTCTCCGTGCAGATGGCAAACTCGCGCCGATTTATGCAGCTTGTAACTTCTTCATTTCGCCACGGCTACGGGCAATCGTAATTTCGTCCAGTAATTCCGGTAAGCGGATGTAGGCGACCTTTTTCAAACGGCGGCAGGCTGCATTCCCAAGAACACAGGCAATATATGTCTTTCATTGCCGGAGGCCCCTTTCAAAATTTCATGGTGGCCTTCATCAATGTAGTTGCATGTGGCCAAACGCAGGATCTGCGTCTTGTCCAGTTTGCGGTCCTCGTAGTATTCAATGCCTTCAATCGTTGTAGATGAGGCGCTGAAATGAGCGCTTTTAATCAGACGGTTAATCTTGTTTGTCTGCCGCTTGTTCCATTCTGCGGTCACAATCATATCAAGCTGTTCTTCAAAGCCGAGGGCTGCAAACGAGGATTCTTTCAGCTGGCTGGCAAGCTATGTTGCCATCGCACTCAGCCTCATATCCGCGAGCATATCAAATGTCTGCTGTGTCATTAGCGGTTGCCTCCCTTCGTAAAGTAGGCGGCGCCACTCGTAATGCCATAGCGTTCGAGATTTTGCGCTTTCTTCGGAGTGGCAGTATTTTCGGCAGGCTTGCTCTGCTTGCTTTTCAGAATGCTGCTAATATTGCGAATAGAAGAACCTATTATGCGCTTACAAAAGCACGAACTTCTTGTACCGAAAGAGGCATGAAGTGTTCGTGCTTTTTTTCGTTTTTGCAAGTGCTATCCAGCATGTTCTGTTCGGCTTTCCCATTTTGGCTTGTTCACATTATCCATCAAGTATAATTGATTGCGTCGATGAAATGAGTGCGGGAATAAAAGCTTGAAATAAATACTGGAATATAATTCTATTGGAATTTCAACAAAATTCGACAGAAAAAGAGTGAGAACACGTTGAAATGGCTTATTTGAAGGTTGTATTATAACTAATACGGACAAATGTAGTATGATACGAATCATTCAACTGGATGCGGATAGTAAATTAAATACAGTCAGTATGATGGCCACCTAAGAAGTCTGTATTGGCTTCTCTGGTGGCCTTCTTTATAAACCACATGCGGGAATTGTGAAATTTATATTTATGATTCCCAAATCACCTAAGCGACGCAATCCATTGTAACTGAGGGGATAGGTGATTTTGTGGTAAAACTGCTTAGTTGCGCTCGGAGCAGGGGACCTCCTAGATGTGATTTGACCGAAACAATTCAAATCGCTATAGGAGGTCAAAATGACTGAATTAGAAATGTATGAACTTTGGTGCACACTTCGTTTATGGGCCAATTATAATCAGCTTAACCAGACGATAGAAAAGAACTGGCTTAGTAATTCGTTCAACAGCCATATCCTTGATTTGTTAGACAAAGAGGAAATTAAATACAGGTCAGAGAAACGTCTCCTTGGATATAGGAACAAGGGGAAAAGGCGACTTGCTGGTAATGCAAATCAGCCGATTATTATCAATATTGATGATGTGGCTGATGTCATTGATGTTCGTGCGGAAGATGAATTCGCTCGAGTAGAGCTTCTGGTATCATTGAAGCAGGAATTGGAAAGGCTCTCACCCAGGGAGCTAATGATTATTCGTACTTATTTGGATTATCCTATAGAGGTTGTGGCGAGGAAGCTTAAGGTTAGACCCAACACGATTTCTAAGGCACGAAGAAAAATTGCAAGAGAATTGAGAAAGAAGCTGGTTTGAGATGAAAAGGGAAGAACTGTGGACTCCATCTGCAAGGCGGTTTGAATGCCAGCTCAAGGCTGCGCAGAATGGCGACTATAACGCATACATGAGTTTGATGGCGAGGTTTTTTAAAGTAATGGATGACAAGGCAAGGAATAACTACTTGCGCGATTACGAGATGTTTACGGCACTGGTTGAACGGGTCTCAGAAGGAATCTTTGGTTTCAGTTCTGAAGAGGCGTATCAGCGTGAATTGAACAAGGAAAACCACCCATCAAAGAAGCGGAAGAAGTTCGGACGCAGGTGATGATCTGAGCGTTAGTAGTTAATATTGATTCAAATGAAAACAGATTGCTGCAAGCGCAGCAATCTGTTTTTATTTGAATCAGTAGCGGTTTAAGCAAAATATGAATCATGTACCAATTGACTGCTACATATAACAATCTATCGATTTTTAGCCTCATTCACCTTATGAACAAGGGTGTATTTGTAAAATGTGCTGAATTTGTGTACTTGTATAATTAATGTGAATCCGATTTGTTGATAAATGTCGAATTGTGTGCTATTATATCAATACATTTATTGGGAAAATATTGCATTGGTAGACTGCTGAATTGTGCTAAGGATTTTCCATGAGTAATTTGTAGGAATGCCTTTTGCTGCTCAAAACTGCTTTCCCTGATTTCAATTGCAGTATTGAAAATAATATATGTGCAAAGAAGAACGAGGAGTAAGAACATGACAAGGTTTAGGCATGACTTGATTTTGAGGATGACAAAGCTGTTAGATGCTGTGCTTGTGACGATACCATTTGCAATGTGCTGGTATCTATACTATGCTAAGCGCGTTGCATCGCCGTACTATGCAATGGGCGATTACCTGGTCGTGGCACTGTTCTTTGTGCTGTTCATCATCTTTGGACGCGTTTATGACGCCTTTCTGATGTCGATGCAGAGTATCTCCGAAATTATCTACGAGCAATTTTTGGCGGCTGCGGTCAGCGATTTTATCATGTATGTCGTGATCTGGCTTTTGTCCAAGCACCTGCCCAACATTCTTCCTGGCGTGGCAGCTCTTGTGGGTCAGGTTATTATGGCCTCAATTTGGGCTTATAACGCTCACCACGCCTACTTTAAAACCTTCCCGCCGCAAGCAACAGCTGTTATTTATGATACCAGACGCGGTATGGAGCGGCTGATTGGTAAGTACGGTCTAGATGCCAAGTACAAAGTGGTCTCCACAGCTACGGCGGGGGAGTGCATCGAGAATCTTTCCATGCTGGACGGCATCAACACAGTGTTTTTGAGCGGCATCCACAGCCATGATCGGAATATTATTCTGAAATACTGTGTAGAAAACAACATTACTGTATTTGTAGTACCACGCATCGGTGACACCATTATGTCCGGTGCACATCACATGCATATGTTCCACTTGCCGATGCTTCGTGTTGGCCGGTATAATCCTCAGCCGGAGTATCTGTTTGTAAAATGACTGCTGGATATTGTCATTTCTGCTATTGCACTTGTGATTCTGAGTCCGATTTTCCTTATCACAGCAATTGCTATCAAAGTAACGGATAATGGCCCAGTCTTTTACAAGCAAATTCGTTTAACGAAGGATGGCAAAGAATTCGGCATTCTCAAATTCAGAAGCATGCGGGTAGATGCTGAAAAGGACGGCGTCGCCCGTCTTTCCAGCGGCGAAAACGATGACCGCATCACGCCCGTTGGCAAAATCATTCGTGCCTGTCGCGTTGATGAATTGCCGCAGCTTATAAATATCTTGAAGGGTGACTTGAGTATCGTCGGTCCCCGTCCGGAGCGCCCTGAGATTGCTGCTCAGTATTGCGAAGAAATGCCAGAGTTCGCACTGCGCCTGCAGGCTAAGGCTGGCCTGACTGGTTATGCACAGGTTTATGGCAAGTACAATACTACTCCTTACGACAAACTGACTATGGATTTGATGTACATAGCTCATCCGAGCATTGTAGAGGATTTCAAGATTATGTTTGCCACTGTAAAAATCCTGTTTATGCCTGAAAGCACCGAGGGAGTTTCTGAGGGCCAAACCACTGCGATGAGTGGTGAAAACAACTGAATATCGACGCTTTTGTACATTTTGAACTGCTAAAAATTGGAAATAAATCCAAAGTGGAGTCAGGCATAAATGCACCTCTTACAGTGGCGTTAAGCTGGGAGGCTGGCAAAATGCCTTGTATAGGGGCGATATAGCACTCCTGATAGTGCAAAATGCCGAGAACCCAAGCGTGAGCAAGGGCAAAACGAGTGTGAATTGAGGCGTTTATGCCCTGAAAAAGCAATTTTATGGATGCGACGGTAGCTCGTGGGTTTATGCCAGATGGCACTGTGATGATATTACCGACACTGTGGGGACTTTCACATAGCGTTATTTGGGTTGAGCAATGATAACCTCATCTGCGATTTCATCCCGGTCTTGGAGATAACAAGTCGTCTGTGAGAGTGATGGTGATAAACACATGGTCGCAGAGCTGCTCATTCGTGTGGGGTAATCCGGCATAAGCAGGGGAGCTATCGTGGTATGGATGAGTGGAACCGGGAATAAGCACATGACTTACCGTAGCGAGTGTTGGTGCTATCAGGGCTAAAGACGGGAGCTACAGTAACGTGTGATAGTGTCATCAGGACTAAAGATAGCGGCTACCGTAGCATGAATTTGACATAGCAACATTCATTGTGGCGGTACAAGACATAGCGGTAGTGTGATTCACACTGCTGAGGATGATTAGTAGAGCTTTATAAGGAATAAACGGCTCAGACTCTTGGAGAATGAGTCTGGGCTGTAATCTTTGATATGCGGAGAGAGGAAGTAATTACGATGCATGAGAAGTTAGCTTACGCAATTAAACATTATCCATGGGTTCAACGCTTATACAGAGTGGTTATGAGCTTCCTCTTTCAGGTGTGGGGAATGTTTACTGGCTTTGATGACCATTTGATCCTTTTTTCTGCGATGAGCGGCGATCAATACGCTGGTAGTCCGAGAGTACTTTTTGAGGCAATGAAAAAAAATCCACGTTTTTCAGATTATCATTATGTTTGGGCTTTTACGCATCCTGAAAAGCAGACTGTCGATGGGGCATCGGTTGTCAAAATGGATTCGCTGCAATATTTCAAAACTGCACTTAGGGCAAAGGTCTGGATCACAGATGTTAATATTGAGCGTGGATTGAATTTCAAGAAGAAGAAAACTGTTTATTTGAATACTTGGCATGGAACTGGTCCGAAGAAAGGCGGAAATGCTGTTGCTGGACGTAAGGACTACGATTTTTCTCGAGTAGATATCTTTTGCTGCGATGGGCAGTACACACATGACGTTTTTATTAAGTGGTTTAACGCTACCGATGAATCGATGCTGTGGTGTGGTAGACCGCGTGAAGATGAGCTGATGACATTTACCGAAAACGACAGAAAGAGAATCCGTAGTGAACTTGAAATTCCTGAACAAGCGAAAGCAGTGTTGTATATGCCCACATGGCGCGAAGGACAACTTCAAGGATTGAATTATGCCATATGGGAAGAAAAGCTGGGAAAAGACTACTGCCTCCTTGTAAGAGCGCACCATTTCACAAAGGAAGGGTTACTCAACGAGCATACTTCGGCTTTTATTAAGGATGTTTCCGATTATCCGGATGTCAACAAGCTTTATTTAGCGGCAGATTATTTGATTTCGGATTATTCAAGCGCGTTCTTTGACTATGGTTTGCTGGCAAAACCGATGATATGCTTTGCGCCGGATTATGATACATATAAACAGAACTATGGCCTTTTTATGGATTTGGAGAGCGAGTTCCCTAATGGAGTCCTTAAAAACGAAGATGACGTACTGAATCTTATCCAGAATATGAATTATAAAGAGGAAAGCGCAAAATGTGGCGCATACTGTGCTGGATATGTCACTCACAAGGAGAATGCGACGCAAAAGTGCCTGAATCGAATTCTTGAACTGGTAAAGAAGTAAATTGATGTGGGGTGTGAGCAATGAATATTGCTGTGATTTTTGCTGGCGGCGTTGGTAAGCGAATGAACTCGAAAGATCGGCCTAAGCAGTTTTTGCTGGTGCATGGTAAACCAATTATTGTGCATACTATTGAGCTGTTTGAATATCACGAACAAATTGATGGAATTGTTGTTGTTTGCGTTAAGGACTGGATTCCGTATATGGAAGAGATGAAATATCGGTATCGTCTTGATAAGATCGGGAAGATTGTACCGGGAGGAGAAACGGGGCAACTTTCCATCTACAACGGTTTGTGTGCAGCGGAAGAATTGTACGGAGCTAATGGAAACATTGTTTTGATTCATGATGGTGTGCGACCGCTTATTAACGCGAAGACGATTACAGACAATATTGAATCAGTAAAGATGAATGGATCTGCAATAACATGTAAGCTTGCCACTGAAACGGTGATTTTGGTCGACAAGGATTCGAAAGTATGTGAGGTGCCGAGTAGGGAAGCTTCTCGAATGGCACAAGCCCCACAGAGCTTTTGGCTTAATGATATTCTTGAAGTGCATAGAAGAGCGCTTGCAGATGGTCAGAAAAATATGATTGACTCATGCACGATGATGCGTACCTATGGAAAAGAACTTTCTGTTGTAATCGGGCCAACCGAGAATATTAAAATTACAACGCCGGATGATTTTTATACATTCCGAGCATTGTATGACGCAAGAGAAAACGAGCAATTGAACTTTTAAGGATGAATTGCAATGAAAGTATTTGAAGAAGATTTGAACAGAATCGCACAAGAGTTAAAAGAGCTTAAACTTAAGAATAAATCTTTTTTCATTACAGGAGCGACTGGACTAGTTGGATCGGTACTTGTTAAAGCACTGGCTTTTGCAAACGACCATTACGATTTGAAAAACAGAATTGTAGCGCAAGTTCGCAACCCACAGAAAGCGGAAAAGGTATTCGATGGCTATGCAGGTATTACCTATTGTGTAGGAGATGTTAGAGATACTATCTCTTACCCCGGTAATGTCGATTATATAATTCATGCTGCAAGCGAGACAAAATCAAAAAACATGATCGAGTTTCCAGTGGAGACGCTATGGACTGCCTTGAGCGGGGCAAAAAATCTGCTGGATTTTGCATGTGAGAAAAAAATAGAAAAAATGGTGTTTCTTTCTTCAATGGAGGCGTTCGGAACGGTTGACGGCAATCAAAGGACTCCGGAAGAGAAGCTGGGATATATTGACCTCAGAAAAGTAAGAAGCTGCTATCCGGAAAGTAAACGCATGATTGAAAATATGTGCGTGTGCTACTCGTCAGAATACGGTGTGCCGGTTACAATTGCGCGTCTTGCTCAGACTTTCGGTGCGGGTGTCTCATCGGAAGACACTCGGGTTTTTGCGCAGTTTGCGCATAGCGCAATGACCGGAGAAGATATCGTTCTTCATACAGCTGGTACATCGTGCGGAAATTATGTCTACACAGCAGATGCGGCAACTGCGATTTTCACTTTGCTGAAAAAAGGCATCAGCGGTGAGTGTTATACAGTTGCGAACGAGACTAGCAGTATGCGAATAAAAGATATGGCTGAGTTGGTGGCTAATTGCGTGGCCGATGGAAAAATTAGAGTTGTTGTTGACATCCCAGCGGACAAGCAATTTGGTTATGCACCAGATGTGAAACTTAAACTTGATGCATCAAAGTTGAGGTCTCTTGGCTGGAAGCCACAGATCAATTTGGAAGAATCATATAAAAGGCTGATTAAGTATTGGCAGGAGAATTAAATGAGTCATATATCAGGTCTGATTGGCAAGCTATTTTACTATTATCCGGACAAGCTTGTAAATAAGCTCGGGCATATGTACTATCAGAGCCAGATAAAAGGTAAAACTGATACGTTACATCTCAAAGGAAGAATTCGAATTCAATGGCCTAATCGGCTTGTTGTTGGAGACAATTGTTGCATCAATGATGGATGCTTGATGCAGTGTCAGGGGGGTAAAGCTGGGAAACAGCGTTACAATCTCAACTGGCGCAATAGTATTGGCACGTCAATACAGAATGAATGATTGGTGCGAGCAATGCCTTAAAGATGAGCCTGACATGGATCATGAAGAAAAACCGGTGTTCTTGAACGATCATACATGGATTGGTGCTGGGACTATTATTTTGCCGGGTGTCCAGATTAAGGGTAAAGGTGTAGTAGTTGCAGCGGGAACAATCGTCACAAAAGCTATTAATGAGGATTATGTATTGGTTGCGGGCTCTCCGGCACATGTAGTTAAAGCGTATTGATACTTAGAGGAAACCAGGGGCTGTGGAGAAAGATCGAGGTACTTAGAATTGAAGATACTAATGTGGATGAGTGGTGGATTTGATAGACGAACAACTTCTGAACATTTGCTCATAGCAATTGTTCAAGCTTTATATGAAAACGGGCATACAGTTCATATTGTTCAAAAAGATACACATGGTTCGTTACCTCATTTACCAAAGGAACTGCTTGAGTTAGGTGTTACAACGGATTGCGTACCATGTAAATTGGCAGCAAAAAGCAATTTTATCGGACGATACCTTGTAGAGCTACGGTACGTTTGGAAATGTAGGAAATACTTGAAACAAAACAAAGATGCGGATGCCGTGTTTAATCAATCAAGCACGGTTGCTGGATTTATGGCTTTTGCGGTAAAACATATAATGCCAAAAGCACGTCTATCCTATAATGTACAAGATATTTTCCCTGAGAATGCCCTGTACATTGGAAGTGTAAAAGGAATTATCTTTAAAATTTTATCAGCAGAGCAGAGATATGCATACCGCCATGCAGATCAGATTATTACAATCTCAGAGGATATGAGAGATTTGCTCGTTGAAAAAGGTGCAGATCCAAAGAAAACGGAAGTTGTATATAATTGGAGCTATTCCGATAATCTGTATAATTATGAGGATGTTTATAGTAAGAAGATAGCTGAATTCCTTCCGGCGGATAAGTTCAATGTCGTGTACGCAGGTAATATTGGTACTATGCAAAATGTTGATGTAGTGGTTGCTGCTGCGCGACGTATGCAAGAAGAAAAAAAAATCCATTTTCATATCTTTGGAGATGGCGTTTATAAAAAACGTCTCCAGAGTGAAGCAGAAGGATTGACGAATATATCTTTTTGGCCGATGCAACCTTCTGAGCTAGCACCAAGTATATATGCAATGGCTGATGTTAATGTCATTCCCCTTGCGACCAATATTTATAGGACTGCACTACCCAGCAAAACAGCAACGTGCATTGCATGTCAAAAGCCAATTATCTTTTGCATCGGGAAAGAATCAAAATTTGGTAAATGGATGTCGAATGAAGCAGGCTTTTACGTATTAGGTAGCTGTGATGCAGAGAAGCTCGTTGATGCCATAAGAAAAGTTGAAAAAAATCGTATAGTTATAAATAACGGTGAGCTGTATAAAAAAACGTTTTCTAGAACAGCCAACAGTAAGCGTTATGCGGAATTGATTGTCGGAGTTAAATCATGAAAGTTCTTCTTGTTTCACCGCTTCCACCACCAAATGGTGGAATGGCTACATGGACTGAGCAGTATTTGAGAGACAGTGATGGGGTTAATAATGTATATACTGTTAATACCGCATTCATTGGAGAGAGAGCTTTACATAAAGGTGGAAAAATTAAAATCCTCCCTGAAATAAAGAGAATGGCATCCATCCTGGGAAGCTATTTAAAAATTCTTCATACTCAATCAATAGATGTCATTCATATTAATTCATCTTGTAGCAAGACTGGCATCCTACGCGATGCGCTTTGCGTGGCTTTTGCAAATAAAAAGCACCTTGTGTTCCATTGCCATTGTAATATTCAGGATCAGTTAAAGGGAAGATTGGCAACCAAACTCGGAAAATATATCTTTAATAGAGCAGATTGTGTTTTTGTTTTAAATAAAGCCTCTTTTGCATATGTTAGAGGACTTTCAAGAACACAAGTTCGTATGATTCCAAATGCGATAGCTCATGATTTAATTGTATCCAAGTATAACGTTTCGGATGAGCTAAGGAACGTTGTCTACGTGGGTCATGTAAAGATTAAAAAAGGAATCTGTGAAATAATTGAAGCCGCGAGATCTGAAAAAGATATTAAATTTCACCTGATAGGGCCAATAGCAGATGAAATTAAGCAAATCCATTCGCCAGAGAACGTTGTTTTTTATGGCAGGAAAACCCATGAAGAAGCTATAGAAATGATGAAGATGGCAGACGCCTTTTTATTTCCGAGTTATACAGAAGGGTTTTCTATGGTGATGCTTGAAGCAATGGCAGCGGGTTTGCCAATCATAGCAACAGATGTTGGTTCTAACGCTGACATGATTGAAACAAAAGGTGGCGTTATTATTAAACCGCAATCTAGCAATGAAATAGTTCAGGCTATTGAAAACATTCGCCCCCCAAAGGTTCGAGCTGAGATGTCAAAGTGGAACCTGCATAAGGTTGAAAGCTCATATAGGGATGATGCAGTTTTCAAGCAGATTCAGGAGGTATATCATGAGATTTGTGTTCCGAATTTGGAATCTGATTAAAAGAGCATGGCATAAGCTTGTATATGTCCCTGTGATGAAAATGCAACTTGGATCGCATGGAAGCCATGTGAACATTGGAAAGGGAGCAAGAGGAACATGGGAAAATGTTCATACAGGTAGCTATGTTTCTATTGGTGTAAACTGTTTACTACTGTCTACGCGCGCACAGATTAAGATTGGTGACTATGTGATGTTTGGCCCAAACGTTTCAGTTATTACTGGAAATCATCGCACTGATGTTATCGGAAAAAGAATGTATGAGATTAAGGATGCCGATAAACGTGCAACTGATGATCAAGATGTGACATTTGCTGGTGACAATTGGATTGGTGCTAACTCGACCATACTCAAAGGAGTAACTGTTGGGGAAGGGGCGGTCATTGCAGCGGGAGCTTTAGTTAATAAGAATGTACCCCCATACGCTATAGTGGGGGGGTGTCCGGCAAAGATCATCAAAATTCGGTTTACTGAAGATGAAATTGCTGAACATAAAAAACTAATTGAAAAAAGAAATGGATAATAGAGAGGAACAATAAAAATGTCTGCATTTGATAACGCAACCCTTATGATTACTGGTGGTACTGGTTCTTTCGGTTCTACCGTTCTGAAACACTTTCTTGATTCTGACCTCAAGGAAATCCGCATCTTCTCTCGTGACGAAAAGAAGCAGGATGATATGCGCCACGAGCTCCAGGCCCGGCACCCGGAGGCCGCCAAGAAGGTCAAGTTCTATATCGGCGATGTCCGCAACCCCCAGTCCATCAAGGACGCCATGCCCGGCGTGGACTACATCTTCCACGCCGCTGCCCTGAAGCAGGTCCCCTCCTGCGAGTTCTTCCCCATGCAGGCCGTCCAGACCAATATCATCGGCACGGACAACGTCCTGCACGCCGCCATTGATGCAGGTGTCAAGCGTGTTGTCTGCCTGTCCACCGACAAGGCCGCCTACCCTATCAACGCTATGGGCATCTCCAAGGCCATGATGGAGCACGTCATCTACGCCAATGCCCGTGTTGCTGCTGAGCGTGGTGGTACGACTATCTGCTGCACCCGTTACGGCAACGTCATGTGTTCCCGCGGCAGCGTCATCCCCCTGTTCATCGACCAGATCAAGGCGGGCAACCCCATCACCATCACCGACCCCAACATGACCCGCTTCCTGATGAACCTGGACGAGGCTGTGGATCTGGTTATGTTTGCCTTCCAGCACGGCAATCCCGGTGACCTGTTCATTCAGAAGTCCGACGCTTCCACCATCGGCGACCTGGCCAAGGCTGTCCAGCAGCTCTTCGGCAACACCGGCACCAACATCATCGGCACTCGTCACGGCGAGAAGCTGTTCGAGACTCTGATGACCCGCGAGGAGCGTCTGCGCAGCGAGGATATGGGGCACTACTTCCGCGTCGCAGCCGACAACCGCGACCTGAACTACGACAAGTTCGTGGTCAAGGGCGAGGTCCACACCATGGCGGACGAGTCCTACACTAGCCACAACACCAACCGTCTGGATGTGGAAGGCACCGTCAAGAAGATTATGACCACCGAGTACGTCCAGAACGAGCTGAAGGGCATTCCCAATGTCTAAGGAAAAGCTCCTGCTGGTCGGTGCCGGGGGCTTTGGTCGTATGGTTGCAGAACAGGCAATGCTCCAGTATGACTGCGCTTTTGTGGACGATGGACAAACTGTTGATGAAGAAATTTGCGGGATTCCTGTTATTGGTGGTATTGCAGATTTGCCGGAACTGCGCAAAGATTACACCTTACTTGTAGTAGGCATCGGCAATAACAGCTTTAGGGCGCAGGTGTATGAGAAGGCCGCAGCATGGGGGTATACTTTCCCTAATATCATCGCTCCCAGTGCCTATGTCAGCCCTTTTGCAAAGATTGGCGTTGGCTGCGTGATTCTGCAAAATGCCTGTGTCCAGAATGGTGCAGTCGTGGGCAACGGTGTGTTGCTGAATGCAGGAGCGGAAGTCCACTGCGATGCGGTCGTGGAGGATTACGCGCTCATCTATACAAACAGCGTCGTTCGCACTGGTGCAAAAGTCGGGAAGTACGTCCGCATCGGAAGTAATGTGACGATTTGCAATAATGCTACTGTGCCGGATGGGGCGGATGTCCCTGACTGCACAGCGGTATACCCGGAGGTGAAAAAATGAACATTCTGGTAACAGGCGCCAAGGGCATGGTAGGAACCGCCCTTGTGAACAACCTGAAAAACATCCGGGACGGTAAAAACAAGACACGTCCTGATTTGAAAATCGATGAAATCTACGAGTATGACCTGAGCTCTACCCCAGAAGAACTGGACGAGTACTGCCAGAAGGCGAACTTCGTGTTCAATCTGGCAGGGGTGAATCGTCCGGAAAACCCGGAGGATTTCATGAAGGGCAACTTCGGCTTTGCATCCGACCTGCTGAACTGCCTGAAGAAGCACAACAACAAGGCAACCATCATGCTGTCCTCCTCCATTCAGGCTACTTTGGCTGGTCGCTTCGGCAACAGTGAGTATGGTCGGAGCAAGAAGGCTGGCGAGGAGCTGTTCTTCGACTACGCCAAGGAGACCGGCGCAAAGGTTGCCGTCTACCGCTTTGTGAACCTGATGGGACACAGCCGTCCCAAGTACAACAGTGCCGTCAGCACCTTCTGCTGGGCGGTTGCCAATGACGAACCTTTCACCGTCAACGACCGCAGCACGGAATTGGAGCTGCTGTACATCGACGATCTTGTAGAAGGGATGTTTGACCTGCTGGAAGGCAAGGAGCAGCACTGTGAATTCGATGGCGTAGAAACGGTTCTGAAAGCAGACGGTCACTACTGCTGCGTTCCCGTGACCCACAAGGTCACGCTGGGCGAGATTGTAGACTTGTTGCAGGAGTTCAAAGCACAGCCCACCACCCTAATGATGCCGAAAATGCCGGACGGTTCTTTTGCCAAGAAGCTGTACTCCTTGTATTTGACCTATCTGCCCACGGACAAGTTCAAGTATGCCATGAAAATGAACGTGGACAACCGTGGTTCCTTCACGGAACTGGTGCATACCGCCGATTGCGGGCAGGTGAGCATCAATATCAGCCGTCCGGGCATCACCAAAGGGCAGCACTGGCACAACTCCAAGTGGGAGCTGTTCATCGTGGTGGCTGGTCACGGCTTGATTTAGGAACGGAACATCAATACCGGGGAAACGGTAGAGTTTGAAGTTTCCGGTGATAAAATCGAGGCGGTTCACATGATTCCGGGCTGGACCCACAATATCATCAACCTGTCGGAAACGGAGAATCTGGTGACGGTGATGACCTGCAACGAGATCTTTGACCCGAAGCACCCGGACACCTTCTTTGAGCCGGTGTGAGAGGAGAAAAACAATGGCTGATTATAGTAACGTATCCTTTAAGAATAATGGCAAGCTGAAGCTGCTGATTATCGTGGGCACCCGCCCGGAGATCATCCGCTTGGCTGCCGTCATCAACAAGACGCGCAAATATTTCGATGTGATTCTGGCGCATACCGGCCAGAACTATGACTACAACTTGAACGGCGTGTTCTTCCACGATCTGCAGCTGGCCGACCCAGAGGTGTATATGAACGCCGTGGGTGCCGACCTGGGCGAGACCATGGGCAACATCATCTCTGAGAGCTACAAGCTGATGGTCGCCATCCAGCCGGACGCCGTGCTGGTGTTGGGCGACACCAACAGCTGCTTGAGCGTCATCGGGGCCAAGCGTCTGCATATTCCCATCTTCCACATGGAGGCCGGTAACCGCTGCAAGGACGAGTGTCTGCCGGAGGAGACCAACCGCCGCATCGTGGACATCATCTCCGACGTGAACATGGCTTATTCTGAACATGCCCGCCGCTATTTGGCGGATACAGGCTTGCCCAAAGAGCGCACCTATGTCACTGGTTCTCCTATGGCGGAGGTACTGCATCAGAATCTGGAGAAGATTGAAGCGTCTGATATCCACGCCCGTCTGGGTCTGGAAAAGGAAAAGTATATCCTGCTCTCTGCCCACCGTGAGGAGAACATCGACACAGAGAAGAACTTCACCTCTTTATTCACTGCAATCAACAAAATGGCCGAAAAGTACGATATGCCCATCCTTTACTCCTGCCATCCCCGCAGCCGCAAGCGTCTGGAGCAGAGCGGCTGCGTGCTTGACAAGCGTGTCATCCAGCACGAACCGCTGGGCTTCCACGACTATAACTGCCTGCAGATGAACGCTTTCTGTGTTGTGTCTGATAGTGGTACCCTGCCGGAGGAGAGCAGCTTCTTTACTTCCGTGGGCCATCCGTTCCCGGCAGTCTGCATCCGCACCAGCACCGAACGTCCCGAAGCACTGGACAAGGGTGACTTCATCCTCGCCGGCATCGACGGCGACCACCTGCTGCAGGCCGTGGACGTGGCAGTCGAGATGAACAAGAACCGTGATCTGGGCATCCCTGTGCCGGATTATGTGGATGAGAACGTGTCCGATAAGGTCGTCAAAATCATTCAGAGCTACACTGGCGTGGTCAATAAGATGGTGTGGAGAAAATACTGATATATGCATATGCAGTTAGTTATTTGAAGAATGTGACTGCGTTGAAATAGTAATGGCGTGGATTTTTTCGTAGTAGAGGTAATTGGTAGATGGTAATAGTCTATCGTAATATCTTTGTAAAAACGATACGGTTTCTTTACTGTGAATAATCTATATTAGAAAGCTGATCTCGAAAAAATGAGCTCAAGATGAAGGAAAGTTAAAATGAAAAAAGCTATTCTCTATATTGATTCAATGCAAAGAGGCGGAGCTCAACGTGTTATGAGCGTCTTGAGCAAATTCCTTTCTGATAGAGGAATTTATACAGTTCTTGTAAATGATATTATTCCTGAAGAAGGTAAGGCAGAGTATTCAGTTGATTCGCGCGTTCATCGAGTGTTCTTAGATAAGAACACCAAACTAGGAAAAAGTAAAAATATCGCGCGTGTAATTGGTCTAAGAAGATTAGTGAAAAAGGAAAATCCAGATGTCATCCTTTCGTTTATGGGACCACCAAACTATCGAATGTTGTTGGCCACTATTGGAGTGCAATGCCGAAAAGTTGTCTCTGTAAGAAATGATCCTTATAAGGAATATGGGACGGGGCTGAAAAAGTGGATTGCAAGATTCATTTTTCGATTTGCAAATGGCTGCGTTTTTCAAACAGAAGAAGCCTCGGCATATTTTCCTGCAGCAGTTCAAAAAAAGGAAGAATTATTCTCAACCCTGTTGATCCATCTTTTTTTAACACGACATGGGAAGGTGAGGATAAGACTATTCTCACAGTGGGGCGCCTTTACCCGCAGAAAAATCATGCACTCTTATTGAACGCATTTGCACAAGTTCACAAGAAACATCCGGAATATAAGCTAAAGATATGCGGAAAAGGATCTGAAGAAAATAACCTTGAAGAACTGGCAAGTGAATTAGGAATTGATTCGTTTGTCAGCTTTATGGGAGAAGTTGATAATGTTAAAGATGAACTAAAACAGAGCAGTTGCTTTGTTCTTTCATCAGATTACGAAGGACTCCCTAATGCGCTTATGGAAGCAATGGCAGTTGGAATACCGGTAATCTCGACAGATTGTCCTTGTGGGGGACCTCGTACCTTGATTAGAAATAATGAGAGTGGAATTTTGGTTTCGTGTGGTGATGCAAATGGACTAACAGATGCTATTGAGAAAGTAATCAGTAATAAAGAAAAAAGAATTAGACTTGGACAATACGGAAAAGAGTCGGCTGCTCGTTTCCGCACGGAGACAGTGATGAGCGAGTGGCTTGAATACTTGTTTGCAGAGAGTGAAATAGATGGAAAAGACAAGTGATAGATTTATTGATAAGCTAATCGTAATGCTTACAACATTATGGCTGGTTTCATTCACGGTATTCTCTACGGAGACATGGGGAAAGTATGTTTATCTTGGACTAACAGTTGTGATATTTGGGTTGGGGGCTATCAGAAATGGCTGGAAGGTGAATATTGCAATTGAACCATTTCATCTTTGTACTATACTGTTTTTACTGTATGGCTTTGCGTCATATTTATGGGCGATTGACGGAACATACACAATAAAAAGAATGTCTACTGTTGCGCAGACATTGATATGTATGTATTTTGTATATACATATTATCGAGATGACGAAGACTCTAGGCGTTTGCTGGACTGCGTAATGTGGGCAGGATATATTGTTGCTATATATGCAATATACTACTACGGACTTGATACGATTAGATCTTTGATAGCAGCCGGGGACCGAATCGATAATGAATTTACAAATGTTAACGCCATAGGCATGATGGCTGCGTACTCCTTGATAATTACATTTTCCAAAATAATAAACAAGCATTTTTCTGGAAGTCTTATATTTTCGTTGCCGGCGCTTCTAATGGTCATTGCTTCTGGGAGTCGGAAGGCATTTATTATTCTGCTATTCGGTGTGTTTTTTGTTTATCTGACACGGAGCGTCAGTCAAAGTTCTAACCCAATTGAGACACTCATTAAGTTCTTTTTGGTTTGTGCGATGGGAGTTGTGGCCATTATGATTATATGGTCAATTCCAGCATTTAAACCTGTAACGGAGAGATTACTTCAAACACTCAATCAGTTTACTGGAAATGGAAGAGTTGATGAATCGACAATAAGAAGAGCCAGGTTTATTGAAATTGGTTTGCAGCAGTTTATTAAGACACCTATACAGGGTATTGGCATAGGGAATTCCTTGTTTATTATAGGGAGGAACACATATTTACATAGTAATTACATAGAAATTCTTGCCTGCGGGGGGATTTTAGGTATTCTGTCTTTTTATAGTGGTTATCTGTATTGCATAAAAGGACTAATCTATGGAATGAAAAAATACGATGAAATTACCGCGCTTTGTATGGCCTTTTTTGTTCTGCAGTTAGTGATGGATTTTATGCAGGTATCCTATTTTTCAAAGGATACATTTTTCTATTTCATGATCTTCTTTTTGCAGGTTAAAAGCATAAGAAGAGAGAAGAAAAGTCATTGGGAGGAGACAACATATGCATAAGCCAATAAAATATATCTCCGCAGGAATTAAGTATCTAACGAATGCCGATTACAGATTTTTAATTGATTCAGCTCGGGGAAAGTACAATTCTATGCCGGATGAAGAATATCTGCGCAGGAGATTCAAAGCTGTTTTCGGTAGGGAATTAGACCTTGATAATCCGATTACATTAAACGAAAAGCTCCAATGGCTAAAATTGTATAATCGACGGCCTGAATATACGACGTATGTCGATAAATATGAAGTCCGCGCATATATCAAAAAGATGATTGGAGAGAAGTATTTAATCCCCTTGCTTGGTGTTTGGGATAAAGCGGAAGACATTGATTTTGAGTCATTGCCAAATCAATTTGTGTTAAAATGTAATCATAATAGCGGCCTCGGAATGTGCATTTGCAAAGATAAAAGTAAGCTGGACATTGATAAGGCTCGGTATGAGTTGAATAAGGGACTGCAACAGAATTATTTTCTCTATTCAAGAGAGTACCCCTATAGAGATGTAAAAAGAAGGATTATTGCTGAAAAGTTCATGCAGGATAGAGATAGAGGAGAACTGATCGATTATAAACTGCAGTGTTTTAACGGGAAATTTGATAGTGTATTCCTTTGTGAAGGACGATTCTCATCTAGAGGAGTAAGATACCATTATTTTGATAGAAACTGGAACTATCTGCCGTATTGCCCATATCCGGATTTGGATGTCTCAGAATTAAATAAGCTCCGTCCTCAAAACTATGATGAAATGATAGCGATTGCTGAAAAGCTTTCAGAAGGACTTCCTGAGGTTCGCATTGATCTGTATGAAATCAATGGGCGAGTGTATTTTGGAGAAATGACATTCTTTTCTCAGAGTGGGTGGGACACAGATATCACATACGAGGCAGATAAAGCAATGGGAGAAAAGATAATCCTGCCTCAGAAGTAAAAAATAGGAGAACACTAGCAAAATGACAAATAAGGTCGCAAATGCAACAAAATGGTCTGTGTTGGCAGAAGTAACAGCGAAGATTGCTGCACCAATAGTTAATATGATTTTGGCGCGGCTGCTTGCACCAGAAGCGTATGGAGTTGTTGCGTCAATTACAATAATTACAAGTTTTGCTGATATTTTTACAGATGCTGGTTTTCAAAAATATGTAATACAGAAGGAATATGATTCAATCGATGAACTCAATGATAATTCGAATGTGGCATTTACAGCTAATTTGTCATTATCTTCTATTATTTATCTTTTGATACTTGTGTTCCGCAAACAGCTTGCAAATGCCGTTGGAAACCCTGAGGCAGCCAATGGTTTGGCAGTTGCAGCGTTGGCCGTTCTTTGTACATCTTTTTCAAGTATAGTTATAGCTAGGTTTCGACGTGATTTAGAGTTCAAGCCACTTTTCTACGTTAGATTAGGAAGTTCGTTGGTCCCCTTAATTGTTACAGTTCCATTAGCTTTTATATTGAGATCGTATTGGGCGCTAGTCATCGGTACTGTAGCCCAGCAAGCATTTATAGCAATTGCAGTTTGCATTCTCTCAAAGTATAAACCTAAAATCCTTGTTGATTTTACTATCTTTAAGAAAATGTTGTCTTTCAGTTTATGGAATTTATGTGAAACGCTTTCAATCTGGTTTGCAGGACAGGCTAATATATTTATTGTTGCAAGAGTGCTGGATTCTTATTATCTAGGGCTATATAGAACAGGAATGACAACAATCAATTCGTATATGGCATTGTTTACTTCAGCAATTACTCCTGTATTATTCAGCTCCTTATCGAGAACTCAAGACAATGCCAAAGAGTATATGGATACTTTTAATAAATTCCAGAAAATGCTTGCTTTAGCTGTTGTTCCGATGGGAGTTGGTATTTGCCTTTACCGGAAATTGGCAGTTCAGATTTTGCTTGGTAATTCATGGTTGGAAGTAACTGATTTTATGGGCTTGTGGGCATTAGTTAGCTCGCTTACTATTGTTTTTAGCAATATGGCAAGCGAGGTCTATCGTAGTAAGGGTAAACCACAGGTATCTTTTTATATACAGGTAGCATATTTACTTGTTTACGTTCCTGCCATCTATATATCCGCGAAAGCTGGTTTTGGCGCATTGAGTGTCGGAAGCTGTTTGATTCGATTACTTCCAATCGTAATTGATATAGTGGTACTGGATAGAGTGTTTAAAGTGAGATTTGTTGACGTAGTAAAAAATGTCGGATACACTTTTTTTGCGGCATTCTGCATGAGCCTTGTTGCAATTGCTTTAAATGGGCCAACCGGTGGCATCCTTAGACAGATTATTACAATACTTGTTTGCATAGTGACTTATATGCTGATCATTGTATTAAATGGCAATAATAGGGCAGTCTTGATGACGTTCCTTGAAAGGAGAAAAAATAGGTGAAGACGATAACAGTATTTACACCTGCCTACAATAGAGCGCATACCTTAAGAAGAGCGTTTAATAGCTTAAAGGCCCAAACGTGTAAAGATTTTGAATGGCTGATTATAGATGATGGTTCAACTGATGGAACATCGGAATTAGTTGAAGGATTACACGAAGAAGCGGATTTTCCCATAAGGTACTATTGGAAAGAAAACGGTGGGAGACATACAGCTGTCAACTATTCATATCAATTTCTTCAGACAAAATATGTTGTTACACTTGACTCAGATGATGAGTTGACACCTAATGCAGTAGAGTTAATGATACGAACATGGGATTCGATACCGAAAGAAAGATATGACCATATTTGGTGCGTGTCAGGAAGGGAAATGGATGCAAATACCCTTCAAATGGTTGGTGAGCCATATCCAAAAGACATTAATGAAAAGTCGGGTAAGGCACAGCGAAAAATGCTTCTAAAATATGAAGGTGAGAAGCATTGCTGTAGGAGAGTTGACATTCACATTCGATATAAGTTTCCTGTCTATGACGACACTAAGTTTGTTTTGGAAAATACAGTTTGGGAAGTCATTAACAGAGAATATGACCAGTGGTGTGTTAATGATGTGTATGGATTGTACCATACAGAGTCAGAGGACAGCCTAGGAAAAGGAAAAGTTCATACTAATCAAAGATATCGGACTTTTTATCACGCGGGAATATTTTATACGAATGAACTCTTGGATGAGTTTTTTTATAATAAGCGTGTCCCTATATATATTGTTAACACTTCGCGCTGTGCGATGCTTTCTCATATTCCTTATAAAATGGTAATGAGGGAACTCAATACTTGGTATAAGAGATTACTTGTCACTGCAGGATATCCGATTAGTGCGATTTGGATTCTGTTCCACCTAGATAGACTGAAATAACATTGTATTAGGAGAAGCAAAGATGAATTGTAAAATAGTGTTTGTAACAGGAGCTTCTGGCTTCATCGGCTCGAATCTAGCCAAGCGAATCCTTACCTCAGAACCAGACACCAAGGTTGTCGGTTTGGACAACATGAATGACTACTACGATGTCCGTATTAAGGAAGTGCGCCTGGCTGAACTCCAGAAGTTCGAAAACTATACCTTTATCAAAGGTAATCTCGCAGACAAGAATCTCATCAACAGCATCTTCGAGCAGTATCACCCGGATATCGTGGTCAACCTCGGTGCACAGGCTGGTGTTCGTTATTCCATCACCAACCCGGATGCTTATATTGAAAGCAACATGATTGGCTTCTATAACATTCTGGAAGCCTGCCGCCATTATCCCGTGGAGCATCTGGTGTATGCCTCGTCTTCCTCTGTGTACGGCAGTAACAAGAAGGTGCCTTACAGCACGGATGACAAGGTGGACAACCCTGTGTCCCTGTATGCCGCCACCAAGAAGTCCAACGAGCTGATGGCTCACGCTTACAGCAAGCTGTACAACATCCCGTCCACCGGGTTGCGGTTCTTCACAGTGTATGGTCCCGCTGGTCGCCCGGATATGGCTTATTTTGGCTTTACCAATAAGTTGGTCAACGGTGAGACCATCAAGATCTTTAACTATGGTAATTGCAAGCGTGACTTTACTTACGTGGATGACATTGTCGAGGGCGTTGTCCGTGTGATGAAGAGGCCGCCGGAGAAGAAGAATGGCGAGGATGGTCTACCCATTCCGCCGTATGCAATCTACAATATCGGCAATAGCAACCCGGAAAATCTGCTGGACTTTGTGCAAATCTTGTCCGAAGAGCTGGTTCGCGCTGGTGTGCTGCCTTCTGACTATGACTTTGAGGCTCATAAAGAGCTTGTTGCCATGCAGCCGGGTGACGTGCCTGTGACCTATGCTGATACCAGCGCACTGGAGCGGGACTTCGGCTTCAAGCCGCACACTCCGCTGCGTGAAGGTCTGCGGAAGTTTGCGGAGTGGTATAAAGAATTTTATATGGCGTAAAAAGAGGAGAGAATGCAATATGAAAATCGCAGTTGCCGGAACCGGATATGTCGGTCTATCCATCGCCACGCTGCTGAGTCAGCATAATGAGGTTATGGCAGTGGATATTATCCCTGAAAAGGTAAACCTCATCAATCAAAAGAAGTCTCCGATTCAGGACGAGTATATTGAGAAGTATCTCGCAGAGAAAGATCTGAATCTCGTTGCAACGCTTGATGCGGAAGCGGCCTACAAGGACGCGGACTTTGTTGTTATTGCGGCTCCTACCAACTACGACAGCAAGAAAAACTTCTTCGATACTTCTGCTGTTGAGGCTGTCATTAAGCTGGTCATTCAGTACAATCCTGATGCCATTATGGTAATCAAATCCACCATCCCGGTCGGATTTACTGCTTCTGTGCGTGAAAAATATCACTGTGATAACATCATCTTCAGCCCGGAGTTCCTGCGGGAATCCAAGGCTCTGTATGACAACCTCTATCCTTCTCGTATCATTGTCGGTACGGATGTGGAGAATGCTCGTCTGGTGAAGGCTGCGAACACTTTTGCTGGCTTGCTGCAGGAAGGCGCTATCAAGGAAAATATCGATACCCTCATCATGGGCTTTACCGAGGCTGAGGCCGTCAAACTGTTTGCTAATACCTATCTGGCACTGCGTGTATCTTACTTCAACGAGCTGGATACCTATGCCGAAATGAAGGGTCTGAACACCCAGCAGATCATCAAGGGCGTTTGCCTTGACCCGCGTATTGGCGACCAGTATAACAACCCCAGCTTTGGCTACGGCGGCTATTGCCTGCCCAAGGATACCAAGCAGCTCCTTGCCAACTATGCGGATGTGCCGGAAAATCTGATTGAAGCCATTGTCGAATCCAATCGTACCCGCAAGGATTACATTGCCGACCGTGTCCTGGAAATCGCGGGGGCTTACGAAGCCAACGAGGATTACGACCCAAGTAAGGAGCACAATGTCGTTGTCGGCGTATTCCGCCTGACCATGAAGTCCAACTCGGACAACTTCCGTCAGTCCTCTATCCAGGGCGTCATGAAGCGCATCAAGGCCAAGGGTGCGACAGTTATTATCTATGAGCCGACCCTGGAGAATGGTACGACATTCTTCGGCAGTGAAGTCGTAAATGACCTTGAGGAGTTCAAGAAGCGCAGTCAAGCTATCATCGCTAACCGCTACGATAGCTGCTTGGATGACGTGCAGGATAAGGTCTATACTCGTGACTTGTTCCGCAGAGACTAATACTTATCGGCCATGTGCACAGCCACATGGCTGTGCTGCTCGAATATGCTACCTCTTCGTGGTGAGCAGCAGGCAACGGATATCTATCCGGCTAAATGCATAATCAGGCTAGTATATGTAACTCTGTATAAGCTATATGGAAGTGTTTTTTATGGCGAAAGCACATATAAATGGGAAAAATAGATTAATATTTCTGCTGACTTTAGTCATCGGAATAATGGTGCTGATAGTGGCAAGTAAATATGCTTTTCAGAGGGCTTGCTCAAGAAGAGAAATACACTGGCCGGATTTAGAAATCGCTGATGAATGGCAGTATAAAATAATAACAGAAGCGTACAAGATAAAGAATGAGCCAAATAGGGAGATTACGATCACGGCATCTGATGGAGTGAAATTAGTCGGCCATTATTTTGAAAGAAAGAAAAATGCACCAATTATCATCTTTTTTCATGGACTTTGGTCTGATAGCTATGTATGTGGAGTGCCAATTTACAGAATTACAGAAGAGCATAAATGGAACCTCCTACTAGTAAGCTTGCGAGCACATGGTGAGAGCGGAGGAAATATTTCGACACTTGGTGTGTTGGAAAGATATGACTGTTGTGACTGGGCAAATTGGGTGGCTTCTGAATTTGGAGAACAGGTGCCTATATATCTTATGGGATTTCCTATGGGCGGGGCTGCCGTATTGATGAGTAGTGACTTGAATTTACCAAAGTCTGTTTGTGGAATCATTGATGATGCGGGCTTTACAACGCCTTTAGAAATGATAAAGGTAGGGAGCAAGAATAAACTGCGTTATGAATTGTTAAGTGATATATTTACTCAGATGGTAAATGTGGGAACAAAAATCTGGGGCCATTTTGACTTGAAAGACGCAGATGCAAGCGTAGCGGTATCAAAGACAAATGTGCCAATTCTAATTATTCATGGTGATAAAGATAATCGAGCACCTCTGTCGATGGCATATAAGATTTATGCCAGTTGTCAAGGCGAAAAAGACTTATATATAGTTTCTGGTGCAACACATAAGGAATGCTATAGAACAAATCCAGAGAAATACGAAAAGATAGTTTCTGAGTTCATAGAAAAAAATCTTCCGTGATAAACAACTCTGCGTTTTCGAGGATTTATCGGCCATGTGTTAATCCACATGGCTGTGCTGCTCAAGTATGCTACCTCTCCGTGGTGAGCAGCAGACAACGAGGGATACCCTCGGCTAAAGCATATACATATTCGCATATTCACTCTTTGGATGAGGATACAATTACATAATGGGAAAATACTTTGGTACTGACGGCTTCCGCGGGGAAGCTGGAATCACTCTGACTGCTGACCACGCTTACAAAGTAGGTCGTTTCCTGGGCTGGTACTACAATATGCTGCGGGAACGCAACGGCGATACGAACCCTGCCCGTATTGTCATCGGCAAGGATACCCGCCGCAGTTCTTATATGTTCGAGTACAGCCTGGTGGCTGGTCTGACCGCTTCCGGCGCGGACGCTTATCTGCTCCACGTCACCACTACGCCATCTGTGGCTTACATCGCCCGCGTGGATGACTTCGACTGCGGCATCATGATCTCTGCCAGCCATAATCCGTACTACGACAATGGCATTAAACTGATCGACTGCTACGGCGAAAAGATGCCGGAAGAAACCTTGCTGCTGGTGGAGGATTATATTGACGGAAAGCTCCATGTATTCGATAAGGACTGGCCGGAGCTGCCTTTTGCTCACCGGGAACATATCGGATGCACTGTAGACTATGTGTCCGGCCGTAACCGCTACATGGGTTACCTGATCTCCTTGGGCATCTACTCCTTCAAGGGTGTCAAGGTCGGTCTGGACTGCGCCAACGGCTCTAGTTGGAACATTGCTAAGTCTGTATTTGATGCTCTGGGGGCGGACACCTATGTCATCAATGCACAGCCCAACGGTCTGAACATCAACAACAATGCTGGTTCTACCCACATTGAGGGCCTGCAGAAGTTCGTGGTTGAAAAGGGCCTGGACATCGGTTTTGCCTATGACGGCGATGCTGACCGTTGCCTGTGTGTGGATGAAAAGGGTAATGTGATCACCGGAGATCATATCCTCTATATCTACGGCTGCTATATGAAGGAGCGTGGCAAACTGCTGACCAATACCGTCGTTACCACGGTCATGTCCAACTTTGGTCTGTATAAGGCTTTTGATGAGAAGGGCATCGGCTACGCCAAGACCGCAGTGGGTGACAAGTACGTCTATGAGTACATGGCTAAGAACGGCTGCCGTATCGGCGGTGAGCAGAGTGGTCATATTATCTTCAGCAAGTACGCAAGCACCGGTGATGGTATCCTGACCAGCCTGAAGATGATGGAAGTCATGCTGGCGAAGAAACTGCCCATGAGCAAGCTGGCTGAGCCTCTGAAGATTTATCCGCAGGTTCTGGAGAATGTCCGCGTGACCGACAAGAAAGCCGCACAGGATGACGAAGCAGTGCAGGTAGCAGTCAAAGCCGTAGCCGAGGCACTGGGTGACACTGGCCGTATCCTTGTCCGTGAGTCTGGTACGGAGCCTGTCGTGCGTGTGATGGTGGAAGCTCCCGACCACGACACCTGCCAGAAATATGTGTCTCAGGTCGTGAAGACCATTAAGAGCAGAGGCTACGGAGTTTGAGTGCAAGCCTGAAGCGAGGATGCGGAATCCTGCTGATTGCATCTGCGGTTCTTCTTTCCATCTTGGCACTATTGCCTGATGCGGATGTTGACCACGATGCAGGATATACTTCCTCAGAGCTGAGTATCCGAGAAACCGTAGATGAAAACGTGACCAGCACAAGCTATGTGAATCCTGATGGAGTAATCACAGTAGCTATTGATATAGGCTATGCGACCGTGTGTAGAATGCGTGATGATAACGGTCGAGTTGTGGAGGAACGTTATCTTGATGCAAGCGGAAACCCTGTGGCAAGGTATGGCGATTATTACGGCTTATCATATGAATACGATGAAACGAGTACGGTAATCACATATCTTGATGCAGAGGAAAACCCGGTAGAACGCAGTGACGGATACTCTACTATTGTCAGAACGCAGGTTGGCGGCAGGGCTTCCGATGATTTCTACTATGATTTGAACGGACAGCAGGTACAGTGCTCCGGCGGATACTATGGGGTTCATCGTGAGTATAATGCTGAAGGCCAGAACATCAGCCTGACCTTTCTTGATAAAAGCGGTCATGCGATATGTATATCATCTAACTGTGCAGGTGTGACATATCAGCGTGATGGTAATGGAACCGTTGTCGGTGAGCAGTATTTTGACACAGACGGGAATCCTGTGAGGTCTTCGCTTGGTCAGTACGGCGAGTTATACCAGCGCAACGAGCAAGGATACATCGGCCAAATCACCTATCTTGGTGCAGATGGCAAAACCACCCCTACCAATGCAGGCTATACTATCCTCAAACGTACCTATCATAGAGATGGCACAGCAGATACGGATATGTATTTTGATGCGAATGGCAATCCAAAGGCATTGTCTAAAGGGCAGTACGGCATCAAACGTAGTGGCAAGGTGAACCTTCTGCTTGACAGAAATGGCAACATTATGCTGTGTGTGGACAACCTTCTGAATGGTTTCCCATGCATGGTAGTTGTTTTTGGCTGCGTTGTCTGTTTGCTGATGATCGTTCTTCCGAAGAGTTTAAGCGTAGTACTTACGATTGTTTATGTAGCGTTCATTCTTTATGAAACATTGATGTTTCGGGAGTCGGGGGATGCAAGAACGAACTTTGTTCTATTTTCCTACGCTGGGAAGTTTTTGAAAGAGCAATCTGTGAGAGTGGGGGTCATCAATAACATCTGGCTGTTCATTCCACTTGGAACGGGACTGTATAGGTGGTTTCAAAAGAAGTGGGTGTTGCTGATTTCCTTCGTGATGTCTGTGGCAATCGAAACGACCCAGTATATTACGGGACTTGGCATCGCAGAGTTCGATGATGTGTTCGGTAATACGATGGGTGGATGGATCGGTGTGTTGGTGGCGTACATCATAATGATGTGGCGTAGCGAGAAGGTTAGTCATCGTCCCCAAAGCTACTCCATCCTATGAAGATTTCCTCTGCCTCCTCTAATTTTGACCAATCAAGGTATTGCCCACATCGATGGCAGTACCCTTGGTATTCTCGCTCTATGCAGACATCGCACCTTGGACAGACAGAGAATATGTTTTCATCTCGATAGATGCGTACTGCGGTTACAGTTCTGGGTAGACGGTATGTAGGGGAGAGCAACAGATCAAGGATGACGCGAGCCAGAGTTGGTTTTACTGGATAGTCCATCCATTCCTCATCTTCAAAATCCAAATCATCTTCTTGTGGATCAGCATCAATCTCATGCAAATAAGTGCTGATTTTCGAGGATATCGTTTTAAGGGCAGCAAACTTTTTGAGTAGCATTTTCATTATAATCACCTCTGCATTTAAGCATAGATGATACTTTGACTGCGGTGTTGTATATTTGCTTGCTACCCTTGAAAAACACCAGTTTTTAGTATAGTCTAAGGCTGTGGAAAAGTTCTCACAGCTTTGCCGCTCGAAACTTTGCACACCTCTACGTGGTGGGCGGTAGGCAACACATGAGAATGCGGCGGAGATGCAAGTAGTAAGAAATATGAATGCTGAGACAGGAATTACGATGGGGAATAAAGGAAAGAAAACTGAAGAAAATAGAAGAAACTACTGGATTATTGGGTTGGTGTTAGCATCCAGTGCAATCCTGCTTTACATTTTAATTTATCTATCCTTTGCAGGAAATGGCTTTATTCCAACAGGGGAATACTTAACGAAAGGTGATTGGCTTGCTTTTTTTGGTACATATTTATCCTTTGTGGGGGCGACATTAGTAAGTGTAATAGCATTGGTACAAACTCACATCTATGCGAAAAAGCAAAACAGTCGGGACTTAGCTGTTCGAAAGAAACAGATTCAACCAATCTTTTCGGTGGAGATTATTGATATAGATCAACAACTTCCTGGCACAACTGAAGCGGTTGGACTATATAGCTCCAGCAATTTTCCTAAGCACCGAAATGTTCACATTAGAATTGAAAATGTTGCAGAGCTTCCGATTCGAAATGTTATTATTTTTGACCGATATTATTTTCAGTTGCTTAAACCGAATGAACCTAAAGATATCTATGTGGTTTATTCGGATTCGCCAGATGCCGGCACAAAAGTCGCCGTTATTGCTCGAATACTTGAAACAGAGTATGAAAGAACGGAACGTGGGATTCCGAAGTGGTTTAACATCAATTTTGAAGACGTAGATGGCAATGAATCGTTTCAAACATTTACGTTGGAGAACTTTGAAGGGGTGCAGTACTATTCATTGAAATCAACAGAGGAAATATAAGCATTCTCATTGTAACCCTTTTTTCATAGTGCTATACTAACATCAAATTATACATAATCTTATCGGAGGTATCATCCTATGCCCAGAACCAAAGGCAGCAAGAACCGTGTTACCGCATCTACAGATTTCGATGCACAGCTGGCAAAGCTGCAGAAGGACAAGGCTCTCTTGGAGGAGGGCATCGCCAAGACGGTCGCCCAGATTGAGGAGCTGAAGACGGACATCAAGTCTATGCGTGAGTCTTTGAAGCCGCAGAAAGCTGAGATCAAGAAGGTCGAAAAGGAAATCGCCAAGCTGGAAGCAAAGAAATCGGCTGCTGAGGCAAAGGCTGCGGAAGCCGCAAAGAAGGCAGAAGCTGAAGATATGCTGAAGAAGCTGCTGGCCAGTGGCATGAGCGCAGATGAAATCCTCGCCAAGCTGAAATAAGCATATTAGCCGTGTGGACACCGAATTTCAGAAGTTCACACGGCTGTTTTTAGAGGTGTTTATATAGTTTGTGACGGAAATGGAAGGGAGGAGTATCCTGTGGCTAAGACACATAACTCCGGTCGAAAGCCAGCCAAGCCGGAGTACAGTGCGGAGAAGAATCTGACGAACCAGATGAACGCTGCCGTTGCCCTCTACAAGAGCGACATGACCTTGCAGGCCATAGCTGAGGAGCTTTCCTTGAACCCCATCAAGGTGCGCAAGCTCCTCATCACAGCTGGAGTCTATCGGTCAGACATCGCCGATGCTGTGCAGCAGACGTTCCAGCCTTTCCGCACCACACAGGACTACAGGACCGCTGTGTCTTCCACCATGGCTGCCCTGCACCTATCTCGCCCCTCAGTGACCTCTTATCTGCCGTATGAGAAAGGCGTGTACTTTCCGGAGGAAGCTGAAGCAGAGAATATCAGTGCCGGGGCAGAGCGACAGCGACACTACCGAGCTGTGGTTGCGCTGAGAAAGGATCCCTGCGAAGTTAATCTATGGAAGTGCGTGGTTGCCTTCCGGGGATACAAGTTCAAGACGATGTCCGGCTTGCCCTTTACATATAAGCTGAAGAAGGGCAGGGAAGATGAGTTTACCAAGGAGCTGTGGATCGACCGCAGAGAGGACAGCAAGAGCCTTGCTTGGAGCTCCGTAATCCTGGCGTATCACAATATCGGTAAAATCGGAGAGGTCGTGGACAGACCCAAGGCTCTGGGAGATATCCGAGGTGTGTCGTATATTTATGGAATATTCTACCGATTTGGCTTGATTGATGTGCCGGAAAAAGTCAAGGAGAAGATGAAGAAGTGATAAGGACACGGGGAGATAGTTTGTGACGGGAATAAAACTGCCCTCCGTGGATACCACAGAAGGCAGTCAGTTGGCTTATTCCCATTCCTCATCCCGGGCTCGGAGAAGATCCTGTACTTCTTCTTCGGTTGCCGGGCGGATGGCAGGCCTGTTCTGATAGTCCGTTTTGCCGCAGTCTGGGCAACGGTCGGGCAGCGATTCCGCCTCAAAGCAGTAATGGCAGACATCGCAAAAATAGTAGTTCACGGCGTTTTGCACTTCCTTTGTCATGTAGGAGTTTATATGTCATCAGGATATTTTTCAATTCCAAGGTAGTCCTCAATACTAGTGATGCCCTCACCGGCAAGATCGGCAATGTCATCGAAGGAAATGATGACTGGCAGCTCTTTCTCAATGCCCATGGCTTTTCTATCACTGTCCTGCATGACTTTCAGTTCTCGATAAACTGGGTCGATCATAACAACTGTGCCAGTCAGACTAATGTATTTTCCGGTGTTCTCTGTGCTTCGGACAAAGTACCGCACTACGACCTTCATACCTTTCTTGACCTGCAGGAGCTTGTCGGATAGAGCGTCCTTCTCCTCATCGGAAAGTTCGACTTTCTTCACCAGCAGCTTGCTGACTCCCTCGCTGGAAATTTCATCATCGAAGCCACGCAGCGCAGCAAAAGGGCTGAATATCTTTGCCCGGTTTGAGAGTGCCATCCGTGGATGCTTTACGGGTGGTTCTGGGCGGCTGAGATGGAGGATGTCCGCATACTTCTGTGCGACGTTTCGCCCTTCTTTGGTATTCCTGAAGTCTGCCATAGAATCCTCCTTGTTGCATTATTTGGCCTTGTGGCCGCCGATCTGACCGTTCCGTTCTCGCATAGTGGCTCCTTCCAGATAGTTGGAGCCCTTCAGAACAGCGTTTTTTCCGAACTTCTTCTTGATACCGAGCATGGTTGCCTGTAGCGATTTCTCCCGTTCCAGCTTGCTGGTGTCGGTGAAAAGATCCACTTGCAAGATGCCCTGATCCTTGACCACACGGTTTGCTGCGATTGTTATTCTCCGCACAGTCAGATTTCTGTTGGCAATGAGGTCGAACAGTTCCGTGGTAGCTGCCATCAGTTGGCTGCTGAGATTGGTCGGGTTGTCCAGCCGTGTGCTGCCGTGGGCACCCTTCGGAACAGTGCGGCCGTAGTGATCGATGTGGACAGGACCGTGATAGATGCCCTTGTCGCAGTTTTCCCGGTCATAGCCGATGTCCAGTGTCAGGCTGTCCGTGACCAGTCCCTTGTCCGTGAGCTGGAATACCAGACTGTCGGTCATCTCCTGGACGATGATTCGAGCCTTGTCATAAGGATAAGGGCAGGAGAGAACCTGACCTTCGGACAGGCTGTTGGTTTCCGGGCGATAGGCGTTGATCTCCTTCATCCCGCAGGGTTCCAGCCCCCAGGCATGGTCGATGAGAATCTCAGCGTCTATGCCGAACTCTTTATATAGTATCTCAGGGAAGTGAATGCTGGCTCTTGCCAGCTCACCCATCGTATGGATGCCATGCTTTTCCAGTCTGCGGACGGTGCCGGGGCCAGTCTGCCAGAAGTCCGTGAGAGGCTTATGATCCCAGAGCAGATACCGGAAGGATTCTTCGTCAAGCTCTGCGATGCGGACACCGTCCTTGTCCGGTGCGGCGTGCTTGGCGGTGATATCCATTGCCAGCTTTGCCAGGTATAGATTGGTGCCGATCCCGGCGGTGGCGGTGATGCCGGTGGTGTACAATACCTCCCGGATCATGGTCATGGCGAGGTCGTGGGCAGACATTTTATAATGAGTAAGGTATGCGGTCGCGTCGATGAATACCTCATCGATGGAATATACCACGATGTCCTCCGGGGCAATGTACTTGAGATAGATGCCGTAAATCTGCCGTGAGATCTTCTCATAGTACGCCATCCGGGGTGGTGCCACCAGATAGGATACTTCAAGAGAGGAATCGGCGGCGAGGGCGGTGGCATCGTAGGACGCAGCCGCAAGAGAGGGAACACCATCTTTGTACACAGCGGTCTTGTTCCGTATGGCATCTCGCAAACGACCGTTGTTGACCTCTTTGACACGCTGCACGACCTCGAACAGTCGAGCTCGACCGGGAATGCCGTAGGACTTCAGCGATGGGGACACAGCCAAGCAGATGGTTTTCTCCGTGCGGCTGGCATCGGCCACGACCAGATTGGTGGTCAGCGGATTGAGATGCCGTGCGGCGCATTCTGCCGAGGCATAATACGACTTGAGGTCTATTGCCAGATACGTGCGCTGCGCCATGCTGTGTCGCTCCCTTTCTGTGGTGAACTTCGCAATGTCATTTGCTTGCTTTTTCAAGTTCCTTGATTTTTTCCTTAAGAGAATCGATTTACTGCGTTTGCCGATGGAAAATCTCGCGGTTAGTTTGCTCGTTCTTGTTATAGGCCAGAGCAAGAAACACCAGAGCCAGACGAAGTTCCCCGTCTGGAATGACCTTGCAGGCTTTAATCATTTCATCTTGGTCGGTAATCTCGGCGAGTGTACTCAGTTTCTCAAAGGTGGTCATTGATAACCCCCTTTTGTTGGATGAGCTTATTGTGCCGTCCGCTCTACATACCAGCGGCCAAGCCGTCCGGTGAAGCGAGGGTCGATGTGTTCAAAGAACAGGTGTTTCTCCTGTCCTTGGATCAGGACAGTGAAACAGTCTCCGTTGCAGTCGTTGTCTGCGGTTCCTGCCGGCCGGAAGTCCCGGACGGTTTCGATAGGGAAGGTCCTGCCGTCCGCCCAGGTGATGGATGTTGGCTGCATATAGCCGGTTGAATCAAACTCCGAGGCGACCTTTACATAGACACGCTCGATTTTGATTCGTTTGGGTATTGCCATGTGGGTCACCTCCGATCCTTAGTGCTTAGCCCGCAGGAAGCGGTTGTCGATATCAACGGGCAGTTGGAGATGCTCACCCCGGCGGATCAGGCTGTACATCTTAAACGCAAAAAAAGGCGCTGGAATGCAGAGCTCTTTGGCAACGCTGAAAAAGTCGGTGTTGCCGGAGTGAATCAAATCCAGCACCTCCGCATCATCCAGTAACAGATCGGCGGCGAAGAAATTGGCTTCCCTTTCCAGCCTGCCGGTGGCCTGATAAATGTCGAAATCCTGCATGGCCTGGCAGCGCAGATGATTCGAGTGTTCAAAGATATGGCCCAGTTCGTGACCGGCAATGACACGCTGCTCCTCGTAGGGAAGATGAGGATTGACTGCTATGTACCGGACACGATTTACAATCGTAGCGAAGCCACGCAGACCATCCGCATCGAGTGATCTGGCAGGCCAGAGCTTTGTGTTTGGCAGCGCATCGATCAATTCAAAAGGGTCACGGGTACCATATTTCTGAATCAATTTTTGAGTATCGTCAAAGGTTTGAAGTTGTGTCATTCTTTCACCGACTTTCTGGCAGAAGATCAGGTGCCGTTATCTTCGGCATTCTTCCGGTATTTCTTCGGCGTGAACTTTTCACGTGCCACCTTCTTGGAATCCATAAAGATTCGCTGCATTTCAATGGCAAACGCCTTCTGATCTTCCTCCGAAAGAGAACCGCCGGCGAATAGCTCACGAGTCTGGCTGAGAATCTCGCTGGCCTGAGCCTGACCGCGCCGCCCGTAGAGGAAACTAACCTCGGTCATAAATTCCTCATTTTCGGTCATCAGATAATTGACGTCCGTTTCAAGCAGCTCGGCCAGCTTTGCATACATATCGCGTGTGCGGGGATAGGTGGTACCGGCCTCATAACCGCCAATGGTACGGCGGGTTACGCCCATCTGTTTCGCAAGTTCCTCCTGAGACCACCCCTTCTGTGTGCGGAGGTCTTTTAGTTTTTCCCCGAAGTTCATTGCTAGTGCTCCTCGTATTATAAAGTAGTAGTTATTAGAGTCCCTCTCCAAGGACAAAATGCTA
>OLQL01000393.1_pt1 | contig 47959 bp, 40 predicted proteins | sample 1672971 | NCBI WGS metagenome assembly OLQL01 (sample SAMEA3136742, study PRJEB25190) | human gut metagenome | biome: human gut; feature: human-associated habitat; material: faeces | place: Austria | collected 2013
GCGCGTCATTGTGACGCGTGGCAATCGCGCGTCATTGTGACGCGTGGCAATCGCGCGTCATTGTGACGCGTGGCAATCGCGGAAGAACTCGCATCGCTGCGCGATTCTCGTTCTTCCGCGATTCGATTTCTACCGCAATAAAAAGACCGCAGGGCTGAATCCCTGCGGTCTTGCGCCGCGCCGCGAATCAGAACTTGACCTCATAGCCGTACAAATCGTAATCGGCCCCGAAGTCTGGGATGTCCGCCGAAGCCTCGGCCTCTTCTCGCTGGCGGGACGAGGAGAATTCGATCTCGTTGACGACGATCTCGACCTTGCTTCGCTTTCCGCCGTCCTTGGATTCCCATTGCGACCATCGAAGCTTTCCCTCGATGTTCACCCTGGTACCCTTGGCGAGGTATCGGCTCACCGAGGCGGCGCGGGCTCCGAACAACACGCAATCCAAGTAATTCGTGTAGTCCTCCCATTGACCCGTCTGGTTGTTTTTGCGGTGGTCGTTGACCGCCACGCCGAAGCTGAGAACCTGAAAACCGCTCGGGGTCTCCCGAAGCTCCGGATCCCTTGTCAGGTTTCCGCTGATGAATGCCTTGTTGATGCTCGTCTTCATTGCTTGTCTCCTCTCGACTTGCCACGCCCACGCGGGTTTGTTCCGATTCGGTTGTCAAAGTGCGCGCGGCGTTCCCACGCGGCCCGCGGGCGCTCCCGCGGAATGCGACTGAATGGTAACATCCGGTGATGCGCGGCGCCGCTTCGTCGGATACAATCGGAATCCAGCAAGGATAGGAAGGTTCCGACATGCCAGACAAGCAAAACACCGCGGCGATGGCGCACGACGTCCCCATGGGCGACATCGAGCTCGACCCGAAGGCTTTCGAGGGGATCGACGTCGAGCGCTCGCTGCAGACGGCGAGAAGACCCAAATACGTGAAGGAGCCGACTCTTATAGGGCGCGCCGCCGAAGGGGGCAAGTACGAGGTGTGCTCGGGCGCGGCGTGGCTGCTGAAATGGGGCAGGCCCGATACCGCGAACGTGCTGCTCGCCGACCTCGGCGCCGCGGCGTCCAAGGCCGTGGCCTCCGCGTCCGTCGCGGCGCAGACCCAAGCATGGCACGATTGCCGCACGCTCGCCGAGACCTACGACGCAATCAAGGCAGACGGCGGGCGATGGGGAACGGCGCAGGTTCCGTCGGTCCAGATTCTGGCCTGGGCGCTCGACTGGTCGACGAGGAAGGTCTCGATGGCGTTGAAGGCGGGTCGCGAGCTGCCGGACGCCCTCGCCGCCCTGTTCGATGACGAGCTGCTTTCCTACAAGAACCTGCTCGAGGCTACCGCGCTCTCGCCCGGCAAGCTTTCCTATCTCGACTACCTGTGCGGCGATGCCGGGCGCGCTCCGCTGACCATCGCGGAGACCTCGGCGGCGCTGGACGAAGTGCGGTCTATGCCGTGGAGCGCCGCCGACGAGCAGGCGTCCATCGCCCTCGGCGCGCTCGCCCGCCTCGAGCTGATCCGCAAAGACGGCGGCCGTCCCTCCGACCCATTCGCGTCGAGGCTCAGGTCTCTCGGGCTCGGCCGCTGACGGCAGGCCCCAATCGCTTCCCGGCTCGGAAGACCCTAGCGGGCCTCGTCGGCGCGCAGCAGCGTCCAGCCTTCGGACGACGCAACCTCGGCGAGGCCGTGCCTCTCCTTGAAATCGCCGCTCGAGACGTCCGCCAAGAGAAAGAAGTCGAACCCCTCTCGCTCGAGGTAGGCCGCCTGCGCGGCCTCGGATTCGAGCGAGTCGCAGTAATCACGCCAGGGGGAGTAGCCTTGCGCCCCGCTTATGCGCTCGCCCCATATCTCGGGCCTCAGGTCGCACAGGACGGGCACGCCGTAGTACTCCAGCACCGCCCACGCGACGTCCGACGAGGCGTAGACCTTCGGATTCGGGATCCCGCTGTCCGAAATCTCGGCCGCGAGCGGGCCGATGCCGGACTCGCCCGTCTCCCAGCTCATTACTTGGCGGGAGTCGACCCCCGAACCGCCTTCCGCCGCCCGCGCCCCGTCGAAGGCGGGGGAGTGCGCCATGCCGAAGCCGCACGCCGCCACCAGGGCTGCGCACGCGGCGACGAGAACCGGCCCGCCGCCCGCGATTCGGCCCGAGCCAGCCCGCGGCGCCATGGACAGGGCGCACGCCATGGCCGCGATGCCGAGTATCCAGAGGCTGCGCGCGTGCATCAGCGCCTCGACGAGCGACGCCAGCAACAGCGCGGCGGCGGGCAGGGGAGGCACGCGCCTTCTGGCCGCCATCTGCCAGACCACCGGTCCGAGCGCGATGGCGAGCATGAACGCCGCTCCATCCGCGCCCATGGCGGCCAGAAGCGGCCCCATCTCCTGTATGAGCCCCTTGTAGGACGCCTCGCCCATCGAAAGCGCCGTGTACAGCGAACCCTGAACCCCATAGGGATTGGCGAGCGAGGCCGCGGCCATGCCGCATATCGCCGCGAGAAGGGGCAGGCGGGATTTCGCGAAGCGGGCAAGACCGCCGCGCTCAGCCAGCGCGCGCGCCTCCGCGGCATCCCACGGCAGCAGGAAGCAAGCCGCCGCGAACGCGTCGAGCGCCCACATCGCCGCCTGCAGGTTGACGTGGACGAGGGTTATGGCGGGAAGCGCCCAATACCGCCGCGCGTCTTTCCTCGCCCCGTTGCAGACGGCCAGCGTCGCCAGCAGGCACATCATCGACCACATCGTGGGCCTGACGTTGATGTAGGACATCGCGGCGAGCAGGCAGGCGAGCACGGCGAATCCGCGCGCAGGGGCGCTCGGCGCCCCATCCGACCGGAACGACGGCAGGAGCAGCCACAGGCAGGCGACGAGCGCGGCCGCCTCGATGGCGCACGCCGCGCCGACCCCCTGGAATCCCAGAACGCCGTTCCACGCCTGCATCCACGCGTCATGGGCCCATTGCTGGACGACGACCGAAAGCCCTGGCTCCCAAGACCAGACGTTCTCGTGCGGGATGCCGTTTTCCAGGATCTCGCGGCCGGCGGCCAGGATGAACCACCCGTCCGTGTTGTACCCCTCGCCGAGAGGGCCGAGCCCGAGCGCGACGACGTAGGCGGCAAGGATGCCGGCCACGACAAGGGCGGCGATGTCCGACTCCGCGCTCGGCCTGCGAATGAATTCGACCGCCTTGCGCGCAACGGGGATCTTGCCCAAGAATTCCAACGCCTTAGCAACCACGGGAAACCTCCTCGAACGCGACAGCCCGCCCGCCGTCGGGCGAAACGGTTCCAATGATGGCCGAGCCGAGCGAGGAAACGCCCCGTCGCCGCTGCGCTTCGGGGCGCGCCTGGGACATCGAGGCGGCTCGCCTGATGTCGCCCTCGTGGCCCTTGGCCGCTCGGACGACGGCCCAATCGGCGGCCTGGGGGCCGGCGTGGCGCATTTTCGCGGAGAGTACGGCGTCGCAGGCCACGTCAACGGCCAGCGACGGCGACAGCGCGGCGATGGAGTCCAGGCAGCGCATCGCCCTTCGCGAGCACAGCGGCCGCAGAAGGGCCAACGCCCTTGCGAGGCGGTCGTCCCTTTGTCTCAAGCAAGATTTACGCCGTAGGTTGATCCCTTTGACGTTTTTCTCGTTTATTACTGCGCAAACTCGCGCTCTGCCTGGCGATTTCCATATCGCATAGAGGCGCTTGAACTCCTCGCGCGTCAAGCTCCGCGAGCGCGTGAACCCGCGCTCGTCGTGCCATGGATGCCCCGCGGCCGAGCAGACGTGGAAGGGGGACATCCTGTGGCGCTCGTAGGCGCGGGCGGCCCCGTCGGCGAGCGCCCTCATCGCGCGCGTCATAGGCCCATCGGCGGCCTCGTAGACGGATTGCCCGTGCAGGGGGATACCGAGCAGGCGCCTCAATTGCTGGTGATTTAGGCGGTAGACGTTCGACGCGGTCGATGCTATGCGCCCATCGGGACCGAACTTGGCGCCGCCGGAGGAGTGGCGCCTGAGCACGCCGAGCCTCTCGAGCTCCCTGTTCACGTAGGTGACCGTCCGACGGCACACTCCGGCCTTCCGGGCCACCGTGGCGCAGCTCGCGGAAAGCACGCCCTTGCGGCTCGCGAGGTCGATCTCGGCGACGAGCACCCGCTCGACGCCCCAAGTCACGCGCAGGGCAGACTCGCGGACGCCGCGGCGCGCCTGGGCTATGGCCTGCTTCAGCTCGCGGTCGCACTGGGCCCGCCACCATCCGGCGCGGGAAAGCTCCCACGCCCGCTTGGCGTTGGATTTCTGGGCATGCCAAAGGCCCCAGCCATTTAATTGCCGGGGGTCTATGCGTTTTTGTATTTCGTGGATTTCCGCCATGGCCTCTGCCTGGCGATCGACGGGGCGTCTCCATAAAATCTACACGCCCGTTGCATATCCGAACCTGGAATATACAATTCGAAATGTCTTTTTTTGTGAGCGTGTTTCGAATTCTCCGAGTTTTTTGCGGGACTCGGGTTGATAGGGTTCGAAGCCGCTCTTTCTTTTTATTTGACTAAATCGACGCCGAACGCCTTCGGGCATCCTCCTTCCTCGATGGAATCGAATGCTCCGCCTTCGAAATCGTGCTCGAGCTCGTCGACGCAGACGGCTTTAAGGCCGTAGCGTGCCGCCGCCTCGGAGGCGCTGACGCCCATGGCGAGCGCGCGCATGGGGCCGCCCAGACACTGCGGGCACGTCGGATAAGAAAAACTGGGGAAAACAGCGAGGGCGCGGCATTCTACGCACTCGTAGAGCGTGCCGGCGTCGCCGTTGGCGCAGTCGACCACCATCGGGCTCAAGGGCTCGACATCCGAGAAGTCCGCCATTCTCTTCCTCCAAACCAGTTCGCGAAGCTTATCGTTCTGTGCCTGGAGCTCGCCATCCCGTCTATGGGCCGTTCACGCCTTTACGCTTTTTGCCTTTCATTGTCCATAAATATGCAATTGCAGACATTTGATTTCGATATCGAAAGCAGCCCAACACGCAGTCAGTCTCTCCTCCGCACTAATTTCAATTCTCGCCCCTAGAAACCACGGTCATCATCTTCCTTCCGCGAAATCGGCCAACCCGACACGCCGCCGGCACGCACAAACGTATATTTCCCTAAATCTTGACGAGGACAAGCCTTTAAGAGCCATAGCGGAGATATAATTTCTCCTTGTCAGTTCTGGCGCAGCCAGATACGGAAGCGCGCTTGGCGCGCATGCGCACGTGAGGGATAGGCGGTTCGCGAGCGATGTAGGCACACAGCCCAAACGCGCCGTGGCAATTTCGCCAGCGGCTCGACCGTCGCAACAAAGGAGCCTTCCGTGTGGGCAGTCATCGTTAACACCATCGCCATTATCGCCGGCACCACCGTCGGCTTGCTCTTGCGCCGCGGACTCCCCGACTCAATTACCGACGCCGTCATGAAAGCGCTCGGCCTGTGCACAATCGTCATCGGCATTCAAGGAGCCATCGTCGAGCAAAACATCTTGCTCCTCATCGTTGCAACGGTTATCGGCGTGGCGATTGGCGAAGCGGGCGATATCGACGGGCACGTGAATCGCTGGACCGAAAAACTCACATCGCGATTTACTGGCGCGGGCGAAGGCGCCAAAGTCGCTAATGCATTCATCACATCGTGCCTAATCATGAACGTGGGAGCCATGACTATCGTCGGCTCGCTCGACGCGGGCCTCGTCGGCGACTTCGACATGCTCTACACGAAAAGCCTGCTCGATTTCGTAGCGGGCATTATGATGGGCGCCGCGCTCGGAGTGGGCGTATACGGTTCGGCCGCATTCACGCTCGTGTTCCAAGGAGCAATTGTGCTCGCTGCCGGATTCGTGGCCCCCTTCGCGAGTGACGCGCTTATTGCCGAGCTTTCGACCTGTGGCTCAATCATGATTCTCGCGCTCGGCTTAAATATGGTTGACCTCACGAAGTTCAAAGTGCTCAACTATCTGCCTGCACTTATCGTAGTGCCGTTTGCACTTTTGGCGTTTCAAGCAGCAGGGCTCGCCTAATCGCACGGCGACTCAAGCAGTCCACCGCGCATAGCCATTCACCGTAGAAACAGCCGATCAAAAATAAACGAATCATCGACGGAGCTCCGCCCCGCCAACCGTTGGAGCGGCTTCGCACGCTTGACCCTTCAGCCCCGCTTCCATTTTTTCCTTCTTCCCAGTAAATCCCTGGACAATTGTCGAGTACTATGGAAGCACCGTTCATCCCACAACGACAGGAGCAGCCATGATTGTTACCACCGCAGACGTCATCCCTGGTCAAGCAGTACAAGTTCTGGGTCTTGTTCGAGGCAATATCGTTACCTCGAAAAACATCGGCCGTGACCTTATGGCCGGCATGAAAAGTATCGTCGGAGGCGAGATTGTATCGTACACGCAAATGACCGATGAGGCTCGCCAAGTCGCAGAGGACCGCATGGTCACCGCCGCGCAAAGCCTTGGAGCCGACGCCGTTGTCGCCATGCGCTTCGCGAGCGACAGCATCGCCGAGGGCACGATTGAGATTCTTGCGTATGGCACCGCAGTGAAGTTCGCGTAAGCCGAGCCCTTAAAAAGTGACAAAAGTTGCGAATTCGGGGGCATTAAGGCGCCAAATTCGCTGGAAATCGCTTATTCGGTGGCGCTTAGAGCGATTCTTGCAAGCGAAACAAGCCATTTACCGTTCAAAACAAACCGTTCGCTGGCGTAAAATTGATTCGCAGCCTCATGAACGCCCCCGAATTCGCAACTTTTGTCACATTCCACGACTTCACTTTACGCTGGGCACGCAGGCGAAAGGCAAACCCCGCTTCAAAACGACTGTCGCTATGCAGCACGATGCGGCGACGGCGCGTTTGGCCCGAGCTTCGAGCAAAAGCCATGGCGAGGTCGGCCCATCCTTTCTAACTACCCTTCCCTGTCCAAATCAATCGCGGGCGCAAAAGGCATCGTTTTAGCGACGTTTCGCGCTTTTTGTCCAAGACGCTTCAAAAACGCCTATGCTTATCATGTTTGACAAAGGACGATAAGGTCCAGCAACAGGAAGCATCTTATGGCACACGATTTCATCTCGCTCGCAATTATTGCGGTTGTCGCATTTGTGGCACCCGTTATCGCACAGGCGATTCCGAAAAAGCCCATTCCCGAAACCGTTCTTCTTCTGGCTTTCGGCGCAATCCTCGGTCCGAACTGCATGAACCATATTTGGCTCACCGAGCCTATTACGCTGCTTTCCGATTTGGGCCTCGCGTTTTTGTTCTTGCTCGCGGGCTACGAAATCAACCCGAAAATGCTCACGGGCACCGAAGGCAAAAAAGGCCTGCGTACGTGGCTTGTCACCTTCGCATTCGCGCTGGCGCTCGTGTTCTTGCATCCGAATTTGGCCATCGGCGGCATCGGAGTGGTTCCCATGGCCATCGTGCTTGTGACTACGGCGCTCGGAACGCTCATGCCCATTTTGCGCGAGCGCGAGCTCATGAATACGAAAGTCGGCCGCGCGGTCATCGCATACGGCACCTGGGGAGAAGTCGGCCCGGTGCTCGCCATGGCGGTGCTGCTCTCCACGCGCACGAACTGGCAGACTGCAGCGATTCTCGCCGCATTCATGATCCTGTGCGTCGTCACCGCCCTCGTGCCCGCCATGGCGCGCAAAAACGGCACACGCCTCTACAAATTTCTCGAAGCAAAAGCAAACACCACCTCGCAAACATCGGTGCGCGGCACCATCATGATTTTGGTCGCCCTCGTGGCGTTTTCGGCGCTGTTCGACATCGACATCGTGCTCGGCGCGTTCGCGGCTGGCTTCGTGCTCCGATACATCACGCCCGAAGGCAACGTGTCGCTCGAGGCCAAGCTCGACGCCATTGGCTTCGGCTTCCTCATTCCGCTGTTCTTCATCGTATCGGGCGCGAAAATCGACATTTCGGCAATCGCGGCCGACCCGGCCATGCTCGCGCGCTTCGTCGCGCTGCTGCTCGCTGTGCGCACGGTTCCCATCATCATCTCGCTTTCAATGCCCAAAACGCGTACGAAATACACGATGCACGAGCGTATTTCGGTCGCGCTCTACTGCACCACGGCCCTGCCGATCATCGTCGCAGTTACCTCGCTGTGCGTGAAGAACGGGTCCATCGACGCAAGCACGGCCTCCATCATGGTCGCCGCAGGCGCCGTGACGGTGTTCATCATGCCGCTGTTCGCAGGCGCCGCCTACGGAGTCGCCGACCGCCATCCCATCGATGCAGTGCGCGAGATCGCCCACGACCCGCACCACGCAGGAGAAATCGTGTCGCAGCACATGCACGAGCATCGCGAGCATGCGCACACCGACTACCGCCACGTGTACATGGCCAAGCAGCGCCCCGACGTGGTTCATGTCGTCATGAAAGAACACGAAGAGGGTCATGCAGAAGAGCGCGAAGCAAGGCACTTGGAAAAGAAATAGCGCAGAAGTAGCCGAGGTCCGACAGGAATTGGGTTCAGGCCTTCTCAAAGAAACGCGTCCATGGGAGCCGCGCCTGAAGAGCTCGTCGCCCTTTAGCCCACGAGCTTTTCCTTCTATTTTGCGCCTGGCTTCGCGCCCCTCACCGCCATCGGCCTGCTTGCCATAAGCCAGAAGGGATATTCAAGCGCGACTTTCCCTTCCACCCGGTCTTTTGTTGCATAATCGATTCTTTTTAGGTGGGCCGGCTAGTCCGCAACAACCTGGCCCACCTTTTCCTGGCCAATTTCGCCCGAACCGTGAAAAGTATGCTGGCATCGTATTGGACTTGGGCCAAACGCCCCATTCGTGCCACAAACGACGATGAAAAGTTATACTGACGGCATTGTTTTTGTCATATTCGCAGGAGAAGCGCCTGCTCGACCGAAAAGGCTCGAACATGAACATTCAAATCTTCGGCACCAAGAAAAGTTTCGACACCAAAAAGGCGCAGCGCTACTTCAAGGAGCGCCGCGTGAAGTTCCAGTTCGTCGACCTGAAGGAAAAAGGTCTGAGCAAAGGCGAGCTTGAAAGCGTCGCTCGTGCGGCAGGCGGAATTGACGCGCTCATTGACCCGTCGGCAAAAGACGCCGACACGGTCGCGCTCGTGCAGTATCTCGGCGCCGACCAGAAATTCGACAAAGTGCTCGAGAACCAGCAAATACTGCGTGAGCCCATCGTGCGCAACGGCCGCCAAGCCACGGTCGGCTATCAGCCCGACGTGTGGAAGGGCTGGGAATAGCCCCAAGCCGAATTGACGCGCGAAAAACCGTATTTCAAAGAACGAGCAGTCCATCGAAGCCTTATCATAAGACGATTTGAAATCTTTCAGAAAGGCAAACCATGAGCGATACCGCCCGCGCCACTTCGGAGTCCGAAACCCCACCCGCCGTTTACGACGCGACACCCTTGGCAAGCCGCGCATGTTTGTGCTGGGCATCCAACACATGTTCGCGATGTTCGGCGCCACCATTTTGGTGCCGGTGCTCACGGGCCTTTCGGTAAGCGACACGCTGTTGTTCGCCGGCCTGGGCACGCTGCTCTTCCATATTCTGGCCAAGGGCAAGGTGCCAGCGTTTTTGGGCTCGTCGTTCGCGTTCATCGCGGGCTACGCTGCCATCGCTCCCAACGGCGAGGCCGAGCTTCTGCCCTACGCATGCCTCGGCGTCGCGTGCGCCGGCCTGCTTTACCTGGTGCTTTCGGCGCTCTTCCGCGCATTCGGCCCCGCGCGCATCATGCGCTTCTTCCCGCCCGTAGTTACGGGTCCCATTGTCATTTGCATCGGCCTTATCCTGGCGAGTTCGGCCATTGCGAACTGCTCCACCAACTGGATTGTGGCGATTATTGCTATCGCAACCATTGTGGTCTGCAATATTTGGGGGCGCGGCATGGTAAAAATCATCCCCATCCTTATTGGTGTGGTAGTAAGCTACGCCGCCGCAGCCGCAATGGGCGAGGTCGATTTCTCGGGCGTAGCCGAAGCCGCATGGGTCGGCCTGCCGTTCAGCTGGGACAACACCGTGTTCTCGCTGTTTGGCCCCGGCTTCGACGCAGGCCTCGCCATTACCGCGATAATCACCATCATGCCGCTCGCCTTCGCCACGATGATCGAGCATATCGGCGACATCTCGGCGATTAGCTCCACGTGCGAACGCAATTTCATCGCCAACCCAGGCCTGCACCGCACGCTGCTCGGCGACGGACTCGCCACCATTTTGGCCTCGCTGTTCGGCGCACCCGCTAACACCACCTACGGCGAAAACACCGGTGTGCTCGCGCTGACCCGCGTGTTCGATGCGCGCGTCGTACGAATCGCGGCGTGCTGCGCAATCGTGCTTTCATTCAGCCCAAAATTCGCCGCCGTAATTGGCGCCATGCCTTCGTGCGTGATTGGCGGCGTGTCGCTCGTGCTCTATGGCATGATTTCGGCCGTCGGCGTGCGCAATCTCGTCGAAAATCACGTCGACTTCCAGAAAAGCCGCAACGTGCTCGTAGCCGCCATCGTGCTCGTGCTGTCTATCGGCATCGCCTACAGCGCAGCCGGCGCAATCACCTTCGAGGTTTCCGGCATCGCGATTTCGCTTTCAGGCCTGGCCATCGGCTCGCTCGCCGGCATCATTCTGAATGCGATTCTATCTGGCAAAGACTACGAATTCGACGAGAGCGACATTGCGGAAGAGGAGCACGCGCTCACGCTTCAATAGACGGCACGCATTTTTCGAAATCTTAAGCGACATCGCGGCGCAACGTTTGTGCGACCTGCGGGCGTTGCGTGTGCGCTTCGTGTATTCGCTGCCCCTTGACCAGGCAAAAGTGTTATACCCTTTGAGCATCTGAAACACACTCGAAACAAAGCGCCTCAAGCGCGGAAAGCGACGCCAGCGTCAATGAGCACCACAGACAACACCGCCTCCGCCTCGCCCGAACTCGAAACAAGCAAAACACCCGAACGGCCGAAAAAGACCAACAGCATCGACATGCTGCACGGCCCCCTTTTGGGCAAGCTCATCATATTCGCCGTTCCGCTGGCGCTTTCGTCAATCATCTCGCAGCTGTTCAATTCCGCCGATGCCGTTGTTGCCGGACGATTCATCAATAGCGGCGCCCTGGCGGCCGTCGGCGGCGTTGCGCCGGTCATTTCCCTGCTCATCGGGCTTTTCGTAGGCCTGTCAGTCGGCGCGAACGTCGCAATCGCCATTCGAATCGGTCACGGGCGCATGGACCTCGTGAAGAACGCGGTGCAAACGACCGCCGTGCTCACGCTTGTATGCGGCGCCCTGCTTACCGTCGTTGGAATGCTCATAACGGGACCCATTCTTGACGCCATCGGCATGCCCGCCGAGGCAACCGAAGAGGCCGCGTGGTACTTGCGCATCTATTTCGCGGGCAGCGTATTCTTCCTCGCGTACAATTTCGGCTCGGCTGTGCTGCGCGCGAAAGGCGACACCCGACGCCCGCTGTACGCTCTCGCTGCCGCCATGCTGCTCAACGTGGTACTCAACGTAATCGCGGTCACCGTTTTCAATGCCGGCGTCATCGGCATCGCGATTGCGACCGACATCTCGAACGCGCTTTCCGCGGCCATCGTCATTCGAATGCTGCTGCATGAGGAAGACGCGTTCCGCCTTGAACCGCGCCGCCTGGCCGTCGATCGCAAAGCGCTCAAGATGATTTTATATATCGGCCTGCCATCAGGCCTTCAGTCGATGGTCTTTTCGTTTTCCAACGTCATTATCCAAGCGGCAATCAACAGCTTTGGCGCCGATTCCACCGCAGGCTCGGCGGCCACTATGAACTACGAGTACTACACGTACTTCTTCGTGAGCGCGTTCTCGCAAGCGGCTGTGACGTTTATCGGGCAGAACTTCGCCGCGGGCAACCTCAAGCGATGCGACTCCATCGTGCGCATTTGCATGGCGGCTGCGGTGCTGAGCGCCCTTACCTTGAGCGCAATCTTCGTCGGCCTGGGCAATATTTCGCTCGGAGCGTTCACGACCGAGGCCGGCGCACTTGGCTACGGCACCATTCGCATGTGGCACGTTGAGCTGCTCGAATGTATGACGTCGACCTACGAGGTAACCGCGGGCGCCATGCGCGGCATGGGCTGGTCGGTGCTGCCTACCATCGTGGTTATCGTGGGGTCGTGCCTGCTGCGCATCGCGTTCATTTTCTGGGTGTTCCCGTCGATGAACGACTATACCTCGCTCATGAACATCTACCCCATCACCTGGATCGTCACCGGCACTACCATGATTGCGCTGTTTTTCTTCGCGAGGCATCGCGCCTATGCCGGCGTTCGCCAGGCGCAGGCGCAAGCCGCCAAACACCATAAAATTGCAGAGATATAGAACGAAAGCTGCGCAAAAAGCGAAGCGCAACCGCCGAATGCCAGAAGGAATGCCGAAGGGCGCCATGGCCGCCCTCAAAACACCTTGCGAAAACCAGCCATAGCTACCGGGACAATCGGCATCCAGTGCGACAGATTCATGGGCCTCATCGGGCACGTTAAATCATTCGTCGCTGTTGCCGCCAGACCGACTCACTCAATTCACCTCGCGCGTAAGGCGCCCAGTACCGCCTCACGCGTATACCCGCAAAATCGCCCGCAAGCTCCTAGCGAATGAAGTTCGTCATGGCGCCCGCTTCGGCAATGGGCGGCTCGATACCATTTTCGCGGCCGAGCTCGATGCACTTCAGCATCCATGCCATGTTGTGGCCGATATTGCGCATCGTGCGCATGCCTTCCCCATCGAGCGCAGCTTCGCCCGACACGCGTCCGTGCGCGCCATTCCAATAGGTCGACGCCACAACAGGCATCTGTTTGATAGTGAAATATTTGTTGAGCACGTCGAACGATGCCGTGATGCCTCCACGGCGTGCCACGGCGATAGCCGCACCCGGCTTATGCTCAAATGCCGCACCCCCTGCATAGAACGCGCGGTCGAGCACTGACAGAATACGGCCGGTAGGATGCGCGTAATACACCGGTGTGCCGAATATGAAGCCATCGGCCTGCTGGGCAGCTTTGATTAGCTCATTGACCATGTCGTCATCGAATACGCACGCGCAATCGAGTTCGGCGCACTTGCCGCAACCAATGCAATCACGCACGGGAGCAGCGCCCAGCTGAAACACCTCCCATTCGATGCCGTGGCCTTCAAGCGCGGCGCCAACTTCGGCAAGCGCTGCCGCCGTATTGCCCTTCGACTTCGGGCTGCCATTGACCATAAGAACCTTCATGATTCCCCCTTATTCAACGAGCCGCGCCGACCGATTACGTCAATCGGCGCTTCAAATTTACCCATCTTAACACCAGCATCGCACTCGAAGGCACTTCGTTTTCCGGGGCAATCTTCGCTCTGAGTTTCCAAATGTCTCGTACAGCAAACAGCCCGAACACTGCGGGCGCCCCAGAAGCAACCATGAACGCGACCAGGCCCCGTGCGATGCAAGCCAGCCATCAAGCAACCTGGCCATCGGACAAGCCGGCCAACGGGCAAGCCCCCGAAATCACGCCAATCCCCCGCAAGCTCTCGCCACCGACCCCGACAGGCGCTACAATGCAGACACCTTTTGCGAAACGGAGGCCGCATGACGAGTCTTCTGTCCCATATCTCGGCGTTCGAATATTGGCGCCACGTTGGAACGCCCGGCTTCATTGTGCCCGAGCCGAGCCGCACGGCCATCGCACCGCCAAACTTCGCAGTTTCCGATTTCGATTGGCTCGTCAACACGAGCGTCCTGTCGCGCCCTTTGCATGGCCTCACCTCCATAAAGCACAAGCGCTCAAACGAACCCGCAGTGCGACACGTTGCGTATCAAGAGCTGCCGTTCGGTTCCGTCTGTTCAATATCTCCCGAACAGCGCATCACTTCTCCCGAACTCACCATCATCCAAATTGCGCCCCCGCTGTCGTTCACCGAACTCGTTTGCATCATCTGCGAGTTTTGCGGACTCTTTACCATCAACGAATCGCTCGAAAATCCCCTCGTCAAGCGCGCGCCGCTCACAAGCGTCGCGAAAATCGCCGCCTTTTGCCAGCGCGCAAAAGGGCTCACCGGAGTCGCGAAAGCGGCCAAGGCGACAAAATATGCCCACGATCGCTCGCGTTCGCCCATGGAAACCGCGGCCATTCTCTTGTTCACCTTTCCCCAGCAACGGGGAGGATATTCTCTTTCGGGCGCCCGGCTCAATCGTAAAATCACGCTGAGCCCCAAGGCTCGCAAAATGGCGGGGATCGATCGACTTGAGCCCGATATCGCATGGCCGAAAGCCAAGATCATCGTCGAATACGACAGCAAAGCTTTCCATAACCAAGAAGCGCGAATATCGAATGACGCACGACGCAAAAATGCCTTTACGACTTCGGGTTTCCGGGTCATAACCCTCACCTCGGCCCAACTGAATTCAAAAACCGAGATGGATAAAATCGCGGCGCACATTGCCGCCGCCGCGAAAAAGCGCGTGCGCATCGCGAAGCCCGCAACGTTCTACGCAAAGCAAAAGCTCCTGCGAATGGAGCTCCTTCATTGCGATGGGGTCCACAGAAAGCAACACACCCTGTCGGAACGAGCCGGGCAACAGGTCGAGCGCGCCATAACGAACCTAAGTTGGCTTGCCGACGACGACCTGGCGTAAACTAAAACGGCTAAAAGTGACAAAAGTTGCGAGTTCGGGGGCGCAAAACGCTCCATTTCGAGGAAAATGGGAGCCGAAAACCCCAATCTCTGCTCGCGAAAACCGCATCGGTCAACCGCGACCTGGGGTTTTGTAAATCACGCAAATAAGGCCTTGGGCTTAAATGCCCCCGAATTCGCAACTTTTGTCACTTTTTCGGCATTCGCTTTACGCTAGGGGCTTTTCGATCCCTTTTTTCGGCAGTTGCAAATCGGGCGCCAATGGCGACCTTTCGTCAATAATGCAGAAGCATCACGGGACACTCGAGTGAAATCGATAGCTTACGAGCTATCGAACTGGGATAATAGTAAACAAGCCGCATACAGCACCGATAAACCCAGCCATGAGATTCATCGCCGTATCTCGTTTAACGCTCCACATCGTTTAGCACCTTGCCTCGTTTCGCACCTTGTCTTGCTCAGCACATCGCTTCGTTCCGCGCATGTTCAGCAAAACTGCTATTATCGGACTCTTGGGCACGCAACCCGTTGGCGAGAGGAGGTGGGAGCGATGTCTGCAAAACGCAAAAGGCGCGCACCGAAGTCTGGCGCCGTTTGGCACATGTCTGCCGACGAGGCGACCTTGGCCAAGAAGCCGCGCTACAACGGCTATGCTTGCGGCCACGGAGCACATGGCGATGCAAAATACAGCCGCACGAAATCGAAACGCGCGTGGCAAAAGCAGCTCAAGCAGGAAGGAGCCCCGAGGGGCTCCTTCCTTTTTACCTTCTACCTTCATTCGGGCCGCAGAAAGCAATGGACTCATGAGCCCGAAAGAGGCCACACCGCATCCGAAACGGCCGCTGTCAGCAAAGGACGGCACCCGATTTGTCCAGAACATGAAGAAGGCATGCAGAACGCGACATGCGCATGCGGCAGAAAGCGCCCCGCACGACGCGCAAACGCGAATTGGCGTATAGTTAGTCCCCCACCACGGCCGAACTTCACCGTCCGTCCTCCAATCTAGAAAGAACTCCATGAGCACTATTCGCACCCTTGCGCCCGGCATTGCCACAAGCGCCGCGCTCGCCGCTGTCTGCTGGTTTTTGGGAACCGCCGTTCCTATCGTCGGCGGCGCAGTATTCGCCATTCTCGCCGGCATGATTGTCGGCGTATTCTGGAAAGACAAAGGCAGCGCGACGGCGGGAATCAAATTCACATCGAAGAAGATTCTGCAGACCGCCGTGGTTTTGCTCGGATTCGGCTTGCCGCTCACCCAAATAGCCCAAGTCGGCGCAACCTCGCTGCCCGTTATCGTATCGACCATCACGGCATCGTTGCTCACGGCATTCATCCTGTGTCACGCGCTGCATGTGCCCAGTCGCACCGCAACGCTTATCGGCGTGGGATCGTCCATTTGCGGCGGCTCGGCAATTGCCGCCACCGCTCCCGTCATCAAAGCCAACGACCAAGAGGTCGCCCATGCCATCTCGGTCGTGTTTCTATTCAACGTTTTGGCCGCGCTCATTTTTCCGACGCTCGGCGACGCAATCGGCATGACCAACGACGGGTTCGGCCTGTTCGCAGGCACCGCCGTGAATGACACCTCGTCGGTCACCGCCGCGGCGGCCGTATGGGACGGCATGCACGAAGGCGCTCATGCGCTCGATTACGCCACCATCGTGAAGCTCACGCGAACCTTGGCAATTATCCCCATCACGTTCGTGCTGGCACTTTGGGTTGCTTCGCGCGAAAAGAAAACCGCAGGTGCAAACGGGCAACCCACACAAAATGGCTTTAGTCTGAAGCGCGCGCTGCCAACGTTCATCGTATTGTTCCTGTGCGCATCGATTGTCGCCACCGCAGCAAGCGCAACCGGCGTTGACATGGCCGTTTTCGAGCCCCTTAAGCTCGCAAGCAAGTTCTTCATCGTTATGGCAATGGCCGCCATAGGCCTGAATACTGACGTCGTTGGGTTGGTGAAATCGGGCGCGAAGCCCATCGTACTCGGTGCCGCCTGCTGGATTGTCATCGCGTCGGTGAGCCTTGGCGCCCAGCATATGCTGGGGCTTTGGTAGCACGGAAGCCCGCCGTTCAAGAAAGTGAAACCCTTGTCTAAGGGCGGCGCATCGGACGCGAAGAGAAATAGCCCCGAATTCGCCCACGCCATCAAGTAACGCGACGAACGACTGCCGCCGAAGCCCGCCAAGGGCCACTCAAACCGCCGAGCAGAACGGCCGCTCCTACGCATCGAACTGGACGAATAGAATCGAGCAAGCATGAACGCAAACCACGCACGGCGCATGTCAGCACCTCTGAACGTTTCCAATAAAGACCAACTCTTCGCCGCCGATGAGCGCCGCGATTGCGCGCTGTGCGGTTGCTCGCTGGCCGAACCCGGTACGACACGCTTCGCGAAGCAGGGTGCCCACGACCCCACGCCCACGCCATACTTCATTTTGGAAAACCTTTTTTCTGAACTGGATTTTTCTGAAGAATCCCACCTTCTTGACGTTGGATGCGGCACGGGTCGCGTGCTGTCGTTTTTCATCCAATCGAAGCTTTCCGGCCACGCCACGGGCATCGAGCTCGATCCCGATATCGCCGAATACGCGCACAACTGGTCGCGGCGCTTCACCAACGTCGACGTACTCTGCGGAAGCGCACTCGAAACCTCACTTGCCCCCTACACACACCTGTACCTTTTCAACCCCTTCGATACCAACGTGCTCATGCAGTTCATCATGAAAATCGAAAGCGAGGTGCGCCGCCCGATTACGCTTGTCCACATGTCCGATAACGGCGAAACGTATTCCTATATCGGACGCACTGGGTGGAGTCTCGTTCGCCAGGGCGAATTTCAGGAGTATCGCACGGCGACGGGCAGAGCGATTACCGTATATGCCCATCCGCAGCACTTCTCGATTTGGAAGTACGCCCCCGAATCGTAGCAATTATGGCAAGCGTGCGTGAGCAAGCGCAATGCGAACGACCCGCGCGAGGTCGACCACGACGAAGCCGATGGCCGCGCAGGTTGATAGGGCCAAACCATGACGCAGACGCCACTTGAGTCGGGCCAAACCCGGGTTGGAGATGGCAGGCGTGCTGCGCTTGCGCTTTGACCGTTCCCAGCCGACAACGGTTGAATGCGAACGGGCGCGATGTAAACACGGCGCAGGTAACGATTCGAACGCAATGCGGGCAGAAATCGGGCACATCGCGAGCGCAGGCCAAATATTATTTGGGCAACGATCAACCGCCAAGCACCATTCTGAAAGCGTGCTTTCAAACTCATAGCAACTCTTTTTTCCATAATGCAATCTATAATTGACATTGCATCCCATATGCCATATATTTCTGTCATGTTGCAACGGATATATGTCCATAAAATGAAAGGAAGCCCATGCCAGGCAAGAAAAACCTACGCATGAAGGCGGCACGTGCGGCAGCCGGCCTTTCGCAAACCGATCTCGCCGAAGCCGTGGGCGTTACGCGCCAAACCATCGGCCTTATCGAGGCGGGCGGCTACAATCCCACGCTCAATTTATGCGTGGCTATCTGCAAAACGCTGCACGTCACCCTGAACGATCTGTTTTGGGAAGACGACGGTGACATCAACACCAACCCCTTCTTCTTTTAGGAGCACACCATGAAAATGCAGAACATGAAAATCGTGCAAAAATGGCGCGAATATGCAGGTCCAAAAGACGAGCGTCTGGAAGCCGAGAACGCCAAAATCTACGAGTTCGGCTTCATACTGCTCTCGTTCGGCATGCTGGCACTGCTCGCATATCAAATCATAGCCCAACAGGTTGCGTGGGTGCATAATGGCGCCAACGATGCGTTCCACCTGTTCGCAAGCCCCGTTGACGCCGCCATGTACGCGTGGCTTTTCATCGTGATGCTTATATGCGCCGTGCTGCAAACACGAAAGGGCTACGTCGACACCAACCGTTTTGGCCAAACCGATCACCTTCCCGCCGGTTACTTTCTGCTCATCGCCGGCATCACGGGTGCCGCAAGCGCGCTTGCCATTGCCGCCATGCGCTGCATTGCCGAAGCGCAAATCGTGCCGTTCGAAGACATTTTCTGGGCGGCAAACCTGGCGACAGGCGTGGTTTTCGGCGTTACGATTTTCGCCGCCACGTTCGGTGCGCTGTGCCTGGCGTTCTACGAGGCGAAACATCGCCGCGCTAAAATCGAAGCGGAGCTCGACGCCGCCGACGAACGCTAACGCAAAGTAGAGCTCGACGCCGCCGACAAACATCAACGCAGAAATTACCGAAGCAAAAGCGCTCACGGCAACGCGCCGCGTTATTATAGAGGGGGTTGCTCAAATCCCCTCTTTTCCGCATTCGGCCAAAGGGGGCGCTATGCCCGAGCGTACATACAGTTTTATCGAAATGCGGCTTCCCATGCCGCTCATGTCAGCTGCCGCCGAACCAGGCAAGCTCGATGAAGCCGTAGCGCATATCGCCGCGCACGATGCCGAACTGGGCCGCATCGCCCGAGCGGAAGCGCATTATTTCCGCGGACAGCCCGAAGAAGCGCACGCCAACGCGGCGCCATTCTTGGACCACTCCGATCCCGCTTTGCGCATCTCAGCGAATTTCATTTGCGCGTACGCAGATCTTACCCTGGGAAAAATTTGGGAAACGAAAGAATGCCTCGCGAACATCGCAGCAATGCGCAACGATGAATCAATCAAGACAACACCAGCACTGCATGCTTCATACGTACTCTTCGACGCTGCGTCGAGCGTTCTTCTCCATCTGTCAACGCCTTACCCACCGGGCACATTCGCGAAGCACATCGCCGCACTACCCGAAGGCCTGCGCCTTTTCGGGATTTATGCGCTCGCCCATCACGCGTACTTGTTTGGCGAATACGGCCGCTGTGTGGGCATGGCCGAAACCGCGCTCATGACGAAACAGGGACGCTACCCCATCGCGGAGCAGTTTCTGCACCTTGTCGCAGCCATGGGCCAGGTGAACCTGAGAGACGCCGAAGCCGCACGACGCCATTTTATGGGCGCGTGGGACATTGCCTTGGCCGACAACCTGATTGAAGAAATCGGCGAGCACCATGGACTTTTGCAGGGCGTGCTCGAAACATGCCTGAAGGAAGACTATCCCGAGCACTACGCGCGCGTGATCGATATCACCTATCGCTTCAGCGAGGGATGGCGGCGCCTACATAACCCCGAGACGGGCGCGCACGTGACGAGCGACCTCACCACCACCGAATTCAGCATCGCCATGCTCGCAAGCCGCGGGTGGTCGAACACCGAAATCGCCAATCATCTGGGCATTTCCACCGGCACCGTGAAAAACCGCCTGTCGATGGCATACGCAAAGCTCGGCATCGCAAGCCGCGCAGAACTCACGAAATACCTGTTGCAATAGCGAGCGGAAGAACGGCGGCTCCGCAAAACAAGCGACCGAATCGCCAATCAGCGCCAAGATCGCACCACCGCATTCCCCGCCTTTCATGCTGCTCCGCGCAAGCGAATCGACGCCACCTCGCTAGAATCGGCACCTATAAGCACCCCTCGGCCTGGATCCCGCCACCACTGGGACCGTTGCGCTCCAAGCCACCCAGGTCGATTTGCGCTTGGCCTTCGCCCAAATCGCACCTCTGACATTTCGCACCCCGCCTAGAACGGCATGGCTTTCGCACCATCAAGGTCGCCCTTTACCCGGTTTTCGTTTAAATCCCGCCCCTAACACTTCACATTCCATTCAAATCAGCACGGCTTTTCGCGAAAGCGCATTCCGACCCACGCAGCCCCTTCCCCGCCACACGCCGTCGTCGTGGCATAATCAATAAGAGAAAACGACACGAGCCCTAAGGCAAAGGAAATCATGCAGAACATCGACCACATTGAAGTGCGCGGCGCGCGCGTGCACAATCTGAAGAACGTGAACGTGGATATTCCGCTCGGCGAGCTCGTGGGCATCGCGGGCGTATCGGGTTCAGGCAAAAGCTCGCTCGCGCTCGGCGTGCTCTATGCCGAAGGCTCGAGGCGCTACCTCGAGGCGCTTTCCACCTATACGCGCCGACGTATCGCGCAAGCTGGCAAGGCCTCGGTCGACGACGTTCGCTACGTGCCCGCTGCGCTCGCGTTGCACCAGCGCCCGGCGGTGCCGGGCGTGCGTTCCACATTCGGCACTTCAAGCGAGCTTTTGAATAGTCTGCGCCTTCTGTTCTCGCGCGTCGGCAGCCACATGTGCCCGCACTGCGGCGAACATGTGCCCCCAAGCCTTAACGTAGCTGCCGAGCTGCCCATTTCGTGCCCACATTGCGGCTGCGAATTCTTCGGCCCTGGCGCCGAATCGCTCGCGTTCAACAGTGAAGGCGCCTGTCCAACCTGCAGCGGAACCGGCATCGCACGCACCGTGAACCGCGCCGCGCTCGTGCCCGACGAAAGCAAAACCATCGACGAGGGCGCCGTGGTGGTATGGGGCACGCTCATGTGGGACCTCATGAAGCAGGTGTGCGGCGCCATGGGCGTGCGCACGAACGTGCCGTTTCGCGAACTCACAGACGCCGAACGCGACATCGTCTTCAACGGGCCAGCCGAGAAGAAGCACATCCTCTACAAGGCGAAGAAGGGCGAGAACTTCGCTGAACTCGACTTCACCTACTACAATGCCGTGCGCACCGTGGAAAACTCTCTCGCCAAGGCGAAAGACGAGAAGGGCCTGCGCCGTGTGGCGAAGTATTTGACGGAAGGCCCCTGCCCCGACTGCGCTGGCACGCGCCTATCCGCGGCCGCGCGGCAGCCGATCGTTCGCGGCATCAATCTGGCACAAGCAACGGAAATGACGCTCGAGGAAGCGGTGGCCTGGGTCGCAGGCGTACCTGCAAACCTTCCCGAAGAAATGCGCCCCATGGCGAAATCGATTTGCGAATCGTTCGAAAGCACGGCTCGACGCTTGCTCGAGCTCGGCTTGGGCTATTTGTCCCTCGACCGAGCGGGCGCGACCCTCTCCACCGGAGAGCGCCAGCGCGTGCAACTCGCGCGCTCGGTGCGAAATCGAACTACGGGCGTGCTGTACGTGATGGACGAGCCTTCCATCGGTTTGCACCCCGCCAACATCGACGGGCTTTTGGGCGTTATGCGCGACCTCATCGCCGACGGCAACTCGGTGGTAATGGTCGATCACGACACGCGCATCCTTCGCGCGGCCGACTATCTTGTCGAGATGGGCCCCGAAGCAGGCGCCCGCGGCGGCGCCTTGGTAGCGCAAGGCTCGGTTGAAGAAGTTGCAAACGATTCCGAATCAATTATCGGCCCCTATCTTTCGGGAGCCGCGCGCGTCGCAGCCCGGCCGAAAACGCCCGCGGAACAGATGTTTGACCTGGGCCGCATCCATCTTGAGTCAAGCGGGCTTCACACCGTGAAGCCCTTCGCGATCGATATCCCCAAAGGCCGGCTCATTGCCGTGACGGGCGTATCGGGCTCGGGCAAAACGACGCTCGTGCTCGAAACGCTTATTCCCGCGCTTACCGCGGCGGCAACAGGCCAAACGCTTCCCGAGCATGTCACCGCAATTGAGGCCGAGGGCATTCGCCGCGCGAACCTCATCGACGCCACCCCATCGGTATCAATGTGCGCTCGACGGTCGCCACGTATTGCGGCGCACTCGACGATATGCGCCGCGCATACGCGCGCACCGATTCCGCGAAAGCAGCCGGACTGAAGATGGGCGATTTCTCATACAACACGGGAAGCCTTCGCTGCGCGACATGCGACGGCACAGGCCAAATCTCACTCGACGTGCAATTCCTGCCCGACGTCGACATCGCCTGCCCCGACTGCCGCGGATCGCGCTACGACACCGCTGCCGAGAAAATTCGTCGACTTGAAAAAGGCGCGCCCGATGACCAGGCGCTCAGTTTGCCGCACCTGCTCGCGCTTTCCGTCGACGAAGCCCTTCCGCATGTGGCCGACGTCAAGAAGGCGCACGAAAAGTTGCAAACCCTGCATGACCTGGGCTTGGGATATCTCACGCTCGGCGAAGCCACGCCCGCGCTTTCGGGCGGCGAGGCGCAGCGTTTGAAGCTCGCAAGCGAGATGGGCCGCGGGCAGGCCGATGCCGTGTTCGTGTTCGACGAGCCCACTATCGGCTTGCACCCGCGCGATGTGGAAACGCTGCTCGGCGTATTTCAGCGACTCGTTGAACAGGGCGCCACCGTGGTGGTGGTCGAGCACGACCTCGATTTCATCGCGAACGCCGATTACGTGATCGACATGGGTCCGCAAGGCGGCAAAGCGGGTGGACGCATCGTGGCGTGCGGCACGCCCGAGGAAATCGCCGCAAACCGGGAAAGCATCACAGGGGGCTATTTGGAAATCTAGGGCGCAACCGTCACGACGGTGCCTTTGGCAAAGCAAGACGGCTCACGGAATCTTCTTCAACCCTTCCGCATTGTGCGTTTCTTTGCAGCAGGCATGCTAGAATCGTAGGAAAAGAGCAGCTTCGCGCCATCGCAACTGAAACAATTACTTTCTAACGCGGCGCCACACTGGCTCGCTCGCAGCATCAACCGCGAGCGAATACGATTGGACCAAAGCGGAAACCACATTGGGTCTTCCGCTAAAAGCCCTTTCGCCGCGATAACGAGCACTTGGAGGTCACAAATTGGTTCGAATTATCACCGACTCAACCTCGTCCATTCCCCAGGACATTCGCGCCGAGCTTGGCATCGAAGTTGCCTCGCTCATCATCAATAGGAATGGCGAAGAGCTCGTCGAATCGGAAACCGACCTCGATGCCTTCTATAAAGATATCTACGAAATGGCCGACAACATTCCCACCTCGAGCCAGCCACCGCTAGGCAAGGTTCGCGAAGTTGTCGAAAGCATCGCAAAAACGGGCGACGAAGTGCTCGGAATTTTCATCAGCAGCAAAATGTCGGGCACATTCGAAAGCTTCGTCCACACGGCCAAAGAGGTCAAAAATGACCTCCCCAACTTCCGTTTCGCTGCCATCGACAGCATGACCAATTGCATGGAGATGGGCTGGCCAGCTATCGCCGCCGCGAAAGCCGCCAAAACGGGCGCCAGCCTCGACGACTGCATTCAAGCGGCGAACACAAGCCTGCATTCCACGCGATTCGTGTTCGCCCCCGAATCACTGCTGTTCTTGCAGAAGGGCGGCCGCATCGGAAAAGCCGCCGCACTCATCGGCAACATGATCAGCCTCACGCCCGTGCTCACCGTAAACGACGGCGAAGCGAGCACCTTCTCGAAGTGCCGCACGCAGAAAAAAGCCCTTGCAAAAATGCTCCAGGTGCTCGGCGAAGATACGGCGCCGAGCGGCCTTAAGAATCTCGTCGTCCATTACATTGGCAGCAAAGCGCCAGCTGTGAAATGGGCAGAAGAGAAGGTGGCGCCGCTTATCGGGTTCATGCCCCGCGTTGTACCGGCGAGCCCTGTCATTGGCGTGCACGTCGGCCCCGCCATGGGCATCGCGTATGAATGCAACGCTCCCATTCCGAACAAATTCCACGGCAGCGAACCGGAAATCATCGTGTGCTAGCGATCGCGCCGCAACCAAAAACGCAATTCCGCACAGAGAGGCCATGGAGCTGATGGGGCGCGGCCCAGGCGCGCGTTACGAATGCACTCTTCTCGTTGGGCGGAACATGTTCGACTTGCCTCGCCTAGCCGAGATGCGTTTTGCGAACGCCTAGAGCGACTCCAAACGCATCTCCGCCGCCGCCGCGCACGATGAGACAGCCGCTTTCGTTCTAGGCTTCTAAAACGAAAGGTGGAAACCCTTAACGAGTTTGGACGCTCTACGAGCAAGTGCCCGTAAACCTAGGCTGAAGGATATGCAAGCCCCTCGTCTCGCCAAGTCTTTAACTCAATGTTGTACAAGATTCCCTTGGCATCTTTTCTCTGATTTACCGTTTGGACTATCTGCGAAACCGAATCAGGATGCTCCGAGGAAATCAGAACGCCCCTCGACGGACTGATTCCGTCAAATACCAAACCATCCCAATACATCAAAAGCTGATATACATCCTTTGGCGTAGTTTTGTCTTTTTTGCCTTCGTAAACAGTCACAGATCCGTTCGCGGAGATATAGAGATCAATCCTGATCCTTTCACCGAGAGTCGAATATGCGCACATTTCCGTTTTAACCACTTTTGGTTCAGGGAGATGAACGTCTTTCGCGCGGGCAATTTGTTCGAATAGCTCACGCTCATCTTGCGCGGTTCTTGAATCGTTATTCTTATAAGGCATAGGCATCAATGTTCTAATCCAGTTGCATAGCGCAACATATTTCGAATCGCCGTTACGCAAACCGTTCTTGGAAGTCCTCGTAACAGGAAGCGCCTTTGGATTTTGGGATTCAAGATCAATCTGAATCAATAATGAGTTGTAGCTGTTATGACGCTCGATGTTCCAAATGTCGCTAAAGATATTATTCTCAAGCATGCGGCCGTTAATTCGGATTTCGACACCCGATGAGGACTGATTGCACCTGTAGTATTTTCGATAATCGCTTTCTACAAGCTTTCCGAATTTGTAATGAATCGTAAGCGGCCCGCCGCCAAGATCGTAATCCGTCTTCCCCTCGAGCTTTGCACCAGTCGAACTTTTATAGATTTCGTCCCAATGAGGCTCAACGGCAGCAACGCCTTTTGCCTGCAACTGCTCATTCAGGTCTTTATATCGAACCTTAATAGAAACCGTCCCGTTCTTGATTGCTCCGGCGTACACAAATCCTAATTCCTCTAGAAGGATTTCAACAATCGTTCCAAACCTGCTAACGCCACCACGAATGCCAGATGCCGTCGTCTTAAATAAGTCATAGCTGCAATCGAATCTAACAATCGTACCCGTTCCGTTCATATATCCAGGCCAAACGTCATGTTTTATTTCGGCCGCATACTCACCAATTTCAAATGGAGCCGAAATACATTTATACTGATCGGCCAACAAGTCTTCTTGAGTTCTCGTGAGAATTCGCCAATTGTCATTCCCCGGATTCGCAGACGCCAATGCATGCTTAAGTCCAAACCCATGTTCGTTCATCGGGGAATCTTGAGCAGCCTTGGACCCAATTGTAAAAGCGGCGTTGAGGTTTTTCATACCCGTACCAGAATCCTCGATGCGGGTTCGAATCGTATTCCCATCGAGATTCCTGATGTCAATAATCACCTGATTCAACCCAAGGAGGTTACCAAGAAAATTCGAAATGCTGTTGTCAATAAACTCGCAGAGAATTTGACTGTAATTATCGAAATGGCCGCCAATGCCCGACCAGAGTTCACTTGCGGTTATATTGTTGCTAATGACCAACACGTTATCGACTTCCACCGCAGCAGCCCCTTTCGAATCTGAATCCACTGCTCAATACACACGACACTAAAACATCCCAAATGCGCACGCCTCTAGAAACGGCATGACGCACGCCACACATTGGCCCGTTTTGCGTAACCTAAGGCCGTACTTAGTACAAATATGCCGCCTTACGTTTTCCAATTAAAACCAAGCAGCTTCTCTATTCAGTCAAAAGTTCAAGAAGCACCTCCACCGCTCCATGCAGTTCGACACCGCCATCGGTACACGATACAATGCCCCGATTCGGCATGAGCAACCCATCAGCTCTACTCAGGAAAAAACATAGCACAATAATGCAAAAAGAGCGTCCAGCACATTTCCTAGTTGCGGTTTTTCACCTTGACGAGGACTTTTTATTTCACCCCAGAACAAATGCGACCAAGAAGAAAACGACCAAGACGCCCCGCAAGATAGAAAGCCGACATTGAATGGCACAGGGGGTCAGGAAAGCATCAGCCCGCGCCGACAGCAACGAATACGAAGGAGTGCGCGATTCCGGCTCAATCGAGCGGAAGGGCTATCGAGCCAATTGGAAAGCGGGCGATGCGTTGAATGCCCGCCGCCGAAACTCATCGGCGAATTGTGCCAGGCAATGATCGGCAGCTATCGACCGATGGCAGAAAACCGCACAATGGGGCCTCATTGCAGCGATTGCGGCCCATTTTGTCAAAATACGCCACCATGGGGCCCTCGGTGCCGCAACGAAGCGCCCCGGAGAAAATCTTGGAGCAAACAAGGCGCGCCTGAATTCGTTTGACCTGGCGTTTTAAGAACAACCGCTTTTAAAGTGACCTCTAGACCGACAATTTTTTCCGAAACGAGGCCGCAATGGGGCCCCATTGCGGCCTTTTATGACAGGAGAGATGAGAATGGAAGCACTCTTCGAGCGATGGAAACGAGCCCGACCAAAAGGACGGATTTGCCCGCGAGCAAAGCGAGTAGACCGATAGCTCTCTTAAGCCGAACGAAATGCAGCACCCAAAAGAACTCCCAGCCACGCAGCTTCGGGCAGCTTCAAACAAAAGCCCGTTCGCTAGAACGGGCTTTCAACCAAAACAGGCCAGACATTCGCCTGACCTGCAGTATTCGATGGTAGCCTGGAGGGGATTCCTGGCCGCGCTGCGCGCGCCCCGAACCCTCAGGCTAAAGCCTTCGGGCGAATTCCTAAAAACTGCCCACTGGGCAGTTTTCTTGACGGAATTCCACCTCATCGGTTCGAATCCCCGCAACCTGACCGGAAAACAAAACAGGCCAGGCAATCGCCTGACCTGTAACAATCGTGGTAGCCTGGAGGGGATTCGAACCCCCGATCTCCGCCTTGAGAGGGCGGCGTCCTAAACCGCTAGACGACCAGGCCATGCGTGCTTCAATTAAGCAGCTTGAATAGAATACAGGATTCTCCCGGAAATGCAAGGAGAATTTTAAATTTACTCGAAATCGTAGAGGTCTTTTGTAGCCTCACGGAATTCGTCATAAATCTGGGCGGCGATTTCCTCGTCATCAAGAAGCTCGAACTCGCAGGGCTGGCCCTCTTCGTCGAGGTCGGTCACTTCAAGAATCAAAACCTCGCCCGAAGAGCCCGCCGGATCATCTTCATCGACCGGGAAGAAGAAACCGAAGCGCTGCTCATCATGCAAAATGAGGCCCAGGAACTCAAGCTGCGAGATTTCGCCCTTCTCGTCCTCGAACTCGAACACCATGCCCTCTTCGACGGGCGGGGCGAAGTTGGGCGCGGAGCCCTCGCGGATTTCTGCCATTGCGCATCCTCTCTAGTCTGAAGCGGCCGTGCCGCCTTACGCATATCGCGTCCATTATCGCATCTCACACGGCAGCACGCGAGCCGTTCCGCGCAAGCCCGCAATTCATCACGAAATGAGCGCGTGCAAAACCAGACACGCGATGAAATCAGAGCGCAACAACCACCCATAGCTTCTAGCTGCAGCGCCCGCATGCTCGCGTCCAAAAATTGCCATACAAAAAAGCCCGCATGCATATGCGGGCTTTTCGGAAATCTTAAGCGCCAATAGGGCCATTAAGCGTCGACGAGACTATTTCTTCTTGCGATTGGCCGACTTCGAGCGATTCGATTTCTGGCGATGCGTCGCGTGATTTGCCGCCCGATTCGTCGCCTGCGCGGGCTGCGCGGCGGCCACGACGGTCGCGTTCTCGCTCGAACCTTCCGCAGAAGCCTCAACGGAAGCGTCAGGAGCCGTCGAAGCTACCGCATTCGCGGCAACCGGAGTGGCCGAAGCAGCAGAGCCCTCGGCCCCAACGGCCTTCACGGGCTGCGGCAGACGGTTCAGGAACCAGCGCGCCACCGTGTCGCCGTATTTGCGTTGCAACTTAGCATAGCGCGTCTCGCGCGTCTTCCAAATAACGTAAATCGGCGTTGCAATAGCATAGGACGAATAGGCACCCGAAATCAGGCCGACCGTCATGGCCAACGCGAAGTCCTTCAGCGTCTCGCCGCCGAACAGAAGCATGGCCACAACCGGAATGAGCGAGGTAATGGACGTGTTCAGCGAACGAATGAGCACCTCGTTGACCGAGTGGTTCGCCATGGTGGCGAACGTACACTTCACCGAATCGTCCTTCATGTTCTCGTTGATGCGGTGGAACACAACCACGGTATCGTAGAGCGAATAGCCCAGAATCGTGAGCAACGCGGCGATGGTATTCGGCGTAACTTCGCGACCGACCAGGGCGTACACGCCAAACACGAGCACGAGGTCGTGCAAAAGCGCGATAACCGCCGACACGCCCATCTTGTAATCGCGGAAGCGAATCGAGATGTACGCGATAATCAAAATCAGCGAAACGAGGAACGCGAGCAGCGAGCTTTGCACGACCGAAGCGCCCCAGTCGGGACCGATGGTAGTCACCTCGAAGCTGTCGGTGCTCCAGCCGAACTCGTCGGCCACCTGATTCGCGATGTGCGTCGCATCTTCGGCCGAGGTGGTGGTCATGCGAGCAAGAATGCCCGTATCGCCATCGGCGTTCGTGGTTTGCAGCACTGGATCGCTTACGCCCGCGTCGTCGAACGCGTCGCGCACCTGCTCGATGGTGGTGTCGCCGGTACCGTGGAACGTGACCGACGTGCCGCCGACGAATTCAATGCCGAACTGCAGGCCGCGCACGCCAATAATCACAGCGACAAGCACCATGGCAACAGCAGCGGCGCTCAGGAAGTACTTCTTCAAGCCCAGCACGTTGATATCGAGCTTGATGAAGCGGCCGTGCACGTCTTTGCGGCTTTCGGCCCGTTTCTCGCCCTGGAAATACGGCGCAGCGTTTTCGCAGTCGCGCACGCCCCAGAAGCCGGGATGCTTCGCGATGCAGCGCGGCGCGAGCAGGCGAATAATCGGTGCCTTGAACAGCAGCATCATCGCAATGTCGCACAGAATGCCAAGCGCGAGCGTAAGGCCGAAGCCCTTGACCGATGCGCTGGCCAGGAAGAACAGCGTGAGCGCGGAAACAAGCGTCACCAGGTCGGCGTCAATGGAGGTCAGAATGCCGTGCCGCACACCCGTGATGGACGCGGCGCGCACGCTGCGGCCCATGCGTATTTCCTCACGGAAACGCTCGAGCGTAAGAATCGACGAGTCGGCGGCCATACCAATGGTGAGCACGACGCCCGCGATGCCCGCCATGGACAGGCTGAACAAGCCGAAATGCGAAAGCAGCGCCAAAATGCCCAGGTACAGACATGCAAACACGGCCATGGCGGCAGCGGTGATAAGGCCCAAGCCATGATAGAAGACGAGCAGGTAGAGCATAACGAGTGCCAGGCCAATTGCGGCAACGAGCACACCGGAAGCAAGCGCATCTTGGCCAAGCGTCGGGCCAACGGTTTGGCTCTGCGCGTACTCGAAGCTCACCGGCAACGAGCCCGACTCGAGCACGGTCTGCAAAGCCTTGGCTTCGTCCATGGTGTAGTTGCCCGTGATGGACACGTTGCCGCCGGAAATCACACCCTGCACGGCAGGAGCGCTTTGCACCTTGCCGTCGAGGATGATGACGATTTTGCCATGGTCGGCCGCAAGGTCGCGGGTCGCTTCTTCAAACGCCTTGGCGCCCTCGGAATTCAGCGTGATATCGACCGCATAGTTCGCCGACGCCTCGCTTTCCTTATCAACCGTCACGCGCGTAATGTCGGAACCGGTCACGAGCGGCGTGTAGGTGCCCTCGGCAACTTCGAGGTCGTAGCTCTGCTTGCCCGTGGGGAATTTGTTGCCAGCCGCGTCGGTCACGGTTTCCTGCGTGACATACTGGCCGTTATCGATTTTGGTTTTCACCGTTTCGTCGGTGAAACTATCGAGGCGGGCGAACTCGAGCTTGCCGGTACGGCCGATGGTATCGAGCGCAGCCTCGGTGTCGGAAAGGCCGGGAATCTGCACGAGAATTTGGTCGTTGCCCTGCAGCGAAACCGATGCCTCGCTCGCGCCGAGCGCGTTAACGCGGCTCTCGATGATGGAGCGCGACTTTTCCATGTCTTCGCTGGAAACGGCATCGCCCGAAGTGCTTTTCGCAGTGAGTACAACCGACAGGCCGCCCTGAATGTCGAGGCCTTGGTTGATTTTCTCCTGAGGCGGCATAAACGCGAACACCGACCCCAGAACCAAAAGCACGGTGGCGACGATCAACCACACATTGCGGCGATTCACATGCTGCGACGTTTTCTTCTTGCGGTCGCGAGCAGGCTTGAGGCTTGCTGCCTCGGCTTTTTCGGACTTCATACGGCTCTTTCCGTGACGTGTGGCCTTCGCGCGCAGGCACACGAAGGCCATTCTCTCTATAACTTTCGATATTATGCCACACCGAGAACAGACACGGGAAACTTTCACGAGAGAAGACCAGCATACGTTTGGGCGCGCAATAGCCTATACCGCCCGAATTGCAGAACTCGCCATTACATCCCGAAAGCGAAACCTACTTATATAGTTAGCATTTGGCAATCGTTTCGAGATAGATAGCCGCAGCCTTATAGAACGGCTCGCTCGTTACGTTTTGGCACTCAGCGCAAAAATCATCAATCCATACACGTAAATGCTCTTCAAGAAATTGCACATACGCCTCGGACGACCCTGAATCCGTCATCGCCCTCATGGCGAATGCTTGCAAAAGTTCGCATTCGGTAGCCACATGGTCGAGCGGTTCGTTGGTGCCTTCGGGACGCGTAAACCCATGGTCTTTCACGAAACGCTCGACTTCCACGGAGTGAGGATTCACAAACAGCAGAGGCTTCACGCCCTCGGCTTTTGCGCGCCATACACCTTCATATGGGCTGCAGGCAGGCTCGCCGGGGCCCATGAACAAGCGCGTCGCCTCGGCGCGAAGACGATGGAAGAACCCATCTTCATCGACATTCTCAATTGATGAAGATGGCGAGGACAACCCCTTGCCGAAATCCTCGGGCAATATAACGCCCAACGCATCGCCTATCTCGCACGCGGCATCAAACCACTCACCACTCGTTATAGCCCGTGCGAGCTCGTGCGTTGGATGGCGAAAGCTGAATGCGGCAAGCTCCCATGCCGTCGCACGCACTGGCCACATCTCGTTTTCAAAACTCATAGCTTCCTCGCCTTTCATATTCAGCTAAGTTTTGGAACGCTCGGGCTCTGCGTTGCCGCAAAGGCCCGGCTTGACTTTAATCGCAGACTATTTCTTCACCAGGGCAACGAGCTTGCCAGCGTGGCTTGCCACATGCACGAGCACCAAAGCCAAAAGAATCTTGGCCGAAGCCGCATGCAACGGATTCCATATGAAATAGCCCGGCGCGAACAGCCCGAACATGGGTAAGACCGTCGCACTGATAAGCACGCCAGATACTATGCAAACCGCAATCGCAATGAACAGCGCCGCATCGAGAACGATGCGCGCCACCGCAAGCGCCGACCCAAACCGGGCGGCTTTTAACAGGCTGGACAATGCATTCAAGCTTGCAGCGAGATGCAGAAGAAAAGCCGCGAGTGCGACCAATCCCAGCCACTCATGCGCAGCAATTCCTGTGATTTGGGGCAATACCGCAACCGTGGCAAGCACAGCCGCCGCAATATCAAGTGCGAACGTCGCTTTCTTCGGCATACTACCCCACCTTCTTCAGCACCAAAATGAGTCCGCCGAAAAACACTACGGGACCGAGCACCCATAAATTCAAGCTGGCATCCGACGCGCTGCGATAACCGCCGCTGACCAAGGTGTCCCATGCGTGGCACTCGACTGAGGAACAAGTCGACTCGGGGCAGACCATCTCGTGCACGCCGTCGGGGCCGGGAACGTTCGCGTAGTCGTGGCACTCCCCGCTCGCGCAGCCCGTCGCAGGACACGGCGATGCGGCGTCGATGTGCTGCGGCGCGCCAACACTTACCGACGAAACGCCCGCCGCGAGGAAAACGCATGCCGCCGCCAGCACGAACGCGGCGATGACGCATATCAGCTTTTTCACCATGGCGAGCCTTTCGATAAATGCGCCAGGCGCGGCCGGAATTGGGGAGGCGCCACGCCTGGCTGAACGGAAGAGAAGTACGGGCTATTCGTCGCTGTCCGCAGGCTTCAGGGGCAAATATTTCAACCCCAGCAGCAAGAACAGAACGCACATGGCGAGCACGCCGAGCGTGACGCCGAATTCGATCGGCTGCGGAGCATAGACCATGCCCTGATAGGCGCCAGTAAACCCGGCCTGCCAGTTGGTAATGGCATACTGCGTGGTAACGCCTGGCATATCCAGGTTCGGAATCTGGAAGCCGCCCACGAGAATCTGCAGGCGCTTGCAGAACACGCCGAGGATCGCGAGGACGGACGCCACGACGACGCCGGGGGTCGTGCGCAGCTTCGGCACGACGAGGATGGCGACCGAGACGGCCATGAGCGCGACCTGCGTCCAGAAGACGGGCGCCAGCGCACCGGAGGTGAGCATCGCCACGACTTCGGTGCCCTCGCCGCCGAAGTACCCGCTCGTGAGCAGGTCGCAGGCGTAGAAGTACAGGTCGACGAGCACGAACACGGCCAGCATCTTGGCGAGGTTGGTCACATGCCCCTGGTCGAGGGCGAGGTAGCCCGCGCGGCGCAGCGCCAGGCACACGATGAGCACGAGCGCGGTGCCGCAGTCGAGCGCGGAGGCCACGAACCACGGGCCCATGAGCGCGGTGTGCCAGAACTCGTGCGCCGGGGCGAGGCTGAAGATCCACGCGGTGACGTTGTGCACGAGGATGGCCACGATGAGCGCGACCACGCTGATGGCGCGGATCGCGGTGTGCGACATGCGGCCGGCCTCGGCGCGCAGGTACGCCCACAGGTAGATTACCGACAGGATGAGGTAGGTGCCGAGCACCAGGATGTCCCACATCAGGGGGCTGGAGAAGTTCGAGTACACGAACAGCTCCCACAGGCGGGCCGGACCGCCGAGGTCGACCACGACGAAGCCGATCGCCGCGCAGGTGCAGCACACGCTCGTCCAGATGGCGACCTTGGAGATGCCGCCGAAGCCCTTCATGCCGAAGGCGTTGGGCACCGACGAGATGATCAGGCCGCCGGCCGACAGGCCGACGAAGAACATGAAGTTCGTGATGTAGAGGCCCCAGGAGTCGAGGTTGCGCATGCCGGTCTGCACCATGCCGCCCGAAAGCTGCATGGCCCAGCACGCGATGCCGGCGACGGTGAGCACGGCCGCCACGATAATGGCGACGTTCAAGCCCTTGCCGCCCCAGATCTCACGCTTGGATTCAGCGGCAGTGGAAGCCGCAGAAACATTTTCAGTCATAGTTGGCCTCCCTTACACCAGGTAGTAGACGGACGGCTTCGTGCCCTTTTCAGGCAGAAGCTGCATGTACTCGCGCTCGCGAATCAGCTTAGACACCTCGGAATCCGGATCGTCGAAATCGCCAAAGTAGCGAACGCGGGCGGGGCAAACCTCGACGCATGCCGGCTGTTTTCCCTTGGCCAGGCGATGCCAGCACATCGTGCATTTCTCCACGGTATGCTTCTGGTGCTTGGGCACGTCCGCATCACCCATATCCTGGCCAATGGCGTACTTGGGCTCCTCCCAATTGAACGAGCGGACGCCCGTGTAAGGGCACGCCGCGATGCACATGCGGCAGCCGATGCACTTGTCGTAGTCCTGGCGAACGGCACCAGTATCGGGGTCTTTGTAAGTGGCGCCGACGGGGCATGCCTTCACGCATGCCGGGTTGTCGCAATGTTGGCAATTAACCTCGATGTTTCGCATGGTGAGATTGGGAAATTCGCCGGCGGGCGTTTCTTGGCTCGCTCCCCCGTCCGTCAACACGCGAGCCCACCAGATTCCGTCGGGCAAGTTATTTTCGACTTTGCAAGCGACCGCGCACGCATGGCAGGCGATGCAGTTCTTCATGTCGATGACATAGCCGAGACGCGTCATTATTCGGCACCCCCATTCCATACTCGCACTTCACACAACACATCCATGAAGTTGTTGTTCACGGCGAATGAATCGAACTCGGTCGAGCTCAGCTGGGACCAGCCGCCGTCTTTATGCTGATCAAGCTGCCAGCCCTTCGGATACACCAATGTCCCCGGGCGGATAGCCTCAGACAGAACCGCCTTCGCCACGGCAAAGCCGCGGTCGTTGTAGCACTCGACGTAGTCCCCGTCGCCGATGCCTCGGGCGGCGGCGTCTTTCGGATTGATTTTCACAAAAGGCTCGGGGTCGAGCTCGCGCAGCAATGGAGTGCTGAACCACTGCGAGTGAACGCGATAGCGCGGACGCTCGCTCATAAGAACGAGCGGGTATTTCTTGTACAGCTCGTTTTCAGGCCAAGCCTCCAACGGAGGGAACCAATGGGCCATGCGGTTGATCTCGATCTCCTCCGCGGTCGGCACCTTCGTCGTGGCGGCGCGGGGCAGCGGGTTCTCGCGGTAGAATTCGAAGCGTCCCGTCGCCGTGCCGAACGCGCCGTTTTCATACGCGATATGGGGCTTCTTTTCAGCATCGCCGGGAACGACGCGCACCTGCTTCTTCTCCCTCAGATCCTCCACAGTCTGCCCGAGCGCGGCGCCGATAGGAGTATCCATCATTTCTTTGAGGATGCCGCCGTTGTCGAGCGAGAAGTAATCGCCCAGCCCCAGCTTCTGCGCGAGCTCAGAAACAATTTGGGGATCGGGCTTGCTCTCGTACAGTGGGTCGATTGCCTTCTCGTTGTAATTGAGGCTCGACGTTTGGCCCGCGTTGGAGACTTCCTCGAGCTCGAACCATTGAGCAATCGGCAGCACCATGTCGGCGTATTTCGCGGTATCGGTCATGACGGAATCGGCCACGACGACGTAATCCATAGCGGGAATGATGGTATCGGTCCAGGCGTGGGTGTCGGTATGGGTGTTAACGGGATTCGCGGAATAGACCCACAGCATCTTGATCGGGGCATCCTCGCCGCCAAATTTTCCGGTTTCGACGACGTTTTTGAAATCAACGCTCTGGATAGAAAAGCCCGTGGATGGTCCATTTGGGGCCGTATACGCTGGATTGTTTACGATGCCGTATGTCCAATAGGCGCCATATGATGCGCCCGGCTTGCCCAAATTGCCCAGGAGGGCGCACAGCGTGAGGCCGGCCATCGTGGTATGCGCGCCATTGTTGTATGCCTGCGGCCCGTACCCTTCATAATGGTATACGGGGCCATCGATGCAGATATCAGCGAGCTCGTAGATTTCATCGACGGGAACCTCGATTTGTTTGGAAACCTCTTCGGGGTTATGCTTTGCGATCTCGTCCTTCAACAGCTCATACGCCGTGCGGCATTTCACGCCTTCGAAATCGTAGGATCCCTCTATTTCGGCGGAAGTAGAGGCCTCTTCGGGCGTCTTGAGCTCACCGGCAACGAGAACCATGCACGGATCGTACATGATTTCTTGACCGGTGGTTGGATTCGTCTTTCCTGTCGCGGTCGGTTCGATCCCCATATCGCTCCGACGCAAGAACATGCCCGTATCCTCACGAACGAGGAACGGGGCGACCGTATGGTCGCGGAGGTAGTCGACATCCTGAGCGTTCTTCTCGAGCACGATATTCATCAGGGCATACTTCAACAGCGTGTCGGAGCCGGGTCGCACGGAAATCCATTTGTCGGCCTTGGCGGCAATCTGAGTGAACGTGGGATCAATAACCACGAGTTTCGTGCCGCCCTGCATCGCCTCTTTGACGAGATGCCAATTCTGGATTTGGGCATCGGTGATGTTCGCACCCCACACCACAATGGATTTGGCGTTTTTGGCGTCCGTCGGCTCGTTGCCTTCCCACATACCCATGCCCATAAGAGGGCTGATGTAGTTGCCGGCCACGGCCGCCATACCGTAGTAGCTTCCCATATCGAGGCAAGGCATAATCGAGCTTGCATTGAGCAAGGACGCAAGGCGCGAATACGCGCTTGTGATTGCGACAGCCTGATTGCCCGAGGCGGTGAGGAATGCCAGGGCGCCTTCGCCATACTGCTTCTGCGTGTCCTCGATATTGTCGGCGATTTCCTGCAGAGCCTCATCCCAGCTAATGCGCTCCCACTCCCCGGCGCCACGCTCGGTTCCTTCTACGCGTCGCATTGGGTATTTCAAACGCTGCGGGTCGTAAATGCGCTGGACGTGAGATAGGCCGCGCTGGCAAATGCGCGTATAGCAGCTCTCGTTGTATTCCGCTCACGACGTCTTTACCACCTTACCGTCGCGCACGTGGACGTTCAGGTGGCAGAAGCCGAAGCAATTCGGACGGCAAACGCCACGGAAGATTTGCTCACCCTGAGTTTCGGGCTGCCCGGGCTCATAGCCCTCGGCGATCGCTGCAAGCTGCGGCGCCGCCGCTCCTGCAGCCACGGCGGCAACGCCTGCCGCGCCTGTGGTCTTGAGAAAACTGCGGCGCGTGAGCCCTTTTGGGCCGTGTGCTCCTGACATCTCTCCTCCTCCAAAGATCGTGTCAGGATATCCCCTTGCATGAAGCACGAAGATCTCGAAAGGCCGGCGTCGCCTATTCGCAATGGCGGCGCATCGTGACACCGCATTCGCGCGACGCGTTCCCCTTTATTCCCCTTACGACATGCTCGTTCTTATCGGATATCCCTTGCGGCCCTCGCAAGCCGCCCCCTTGCGTTTCACGTCCCCCGACGCAAAACGCTCCTGATAAGAATTGGCCAAATCCTTAGTTATCATATTGTCACAATGTATTGCGATAATCAATCAAATTAATTATTTTATCTTTAAGATAATACTTATCGAACATATATTCGCATTTCAATAAGAGCGTCGTGTATTAGGAATCAACTCGACGGCGACTTTTGTGCGAACAACGCCTCCCAAAGAAGGGAGGTAGTACCCATATCCGATGACATTGAGATATTAAAGTTACTGGCCGCTCTTATCTCACCGATTACCGCCATCGTCGGCCTCGCCAAGGCACGCATGGAACACCCGAGACGAAAAAACGCCACCGTCGATAGACGATAACGTTTTCTCTAGGCTAACGGCGTTGCCTGAACTGTCAAACGCGAGCCTGTCATCGAGCCAATTACGGCATTTGAAACGCTTTACCGTCCATCGCGGCGGCGCAGCAGGCGCTCGTCCACCAGGGCCACGATGTCTTCGTCGGTCAAGCCTGCCTCAATGCAGCCGCGAATCATGTCGTCGACGAGTAGCTCGACCGGCGTGTCGTATGCGCGCGCCGCACCGATTTCCTTTTGCTCCAACACGAATGTGCCCTTACCACGGCGCGTTGAGATGTAGCCTTCGCGTTCCAGGTCCATGTAGGCGCGGTTGATGGTGTTGTAGCTGCTGTCCAAATCGACAGCCAGCGCGCGCACCGTGGGCAGCTTGTCACCCGGAAGATATTTCCCTGCGCCAATGAGATACGCGATGCGGTTTTTTACCTGAATCCACACAGGCAAGCCGCTGGAATGATCCACCTGGAAACCCGCCATGGGGTTGTTCGCTCGCGTTTCGCTCATCGCTGCCCTTCTTTGTCGATCGCATCGGCCAGGCTGTCGGAAAGCGCGCTGGGCACCGTGACCACTGTCCCCTTCGACGCCTTCACCGTTTCGTATTGCTGAAGCATGGTGCGCAGACGCAACGCCGCCGACGGATCGCCATAGGCGCTCGCCGCCTCAGCCAGCATGTCGGCCATGTCAGCCTCGGCCGAGGCCACTGTCATGCGCGCGTTCTTCTCACGGTCGGCCTGTGCCTCGAGAGACATCACGTGCTGCAAATCGTCGGGAATCACAATGTCGCGCACCTTCACCGATATTACGCCGATGCCCCACGCGGCGGCCTCGCGCTCTACCTCTTCCTTTATTTCTTGGTCGAGTTGGTCGCGACGCAGCGCCACCTCGGCAACCGTCGAGCGGCCCACGGCCTCACGCATGGCTGTTTGCGCCAGAAACGACACCGCCGCATAGTAGTCCTCGACTTCGATGCAAGCCTTTTCGGCATCCCACACCATCCAGAACAACACGGCATCAACCGTGACGGGCACAAGGTCGGCCGTCAGAGTTTTCTCGGCATAAAATGGCGTGGCGATGGTACGCTGGTCAACGCGAATGGTGCCGTGCTCCAGAATGGGAATGGTGAAATACAGCCCAGGGCCCGCCACACGCGAAAGTTTGCCCATGCGCAGCACCACTACGCGCTCCCACGAAAGCGCGATATGTACCGACGAGACGGCAAGCAGCGCGCAAACGAATGCGAGCGATATCTCAAGAATGCCCACGCCCCCGGCCACGGCGCGCGCCGCAAGCAGCACCACACCGAACACGAGTAAAAACACCGTGATATTAAATACCGTGGCTCCATTGCGCGACGACTTGCGAGGCACATACGACGTGGCCGCGCGCATTTCGGCGTCTTTGTCGCGTGCATCGTAGGGCATGTCCACATACGCCCGACGATCGGGCTTTTCCCTATTTTTCAGCGGCATCGCATTCCCCTTTCGCGATTGCGGTTTCTTTCCTATGGCAGAGCCAGCGTGTCCGCCAAATTGGCTGTTTGCGTTATGTCGAACGCGGAAATTCCCACAATCGAATATCGCAACGTCACGCCCCCAATGAGCACAAACAGCGCCACCCATAAAAGCTGGCTGCGGCAGTTGTCGAATGTGAGCAAATGCTCGAGCACAAGCGGAATGCCCAGGCCGCACACCACAAGGCCTATCCAGAACGGCCACCGCAAATCGCCCGCGACGAGCGCGAAAGCGGCCTGAGACGTAGTCGGCGAAGCGAACAGCCAGGCAACGTAAGCCACCAGGCACGCAGCTTCAACCGCCACTGCGGCGCTGTCCACGCGCGACAAGGCGATAAACGAACCCATAAGCGGAGCTCGGCATTCCACAAACGCCCACGCGCCCAAGCACAGAGCCACGCCGCACGAAATGCCCGAAAGGACGAACAAGGCGGGTATGAGCGGCGTCTGCCACGCATCAACCGACGGGAGGCCAGCAAGCAGTATGCCCGTGTATGCCACCACAACGACTCCGATAAGCACGCCGAGAACGCCGCCAGGCACGGCCAACTTCTCGCGTAGGTCCCACATCTCTAGCATATTTGCGCATGCGAACACCGTCGAAAGCGCGCACGCAACGGCAAGCGACCATGCGCCTACCGCGATTGCCGAGGGAGTCGAAGCCGCAAACAGAAAAAACACGCGGTCGATTCGGCCGAGGTCGGCGAGCAAGCACACGACAGAAAGCCCCAGCACGATTGCGCATGCGGCCCACGCCCGCGCGAAGAATTCCGCCGGCAAAAGCCAACGACGGGCAGCAAGGCGCGGAGAATTCAGCGCCTCGAGCAACGAGAGCACCGCAAGCGCCCCACCACCCGTGCTACCCAAAAACAGGTACGCCACGATGAGCGAATCGAATATGCCCATGCGCTTCCCTTCTCCACTCGCCAACGACATGACGCTCCCGCACGTTGCCACATTGTCGCAATTCGTTGCGTCAAGTATAGCAGGAGTGCCGCTTCGGAAACGATGCTCAAAAAGAGCCCCGAATGCCCGGCGCGTTCGAGATGCATTTCGAACAAGTGCACGGCAACCGCAAAAAAGCCGACCCTTTCGAGTCGGCTTTTCGTTAGCGATTCACGCTGTATGAAGCCACTACGCGCAACCGATTCGCAACTTACGTGCTCACGGCCTACGCGTTGGCAGCAGCCTTAGTGTTGGTGGCAGATGGAGCAGCTTCCTTCTTCTCGGCGGTGCGAGCAAGAATGTTCGCGTACACAGCGCCCGAGATGTTGTGCCACACGCTGAACACGGTGCCAGGCACAGCGGCAAGCGGCATGGTGGCGAAGTGCGTCAGAGCCAGTGAAGTTGCGAGGCCAGAGTTCTGCATGCCAACCTCGATGGAAAGCGTGCGCATCTGTGCCTTGCTCAGGCCAAGCACGCGGCCCACACCGTAGCCGAATGCATAGCCAAGCACGTTGTGCAGCATAACCACCGCAATGATGAGCAGTCCGCTCGTCATGAGCTTAGCGGCATTCGCGGAAACAACGGCCATGATGATGAGCGAAATAGCAACGACCGAGATAAGCGGAAGAACCTTGCCGAACACCTCGGAAACCTTCGGGGCGATGGCGTTGATGATGAAGCCAAGCACGATAGGAACGAGCACGACCTGAACGATCGACATAAGCATGCTCACATAGCTCACGTCAATGGACTGGCCGGCGAGCAGAAGCACGAGAGCCGGAGTCACAACAGGCGCCATGATGGTGGTACATGCCGTCATGCCAACGGAAAGCGCGACGTCACCCTTGGACAGATACGTCATCACATTAGAGGACGTACCGCCCGGGCAGCAGCCAACGAGAATGACGCCGACGGCAAGCTCGGTGGGCAGCTGGAAAATGGTCACGAGCAAAAACGCAAGCAGTGGCATAACGATGAACTGCGAGCAGATGCCGACGATAACGGCCTTGGGCTTGGTGAAAACGACCTTGAAGTCGGAAAGCTTGAGCGTCATGCCCATGCCGAACATCACGATGCCGAGGAGCGTATTAACCCAACTCGTGGGTAGTGCGGAATGAACGGGGCCTGGAATGATCAGGGCAATAATCGCTACCGCCAAAGCGATGATTGCCATGTACTTCCCTGCGAAATCACTTACTTTCTCAAGCGTTTTCATTTTCGACTTCCTTTCCGAAACGCTTCGCCGCGCAGCACATTCCCAGCAGGGGTGAAACGCTCGGGTCGTGGCGGAAAGGTCGATCGTAGTGCGAATTACCAGTGCTCGGCAATGCACGCTTGCGGCGTACATGCCCTATGCATGTGATGGGTTAGTATAACTATCGCACACTAAAGCGCAAGAGTATTTTTCGGCATTTTTGAAAAAAGCTTTGATAATCAAAGAAACCCAGGTGAAACGTCCAAGAAATATGGCGGAAATGAGACAGTCATATGAAGGGGCACGCGGAACACGAAGAGGCGGGCACGCTGCGAACGAAAAAGGCCGAGTGGAAAACGACGAGGCCACCCGTCGCAACGCCCGCATACCAGCCCCGCCGCCCTTCAAGCCAAATCGGCAATCCGGCTTGCAGCCATTACCGTAAACCAAAAAGCCGGCTTGCAGCGCTTCGCCACAAGCCGGCTCTCTTGCATATCAAGCAAATTGGAACGCACTAGGCATTCAGCACAGCCTCAACAGCCTCGAGCACGCCGTCGATGGCGACCGACTGCTTTTCGCCGGTGGCGCGAGGCTTCACTTCCACAGAGCCCTCTTTCAGGCCACGCTTGCCCACGACAACCTGCACAGGCCAGCCGATAAGGTCGGCGTCGGCGAACTTGACGCCCGCGCGCTCGTCGCGGTCGTCAAGTACCACTTCCCAACCGGCGCAAGCGAGCTCGTCGGCGATTTTTGCGGCCGCCTCGGTCACCTCGTCGGGCTTGCCGGAAAGCGGAATCACGCACACATGCGCCGGAGCGATGCCCACGGGCCACACAATGCCGTTCTCGTCGTGGCTCTGCTCAACGGCGGCCGCCATGCAGCGCGACACGCCCACGCCATAGCAGCCCATGACGAACGGCTTCTCGACGCCGTCTTCGTCCATGAACGTGACGCCCATGGCCTCGGAGTACTTCGTGCCGAGCTTGAAAATCTGACCGGCTTCGATGCCGCGTGCGATGGAAAGGGGCTTGCCGCACTTCGGGCAGGCGTCGCCTTCCTTTACCATGCACAGGTGTTCCCAAGCATCCACCGTAAAGTCTTCGCCCTGCTTGGCGCCCGCAAAGTGGAAACCGTCGACATTTGCGCCCACGAGCCAGCGCTCGATGCTGCGCAAGCTTTCGTCGGCGGCGATTTTTACGCCCTCGGGCAGGCCGACCGGGCCCATGGAGCCCTTCACGAGGCCCGCGTCCTTCATTTCAGCGTCGGAAAGCGGCGTGAACTCGCCGAGCAGGTGCTCGACGGCCACCTCGTTCACCTCGTAGTCGCCGGGGACGAACAGCACCCACAGCGTGCCGTCGGCGGCTTTGCAGGAAAGCGCCTTCACGCAGGCGTTTTCGGTGGTGCCCAAAAATGCAGCAAGCTCCTCGATGGTGTGCACACCCGGAGTCTCGAGCTTCGTAAGCGCGTCGGCCGCGTACGCCACGGGGTGCGGCGTGGCCTGGGCGGCTTCGGTGTCGGCCGCATAACCGCAGGTGCAGCTTGCGATTTCAGCCTCGCCCGCGTCGGCGAGCACCATGTACTCCTCGGAAGCGTTGCCGCCGATCTGGCCCGAGTCGGCCACGACCACGCGGTAATCGAAGCCCATGCGGTCGAACATGTTGATATAGGCCTCACGCATGCGAGCGTAGCTGGCATCCAGGCCGGCTTCATCGGCGTCGAAGCTGTAGGCGTCCTTCATGATGAACTCGCGGCCGCGCATAAGCGCAAAGCGCGGGCGGCGCTCGTCGCGGAACTTCACCTGAATTTGGTAGAGGTTCTTCGGCAGGTCTTTATAGCTGCGAAGCTCGTTGTTCACGAGGTCGGTCACGATTTCCTCGTGCGTGGGGCCAAGGCAGAACTCGTTGTCGTGGCGGTCGGTCACGCGCAAAAGCTCGGGGCCGTAAACGTCCCAGCGGCCCGAACGATGCCACAGCTCAGCGGGCTGCACGAACGGCATAAGAATTTCCTGGCCGCCGTGGGAATCCATTTCCTCACGCACGATGGTCTCGATTTTGCTAATAACGCGCATGCCAAGCGGCAGGAAGGTGTACAGGCCGGCGGCTTCCTTGCGAATCATGCCCGCGCGAACGAGCAGCTTCGCCGATTCGATGTCGGCGTCAGAAGGGTCTTCCTTCAACGTGGGAGCGTAGATGTCGCTCATGCGCAAAACGGGCTGTTTGCGAATGTTTGCCATGGATGGTTCCTTTTCTATGTTGGTTCCAATGCGGAAATTGAACGCGTGGTTACGGTTTCGATGGAGCGCACCCCGCCCAGCTGCAGCGAGGAAAGCGATGCGATCGAACCGATGCCGCAACGCCGTGGGCGAAGCAGCGAGGGGTCGACGCATCGAACGCTGGCGCACAGAGGCTATACCAGTTTTTCGAGCTCTTCCATCAGCGCGTCTACGATATCGGCCTCGGGCACTTTTCGCAAGACCTCGCCACGTTTGAACACGACACCCGAGCCCGCGCCGCACGCCACGCCAAGGTCGGCGTCGGCGGCTTCGCCCGGACCGTTCACAACGCAGCCCATAACGGCGACTTTCACTGGCTCGACGCGGTTCGCAAGGCGCTCGTCAACCTTCTTCGCGAGGTCGATGAGGTTCACCTGGCAGCGACCGCATGTGGGGCAGCTTATGATTTCGGGGCCGCGACGGCGCAGATCGAGCGCAGCGAGCAGCATCCAGCACGCGCGCACCTCTTCGGCAGGTTCGTCGGTAAGCGAAATACGCATGGTGTCGCCGATGCCTTCGTTCAGAAGAATACCCAGGCCGCAAGCCGATTTAATGACACCCTGCATGAGCGTGCCTGCTTCGGTAATGCCGATATGCAGCGGCACCTGCGGAATTTCCTGCGCGAGCGCGCGGTAGGTGGCGATGGTCGCCTGCACATCGTGCGCCTTGGCTGAAACCACGACGTCGCCGAAGTCGCGCTGCTCGAAGTGGCGCACGTATTCGACGGCAGATGCGGCAAGCTTCTCGGGAAGCGTGAGGTCGGCGCGTGCCTTCAACGCGTCGTCGAGCGAGCCGGCGTTTACGCCGACACGAATGGGAATATGGGCGGCGCGAGCAGCTTCGATGACTTCGTCGGTCTTTTCCCAACCGCCAATATTGCCCGGGTTGATGCGCAGCTTCGCCGCGCCGCGGCGAGCAGCTTCGATGGCGATACCTGCATCGAAATGCACGTCGGCGACCACCGGCAAGGGGCTTTTCGCGCACACCTCGGCAAATTGGTCAAGATAAGCGCGACGAGGAATGGCCATGCGCACCACTTCGCAGCCGGCCGCCTCAAGCGCGCGAATCTGACGCAGGTTCGCCTCCACATCGTCGGCGGGAGCGTTGAGCATCGACTGCACGACGCACGGGGCGCCGCCGCCCATGGGAACTCCACCCACGTTCACGCGACGCGTGCGCTGATTCGGACGCAGCGAGGCGACGTCGCGAGGCGAGACTGCGGCCCCGGACGCAACGGCAGCGTTGACGCCAGCGGCAGCCGACGCGGCAGCCGCAGCAGCCAATCCAGCAGGCAATGCGCTAGACGCAGGAGCAGCATCGGGCATATTCGTTTCACAAGCTTGCATATTTCCCCTTTTGGTCGGGCATAACTGTTTAATTTTACGCCCAAAAGAGCCCAGCAGGAACCAGCAAAGCCTAACAGCGCAGTTTCGCCATGCAAGAGAGGATACGACGGCGAGGCAAACGGAGGGATTCTGCGTGAAGCCAATGCTGCGGTGGATAAGCCCTTGTTTATCAACACCAAACGCCAATGTGAAACTCCACATGAACAAGACGTCAGCCTAAGCCGAAGCACATGAAGCCCACGCATTCCGCAACACCACGCCCTATCGGCAAAACATCTTCATCGTGCTAGCCGAAAGTCGCACCTAACGAGCATGAAATTCCAGCGCATGAAAGCATATCGGGCGACAAGCGCAGCATAATTCATAGGCAAGTTAATCAATTCCATTTGTGGCCCTCCATCTTGTCATCCATTTTTCGCAAATGCCCGCCGCACGCGCGTGCCGCGTGGGTATAGTGGATTGCGTGCAAATCACAGCGCGAAAAGAGCTCGCGCCCACAAACAGGAAGGAACACGCCCATGCAAACCGAAGAATTCTTCCTGTTCGATACGGTGAACACCATCACGGCGCCCGCGCTCGACCCCGACACCATGGCAGCCGTGAAGAACGCATGCCTTCGCTACGAAAAGCTGTTCTCACGTTTCGATGAGCAATCGCAACTCTTCCGCATCAACAACGCCCATGGCGCACCGGTCGATGTCGACTCCGAATTGGCCCAGTTCATCGAAACGTCGCTCGCCTACTGCGAAGCGTCAAACGGCCTGTTCGATATCACGATGGGGTCGGTCACGCGCCTGTGGAATTTCAAGAATGGCACCATTCCCGCCAAGGACGACGTGCACGCCGCCCTTGAGCACGTAAACTGGCGAGGCGTGCACGCCACCGACTCAACTGTGCAGCTCGATGACCCCGATGCATGCCTCGAACTCGGCGGCATCGCGAAGGGATACATCGCCGATGGCGTGCTCGACGTGCTTGCGCGCCACGGCGTCGAACACGCCATCGTGAACCTGGGCGGCAACGTGGCCGTCATGGGCGGACGCCCCGACGGTACGCCATGGCAGGTGGGCCTGCGCCAGCCAATCGCCTCGCACGGCATTCCCGTGACGGCAACGTTCGCGGCGGTGGGCGTGGCATCGGGTTCAGTAGTCACGAGCGGCGTGTACGAACGCGCGTTCACAAGCGACGGCAAGGCGTACCACCACATTATCGACCCCCGCACGGGGTTCCCCGCTGAAAGCGACGTGGTAAGCGCCACGGTCGTCTCGCACACGTCGCTCGAAGGCGACGGCTATTCAACTTCGCTCATTTTGATGGGCGTCGAGGGCGCGTTGCAATTCGCCGCACAGCACCCCGAAATCGACATCGTGCTCGTCGATACGCAGGGCCGCGTATTCGCCACGCCAGGCATAGGCAATCGCGTTCCGTTCCGCCTGCTCAATAACGGTTTCGCACAATAAGAAACAACGGACCCGCACAATCGCGGATCCGTTGTTTCGCTTCTTTATTCGGGCCGGAAATGCGCACTTCGAATTCGGCCGTCCTGCCGATTCCCAAAGATAATTCGGTCGCTCTACCAATTCCCAAAGATAAACCGCTGAATGTCTTGGTTGAGCATGAGTACGAAGAATCCTATGAACAGCGCCATGCCCGTCATGGTCATGATATTCATAGCCTTATACCCCACCTGGCGTTTCGTAAGCTTCTGGAAAACCTCGATCACGAAACGGCCGCCATCGAGCGGCGGAATAGGCAGCAAATTCATGATGCCGAGCGACACCGAAATCATCGACATGAAGAACAGGAACTCCAACGGGCCCGCATCGGCATACTGCTTCGAAAGCACCGCCATACCCATGACGCTCGTCGAATTCGACACGACGTCAGCCGCGGTTTGCGGGTTGAACAGCCCCGCCACGGCCACGGCAACCATGCCGATGTAGTTGAACCCGGCGCTAATGGCGGTTCCCACGTCGACATTCACATGACGAACCACTTCGCCCGCCTCGTTCACCATATCGATGCCGAACACCGAATAGATGAGCACAAACGCCACAATCGCGAACAGCAGATTCATGAAAATGCCCGCGAGCAGAATGACGCAGCGCTTCCAAAACGGCTGCGCGCGATAGGTTTGCGCACGTTCGGCCATGTAGAGCTCGTGTGCATCGTCGAATGGACGAGGTGAGCCCTCGGCCAAATCGATTCCTTTGCGCTTATCCTTGAAGGCGCGCGTGCGGAATACGTTGTGCTCGTCGGTTTTCTTCGGACCAACAAGGCAGCCCCATTCCTCAAGCACGTAGAGCGCCTCAATCGCCTCGTCGAGCGTGATGCCCATCTTCTCGGCGACATCGTCGGCGTACACCGTGCCGTTGGCATAGGCGAATGCGAGCGCGTCTTCGAGATGCGGGTCTTCAGGACCCGGCTCCATGCCGCACACTTTCGCGTAGCCGCCAAGAGGAATCGCCGTGACGCCGAACTTCGTGCCGCGCCAGGTGAAGCCAATGTTCGGGCCCGGCAAGCCCAGCATGAACTCGGTCACACGCACGCCGAAAGCGCGCGCCGCGAGGAAGTGGCCGCCTTCGTGAATGAAGACAAGCACAGAAAGCACTATGACGATGTAGAGAACCATCAAGACGACGTCCATCTATGGCCTTTCGTTCGGGATGCGTCCGGGCGAGGCGCCAACGAGCTGGCCGCGTCGACCCTTCGCATCGACCCTGGGTCCGCACCGATTCCGCCGCTTGTCAGAAGCGCGCCACTCGTACCACGGCCGAAGCGTCTCGTACGCCCCACAACCTTTTCTGTATTTACTATTTCCGTATGCGATTATGCCAAGTCCAGACGCGTGCGAGCAATGCGTTGCCACGCTGTCGCGAAACGAACAGAAGAACGCCAGGCGCGATGGCGCGATGGCGCGATGGCACGATGGCACGATGGCACGATGGCGCGATGGCGCGATGGCGCGATGGCGCGATGGCGCGATGGCGCGATGGCGCGATGAGCGGATTCTAAGGCAGTCCTTCGGCCCTGTCCCTTTTCACGGAAAAATGGCAGAGATTTGCGGTTGTGAACGATGGTTTTGCGAACGTGAGCGAAAGTGAGAATTCTGACCTGGGGTTATGCTGTCAGAATCGGTCGACTCGACAGAAAAAGAGCCCGACGACCGTTCACAACCGCAAATCTCTGCCATTTTCCCGCATTTGGGGACACGATTTCCGGGCTTGTCAAGAAGCCTGTGTAAGTCTTTTCACAGGAACCTCTCTATCCTCGCCCTGATGCCCTCGTCGC
>OLQL01000414.1_pt1 | contig 46434 bp, 41 predicted proteins | sample 1672971 | NCBI WGS metagenome assembly OLQL01 (sample SAMEA3136742, study PRJEB25190) | human gut metagenome | biome: human gut; feature: human-associated habitat; material: faeces | place: Austria | collected 2013
TGTACTCCGGCAGGTCCGGATCGGTGCCGTGGGCGTCCATGTAGCGAATGGCCCGGGAGAGCATGGTGGCCATAATGGCCCGGGTGACCTGCCCGTCTGGGCCGAAATCGTTGTTCTGATCCCCCTGGACGATGCCGTACACGCTCAGCAGATAGACCGACGGCTTGGCGCTCTCACTGATGGAGGCGGTGTCGTCAAAGCTCATGGGGTAGGAGGAGAGCCGCTCGGACATGGGGCCGAGCTGCATGGCGCGGATCAGGTAGACCGCCAGATCCTCCTTGACGATGGGCTTGATGAGCGCGCCGGACTGGGTAAGGCTCTTCAGATTGGATTCGGTGAGGATCCCCGCGGCCAGGCAGATGGCGAACTCCCGGTAGAACCAGGACTGGCTGCCGTCCAGTACGTCGTCCACCGCCTCTTTATAGTCGTCGGCGATCTCGGCACTGGTGTTCTCATCCAGTCCCACGGCCCGGGCGCAGAGAGCCAGCGCCTCCGCGGTGGTCAGCTTGTTCTCCGGCTTAAAGGTCCCGTCCTCATAGCCCTTGAACATATTGGCGTCGGTCATTTCCTCGATATAGCTCTTGGCCCAGTGGCTCTGGATATCGGGGAAGTGCGCGTGGGGGTGGCGGTGAGCGACCCGGGCGAGCGCGTGGCAAGTCCGGTGTGCGTGATGCCCGCCGCCGAGGTGACCGGTTGCGCCAAGCCCTTCCGCCGGCTTCTGGAAGACTGGGAGCCGGAGCTGCTCGTCTGCGGGCTGCCCCGCACGCTCGCCGGCGAGGAGGGCCCCCAGGCGGCCCGCATTCGCAAGGAGGCCGCGCGCATCAGCGACGCCTGCGGCATTCCCCACGTTTTCGCAGATGAACGGCTCAGCTCGGCCGAGGCCAAGCGGAGTTTGCGTGAAAAGGGTCTGACTGAGAAGGAGATGCGCGGCAAGGTTGATATGATAGCCGCAAGTCTGTTTTTGCAATCTTGGCTCGACGAGCGTGCCCGCGCTTGAGGTATTCGCGGGGCTAATCGCCGGGCCGTTTCGTAGAGAAAGGCCGCACCTTGGCTCTCCATGGCAAGAAGGTCACCTATTCGTCCCATTCCTCCCGCGCTGCCCGGGCGGCGCACGCCAAGGGGGATCGGGAGTTCCGCACCTACGACACGAGCGCCATCATGCCGAAGAAGTCCCCGGCGCCCTTCATCTGCGCGGCCGTCGTGGCTGTCGTCGTTATCGCCGCCGTGTGCTTCTTCGCCTTCCGCGGTTGTGCCGGCTCGCAAGTGGAACTGCTCGCGCCGGGCCAGTCGGCGGAGGTGACCATCACGGAGGGGGAGACCGCCTCCTCCATCGGCGACGCGCTCGTGGCCGCGCGCCTCATCGGCAGCTCGCGGGAGTTCACCGACGAGGTCACGCGCCTGGAAGCCGCCTCGGCGCTCATTCCCGGCACCTACACCTTCCAGGGCGGCAGCACCCCCGAGGAGCTGGTGCGCGCCATCATGGTCGGCCCCGCTCAGGTGGGCGACACGCTCGCCGTGCCCGAGGACATCACCCGTGCGGAGCTGTCCGAGCTGGTGGCGAGCGCCACGGGCGGCCGCATCACCGCTGAGGCCTTCCTCGCCGCTTCCGAGAACGCGAGCGCCTATGCGGCCGACTACGCGTTTCTGGAAAGCGCCGGCGAGAACTCGCTGGAGGGCTTCCTGTTCCCCAAGACCTACGCCGTGACCGAGGACATGGATGCCGAGGCCGTCGTGCGCATGATGCTCGACCAGTTCGGCACGGAGACCGCCAGCATCTTCGGCGACTTCGCCAACAGCTACCCGGCGAGCCAGGGGCTCACGCTGTACCAGGCGGTGAACCTGGCCTCCATCGTCGCCAAGGAGTCCACCGGCGACCAGGAGGTGCGCGATCATGTGGCCGGGGTGTTCTACAACCGCCTCGCCTCCGATCGGCCCTACCTGGAATCCGACGCCACCACGGCCTACGAGGTGGGCCGCGAGCCCACGGCCGAGGAGGTGCACGCCGAGACGCCCTACAGCACCTACGCGAATGCGGGCCTGCCGCCGACGCCCATCTGCTCGCCGGGCCTCGAGAGCCTCACCGCCGTGTGCGAGCCGACCCAAACCGAGGACATGTTCTTCTACTTCTATCCCGATGCCGACGGCAACATGCAGGCGGCGTTCAGCAAGACCTACGAGGAGCATCAGCAGGCCATCGCCGATAATTCCAACGCTGGTGGCGCCGACGGGTCGGGCGATGCTGCCGCCGGTGAAGGCGCGGCCGCCTAAGGGCGCCCTTTTGGTCTTCAGGTGCGACCCATGGCGCTTCTCACCCCCGATCGCTATTTCTCGCGCATCAGCGCCATCGATATCGAGCGCGATTTGCTCGGGTGCGGCCTGACTCATGCGCTGCTCGACATCGACAATACCGTGCGCGCCCGGGATACGGGATGCGTGCCGCGCGATGTGGGGATGTGGCTCGGTCGGGCGCGGGAGGCCGGGGTGAGCTTCTGTTTGCTCTCGAACAACTGGCACGCCGACGTGTACCGGTTCGCCGGCGAGTTGGAGATGCCCATCGTGGCCAAGGCCTTAAAGCCGCTGCCGCCGGCGTTTCTCGCGGCCCGGCGGAAGATCGGGGGAGCCGCCGCCGACACGGTCGTTGTTGGCGATCAGCTGGCGACCGATGTGCTGGGAGCCCATCTGACGGGCATGAAGGCCTATATGCTGCAGCCGTTGGTCGAGCAGGATCTGCCCCACACGCTGCTGCTGCGCAACGTCGAGCGGGCTATTTTGGGAGATCGCAAGCCGGAGCCGGCAATCAATATCGCGGAATGCGAGGCGAGCCGTTCCGCGGCGCGCCGCGGACAAGGAAGCGCCCCGCGCCGCTTCGGGCAGGGCGCGCAGCGCGGGGTCGAAGGGGCCTCGCGCGAAACGGGAAGGGAATCGCTGTGAGCGAGAAGCTGTATGTGCTGGGGCACCCGGTGAGCCATTCGAAATCGCCGGTCATGTACAACGCCGTCTACGAGAAGGCGGGGCTGCCCTGGCATTACGGTCTCATGGATGTGCCGACGGCGCCCGAGACCGAGGCGTTCCTTGCGGCTCGCGACTTCCTTTCCATCAACATCACCACGCCCTATAAGCCCGAGGCTTTCGCTGCCGCCGATGTGCGGGCCGCCTCGGCCACGCTCGCCCACGGGGCCAACGTGCTCGTGAACAAGGACGGGGCCCTTATCGCCTACAACACCGACGGCCAGGGCTGCGTGGCCTATTTGGAACGGGCCGGCGTCGATTTTCGCGGCACGTCCGTCGTCGTCTGCGGCACGGGGCCGACCTCCCTCTCCATCCTGCACGCCGTGGCCCAGGCGGGGCCGGATGAGGTGATCCTCATCGGCCGTGACAAGGCCAAGGCCCGCAACGTCATGCGCACCTACGCCGACGAGCTGGGGGCGATGGTCGGACGGGTGGTGGACATGCCCGCCTTCAAGGAAGGGCACCTGAGCTTTTCCGAGGTGTACAAGCAGGTGGGCTTCAAGTTCGGCAGCTACGCCACGTCGCGGCAGGCCATCGCGGGCGCGGACATCATCATCGACGCCACGCCGCTCGGCATGAAGGCGGGCGACCCTGCCCCCTTCGACACGGCGCTTCTGAGCGCGGACCAGACGGTGTTCGACGTGGTGTACGGCCACGGCGAGACGGCGCTGGCCCGGGCGGCCCGGGCGGCGGGGTGCCGGTTTTTCGACGGTGCCGGCATGCTCGTCGGCCAGGCCGTGGTCACGGTGGGCATCCTGCGCGACATCACCGGCGAGGCGGCCCTCGACATCCCCGAGGACGAGCTGTTCGCCCTTATGGCCCAGGCGGCCGGGTTTAATCTCGCCTAAGACGCCTCGGAGGCGCAGGTGGGCGGCCGAAATGCCTTTGGCCCCATAGGCGGCGCGGCGCTGTCCTGCTATCATAGCGGCAATGGAAAACACCCTAGCTCGAAAGGTCGCGCCATAATGAACCGCACTAAGATCGCCCAGCTCTACGCCGATGCCGACGCCTTCGCCGGGAAGACCGTCACCGTTGCCGGTTGGGTCAAGTCAGTCCGCGATATGAAGAACTTCGGTTTCGTCACGTTGAACGACGGCAGTTGCTTCAAGGACTTGCAAGTGGTCATGGACCGTGCGACGCTGGAAAACTACGACGAGATTGCGCACCAGAACGTGTCGGCGGCTCTCGTGTGCGAAGGCGCGTTGAAGCTGACGCCGGACGCCCCGCAGCCCTTCGAGCTTGCCGCCGAGAGCATTCGCGTCGAGGGCGCCTCGGCTCCCGACTACCCGCTGCAGAAGAAGCGCGCCACGCCGGAGTTCCTGCGCACCCAGCAGCATCTGCGGCCGCGCACGAACCTGTTCCGCGCCGTGTTCCGCATCCGCTCGGTGGCCGCCGCCTCCATCCACCGCTTCTTCCAAGATCGCGGGTTCGTCTACGTGCACACGCCCATCATCACGGCGAGCGACTGCGAAGGGGCCGGCGAGATGTTCCGCGTGACCACCATCGACCCGGCCCAGGTACCGCTCGTGAGCGAGGAGGCTGCCGCGGCCTCGGACGGCGCGCTTGTGGCCGGCGAGGTGGATTGGAGCGCCGACTTCTTCGGCAAGCCCGCCTCGCTCACCGTGTCCGGCCAGCTGAACGCCGAGAACTTCGCCATGGCCTTCGGGGATGTGTACACGTTCGGCCCCACTTTCCGCGCGGAGAACTCCAACACGGCGCGCCATGCCGCCGAGTTCTGGATGGTGGAGCCCGAGATTGCCTTCGCCGACCTTGAGGACGATATGGAACTGGCCGAGAGCATGCTCAAGTACGTCATCCGCGACGTGATGGAGCGCTGCCCCGACGAGCTGGCCATGTTGAACAAGTTCGTCGACAAGGGGCTTCTCGAGCGCCTGGACCATGTGGCCTCCTCCGACTTTGCGCGCGTCACCTACACCGAGGCCATCGATATCCTGCTCGCGGCGCAAGCGGCCGGGCGCGCCTTCGAGTATCCCGTTGAATGGGGCATCGACTTGCAGACCGAGCACGAGCGGTTCCTCACCGAGGAGCACTTCGGTCGCCCGACGTTCGTGATCGACTATCCCGTCGGCATCAAGGCCTTCTACATGCGCCTGAACGACGACGGGCGCACCGTGGCCGCCATGGACTGCCTCGTGCCGGGCATCGGGGAAATCGTGGGCGGCTCCCAGCGCGAGGAGCGCCTGGAAGTGCTCGAGCGGCGCATCGCCGAGCTGGACATGGACGCCGAGCAGTACCGGGCGTATCTGGACTTGCGCCGTTTCGGCACCTGCCAGCACGCGGGCTTCGGGCTCGGGTTCGAGCGCCTCGTGATGTACCTCACGGGCGTGAGCAATATCCGCGACGTCATCCCGCACCCGCGCACGGTGGGCAACGCCGAGTTCTAAGAGGGCTCAGGGGCCGCTTCCGCCCGCACTTTACCGTCCCGAAACGGTCGGGTGCCTCTGCGTGCGCTACAATGGGTGCCGATCTGTCTCGGGCGCCCTCTGTCGGCGCGCCCTGCGAGAAAGCTGCGTCTATGGAATACATCACTGCCGGAGAAAGTCACGGGCCGAATCTTACGGCCATCGTGACGGGCGTGCCGGCCGGCCTGCCCGTGTCCGTCGATCACATCAACTCCGATCTGGCCCGCCGCCAGGCCGGCTACGGGCGCGGCGGCCGCATGGTCATCGAGAAGGATACGGTGCGCGTCACGAGCGGCATCCGCTTCGGTCGCACCATCGGCAGTCCCATTGCGCTTGAGGTGGCCAACCGCGATTGGGAGAACTGGACGGAGCGTATGGCCGCCTTCGGCGAGGCGCCGCGCGACTTGGTGCGCGAGGTGACGCCCCGGCCGGGGCATGCCGACCTGGTGGGCGCCCTGCGCACGAACACCGATGACTGCCGCAACATCTTGGAGCGCGCGAGCGCCCGGGAGACGGCGGCCCGGGTGGCCGCGGCCGGCGTGGCGCGCGAGTTTCTGGCGGCGCTCGGCGTGGAAGTGATGTCGTACGTGGTGTCGGTGGGAGATGCGGCCATGCCCGAGGAGACGATGGCCGACGCCGCCGAGCACAAGCCGCTCGACATCGAGCTGTCGGAGATGCGCTGCCCGGACGCGAAGACGACCATCGCCATGAAGAAGGCCATCGACCGCGCGAAGTCCGACGGCGAGAGCTTGGGCGGCACCTTCCGCATCGTAGTCTGCGGGCTTGCGCCGGGGCTCGGCACCTACGCCACGGGCGCCGATCGGCTCACCTCGCGGCTGGGCGCGGCGCTCTTTTCCATCCCTGCCATCAAGGGCGTGGAATTCGGCCTCGGTTTTCAGGCAGCCGCGCGTCCTGGGTCGCAGGTGCACGACCCCATCGTGCTCGCCGACGGCGAGTTCCGCCGCACGTCGAACAACGCCGGCGGCTTAGAAGGCGGCATGACCACGGGCATGCCGCTCGTGATCACGGCGGCCATGAAGCCCATTCCGACGCTCATGACGCCGCTGGAAACGGTGAACCTGGACACGCTCTGCGTGGAGGAGGCGTCGAAAGAGCGCTCGGACGTGTGCGCGGTGCCGGCGGCGGCCGTGGTGGCCGAGGGCGAGGTGGCCTTCGCGCTGGCGAACGCCTACTTGGAGGCCTTCGGCGACACCTGCATGGCCGACATCAAGGCGAACATCAAGGCCTACAAGGCGCGGCTGCGCACCATGGGGCGCTAAGATGGCAGAACGCATGGAGCTGACTCGCCCGGTCTTTTTCGTCGGGTTCATGGGCGCCGGCAAGACGTCGGTGGCCCGGCGCCTCGCCCGCACGTGCGGCGCGGCCTCGGTGGACATGGATACCTACATCGAGCGCCGCGAGGGCAAGAAGGTGAAGGAGATCTTCGCCGAGGGCGGCGAGGAGGGATTCCGCGCCATCGAGACGGACGTGCTGCGCGAGCTGGGCGCTAAGCCTGACCCTTTGCTCATCTCCTGCGGCGGCGGCGTGGTGGTCACGCCGGCCAACCACGACGTCTTCCGCGAGGCCGGCTTCGTGGTGTATCTGGAAGTGACCGCCGACGAGGCCGCCAGCCGCATCAGCGATACGTCTACCCGGCCCTTGTTCCAGAACCTGGAAGCGGCCCGGGCCCGCTGCGAGGAGCGCCTGCCGCTGTACGAGGCGGTGGCCGACGTGCGCGTGAGCACCGCTGGCAAATCGGTGCCGGTCATCGCGCGGGAAGTGCAGCGCATTTTGGAAAAGGAGGGAATCCTGTGCCCGCAACAAAGATAGTGGTCAACATCCCCGGCGAGGCGCCCTACGACGTGCGTATCGGAGCCACGGTGCTCGCCGGCCTCGGCGAGTCGGTGCGGCGGCTCGATGGCGTGGGACGGGCGCCGCACCTGCTCGTCCTCACCGATTCCAACGTGGGGCCGCTGTATCTGGAAGAGGCCAAGTCGTCGCTGAAGGCGGCGGGCTTCCGCGTGAGCGATATCGTCGTGCCCGCGGGGGAGGACTCGAAGTCGCTCGCGGTGGCCGGGGAGATCTGGTCGGCCATGGCATCGCTTGGGCTCACGCGCGACTGCGCCGTGGTGGCCCTCGGCGGCGGCGTCGTGGGCGACTTGGCCGGGTTCGTCGCTTCTACCTACATGCGGGGCATCCCGTTTGTGCAGGTGCCCACTTCGCTTCTGGCCATGGTGGATTCCTCGGTCGGCGGCAAGACCGGCGTGAACCTTCCCGAGGGGAAGAACCTCGTGGGCACGTTCAAGCAGCCGGCCTACGTGTGCGCCTCCACGGCGGTGCTCGCCACGCTGGACGACCGCGAATGGGCCTGCGGCTGCGCCGAGATCGCCAAGGCGTCGGTGATCGATTCCGACGAGTTCTTCTTCTGGATGATGGATCACGCCGCCGCCCTGGAGACGCGCGATCCGGTGGTGGTCACCGAGGCCATCGCGCGGTCGGTGGTGTTCAAGGCCAACATTGTGGCCGAGGACAAGACGGAGAGCCGCGGGGTGCGCGAGTGCCTGAACTACGGGCACACCCTGGGGCATGCGGTGGAAGCGCTCGCGGGCTATGGGACGTTCTCCCACGGGGCTGCGGTGGCCGAGGGGATGCGCTTCGCGGCGCGCCTCGGCGTGGATGTGGTGGGCACGTCGGCCGAGCTGGTGGATGCCCAGGACGAGCTTTTGGACGGGCTCGGGCTGCCGGCGCTTGACTGGTCGGAGCCGGCCGATGAGATGCTGGCCGCCATGAAGCGCGACAAGAAGACCCGTGCCGGCGAGGTGCGCTTCGTGCTGCCCCGTGACATCGGCGACTGGGAACTGGTGGCCGTGCCTGACGACGTGATTTTGGAGCATCTGCGCCGGTGGGAAGCTTCCAAATGAAGAAGATATTGCTCATGAACGGGCCGAACTTGAATATGTTGGGGGTGCGCGATCCGGCCATTTACGGGTCGGACACGCTTGAGGCCATCGAGGAGATGGTGCGTGCCTACGGGGCCGAGCATGGCTGCGAGGTGGACTGCTTCCAGTCGAACCACGAGGGCGCGCTCATCGATCGGCTGCATGCGGCTCATGGCAACTACGACGGCATCGTGTACAACCCCGGGGCCCACACGCACTACTCCTATGCGCTGCATGACGCCGTAGAATGCATCGACGTGCCGGTGGTGGAGATCCATATCTCCGACATCAGCAAGCGCGAGGAGTTCCGTCGCACCTCGGTGATCGCGCCGGCCTGCATCGCCCAGGTGAAGGGCCTCGGCAAAGAGGGCTACCTGCGCGCACTGGATATTTTGCTGGAAAACGCTGTGGCCGAAGGTAGCGAATAGCCCGATAGGGTAGGACGCCGGTGCGACGGGGCGTCCCGCGCGCAGGTTGCGCAGCGAACGGAACAGTCCAGTGAACTGTTCCGCCGAGCGAGCCATTGCTTGAGCACGGGATGCCCCGTCGCACCGGCGTCCGGACGAACCAGGAGGAATTCATGACGGTATTCGACGAATTGAATGATCCGAAGGCCTGCGAGCGGCATCTGGCTCGCTTGCGCGAGACGTTTCCCGAGCTGGGCGTGGGGGCGTTTCTCGTGCGCGACACGTCGAACGTCCAGTGGCTCACCGCCTTCGACGATGTCTTCGACGAGGAGGCGGCTCATGCTCTGTATGTCTGTCCCGACCACGCGTGGCTGCATACCGACTCGCGCTACGTGACGGCCTGCGAGAACGCCGCGCGGCACAAGCCTTTGGAAGTGAGCGCCGAGCGCGAGACCCACGCGCAGTTTGCCGTCAAGCGGTGGGGAGGCCGGCCCTCCGGGGCCGCCGATGCGCTTTTGGGCATCGAGGACGGTGTCTCGCTCGCCGAGTACCGCTGCTTGCAGAAAGCGTTCGCCGAGGCCGATGCCGGGGAGCCTTTCGTGGAGACCGACGGCGTCGTGGTGGGACTGCGCGCGGTGAAGGATCGCTACGAGATCGCGCGGATGCGCGGCGCCCAGTCCATCACCGACGCCGCCTTCGAACACATCGTTCGCTATATGCGCCCGGGCATGATGGAGCGCCAGGTGCAGCTGGAGCTCGAGGAGTTCATGCTGCGCCATGGTGCCCAGGGCCTGGCGTTCCCCTCCATCGTGGCCACCGGGCCCAACGGCGCGAGCCCGCACGCCATCCCCGGCACCACCATGCTGGAGGCCGGCCAGTGCGTCGTGCTCGACTTCGGCGCCCGCTCCTACGGCTACTGCTCGGACATGACCCGCACGGTCTTCCTCGGCGAGCCCGACCCGGAGATGCGGGCGGCGTGGGACGCGCTGCGGGAGGCCAACGAGTCCGTGGAAGCTATGCTTCGACCCGGCGTCACGGGCAAAGAGGGCCACGAGCAGGCCGAGGCGGTGCTGGCGGCGGCCGGCTTCGGCGGCCGCATGGGCCACGGCCTCGGCCACGGCGTGGGCATCGACATCCACGAGGAGCCGGTGCTCGCTCCGCGCAACGAGCGGCCTCTCGTGGCCGGCAACGTCGTCACCGTGGAGCCGGGCATCTACCTGCCGGGCAAGTTCGGCATGCGCCTGGAGGATTTCGGCGTCGTGACCGCCGACGGCTTCGACGTGTTCACCAACTCCACCCACGACCTCGTGGTCATCTAGGGCTTCGCCTTGTCGCCGTTGCGTCGCCGTCGTTCTGCCGCTCGTCGGTGGTGAGCGGTTGAGTTTGCGCCATCTAACCTTTGCGCAGTCGTGCTCGCGTATTTTCTGCGAACCGCGTCTCTTCCCGTGCTATAACTGAAAGGTATTTGCACGCCGCGACACCGGAAAGGACGGTGAGGAGACGATGACGGAACGGAAGATCAATCGTGGAAGCGAGATTCGGACCAAGGGAAAATCCATGGGGCGCGAGCGCTCGGGCGCATCTGCCGATCCGTCCGACAGACCCTCGCCGCAAGCCGGCGGCTTAAAGACTGCGTCTTCGGCCGAAGGCGTCCGAGGCACTCAAGACGGTCTTCCTCCTTCGACGAAATCTGCGGAAGGCTCGGCCGCCGCTCTCGCCGAGCGATCGCTGACGCTGCGCGCCGCCCTGTTTCTGACGGGCCGCATCGCGCTTATGCTGGCGGGCATCGCGGTCATGGGGCTTGGCATCGACATCGTCGTGAAGGCCGATTTGGGCAACTCGCCCATCTCCGCCACGCCCAACGTGCTTTCCATCGGCTTCACAATGGTGAGCTTCGGCACGTTCATGCTGGGGTGGCAGTGCTTTCTCGTGCTGGTGCAAATCGCTCTTCTTCGTCGGGAGTTCCGTCTGGTGGACTTGTGGCAGATTCCCATCTCGGTGTTCTTCGGCGTGTGCATTGACGCCTTCATGGCACTGCTCGGCCCCGCTGCGCCGACGAGTTATGTCGCCTCGTGGCTGTGGCTTATCGGCGGCATGGTCGTTCTCGCGCTGGGCATTGTGATGACGGTCGTCTCGGGCACGGTCATGAACTGCGGCGAGGCCGTGGTGCAGGCCGTGGTGCGCAAGACCGGCGCCCGGTTCGGCACCGTGAAGGTGGGCTTCGATCTCGCCTGCGCGGCCTTGGCGTGCCTGTGCGCGTTCCTGTTCGTGGGTCATTTGGCCGGCGTGCGCGAGGGCACCTTCGTCTGCGCCGCCTTCACCGGCGTCATCGTGAACGCCTACATGGGCCTCTACGGCAAGCTGCGCGACGCCGCCCGCAGACGGCGCAAAGGGACGGAGAGGCCTTCCGCCGACGAGCCGCAGGGCGCCCCCGCAACAGAAGAGGCGTAGGCGACAGGGCCGAAAGAAGCGCCACTGCCGACCGATCGTCCAACAGGGTGACGTGTCCGGGCAAGAATAAGCTCCCGATGGGGCGGAAAATTCGACTTGTTAGACTTTGGGGATCGTAAGCGCCGAGTATCGCGGGGCAAAACTGACGAATAACGTAAATAGCAGGTCTTATCGGAGCTGCTTTGCCAAACAAGAAATCTAACAAGTCGAAATTTTCGCCCATATCGAAAGGGGTAGTTTGCTCGTGCCTTTAAGCGGCATCTCCGACGGCCGCCTCTTCTTCTATGGCGATGGCTGGCGTTGCGCTCGCGTCCTCCTGCGTCTCTTCATGGCGCTCCGCAACAGCTTTGCCCAAACGCAGTATTCCGTAGGCTCCGAACACCGCCGTATACACGAAAAGCGATTCTTGGGCGGCAACGCCTCCGTGTAGGGCAGCAGGAAGAAGCATGAGCGCAAGATGGCAGAATATCAGAGCGAAGAATAAGTAGGCGAATCGCTGGATGCGCGTCCAGCGACGGCTGCTCATGGCCCGCTTCACGATGCCGAGGGACGTCACGCCAAGAAGAGCGAGCAGCACGAAGAGTGCGACGGCCACGCCGAAGGCGACGGCAACATTGCTGTTGATGCTCGCATTGCCGAGCAGTCTGGGCAGGTAGGAGCCAAGGTACACGGCCATGTGCCCGAGGCAGAGAATGCAGGCAATAATGGACAGCTCGGCCCTGATCGGCTTCATTCGACGGTAGAGAGTCTGCTCCTTGCCGAGGCAACCTATGAGCATGACGACTGCGAAGAGGGCGACGGCAAGCTCGCACTTTTGAATGAGATCGACCAGGGGCATCCACAGCCAGCGGGGAACGCCGAAGGTGGCACCAAAGAAGTAGAGAAGGACGAGCATCGCGGCAATGCTGTAGAAGAGAGAGGGATGAGCCTTGAGAGGGCTTCGGAGGAGGTAGGCCGCCACTGCCGCGATAATCAAGAGAAAGAGGAAATTCATAGGGGCTCCTAAGGTTGCCGAAGGGCGAAGCTGACTGCATGGACCAACTTCACGTGAGAAAGAGAAGGGCGTCCGACGAAGGGGAGGGTCGGACGCCCTTGAAACGGGGAGGGACTAGGATTACCGCGACTGGGCGATGGCCTCCAAAGTGAGCAAGGCGAGGCGCCCCAGCGGCTCGTACAGGGTGCCGGCGGCCGCTGGCCCAAGCTGTTCGAAATAGCGCAGTGCCCAGGTCATCAAGTGCTCGTCCAGAAAAGGGCCGACCTGGTCCGGCTGGTTGTCGGAAAGCCAGCTGAGAAGCACGAGCATGCGCCCAATGTGGTCGACGGGCTCGCGACTTTCCCCTTCGTGCAGCTGGATGCCTCGGGCGCGCATCCAGCGCTGCAGGGCGACGCACGAATCGCCGAACAGCACCGACTCCGAGTCGAGGTAGACCGACCCCCACGGGGGCGCGGCGAGCTTGCCTGGCCCCACGAACAGCCGATGGTAGTCGCGGTCGAGGTCAGCAGGGTCGGCCCCGACCGTGCACTGGAGCTGCTCGCCGATTTCCTCCAAGGCCGCCTTATCGCCATAGGGCCACTCGGCCGGAAGATCCGCGGACGCCAGGCCCTCCAAAAGCAGTTTGGCTGTCGAAGAAGAGGGCTTCTCAAGGAAGAGCGTTCCCAGTACCAGCGCGCAGGGCGCGGTGTTCTCAGCGGGCGCGTTCATGGCTACTCCACTTCGAGGGGGTTGGCTAGGTAGCCCTCGTCGAGGTTGTAGGTGTCGGAGTCGATGGCCTGGCAGCTTCCGATGACGAGGTTGGGGCCCGTGGTCGGCTCGGGCAGGGGCGGCACCTGGCAGAGATCGCCGTGCTTCTCGCGCAGCTCGTCGATGGGGCCGAACTCCAGAGCGCGCAGCGGGCAGGAGCCGACGCACATGGGCTGCTCGTCGTTGCGCACGCGGGCCAGGCAGCCGTCGCACTTGCGGGAGACCGACAGCTCCGCATCGATGCGCGGCGCGTCGTAGGGGCATGACTTCTGGCAGGTGCCGCAGCCGATGCACACTTCCGGGTCGGCGTTCACAAGGCCCGTCTCGGCGTCTTTCCGCATGGCGCCCGTGGGGCAGTTTTCCACGCAGGCGGGGCTGTCGCAGTGGTTGCAGGAGACGGCCAGATGGTAGTTGAAAGCCGTCTTGTTCCACGCCCCCTCGGGGGTTTTCTCCCAGCTGCCACCCTCGAAGTCGTAAATGCGGCGGAACAAGATGTCGGGCCCCAGGTCGTGGTAGTCCTTGCAGACGAGTTCGCAGGTTTTGCAGCCGGTGCAGCGCGAAGAGTCGAAATAGAAACCGTATTGCGTCATGGGAAGCCTCCTTAAGCCTTCTCGACCTGCACGAGCGTAGAGCCGGTCGACGGGCAGTTCTTGGAAATGGGCGACCAGTGGTGGCCGCTCAGGGTGTTGGCGTTGGCACCGATGTCCACGCCGTCGACCACCTCGCGCCGGTGGGCATGGGGCATGCCCACGACGCCGGGCATGATGCGCGCCGTCACGCGGGCCATGATCTCCACCTCGCCCCGGTCGTTGAACACGCGCAGGGTGTCGCCGTTTTCAATGCCGCGCGGCTCGGCGTCGATGGGGTTGATCCACAGGCAATGACGGCAGGCCTGCTGCAGCTCCTCGATCACCTGGTAGCGGCTGTGGAACTGGTTTTTCGCCTTCCAGGTGGAGAACAGGAGGGGGTAGGTCTCGTTAACGTCGGCCACGCCCTCGATCTCGGGGAAATAGCTGGGCACCGGCCGCACCACGTCGCGCTCCCCGTTGTGGAACGTCCAGGTGTCCCGTATGGTGGCCAGGCGCTCGGAGTACAGCTCGATCTTGCCCGAGGGAGTCGTCCGGGGGCGTCCTTCCGGGTCCTCGACGTAATCTTTGAGCGCGATGAAGGGGACGGCCTCGACGGGATCGCGCCAAAAGCCCATCTCCAAGCCCTCCTGGAAGGACGGGGCGTTGCCGTTGGGGGCCGAGGGGCGACTGTACTCCTCGTAGCGGGTCTCCATCCATTCCTCCCATGTCTTGCCTTCGGTGAACTCGTCGCGCAGGCCGAGGCGCTCGGCGAGATCGGCGACCCAGTCGTAGGAGAGGCGGCATTCGAACTGCGGCTCTTGCACGGGGCGGCCGAAGACGAAGCCGAGCGCGGAGCCGCCGGTCACGGTGGAGACCATGTTCATGCGTTCCTGGTACATGAGATCGGGCAAGATGATGTCGCAGAAGGGCAGGGAGGTAGACATGATGACGTCGCAGCCGAGGATGAACTCGCACTTGCTCTCGTCCTCGAGGATGGTGGCCGCCCAGTTCAAATCCGAGCTGGAGTTGCCGAAGCAGCCGGCCTCGTAAAGAGCGAGGAACTTGATGCCGACCTCGAGCTTGTCGCCACCCTGGATGCCGTCGGTCAGTGCGGTCATCTCCAGGGGATGGTCCATGGCGTTGAAGCGCCCGGAGATGGAGATCTTCTTGGTGACGGGGTTTTCGCCGATGGGCACCGAGTTCCACATGCCGCCGTCGAAGTTCATCTGCATACCCTTGCCGTTGAGCCCCGGGCAGGTGCCCGCTCGGCCGATATTGCCGGTGATGACGGGGAGGGCGGCGATGGCGGCGGCGTTCCATTCGCCGTTGTGGCGGCGCTGGGGCCCGAAGCCCTGGGTGATGAAGCAGGTCTCATGGTCGGTTATGAAGTGCGCCAGGTACGTGATCTTCTCGGAGGGAAGGCCGCAGATGGGGGCCGCCCACTCGGGCGTCTTGGGGATATTGTCGTAGCCGGTGCCCATGATGTAGTCCATGTAGGAGGAGTTCGCCGGAGCCGATTCGGGCATGGTGTCGGCGTCGAAGCCGACGACGTATTTGTCCAGGAAGGCCTTGTCGTGCTTGCCCTCGCTGATGATGACGTAGGCGATGGCGCTTGCCAGGGCGCCGTCGGTGCCGGGGTAGATAGGGAACCACTCATCGGGGTTGCCCGAGGACCCCTCGCCCAGGCGGTAGTCGACGAAGGCGACGGGGATGCCGGCTTCCCGCGCCTTGGCCACCTCGTACACTTCCCCCATTCCGCACATGCGCGATTCGCCCGAGCCGCAGCCGAAGAACAGCCCGCAGTCGGCATCTTTAATGGCGGAGGTGTTGCTTCCGAGGCCACCGGCACAGTCGAAGGTCTGGCCGTCGAAGCCGAAGAGGTAGTTGGCGGTCTGCGCGATCTGTCCGTTGGACTCGGAGTTGATGGTTCCCAGATGTCCGCCGGTGAGGTTGAACAGGCGCTGGATGGGGTAGTTGCGGGTTCCCGTTGCGCACAGGAAGAACGCCTCGGGCCCGTAGGTGTCAAGGGTGTAACGGTACTTCTCGGCGATGATGTCGAGCGCCTCGTCCCAGCTGATGCGCTCGAACTCGCCTGAACCGCGCTTGCCGGTGCGCTTCATGGGGTACTTGAGGCGATCGGGGCTGTTGATCCACTTCCGCACAGAGCGCGCCTTCAGGCAGGAACGGAACGAGACGCCACCGAACTCGTCGTCGCCTTCGGTGTCGTTGTCGACCCAGCGCAGGGTTCCATCCACGACGTGGCACTTCAGGGGGCAGGCGACGAAGCCGCAGTGGCAGCAGCTCTGCCAGATGACCTCTCCCTCCTCGGGGATGTCGTTGGCCACGACGTCGGTGGTTCCCGTTTGCGCGAGGTCTTCGCCCTTCTCTGCCGTTTGGGGTGCGCAGCCGAAGAGGGAGCTTGCGGCCCCTGCTCCGGCCATGGCCGCTAAGGCCGATAGGGTAGAGCCCTTGACGAACCCCCTCCGCGAGACGGTCCTCTCTGTTGCTTGTGCCATAAATGGTCTCCTTTCTCCTCGAGGCGACACCCCTCCGGTGTCTGTGCCGTCTGATGCCAGTTTGGCCTCGGAAGAGCGGCTTGTGTGAGACCCTGTTTTGGTGAAAAGTCGTTTTCAGCTGTCAACCTTTTTCGTGAATTACCGAGAAATGCCTGATGGCAGAGAGATTGGAGAGGAGCGAAAGATGCCCCGCTTGCGGCGGTTCTCCTCCTGATCTGGTAGACTTCGGTTTGTTCGCAGTTGAAGAGGGGGTCGCAATCGGTGAAGCTGTTCGATGTGGGCAAGGTCGTTTCATCGTCGATCGGCATGGCGGCGGCCATGTCGCTCTCGTCGCTGTTCTTGTGGAAAAGCGACTGGCTCTCTGTCCCTTCGGGGGCCTTCTACGGTTCCCATGGCGTGGGAATTGCAATTGGCGTCGTGGTGAGCGCGGTGGCGATGCTGTGGTGCACTCTGTCGCGGCGGTCGCTGCGCCATTTCGGGATGGGCGTGGTTCCCTGCGTCGCCCTTGCGAGCTTGCTCGTGTCCGGCCTGCCGATGGTGGAGGGGACGGCTCAGTGGGTGCTCGGCATCGCGATTCCCGTTGCGGGCTCCTATGCGCTTGTATTCTCGTGGTTCTACGTTATATCGTTGCGCGATATCGAGGTCAGTTTGATGACGCTGCTCTTGGCATGGGTGGTGAGCTTTTTCGCAAGGACGTTCTTCGAATCCTTTACGGGCGCGGCGGTGACGCTGGCGATTTCAACGGCCCTTATGGCCGCCAGTTGGATATTGCTTCTCGCGCAGAACCGCCAGATCGACCTTGCCTCGCCGATGGCGACGTGCTCTTTCGCTGACAACCGGGTGAGCTATATCCACGGGCTCGGCAGTTTCTGGCGCAGCGTGCTGTACTGCGGAGCCTTTGCCTTTCTCGGCGGAGTGGTGCGGTTTCTCTCCATCGACACGACGGCGATGACGTTTGTCAACTACGGTTCCGCGCTCGCGGGGCTGTTCGCCCCCATCGCCCTTATGCTGCTGTGGCGGTTTCGGACGGTGCGCTACACCATCGACGGTGTGTTCCGGCTGGCGTTTCCCCTGATCGTGGTGGCTCTCGGGGCGCTTCCGTTCGCCTATGGGACTCCGCTTGTCGTTGCGGCCGCGCTTCTGTACATGATTTACAGCTTTCTGTCGCTGAGCGTTCAGATCCTCGCCGTTCAGGTGTCGCACGACTACGGCATCGACCCGGTGTTCTGCCTGAGCTTCCAGACGCTCGTTTGCGTAGCCGCGCAAGGTCTGGGGTACCTTCTGGGCGCTTTGGCCCCCTGCGGCACGGCATTCGACGTCTCCCCGTATGCCGTTATAGCTCTCGGGTCGGTGTGCTTTCTGGCGCTTGTTCTGTACGGAACACGGGCGCTTCATCCCTCGCGCTCGGAGACGAGCCGGCCCATCGAGTTCCTGTCGCTGGCTCGGACGCGGGAGGGCGCGACCGATCCGGCGTCGGATGGCGCCATCGACTTGGATGCGGACGACGCGATCGCGGAAGAGGCCCTGGGAGATGCCGAGCAGCCGCACTACGAGGATAAGACGGCCCTCCGGTGCGACCTCATCGGGAGGAAGTACGCCTTGTCGCAGCGGGAAATCGAGGTGATGGCCCTGGTGGCGCGAGGGCACACCATCTCCTCCATCGCCACGGAGCTGTTCATTTCCGACAACACGGTGAAGACGCACCTGCGCCGGCTTTACCAGAAACTGGACATCCACAAGAAACAGGAGCTGTTCGCCCTCATCAACAGCTACGTCGATTAGGGGCGATTAGGGGTCGATGGAGGGATGCTTGTCCTCGTCGACCTGCGTCCTCTCATATTTTCTTTGCGAAGAGGGCGCGAGACGGCTATACTGTACCAGTTTGAACCAAACGCGGCGGGCGACCAGAGGGTTTGCCGCAGCGCGTGAGCAGGAAAGGAAGCATCCGTGGCAAGCATTTCTACCGCCGATTTCAAGAACGGCATGTGCATCATCAACAACGGCAAGATGTGCACCATCGTCGAGTTCCAGCATGTGAAGCCGGGCAAGGGCGGCGCGTTCGTGCGCACCAAGCTCAAGGACATCAAGACCGGCCGCGTGGTCGACTACACCTTCAACGCCGGCACGAAGTTCGATTCCGTGCGTCTTGAGTCCAAGAAGATGCAGTACCTCTACAACGACGGCGCCGATTACTGGTTCATGGACAACAGCACGTTCGAGCAGATGCCCGTCTCCGCCGATATGGTGGGCTCCGCGGCCGACTGGCTGAAGGAGAACGACGAGGCGACGCTTCTGTACGCCGGCGACGAGCTCATCAGCCTGGAGCCCCAGATGTTCGTGGAGCTCGAGGTCACCCACACCGAACCGGGCTTCAAGGGCGACACCGCCACCAACACGCTGAAGCCGGCCACGCTTGAGACGGGCAAGGAGGTGCAGGTGCCGACGTTCATCGAGATTGGCGACGTCCTGCAGATCGACACCCGCGACGGCCGCGTCATCAAGCGCGTTTAAAGTTCCGCGCCGCTTCGGTGATCTCGAGGGCTCCCTTAGGGGAGCCCTTTTTGTGCTTTGGGCAAAACGCCGTCGCGTTTTTTCCGAAATATTGCGTTTGTTAGCATTCACGGACTCGTTTTCGGAGCGCTGCCCCTTCCGATGCGGTGAATTTGGGCGCAATTCCTCCGTTTTGAGCTGAAAACAGAGTCAAACGGAGGCGAATAGCCCCTCTTCACGCTAACAAACGCAATTTCTTGGAAAAAATGGGCATGCAACTGTTCTGGAGGATTGGACTAGTTCCATGGAAGAGCGAACGGCGCCCTTCTGGTTCCGTCTATTCTCTGGCAAAGAAGGCGAAAGCGACGCCGCCCGGGCCCACATGGGTGCCGATGACGGCGCCGACCTGCGCGAGGGGCAAGTCGTCCGGCACGGCGGACTCGTCGGCGGCTGCTTCCTCGGCGGCTTTCGCCTGCGTCAGGCTGTCGGCGATGTACTTGCGGGCCGTCGCGTCGGACAGGCCCGAGTAGGCCACCCAGATGGGCCGCGTGAAGTCGATGCCGCCGGCCTCGTCGATCTTCTGGAACACCATGTTCTTCGACTGCTTCGATCCGCGGGCCTTGCCCAGCACAACGACGTCGCCATCGACGACGCCCACCACGGGCTTGATGGAGAGCATGCCGCCCACGAGGGCCGCCGCTCCGGAAATGCGGCCGCCGCGGCGCAGGTACTCCAGCGTATCCAGGGAGGCCACGAGCCGGATGTCCTTCTTCTCCTGGTTGAGGCAGTAGGCGATGTCGGCGGCGGAAAGCTCTTCATCGCGCAGGGCCCAGGCGCGCTCGGCGAGGATACGCTCGCCGATGGTGGCGTTCTCGCTGTCGACCACGAAGACCGACTCCTTAAACGGCGCCGCGGCGATGCAGGCGCTCTGGTAGGTGCCGGAGATGTGGCTGGAAAGCGTGATGCAGACGACCTCGTCGCTGGCATCGACGGCCTCTTGGAAGAGGTCTTGGAACACCATGGGAGGGATCTGGCTCGTGCGGGGCAGCTCGTCGGTTTCTACGAGGCGCTCGAAGAACTCCTCGCGCGAAAGGTCGACGCCCTCGGCGTACTGTTCGGAGCCGAATGCGATGGTCATGGGGATGATGGTAATGTCGTGGGCGCGGGCGTAGCCCTCTTCCATGTCCGCCGACGAGTCCACGATGATGCGAATGGCCACAATGCCTCCCGTGTCAATTGTTTTCTTGCATATTTTATCGTCCGTACACGGGGCTTTGTTGAAGCGAGGAAAAGGCAAGTAAATTGTTCATAATTAGGCAACAGTTTCTCGATTGACAGCGCGCTGCAAACGTGGCCGCTGGGAAGTGTTCAACCTTCCACTAGATCGAGCAGCTCCTGGTGGGAATGGATGCCGAGCTTCGCGTAGACGTGCTTCACGTGGGCCTTCACGGTGTTGCGGGACACGACGAGAGCCTCCTCGATGTAGGCGCGGTCGCGGCCGCGGGCGAGCATGGCGAACACCTCGGCCTCGCGCGGGGTAAGGGAGAACTCCTCGGCGATGGCCGCGCAGCGGGAGGCAAAGGCCTCCTCGGGGGTGCGGGCCGCGGGCATCGGCACCGGCACTGACCCCGTTCCGGCGCCCGGTACCGCTTGTGCTCCCGCATCGGTTCCCTTCCCAGTGGTCGTCGCCCCCACCAGCACCGGATCGATGCCGTCGATGGCGCCGGCGAAGGTGAAGCGCTTCAGCCCGATGGTCACGTAGGCGGCGAAGACCAGCAGCAGCGCCGCGGGGATGGCCACGCGCAGGGCAGGCACGCTGGCAGCGGCGCCGTTGGCGAGCATGCCCGCGGCGGCTCCTGTGAGCGATCCTAAGGCCGAAACGCCGTTGCCCCAGGCTACCGTTGTGATGGCCCCGAGCGGATTGCGCGTGGCAATGGTGATGAGCGCCATCTGGGCGGCCATGATGAACAGGCCGTTGCCGGCGTTCAGCAGCGCCACGTCGGCCGCTCCGCTGTCGGCGGCGAGCAGGGGCTGGGTTGCCAGAAGGAACCCGGCCATCACCGCGAGGGCCGACAGCTGCACGAGACCGTCGGCGGGAAAGCGCCGGCGCGAGCAAATCACGTAAAGGGCCACGAGGGCAAGCGGGATGGCCGAGAGAAACGACATGCGCGGCGTGCCCGCCACCTCTCCGAAACGCAGGGCGAACCCGAAGGCCACCTGGAACAAAAACAAGCACACGAACAGGGCCGAGAACGGCGCGAGGAACGAGGCCGGCCGCGTGACGGCGATGTCGCTCGGCGAAGGCCGGTCGTGGGCCACGGCGAAGTAGAGGCGCGCCCCCCGGGCGGTAAGCGCGATGGCCGCCAAGGGGAAAGCCAGGAAGAGAGCGGTTCCGACCCACGGGGGCAGAAGCGATGACGCGGGGCTCGCCGCCAGCTGAACGGTGTAGGCCGCAGCGATGATCACGGCCGTCGCGTGCATTTCGAGGCGCGCGAGATAAAGCGCCACCGATATGGTCGCCACCGATCGGCCGATGGCGGCGAGGCTCGCACCCGCAACGAGGGGCGCCGGCGCGGAAAACCCAAGCCCCAGGGCCAGAAGCGCGCCGCCGCCTACAAGACACGCCACCGCCACGGCGACGATGGCGCGCTCCCGCAGAAGGCGCGGGGCGCGGTAGGCCGCAAGTCCAAGGCCGAGCAAAGTTGCTGCCGAGAACGTGACGGAGATGTCGCGGGCGAACATGAAGATCGCGTCGAACTGCGGGAAGAGCGAGCCGTTCATAAGAGAGGTGGTGCCGAGCGTCAAAAGCAGCGCGACGAACCCGCACAAGGGGCTCGCCTTTTCTGCAGTGCATTCCGTTTCCATGTCGCTCCCTTTCGCTCCTTCCCGCTTCCCTCCATTCTACACGCGAAAGCCCCCTGTCCGCGCGGGACAGGGGGCTCGCTCTCATAACCGCTGGTCGCTGGAGGGGAGGCGCGACGGGTGGTGTCCCTTAGGAAGGGCTTGACGAACTGCCTTCGCGGGTTGCGGAATAAACGACTCGCGAAGGCGAAGGGGCCTTGAAGACGCGGACGCCTTACGCCTGCCCGGTTGCCGCCAGCATGCCGGCGCGGCGGCCGAAGGTCATGGTGCGCCCGCAGGCGAGTCCCGTCAGCAGGTTTGGATAGCTCACCGAGAAGAAGCCGCCCGAGTCGTTGCCGGTGAGGTACAGGCCCTCGATGGGGTCGCCGTTTTCGTCGCACGGGTGCATGTTCGTGTCGATGGTGACGCCGTCGAGCGTCGCCAAGAACCACGCCCCGGTGCGCACGCCGTAGAAGGGCGGCGTGTCGATGGCCATCAGGCGGTGCTTCTCCTTGTAGTAGTCGGTGTCCTCGCCGGCCGCGGCCATCTCGTTGTAGTGCTTCCACGAGGCCACGGTGGTCTCCACGGGAAGGTTCAGCTTCTCAGCGAGCTCTTCCATGGTGTCGGCCTTCTGCACGTAACCGTCCTCGATGAGCTTCTCTATCATACCGTCCACCACCTGCATGGGGATGTTGTTCTTCGCCCCGTTGGGGAAGGGGAACAGACGGCAGCAGCCCACCTCGTCGAAGGCCTCGGCCTGCGCGGCGTGGTTTGCGTCCCAGATGTCCACGTAGGTCTGGTGCGGCTGCATGATGGTGGAGTGCAGCATGTAGTCGTAGGGGCCGCTCTCGTTGCAGAAGCGCTCGCCCTTCAGATTCAGCTTCAGGAAGGGCTGCTCGCCAAACCAGAACCAGCGGCCGAGCACGCCGTCGCCGGCGTACTGGTCGGGCTTCACGCAGGCGCGGTTGAAGGTGCAGGCCGCGCCGAGCGGGTCCATAGTGGCGCCGAGCCACAGCGCCGCTTTAATGCCGGAACCGGTGGGGTTGCCGCCGGAGCCGGGGGCCGCGATGCGGATCTTCTGGTTCCAGGCCTGGCGGTCCTCCATCATCTCCAGGTTGTTGCCGTAGCCGCCGGTGGAGAGGATGACGCCCTTGCTGGCGTTGATGCGCAGGTAGGGGCGGTCGCCCTGCACGTCGCGGGCGATGACGCCGGTCACGCGGCCGGACTCGTCGGTCTCGCATTTGATGAACTCGCAGTACCAGCGTGTCTCGGCGCCCTGCTCGGCGGCGTAGGCCAAGATGGACTCGGCGAAGCCCCACTCCTCGTCCTCGGCCACGGCATCGGTTTTTTGCGGACTGTGGCCGGTGGCGAAGGCCTTGTCGCGGCCCGGGTCGGAGGTGTCGCCCACGCCGCCCTCGAATTCCATGACGAGCTTGCCGTCGCGCTGGATGATGTCGGTGAGCCAGTCTACCATGGCGCCGGACTCGTCGGCCCACAGCTTCACCAGGTCGTAGTTCACAAAGCCGTTGGCGTAGCGGACGATGTCCTCGACGGCCTCTTTCTTCTCGATGCGGAACTCCGGGAACTCGTCGAAGGAGGCCTGTTGCAGGCGCGAATCGATGGCGCCGATGTCCTCGCGGACGTTATGGGGGGTGCCCTGGCGGTCGATGCCGAGCACCTTCGCACCGTTCTCGGCGGCCGAGATCATGGCCGGGATGCCGCCGGTGCCCATGCCCACGACGAGCACCTCGGTCTCGATGGTCTCGGCGATATTGGCCTCGTCGATGACGGGCGGCGCTCCCAACCAGGAGGGGCCGTCGAAGTCGCCGGTGCTCGGATTGGTCGGCTCGGCGGCGGCGTAGCCGTGCCCGCAGCCGGAGAGGGCCGCAGCGGACAGGCCGCCCAGGGCCGCAAGGCCCGCGCCCTTGAAGAAGCTGCGACGTGTTACGTTACTGGACATTGGGAGCCTCCCATCCCTCGGGCAGGGTCAGATCATGGCACTCGTTGCAGACGAGCACCTGGTTCTCGTGGGCTTTGTGGCAGTCGCCGCATTCCAAGGCCATGTCCTGATGGCTGGAATGCGGGTTGTACTTCTCGTCGTTGCCGGCGAATCCCCACAGGCCCGCGGTGATCTCGTCAAAGGACTTGCCTCCGTGGCACTCGGCTCGCGCGCAGAACTCCTCGCTGGCGAACTGCTTGCCGGTGGCGAGCATGGTGCCGTCTTCGGTCATGGGGTAGTTGTCGGACACCCAGGCGCACACCTCCGAGATCTGGGTCGTCAGCTCGGCGGTGTGGCAGTCGAGGCACGACTCGCCGGCCTTCGCGTGCACGGTCACGCCCAGGTTCGGGTCGCCGGAGTCGTAGGTCTCCACGTAGTAGTCCATGGGGCTGTGGCAGATGGCGTTGCAGAAGCTCGGCTGCTCGTGCCACACCCAGAACCCGGCGCCGGCCACCACGATAATGGCCGCCACCACGCCGGCGACGATCCACCCGCGCTTGGGACGCTTCTTGGGAGCCGGTCCGCCCGCGGCCCCCTTCTCTTCGTCGATGCTCATGATCGTTTCCTCCCTTCCTTACTTGTGTTAGAAACGATGGCGCCCAGTGTGCGCCGCGCCGCCCCGAAAAGCTATTACCCCAGCGGGGTAAACTTCGCGTTTAGCCTGATGGGGGCGGGGTAGGAAAGCGGGGAGGAGGGAAGCGATAAAGGAGGGGGATGGAAGGTAATGGGGCGGGAGGAGGAGTTTTTGGGTGAGAGTCGAAAGAAAGGGGGGCGGCAAATATGGAAGGGCATCATGCTGCCGGATCGGTTGGCGACGAGATGAAGGCGAAAGGAGAGCGAAAGGTTGGGCGGGGAGGGGACGCAGCGAAAAACGGTTGTTGAATGCGATGGAAGCGCGGCTCAGCAAGCGCGGTGGAAAACTTGGCGTGTCGGATGCGGTGGAAAACGCGAGGCGCTCCTATGCGGCGGGGCTGTCATGGGGGCTTATGGAGAGCGTGTCTTCCGCAAGCCGTAATAGAGTCGCATTTCTATCCTATGACCAGGACTTATACGCTCATGAATGTTGGTTTTGTCGAGGCGATCCCGCCAGCTTTATTCCGCGACAATTCCGTTTATTGTGGTGCGCCATGAAGCTTTACCTCGGTTACATATCGGCTCTTCAGTTCTGGCGCTGGTGGTCTTCTTCTCACCCGCTCGCGCTGCGGGTGTTTCACGACATGCGGCCAGGCGAGACTGGGCATACGCCTTCGTTTCCCGTCCTTTTCGTTCCGTCTCTCCGTCAATGCGCTTTCCGCGATGAGGACGTTATCGACTGCTTACGCGATGCGGGCATTGACGTTTGTTCAGCGCCTGTGCACGTGCTTGTCGAGGGTTCGCAGGGAGCCAGAGACACGCCGGTAGTTAAGAAGCATCGAACAACGGTCGCCTTCCCTCGCGGGTCGTTCGTCAAGGTCGCGCCAAGCGTTCTCGTCAGCTCGCCCGAGCTCTTGTTCCTTCAGATGGCCAAGGCGCTTGCGTTTGGAGAGCTGGTCGCGCTCGGGTTCGAACTGTGCGGCTGCTACCCGCTTTCCGACGAGCTGTCGTCGTCTTTGGTGCGCTCGCCGTTGACGACGCCGAGCCGCCTGTCGGCCTTCGTTGCGCGCGCCCGCAACCACGATGGCGTTCAGTTGGCCAGACGTGCCGTGCGGCATGTTATGGCGAAGTCGGCATCCCCCTATGGAAACCGAGCTTGCAGCCTTGGCGTTTATTTCTTCGCGCGAAGGTGGTTTGGGTTTGCGGCGCGGTCGCCTGAACGAGCCCATTGACTTCTCCGAGAGCATCCAGCGAGCCTGCGGGTGTCGGCGTGCGGTGTGCGATATTCTCTGGCCCGAAGAGCGCCTGATTTTGGAGTATGACGGTAAGAGGTTCCACGGGACAGACGATAGGGTCAGCCGCGATGCGCGGCGAAAGGACGCGCTTCTGCTGGCGGGCTATGATCTGGTCACCATGACGGGCTCTCAGCTCGGCAATGTATTCCAATGCGCTGAGCTCCTTGATCAGCTGTCAGCGAGAATGGGCAAACCTAAGAAGAAAAGAGGGGCCGGCCATTTGGATCGGCACATGCGGCTTCGCAAGCAGCTGAGGAGCTATCACAACTCCTTCTTGTTTCGTGATGGGAAAGGCCCTGATCGTTGATTCGGATGCGGATTATCGAAGGGGTTGGATTTAAGGTGGCGGGGATGTCGAGAGGGCGATTCCGGGATATTGCGGAAGAGGATCGCGAGAATCGGAAGTTGTTGGGAGTTTCGCGCAGCCGGGACGGGAGAATCGGAAGTTGTTGGGAGTTTTGCGTACTTCTCGGAGCGTTTTGCTTACGAGAGAGGCGGTTTTGGCGCTCGAGACTCCCATCTATTTCCCGATGGCGCTCGAAACTCCCATCTATTTCCGAAAAATGCCAAGCGGGCAGAAGGCGTCTCTGGTTTTTGAGGCTTGCGGTGGTTGAACTGCGGTGGTTGAGCGAAGGGAGCGCTTGGATTAAGGATTGCCGATGCCGCCCCCTGCGCAACCCTTCGGCCGCGTTCGCCCCTCCCGCCGCTTCGTTGATGTTTCTTGTCGGCAAATCGGACGGCGCGGCGCAGGGCCGTGGTAGGCTTCCCCTATAATCCGAAACTTGATCTTTGACTAACCTGTGTATAAGGAGGTGTGAGTTCATGCCACGGCTTCAGATCATGGACACGACCATCCGCGACGGTCAGCAGAGCCTCTGGGCCACCCGTATGCAGATCGGCGACATGCTGCCGATCCTGCCGAAGATGGACCGCGTCGGCTACTGGGCCATCGAGGCGTGGGGCGGGGCGACGTTCGACTCCTGCCTGCGCTTTTTGGACGAGAACCCCTGGGAGCGTCTGCGCGCCATCAAGGCGAACACGCCCAACACGCCGCTCGCCATGCTCTCGCGCGGGCAGAACCTCGTCGGCTACAAGCACTACTCCAAGGAGATCGTGCACCGCTTCATCAACGCGGCGCATCGCAACGGCGTCGAGGTCTTCCGCGTGTTCGACGCGCTGAACGACATCCGCAACGTCGTGGACAACGCCGAGGCCATCAAGGAGTGCGGCGGTCTGTTCGAGGGCGCCATCTCCTACACGATCTCGCCGGTGCACACGCTGGACTCCTACTTGGAATACGGCCAGCAGCTGAAGGATCTGGGCGCCGACACCATCGCCATCAAGGATATGGCCGGCATGCTCACGCCCTATCGCGCCGAGCGCATGGTGAAGGCGTTCAACGAGGAAATCGGCCTGCCGGTGCACATCCACTGCCACTATGTCGGCGGCATGGCCCCGGCCAACATCCTGAAGGCCGCCGAGGCGGGCGTGGCCGTGGCCGACACGGCTCATGCTCCGCTCGCGTTCGGCAACTCGCATCCGGCGGTGGAGATGATCGTGGCCGCTCTGAAGGAGAGCCGCTACGACACCGACCTCGACTTGGATCTGCTGTTCGAGATCTCCGAGTACTGGGAGGAGATGCGCAAGCGCGGCCACTACAAGCGCGGCGTGTCCTCGCTCATTCATATGCAGGTGTACTCGCACCAGGTGCCCGGCGGCATGATGAGCAACCTCATCAGCCAGCTGGAGGTGCAGAAGGCCGCGCACCGTCTGCCCGAGGTGATGGCCGAGATTCCGAAGGTGCGCGCCGAGGTGGGCTATCCGCCGCTCGTGACGCCGATGTCCCAGATCGTGGGCACCCAGGCGGTGTTCAACGTGCTGACGGGCAAGCGCTGGAGCGTCATCTCCAAGGAGATGAAGGACTATGTGTGCGGCTACTACGGCAAGGCGCCGGGCAACATGGACAAGGAAATCGTGGCGAAGGTGGCCGGCGATGCCGAGATCTTGGATCCGAAGATCGCCCCCGGCACGCTGGTGACCACCACCTACGACGAGTGCGCCGCCGAGATTGGCGATTTGGCCCAAAGCGAGGAGGACGTGCTCATGTACGCCCTGTTCCCCAACGAGGCCCGCACCTATTTGAGCAAGCACCGGGTATCCGAGAAAGTCGATTTCATGCTGGAGCAGGAGTCCAGCGCCACCAAGGAGGACGATTACGTGGACATCAATCAGATTCGCGAGCTGGTTCGCGTTGCCGAGGAGAGCGGCGTCGGGGAGATCGTCGTAGAGGAAGAGGGCATGCGCATCGCTGTCCGCATGCCGGGTCAGGGTACTCCGGCCGCTGCCGTGCCCGCCGCTCCGCAGGCCCAGGCGGCTCCCGTTGCCGCCGTGCCCGCGCCGGCCGCCGAGGAGCCGGCGAGCGATCGTCCGGCCACATGGAAGCCGGTGGTGGCTCCCATGGTGGGCACCTACTACGAGGCCCCGGCCCCGGGCGAGCCGCCCTTCGTGAAGGTGGGCGACGAGGTGGCCGCCGGCGAGACGCTGTGCATCGTGGAGGCCATGAAGCTCATGAATGAGATCGCCGCCGAGGAGATGGGCACCGTGCGCGAGGTGTGCCTGTCCGACGCCACGCCGGTGGAGTACGGCACCGTGCTCTTCTACGTGGAGCCCCACGACCCCACGCCGGGCGCGTAGGAGACAAGCATGTTCGAGAAAATTCTAGTTGCCAACCGCGGCGAGGTGGCGCTGCGCATCATGCGCGCCGCCCGCGAGCTGGGCGTGAAGACGGTGGCCGTGTACTCCACGGAGGATGCCGACACCTATCCGGTGCGCTACGCCGACGAGGCCGTCTGCATCGGCCCTGCCCAGTCGAACAAGAGCTATCTGGTCATGGCCTCCATCATTGCCGCGGCGAAGAACACCGGCGCCGAGGCGATTCATCCCGGCTACGGCTTTTTGGCCGAGAACGCGGAGTTCGCCCGCGCCTGCGCCGACAACGACCTGGTGTTCATCGGCCCCGCCCCTGAGTGCATCGACCGCATGGGCGACAAGTCGTCGGCCCGCGAGACCATGAAGATGTGCGGCGTGCCCACGGTGCCCGGTTCCGACGGCTGCCTGGATACGGTGGAAGAAGCTGCCGCGTTCGCCGAGAAGGTGGGCTACCCGGTGCTCATCAAGGCCACGGCGGGCGGCGGCGGCAAGGGCATGCGCGAGGTGCACGACCCGGCCGATCTCGCGGCCCAGTACAAGGCCGCCCGCACCGAGGCCGGCGCCGCCTTCGGCAACGACGGGGTGTATCTGGAAAAGCTCGTGCTGCGCCCGCGCCACGTGGAGGTGCAGGTGCTCGCCGACGATCACGGCAACGCTGTGGCCCTCTGCGAGCGCGACTGCTCCATCCAGCGGCGTCATCAGAAGCTTCTGGAAGAGGCCCCCTCGCCGGCGCTTTCCGAGAACCTGCGTCGCGACATGATGAAGGCGGCCCTGAAGGCCGTGCGCGCCGTGGACTATCGCAACGCCGGCACCATCGAGTTTCTGCTGGACGAGCGCGGCCAGTTCTACTTCATGGAGATGAACACCCGCGTGCAGGTGGAGCACCCGGTCACCGAGGAGATCACCGGCACCGACATCATCAAGGAGCAGCTGCGCATCGCCGCCGGCGAGCCCATGAGCTGCGCGGGCCGCGCGCCGTTCTCGCCTTCGGGCCACGCCATCGAGCTGCGCATCAACGCCGAGGATCCCGAGCACGGCTTCCGCCCCTGCCCCGGCACCGTCACGCGCTTCGAGCCCCCGGCGGGCCCCGGCGTGCGCGTGGAGACCTACCTGCGCCCCGGTTCCCGCATCTCGCCCTACTACGACTCGCTCGTGGCCAAGGTGGTCGTGCACGGCCAGGATCGCGCCGAGGCCGTCGCCCGCGCCAAGCGCGCCTTGGACGAGTTCGTTATTGAAGGAATCGCAACAACTATCCCATTCCACAAACGCGTGCTCGATAACGAGGTATTCTTGGCCGGTGACGCGACAACCGACTTTATCGAAACCCAGATGGGAGACGTACTATGACAGATCAGATGAACGTCGAGGGCCTTTCCATCGCCCCGGGGGTCATGGAGACCATCATCTCCGTGGCCGCCAGCGAGGTGGACGGCGTGGCCTCGCTGGGCTCCTTCGCCACGAGCGGCATCCGCTCCATGCTGGCGAACAAGCCCTCCACCTCCGGCATCGAGACCAAGATGGGCGACGACGGCAAGCTCTCCGTGGCGGTGCACGTGGAAGTCTACTACGGCTACGTGCTGCCCGAGCTGGCGGCCCAGCTGCGCAGCGCCATCGCCGAGGCGCTGGCCACCCAGGCCGGCGTGGAGGTGTCCTCGGTGGACGTGTACATCGACGGCCTCCAGTTCAAGGCGTAGGTGGCGCGCGGTATGGCTCCGAGAATCCACGAGCGCACCCGCGACCGCATCAGCGCGGTGCAGGTGCTGTACACGAGCGAGCTGACGGGCAAATCGCCCAGCGAGCTGCTCGACTGCGGGCTGTGCCTGGTGGCGCGCGAGGCTCCCGCCGATGAGGCCGATGCTGCCGAGGCGGGCGCGTTCGGCCGCATCGAGGAGGGGACGCTGACCGATTACGCCCTGGCGCTCATCCGCGGCGTGGAGGCGAACCAGGCCCAGGTAGATGAGCGTATTGAAGCGGCGTCCGAGAACTGGGCGCTCTCCCGCATGCCCATCGTGGACCGCTCCATTCTGCGCCTGGCCGTCTTCGAGATGTTCCACTGCGACGACGTGCCGGTGTCGGTCTCCATCAACGAGGCGGTGGAGCTGGCCAAGGGCTTCGGCGGCGAGGACGACTCGCCGCGCTTCGTGAACGGCGTGCTGGGGCGCATCGCGCGTTCTATGGAAGGCGATGGCGCGGGCGCGGCTGATGCGGTCGGAGCCGACATTGCCGCCGCCGGCCCGGTGGATGCCCTGGTGGGCGCCTCGGGCGCCGCTGCTTGTGTGCAGGTGGGGGTGTAGGCGCCATGGCCGACGAGCAGGGTCGCACCTTCGAGGACGTGCACGAGCGCCTTTCCGAGATCGTTGACGAGGTGTCCGCCGAGGACATCTCGCTGGATGACGCCTTGAAGCTGTACGAGGAGGCCGTGAAGCTGGGCCTTTCCGCGTGCGATTTGTCCGAGCAGGACTTGGACGCGTTTCTGGCGACGGAAGAGGAAACGACGGCCGAGGAGGGCGGCGCAAGCGCTACCCCTACGGGTTCAACCGACATGCCCCGCGAGGCCTAAAGGAAACCGCCCATGGATGTCCCGCGCATACTCGATGCTATCAGCTCGCCGGCCGATTTGAAGGTGCTCGATAACGAGGAGCTGGCCATTTTAGCCCGCGAGATCCGCCAGGAGATCGTCGCCACCACCTCGGTCACCGGGGGACATGTGGCGTCGTCTTTGGGCGCCGTGGACATCATCGTGGCCTTGGAGAGCCTGCTCGACATGCCGCGCGACCGCGTGGTGTTCGACGTGGGGCACCAGGCCTACGCCCACAAGCTGCTCACTGGCCGGCGCGAGGCGTTCAAAACACTGCGCACCTACGGCGGCCTTTCCGGCTTCACCAAGCCGTCGGAGAGTCCCTACGACGTGCACCCGTCGGGCCATGCGTCCGACTCGCTTTCCATCGCCACGGGTCTCGCGAAGGCGCGTCAGCTGAAGGGCACCGACGAGAAGGTGGTGGCCCTCATCGGCGACGCGTCGCTCGCCGGAGGCATGGCCTTCGAGGCGCTGAACTACATGGGCAACGAGCAGTTGCCGCTCGTCGTCATCTTGAACGACAACGAGATGTCCATCTCGCGCAACGTGGGCGCTCTTATGAAGCATCTGGGCAACATCCGCGCCAACAGCCACTACCGCGAGGCGCGCGAGGGCCTGCAGGCGGCCATGGAGCAGGGAGGCCCCGCGGCCCGCGGGCTGCTCGGCTTCGGCAAGAACATGAAGGAATCCCTCAAGCAAATGGTGATTCCCCACACGATGATCTACGAGTCGCTCGGCATCGTGTGCACCGCGCCCATCGACGGCCACAACATCGCCGAGCTGCGCGACGTTTTATCGCTCGTGCTGGAAATGGACGGCCCGGCCCTTGTGCACGTGGTCACCCGGAAAGGGGAGGGCTACGAGCCCGCCCGCCGCGACCCCGAGGCGTTCCACGGCACCGGCCCCTACGATATTGCCACGGGCCGCGCGTTGAAGAAGCCCGGGCGCGCCCCCAGCTACACCGAGGTGTTCGGTGCGGCGCTCGCCGACGAGGCGGCCAACGACGCGGACGTGGTGGCCATCACGGCGGCCATGACCGGCGGCACGGGGCTGAAGACCTTCGCGGCGGAGTTCCCCTCGCGCTTTGTGGACGTGGGCATCGCCGAGGAGCAGGCGGTGGGCATGGCGGCCGGCCTCTCGTCGGGTGGCAAGAAGCCCGTGGTGGCGCTGTACTCCACCTTCATGCAGCGGGCTGTGGATCAGATGATCATCGATGTGGCCCTGCCGGAGGCGAATGTGGTGTTCGCTTTCGATCGCGCGGGCCTGGTGGGCGATGACGGGCCTACGCACCACGGCGTCTTCGACATGGTGTACACGCGCATGGTGCCGAACATGCGGGTGCTCGCGCCCTCCGACGAGGCGGAGCTCGTGCACGCGCTGCATACGGCGCTGGTTTTGGAGGGCCCCGTGTCGCTGCGCTACCCGCGCGGCGAGGCCGAGGGTGCGCCGTTGCCGGATGTGCCGGAAGTTCTGGAAGTGGGGAAGTCCCGCACGGTGCGCGAGGGGGGCGACGTGGCCCTGCTCGCCTTCGGTCGCATGGTGGGCCAAGTCCGCGCCGCCGCCGAGCTGCTGTCCGCCGAGGGCATCGAGTGCCGCGTGGTGGACATGCGCTGGGTGAAGCCGCTGGATGCGGAGGCCATCGCTGCGGCGGCGGCCTGCCGTTTGGTGGTCACGGTGGAGGAGGGCGTCATCGCGGGAGGCGCCGGCGAGGGCGTGCTGGAGGTGCTGGCCCGCCAGGGTGCCACGACGCCTGCCGTCACGCTGGGCATCCCCGACCGCTTCATCGGCCAGGGTCCCGTGCCCCAACTCTTCGCCGACCTCGGCCTGAATGCCGAAGGCATCGCCGCTACGGTGCGCGAGCAGCTGAAAATGAAGAAACGATCTGGCGTGGACGAGATGATTGAGCTTGCGAAGAAGCATGCAGGCAATCCCATGGCCGATCTCACCGATCGGGAGATTCGCGATTTTAACGAAAGCCGATATGAGTAGCTCTCTCGCTCTCTCGACAGTGTAAGAGCTACTACCGTTCGTAGATGTAGTCGAAGTTGAGGAGTTTCTTGTAAGAGTCGAACATCTGGTGCGGCCCTAAGGTCGCGGTGCGCGAGCAGCTGGGCTAATTCCTGCTGCCGAAGTCTCGTATTTCAAGACTCGGATAATTTTTTGAGACTGTCCAAGTGTCGTCTGGGGTATCCTCCGGCGCTCTTTTTCACTATTTCCAAAATAGGATAAATAAAGCGATTGAGTGTCATAGGTAACTATGTTACTATGCAGCTATGATGATACGGCCGAATCAGAAGAGGCCGAAGGGGGAGGAGCTGCTCGGGACTGTCGGTTGCCGTGCACAGCAACACATCGCGATTTCGGGCATTCCTCCTTTCCTTCGGCGGCTAACGTCATTAAGGAGGAGAGATGAGTCAAAGTCTGACAAGACGTCGGTTCTTCGAAGGGGCTGCGGCACTCGGCGCGCTGGCCGCGCTCAGCGGATGCTCCCCGAAAGTAAGCGAGAGCGAGGATCTTGCCGACACGGGGGAAGCTCCCGAGATTGAAGCAATCAATCTGGATGAGTACGAGGTCAAGCACTCCTGGTGCTACATGTGCGGCCCGGCCAAGACGATCTGTTCGACCCTCTGCTACCTCAATCCCGAGGGGCGCTGGGTGCACGTCGAGGGCAACCCCGTCGCGGGCAACAACTGGGGCTACGGCTGCAAGAGCCTGTGCGCCAAGGGCAATTCCGCCATGCAGACGCTGTACAACCCGGCTCGCCTGGAGTACCCCATGAAGCGTGTGGGCGAAAAGGGCGAAGGCAAGTTCGAGCGCTGCACCTGGGAAGAGGCCCTCGAGGGAATCGCGGCCAAGTTGCTTGAAAACCGCGAAAAGTACGGCCCTTGGTCTTACGCGGCCCTTTCCCCACAGCAGTGCAACTTCATCAGCTCCATCGGGCGTCGGTTCATGTACGTATACGGCAGCCCGAATTACCTTCACAGTGCCATTTGCCAGAACCAGATCACGGTGAGCCGGCATCTGAGTATCGGCAAGAAGACCGATTGCTACCCCTATCAGCTCGGCAAGACCAAGCTGTTGGTGAACTGGGGCGTGAACGGCGAGAACGCCGATGTGAACAACACCAACGACAAGGCGAACCCCTACCGGCGTTTTGACGCCATGGAGCAGGGCCTTGAGTTCATCGACGTGCGCCCCATGCTCGATCCCCTGGCGGCCCACGCGTCGGAATGGGTGCCGGTGCGGCCCGGCACCGATGCGGCCCTCGCCCTCGCCTTCCTCAACGTCATCATCGAGGAAGACCTCTACGACCACGATTTCTGCGAGAACTGGTGCAACGGCTTCGACAAGTTGGCCGAGCACGTGAAGCAGTTCCCGCCTTCCTGGGCCGCCCCCATTACCGGTATCTCGGAAGAGCAGATCGTGCACGTGGCCCGTCGCATCGGCACGGAGAAGCCCATGGGCGTTATGTACGGCAACGGCGCCGGCGACCAGGCGAACGACGGAAACTGGCTGAGCATCTGCCTCAACCTGCTTGTGGCCATTACGGGGAATCTGGATGTGCCGGGCGGCGGTGGCGCGGGCAAGAAGATGCCCGACCCGCTTTTCGATACCAGCAAGATCGGCAAGATCAAGCCGCTCATGGAGAAGCTGCCCGTGTATCCCGAGGACGCCGAGAACGGCTGGGCCCCGAGCGTGTCGAAGCTCGTTGCCCCTGAGTTCCCGCGCTGGTTCCAGGATCCCGAAACCTACACGGCGGACACCACTTTCAACTATCCGCGCAGCGCCTACAACCGTGCTTTCCAGGCGATCCTGACGGGCGAGCCCTATGAGTTGAAGTCCATGTTCGCCCACAGCACCAACCCGCTGTCCCAGACGCGCCAGCCGAAGATGGTGGCCGAGGCGCTGAAGAAGCTCGACTTCTTCTTCGTCATGGACACGGCGTGGAACCCCTCCTGCGACTACGCCGACTACGTGCTGCCCGCCTGCACGCGCTACGAGGACAGCTGCCAGATCGGTGTGCGCAACATGCCCGAGGGCACCTTCATCGGCATCGAGCAGCAGATTGCCGAGCCGCTCGGCGAGTCGCGCTCCGACTGGCGGGTTTACTGCGACCTGGCCATGGCCATGGGCTTTGGGGAGGATTTCTGGAACGGAGACTTTGACGAGGCCCTGCGCACCCAGCTTGAGCCCACCGGCTTCACGTTGGAGGAGCTGCGGGAGAAGGGCTACATTTTCGTGGAGCGCACCGACGGCGCCAAGCCCACGGAGCCCGAGTACCAGCGCTACGCCGAGCTGTTCGCCGACCTGCCCAACGGCAAGGTGCAGTGCTACAACGAGATCATCGGCGGCAAGCCCAACAACCGCGAGGACGGGGAGCTCGGCTACCTGCCCGTGTACGTGGGGCCGCCCGAGGGCATTGCCGAGACGCCGGAGATTGCGGCCGAATACCCGCTCATCTTCACCGACGTCCACGCCCATCGCCTGAGCGTCCACAGCTACTTCTCCAACCTGCCCTACCTGCGCGAGCGCAACCGCCTGCCCTGGGTGAAGATCAACCCGGCCACGGCCCAGCAGTACGGCATCGAGGACGGCGACTGGATGAAGATCGAGTCGCCCCACGGCTGGGTGAAGATGGTGGCCGAGTACTTCGAGGGCATCTCCCCTGAGGTCATCATGGGCAAGCGCGGCTGGTGGCAGGACTGCGAGGAGCTCAGCGAGCCCGGCTACGAGTGCTTTGACGGCGGCTCCGAGGTGAACAACCTCTACGATGCCACCATCGAGAACTTCGATGACTTCCATTCCGCGATGGCCAAGCAGACCCTCGTGAAGATCAGCAAGTGGGAGGGGTAAATCATGGCAGAACAGTACGGATTCTTCGTCGATTCGAGCCGCTGCGTGAAGTGCTGGGCCTGCGAGGTGGCCTGCCAGCAGTGGCATGAGATCAAGGCCGCCACGGTGCACCGCCGCGAGGTGCGCGAGGATGTGGAAGGCACGTTCCCCAACGTGAAGCGCACGTTCACCTCGCTCTCGTGCATGCACTGCGAGAACCCTGCTTGTGTGGAGATTTGCCCTCAGGGCGCTCTCTACAAGCGTGAGGAGGACGGTCTGGTGGTGCAGGACAAATCGAAGTGCATCGGCTGCAAGACCTGCGGTACGGCCTGTCCCTTCGGTGTGCCCGACTATTTGGAGGTCGAAGGCGGCGGCTTTCTCATGGACAAGTGCGACGGCTGCTTGAGCCTGGGTCGCGCCGCCGATGAAACGCCCCGCTGCGTGAACACCTGTCCCACCAAGGCGCTGCATTTCGGTAAGCTGGCCGACATGGAGGCCATGGCGGCCGAGAAGGGCGGCTCGCGCCTGGAGGGCGAGACCATCCCGTCGGTGTTCGTCGCTCGGCGGCAGCACTAGGGATTTGCCGAGGCTGCAACTGTCCGAGTAAGGTAAACTGCGCGGGGCTGGGGCGCTGCTCCGGCCCCGCGGCTTTGCCGATGAGGCGTCAAGGCCGCGGGTGGAAACGAGGGGAGGATGGCGGTGCAATACGGTTTCTTCGTCGACGGAACGCGCTGCGTGAAGTGTTTTTCCTGCGAGGTGGCCTGCCAGCAGTGGCATGGCCTTAAGGCCGGCACCTGGCTGCGTCGCACCGTGTTCGAAACCGTTGAAGGGAAATTTCCCTCGGTGACGCGTCGGTTCACCTCTCTTTCCTGCATGCACTGCGAGGATCCCGCCTGCGTTGCCGTGTGCCCGGTGGGGGCTCTTTCCAAGCGCGACGAGGACGGCCTCGTCGTTGTCGACAGCGCCCGCTGCATCGGGTGCCGAAGCTGCGCTCTGGGCTGCCCCTTCGACGTTCCGCGCTATCGGGAAGACAAGACGATGGACAAATGTGACGGTTGCCTGAGCCTTGGCCGCGCACCCGGCGAGGAGCCCCGCTGCGTGCTTACCTGCCCGACGCGGGCGCTGCACTTCGGCCCTTTGTCCGAGATGGAGTCGCTGGCTAGCGCCAAGGGCGGTGCGCGCATGGAGGGGGAGACCGCCCCCTCGGTGTTCGTCGCCCATCGCTTGAAGCCGATATCGGAGAGCTAATGTACGTTGGGGCTGCAACGCCCGTATTCTCAAGGAGTGATCATGGACGAGAGACTGACGGCCGCCCAGGCGCGGGAAGTCATGGAGCAGCGCGCGGCGATCTACGAATTCCTCAGCATCGCCTACGGCGAGGAGGTGCCGCTGGCCTTCCTGCGCTCGCTGCGAGAGCAAGGCCCCGCGCTCGATGGAGAGCTCGGCGACTTCGTTGCTTCTCTGGCAGGGGCCGACGATGCGGCTTTGGAGGCGGTGCGCACCGATCTGGCCGCTGAGTACGCTCGCGTATTCCTCGGCATGAGTCGGCGCCCGGTGGCTCCCTACGAGTCGGTGTACACCAGCCCGACGGGGCTTATGATGCAAGAGGCGCGCGACGAGGTGGTTGCCCTCTACCGCCGCGAGGGATTCTCGGTGGACGAGAGCATGCATCTGCCCGAAGACCACATCGCTTTCGAGCTCGGCTTTATGGCCGGCTTGATCCGCAACGCCATGGCTGCTCTTGATGCCGGCGATGGCGCCGAGGCGGAGCGCTTGGCCGCGGTGCAGGAGTCGTTTGTCGCCGATCATCTCGCGTCTTGGGTGCCCTCCCTCGCCCAGGACGTGGAAAAGCGGGCGGCAACGGGTTTCTACCGCGGCCTTGCCGCGCTGACGCGCGACTTCATCGAGGCCGAGGCTGACGATTTGGCCGCATCGCGATAGGTTCCGACGGAGCGCAACGCCATGGTCAACTCGTTCATAGCCTGGTATCTGTTCCTGGCGGGCATGGGGGCCGGTGCCTTTTTCATCAGCGCCGTGGTGGATCTGTCGCTGCGGCGATGGAGTCCCGCGTGGCTGGAAGCGGCAGCGACGGTCACCGACGGGGGCATGTACCTTGGCCCCGCCACGGTTGGCCTGGGACTTGTCTTTCTTCTGGCCGACTTGGGCTACCCCGAGCGCTCCTTCCAAGTGTTCTTCACGCCTTCGACGAGCCTGCTTACCCTTGGATCCTGGGCCATTGTCGCCTTCATCGGCTGCTCGGTGCTCGCTTTGCTTGTCGGCGGTCTTCTGGAGACGCCGTTGATGCGACGGCTCGAGACGGCGCTGCAAGTGCTGGCGACGCTGTTCGCCGCCTTCGTCATCCTGTATTCAGGTGTGTACCTATCCGCGTTTCCATCGGTTCCGTTCCTGAACAATGCTCTGGTGCCGGTCATTTTCATGTTGTCGGCACTGTCGACGGGCATGGGAATGCTGCTCATCTTCGGCTTCGTGACGCGCGACGGGGAAGACGTGGCACCGGGTGTTTCCATATGCCTGAGAGCCGACGGGATAACGGTCGCACTTAAGGCGATTGCACTGGCGGCACTGCTGCTGTGGGCTCATATGAGCTATCCGGAGAGCCTCTCGGCCGAGGCGCTTGCCATAGGACGCTTGGCGGGACTGTTCTGGTGCGGCGTCGTGGGGGCTGGGATCGTTGTGCCGGTCGCCACGGAGCTCTGGTGCGTGAGGCGTCCCCACTCGCTTTCCTATGTGGTGGGGGCCGGCGCTGCCATCGCAGGTGGTTTGTGCCTGCGCTATGCCTTCTTGCTGGCAGCTGTGCGGTTTTCCGCTGTGACCGGAGGGGCGGTGACTTTCTGGGGATGAGCAGCGCAGCGCTTCAAGCGGAGGATATCCGTGATACCATAAAGGTCATCATGATCCAAGACGCTTACGAAAAAGACGCGCCCAGCGACGCCCTCGGCTCGTTCCAGGTGGACGAGCGCTCCGGCGTGCCCATCTGGATGCAGATTCGCAAGCGCCTCGTTTACCTCATCACCTCGGGGAAGTACGCTTGCGATACGCGGTTGCCCTCCGTGCGCGAGCTGTCTGTGCGGCTGGGCGTGAACTACAACACAATCAACAAGGTGTACCAGGATCTCGAGCGCGACGGCTTCATTTTCACGAAGCGCGGCCGTGGCTCGTTTGTGGCCGATGTGAGCCGGGTAGACTACTCCGCCGACGACGGCGAGATGGAGGCCCTGGCCATGGACTTCGTGCAAAACGCGCTGTCCCGCGGCATGGAGCCTGATGACATCATCAACCTGGTGCGCGAGCAAATAGTCAGACTTGAGGAGTCCCGCTAAGGGCGTGTCCTGAGGGCTGCTCTCGCAGGCAGCGAGGGGAAGGGGATCGAACATGCGCAACAAGAATCGGAAAATCGAGGAGAAGGCCGCTGAGGGCGCTCGCAAGCCCATTGCCGCGGCACCGCCTTCGCGGGGCACCAAGACCTCGCGCAACGGTGTGTACCTGTTCTCCATTGCGGTGTTCCTCGTTGGATTTGCCGTCGTTATGGCGCTGTTCTGGTCGGCGATGTCGGTGCCGCTCATAGTGGTCGCCATGGCCGTGGGCTTCCTGCTCGCCTGCAGCATCCGCATTGCGCCCCAGTGGGAACGCGTGGTCGTGCTGCGCTTGGGCAAGTTCCATCGCATCGCTGGGCCCGGTCTGTACTTTCTCATTCCCATTGTGGAGCATGCGGCCGCCCATGTGGATCAGCGCATCATCACGACGCCGTTCACGGCTGAGGAGGCCCTGACGGCCGATCTCGTGCCGCTGGACATCGACGCCGTGCTGTTCTGGCTCGTGTGGAACCCGAAGGACGCCTGCGTGGAGGTGGAGGACTACGCCGCCGCCATCTGGTGGGCCGCCCAAACGGCTCTCCGCGACGCCATCGGCCGCATCAATTTGGCCGAGGTGGCCACGCGCCGCGAGCAGCTCGACTGCGAGATCAAGGAGATTCTGGACGAGAAGACTCGCAGCTGGGGCATCACCGTGGTGTCCGTGGAGATCCGCGACATCGCCATTCCCAAGGAGCTGCAAGATGCCATGTCCCGCGAGGCCCAAGCCGAGCGCGAGCGCAACGCCCGGCTTTTGCTGGCCGAGATCGAGAAGGACATCTCCGAGATGTTCGTGGATGCGGCCGCCGTGTACGATCAGAACGACAAGGCCATGCAGCTGCGCACCATGAACCTCATCTACGAGTCGGTGAAGGAGAAGGGCGGTCTTGTCATCGCGCCCTCGGCCTTCGGCGAGGCCTTCAACAACATCGAGGGATTCCTGAAGCCTTAGACCAGCTTCTTCTCCATGATGTAGTCGTCCATGATGTAGCCGTCACCGATGTCGGTTTCCGCGGCGTCGATGACCTCGAAGCCCTTCGCCTTGTAGGCGCGGATGGCCATCTCGTTGCGCTTGTTCACTGTGAGATAGAGGGCATCCAGACCGCGCTCGCGGGCGAGGCGCTCGTAGAAGCGGATGGTGGCCGAGCACAGGCCCTCGCCGCGGTGCTCCTTCAGCAGGTAGATCTTCGAGATGAAGAAGCGGTTCGTGTCCGTCTCCACGTGCCCTCCGGTGTAGCCGACGATGCGGGGGACGGCGGCCGTGCGGGCGAAGTCCTCGGTGTCGTGGGCCAACTCGTCGTCGCGGTCGGATTCCACGTCGTCGTTGACGCGGCCGGCTACGGTGTCGCCCTGGTCGTGGATGTCGGCGCCGTGCGTCGCCGCGCCCAGCTCGTGGGGCGTCTCGTCCTCGTGCTGCATGATGAAGAAGTACTCGTAGCCATTGTCGGCAATGTCGGTGCGGAAGGCATTCAGGCTCTGGAACTTCTCCACCATGTAGTCGGTCTGCGCTTGGCCGATGATGGCCGGCCAGTACTCGTTCCAAATATGGTAGGCCATATGGGCCAGGGCCTCGACCTCTTCGTCGCGCTCGACCTGTCGAAATGTAACGCTCATGAGTGCATCCTTCCGCGTTGTGACAAAACTTTTCGAAAAAGTGGTCACAAAATCGAGTTCTGGGTTTTCTTTATGGGCGATACGACCCAATTAACGGTTGCGACTTTGTGTAGTATATCGTTTAGCGATATATTCCTCTTGCTCTTATGTCGTCTTGAGGTCTGCAAAAACCCAGAACTCGATTTTGTGACCAAATCGCGCCGATTCTTTGTAAAGGCAACGCTGCCATTGTAATGCTTCGGCGATCTGTGACGGGACGCGCGGGCATTTGTTTCCGCCCAGTAACAAGGAATGGTCGCCAGTGTTAACACTTATTTTTGAGGGGGTTAACAATCATCGTTGAGCGCGCAGGTCACCAGGTGCCGTGGAACAATCGGGGTGTCCTTGCCGTTGGGCATCTTGGGCGACAAGGGGTGGGGAGGCCCGCGCGGTGCGGCGCGCGGCGCCTCCCGACCTCTTTTCGCCGAGGGCCCGCGAACTGTGAAAGGGGTTGATCGCGATGATTGACACCGGTTCCACTGGGTTCATGCTCGTCTGCGCCATGCTGGTGCTGCTCATGACGCCCGGACTCGCCTTCTTCTATGGAGGTCTCTCCCGTCGCAAGAACGTCGTGAACACCATGGTGATGGTGTTCGGCGTGCTCGGCATCGTTGGGGTTATGTGGGTCGTTTGCGGTTGGTCGTTCGCCTACGGCGGCGACGGCTCGTTGCCGTTTTTCGGCGGCCTCGACCAGATCGGGTGCCTGAGCGCCGTGAACGACATGGTGGCCGAGGCCGAAGGCACACCTGACGCCTTCGCGGTGCTGTCCGGCCAAGGAGCGCTGGCCAACGACCCCGAGTTAGCGGCGGGCTATCCGGCCATTATCGACATCGTCTTCCAGATGGCCTTCGCCATGATCACCTGCGCCATCATCACCGGTGCTGTAGCTGGACGCATGAAGTTCGGCGCCGTATGCGCGTTCGTGGCCGTGTGGGTCGTCGTGGTGTACGCGCCGCTCGCCCATATGGTGTGGGGCGGTGACGGCTCGCTCATTGGCGACATGATCGGGGCCCTGGACTTCGCCGGCGGCGATGTGGTGCACATCTCCTCGGGCCTCACCGGGCTCATCCTCTGCCTTATGCTGGGGCGGCGCAAAGGGTTTGCGGTGCTGTCTTACCGCCCGCACAATGTGCCCTTTGTGGCCCTGGGCGCGGCGCTTCTGTGGTTCGGCTGGTTCGGTTTCAACGCTGGCAGCGAGTTCGCCGCCGATGGCGTGGCGGGTCTCGCGCTGCTGAACACCGTGGCCGCGAGCGCCGCCGGCGTGCTTTCCTGGATGATCACCGAGCGCATCACAGTGGGGAAGTGCACGCTCGTCGGCGCGGCGACGGGCCTGGTGGCCGGCCTTGTGGCCATCACCCCGGCGGCAGGGTTCGTGGAGCCCTGGGCGGCGATCGTCATGGGACTTATCGTGAGCCCCATCGTGTACGCGGCCATTTCCCAGGCCAAGCGGCGCCTCGGCTACGATGACGCGCTGGACGCCTTCGGCTGCCACTGCGTCGGCGGCATCGTGGGCGGCATCCTCACGGGTCTGTTCTGCGTGCCCGGGCTCTCCTGGACCGAGCACGGCGGCCTTCTGTACACCGGCGACTGGTCGCTTCTGGGCTCGCAGGTGCTGGGCATCCTGGTGACCATCGCCTTCGTGGCCATCGCGGACGTAGTGCTGGGGCTTATCATCAAGGCCTGCTTCAAGGGCAGCTTGCGGGTGAGCGCCGAGGATGAGGCGGCTGGGCTCGATGTGGCCGTCCATGGCGAGTCGGCCTATCCGGCCTACCTGGGTCTGGACTAGCACGGCGGAGCGATTGAGAAAGGAGTTGCGGCTATGAAACGAGTAACGGCTATTGTGCGGCCCGAGAAGATGGAGCCGCTGAAGGATGCCCTGTTCGCCGCCGATGTGAAGGGCATGACCATCTCGCAGGTGCACGGCTGCGGCGCCCAGCACGGCTGGAGCGAGTACGTGCGCGGCACCGAAGTGATGCTGAACATGGTGCCGAAGGTGAAATTCGAGGTAGTGGTGGAAGACGACGCGGTGGACGCGCTGGTGGACACCATCGTGGGCGCCGCCCGCACCGGCGAGGTGGGCGACGGCAAGATCTTCGTGGCGCCTGTGGAGGAAGTGGTGCGCATCCGCACCGGCGAGCGCGGCGCGACGGCGGTGTAGGCCACAATGCGGTACAATCTCGCCGAAACAAGGTGCGAGAAAGGAACCGACATGCACACCTACATTCCCCGCGGCGTCTGCTCCCGTCAGATCGATGTGGAACTGGACGGCGACACCATCAAGAGCGTCCAGTTCACCGGCGGCTGCGACGGCAACTTGAAGGCCATCTCCAAGCTGGTGGCTGGCCAGAACGTCGACGACATCGTCGCCATGATGGAGGGCCACACCTGCGGGCGGCGCTCCACCTCCTGCGTGGATCAGATGACCAAGGCCATCCGCGAGGCCCAAGCAAAAGCCGCTGAGGAAGCGTAAGGCGATCCCAGCTGCGGTTCACCCAAGGGCCCGGACTCATGTCCGGTCCCTTTTCTACAGCATCATGAACAGCTTGGCCAAGGCCCAGCCGATAAATCCGCAGCAGGGGAAGGTGAGCACCCAGGCCCACACCATACGGCGGGCGACGCCCCAGTTCACGCGGCGGAAGCTCTTCGAGGCGCCTACGCCCATGATGGAGGCGGTGGAGCAGTGGGAAGTGGAGACGGGCATGCCGGTCATGGATGCCACGAACAGCGTGATCACCGTGGAGAGGGAGGCCGCCACGCCCTGGTACTTCTCCAGCGACACCATGTCCATGGCCACGGACTTGATGATGCGCTTGCCGCCGAGAAGCGTGCCCAGCGACATGGCCGCTGAGCAGATGATCATGAGCCACAGGGGGAAGTCGGTGGCGCCGCTCGTCTCCATGCCGAAGGCGAGCGCGATGCCCAAAAGCCCGATGGACATGAACTTCTGCCCGTCCTGGGCGCCGTGGAGGAACGACAGCGCGCAGGCGCAGATGTCCTGCAGCACCATGCACACCTTGTTGCCGCGCTGGCGGTTGACGCCGGAGAAGAGAAACTCGATGATCTTGGTGGTGGTCATACCGAGGATGAAGCCGCCCACCAGCGAGAACACCATGCCGTAGATGACGAGCATCCACTCGGAGAGCACGACGCCGGCAAGCCCGTTCAGCGCGATGGCCCCGCCGGTGACGCCGGCGATGAGCGAGTGGGACTTGCTGGCGGGAATGCCCCAGAACCAACAGAAGACGCCCCAGCCGATGGAGCCTATCATGGCGGCTATGAGCGCGAGTAGCGCCTGGTGGGTGTTGCCGGAGAAATCGACCATGTTGAACATGGTGTGGGCCACGGCCGTGGAGATGTAGGTCATGCCCACCAGCCCCACGAAGTTGAACACGGCAGCGAGCGCGAGGGCGGCGCCGGGGGTGAGGCAGCGGGTGGAGACCGCGCTGGCGATGGCGTTGGGGGCGTCGGTGGCGCCCGAGATGATGGTCACGCCGATGACCAGCGCCAGAATGCCGAGCAGGATCGGATGATTTCCTGCCTGCGAGAGGAACACCGAAAGAGTCAATTCCATGGCTGAGCCTTATCCCGATGAAGCCGACCGGACGCAAACGCATCCTCTCATTCTAGCGCAACGTCTGCGCTCACGAAAGATGATGCGGAAAGTAAAGAATAGGGCGAGGAGGCCCTGCGTGAGCTGGACGTGCATCAGATTATACTTTGAAGTATAATACTTTGAAGTATAATACTTTGAAGTATAATACTTTGAAGTATAATATCCCTCCAACGAAGCATGGGAGAGAAAGGGGCAATTGTGGACGCGTTCGTCGACCGCATTGAAGAACTCGCCGCCTTGGAGGAGCAGTTCGCCGACCACCAGGCGGCCATGGCGGTCATCTACGGCCGGCGCCGCATCGGGAAGACGGCGCTCATCACCGAGTTCGTCCGCGACAAGCGCGCGCTGTACTTCCTGGCGACGGAGGAGTCGGAGGAACAGAACCGCGCGGCCTTCCAGAAACAGGTGGCCGCGTTCACGGGCGACGAGCTGCTCGGCCAGGTGTCCGTAGACAACTGGGACGTTCTCTTCGACCGTCTGACGAGCGACGGCGAGCGCCTCGTCGTCGCGCTGGACGAGTTCCAGTACCTCGGCAAGGCGAACCCGGCGTTCCCCTCCGTCTTCCAGCGCATCTGGGACACGATGCTTTCCAAGCGCAACGTGATGGTCATCCTGTGCGGCTCGCTCATCTCGCTCATGGAAAGCCAGGTGCTCTCCTATAACAGCCCCCTCTACGGGAGGCGCACCGCGCAGGTTCGCATGAAGCAGATTCCCTTTCGGTTCTACCGGGATTTCTTCACGAAGGAGATCGGGCGCCGCGAACTGGTCGAGCTCTACAGCGTCACGGGCGGCGTCCCCAAGTACATCGAGAGCTTCAGGGGCGTGGACGATGTGTACCGCGGCATCGAGAAGAGCGTTTTGAACTCCAGCAGCTATCTGTACGACGAGCCGAACTTCCTTCTGTCGAAGGAGGTGAGCGAGGTGGGAACCTATTTCTCCATTTTGAAGGCGGTGGCGGCGGGCAACCGCAAGAGCGGGGAGATCGCCGCGGCGCTGAACGTGAGGCAGACGGGGCTGTCGAAGTACCTGAAAGTGCTCGAGCGGCTCGATGTGCTGGAGCGCGTGGTGCCCGTGACGGAGGAGAACCCCGAGAAGAGCAAGAAGGGCCTCTACCGCATCAAGGACAACTACCTGCGCTTCTGGTTCCGCTTCGTCTTTCCCCAGATGGGGCTGTTGGAGACGGGGCGGCGGGCGGAGGCGCTGAAGACGATTAGGAACAACTTCGTCGACGGGCAGGTCGCCTACGTGTACGAGGACGTGTGCCGCGACCGCCTGTGGGATGCGGGCGCGGAAGGGGCGCTCCCCTTCATGCCCGAGCGGGTGGGCGCTTGGTGGGGCGCACGCGATGTGGAGCTGGACGTTGTGGGGCTGGGCGCCGAAGAGGGCCGAGCGGTGTTCGGCGAGTGCAAGTTCTGGGCGAGGCCCGTGGGCGCCAATGTGCTGAGGCACTTGGAAGAGCAGGCTCGAAAGGCCCTGGACGACCCCTCTTTCCGGCGCTTTGGCGGCCCGCCCGTCTATGTCCTCTTCAGTATAGGCGGGTTTACCGATGAGGTGCGTAGCGAGGCGCGCGCCCGGAAGGACGTGCTGCTGCTTTCGTAGGGCGCCTTCGACGCGCTGAGGGCTCTTCTCGGCCGCCTTGTGGGCGCGCTGCGAAAAATGTCAGCACTCGGGGAAAATTCACAAAGCGCCGCGCGCCTTCGGTGCTATACTGGGCGGGCTTGCCGATAGGCGGCAAGTGTAAGTATCTGTTGGCCCCCGAGACATGTTTGTTGCACCGCGATCCTTGCTTCTGCAAGCGAACATGGTACGTATCAACCATCATGACGAAGGGTCCCCGATTTAGTTTTTGAAAGGGGTCCGTTTTGACCGAAATCAAGAACACCTCCGTGATCGACTTCTCCGACATCTCCGACGAGCAGATGAACGAGATGATCGACGGCACGCTGACCGAGTTCGACGAGGGCGATCTCGTCGACGGTACCGTCGTCAAGCTGGAGCACGACGAGGTGCTGGTGGACATCGGCTTCAAGAGCGAGGGCGTCATCCCGGCCCGCGAGCTGTCCATCCGCAAGGATGCCGATCCGTCCGACATCGTGAGCCTGGGCGACAAGATCGAGGCTCTGGTTCTCCAGAAGGAGGACAAGGACGGCCGCCTCATCCTCTCCAAGAAGCGCGCCGAGTACGAGCGTGCCTGGATTTCCGTCGAGGAGAAGTTCAAGGCCGGCGAAGTGGTCACCGGCGAGGTCATCGAGGTGGTCAAGGGCGGTCTTATCCTGGACATCGGCCTGCGCGGCTTCCTTCCGGCCTCTCTCGTGGACCTGCGCCGCGTGAAGGATCTGGATGCCTACCTGGGCACCGAGATCGAGGCCCGCGTCATCGAGATGGATCGCAACCGCAACAACGTCGTGCTGTCCCGTCGCGTTC
>OLQL01000425.1_pt1 | contig 45692 bp, 36 predicted proteins | sample 1672971 | NCBI WGS metagenome assembly OLQL01 (sample SAMEA3136742, study PRJEB25190) | human gut metagenome | biome: human gut; feature: human-associated habitat; material: faeces | place: Austria | collected 2013
GGTCCCACGCAAGCCTTCCCGAGCGCCGACGCCAAAGCTAGGATTCGTCTCAATTCACCATTTCTTCGCATCGTCATACCGCCGATTTGGCGGCGGTTATGCCTTTGGCGTACAATATTGCGTTGTTGATTTACGTCCGCTTTATTGGACGTCTGGCCAAACTGCCAATTATTCTGCGGCTCGCATTGTGCGATAGGTGGTTGGTCTTCGAGCGCATACCGCGTTCTTTTGTATGGATGTTGCATTGCGCTGGCGCGCGTTGGTGCTGCCGGGCAATGTGTTCATTGGAATACCGAAACGCCGTGCGACCTTTGGGCGCCTCTATGTGCGTTTCACTATGCTTAAGGAGCGAATGAAACTTGACTAACGAACAGAACTTGCCGGAGCTGTCTTTCGGCACGCTTGGCGGCGCTATTGCTGCTGCCAAGTCTTCTGCGGCAAAAAATGACGCTGAAGGCACCGATGGTACGAAAAATCGCAGCCGTTCTCGCGGCTCTCGCGGGGGTCGCGGCCGCGGTCCTAAGAAAGATGCCGCGCAAAACGGCAGCCAGCAAGACGCTAAGGCTGTCTCTGCCAATCAGACCGAGCAGTCAACGAAGGCCTCGAATGGAAATCGTCGTCGTTCCACGACGCGCACCAAGCACGTCTCGCTTGATCACAAGCGCCCGCAGCTTACGCCAGGCTCCGAACTCGAGCCCGAATCGTTCAACAAACCGCGCACGCGCAAGCCTCGCTCTGGCAACAATTCTCGCCGTGCGGTGAAGAACAACCCCGATGCGACTCTGAAGGTCATTCCGCTTGGCGGTCTCGACGGCATTGGCAAGAACATGACCGTCATCGAGTGCGGCGACGACATGATTCTCGATGACGCTGGTCTCATGTTCCCCGATGACGACCATCCGGGCATCGACCTCATTCTTCCCGACTACACGTATGTGCTTGAGAATGAGCATAAGCTTCGCGGCATCATCATTACCCACGGCCACGAAGACCATACGGGTAGCTTGCCGTACCTCATGAAAGACCTTACCAAGAAGGTTCCGATTTACGGCACGAAGATGACGCTCGGCCTTATCGAGGGCAAGTTCAAGGAACATCGCATCAAGGCGAAGCTGTGTGAAGTCAATCCCGGCGACGAGATGAAAATCGGCAATTTCGTGGTCGACTTTTTCGCGGTGAATCACTCCATTCCTGGCGCGCTCGGCGTGTTCTTCCAGTCTCCGGCCGGCAATGTGCTGCACACAGGCGACTTCAAGCTCGACCAGAGCCCGATTGACGGTGTTCACACCGACTTCGGAGCGCTCGCGCGTTTCTCGAAAATGGGCGTCGACCTCATGATGAGCGACTCGACGAATGCCACGAACCCGAACTTCACGCCTTCTGAGGCTGAAGTGGGCAAGACGTTGCGTCCCATTATTGAGAACGCCAAGGGTCGCGTCATTATCGCGAGCTTTGCAAGCCATATCCATCGCCTGCAGCAGATCGCCGATGCGGCTGTCGCGTGCGGCCGCAAAGTCGTGGTCACGGGCCGTTCGATGATTCAAAACACCGATATCGCACGTCGCTTGGGCTATCTGAAGATTCAAGACGTCGACCTTATCGACGCCTATGACCTGAAGGGTATTCAGCCCGAGAAGGTCGTCATTATGTGCACGGGCAGCCAGGGCGAGCCGCTTTCGGCGCTTGCCCGTATCGCGAACGGCGAGCATAAGACCATCCAGATTGACGAAGGCGACACGGTCATCATTTCCGCGACGCCCGTTCCTGGCAATGAGAAAGCTGTTACGCGCATCGTGAACCAGCTTTCCAAGATTGGTTGCGATGTGTGGGACAAGCACCGCGCCATGGTTCACGTGTCGGGCCACGCGAGTGCAGAAGAGCTCAAGCTCGTGCTTTCTATCGTGCAGCCGAAGTACTTCATGCCGGTGCATGGCGAGTCGATGCATCTTCGCGCTCATGCGAATCTCGCTCAGGCCACGGGTGTTGACCCGAGCCATATCTTTATGTGCGAAAACGGCGATACGCTCGAGATGACGAACGGCATCGTTAAATTCGGTGAGCCCGTCGAAAACGGCATCGTCTACGTTGACGGCCTTTCTGTGGGCGATACCTCGAAAGACGTGCTCGATGAGCGCACGACGCTTTCCAATTGCGGCTTCGCTTGCATTTGCGCCGCTGTCGATCATAAGCGCCACCAGATTTTGGGCAATGTGCGCGTCGAGATGCACGGCATCACGGGCGGCGATGTTGCTGAGCTTCGTCGCGAGGCGACCGACGGCGTCAAATGCACCCTGCGTCGCAGCGTTGAGCGCGGCGTGAAGGGCAAAGACCTTGAGAAGGCGTGCCGCGATTCCTTGCATTCGCTTCTGTGGGACCGCACAAAGCAGCGTCCTATGGTCATCGCGACGATTATCGAGGTGTAAACGTTTCGCGGAATGAACATTCCGCTGCGCTATAATTCAGGTTTCGCACGTCAGTGCAAGCCGTATGAATATTTCGGCCGGGTTGCCTTTCAGGCGACTCGGCCGCTGCCGAATTTATATGCATCGTAAACGCAGTATTTGAAGGAGCACGCCATTGGCCCGCGGTTCAAAGAAGAACACCGCACAATCGAATAGCGCCAAAGGCGCTTCTGCCCAAAGGAAAAAGGGAAAGAACGACGCCGAAGATCGCGTCGCGCTTAAAGATGCTCCGTCTCGCGGCAGGGCGCGGGCACGCGCCGTCGAAGAGGAAGCCTCCTTTGAGGAATTCGATCGCGAGCCGCGTATTTTCGACGATCGCACCAAGCGCGATATCGCCGGCGTTATTGTCGCCGTGCTTGCCGTCGTGCTCTTCTTAGCCGTTGTATTACGGCCTTCTGGCTTTCTGACGAGCGCTCTTTCGAGCGCGTTGCATCTTTCGCTCGGAATTGGCGCGTATGTGCTGCCGTTCATTTTGGTTATCGTGGGCGCGAGCCTCATTGTTCGCGTCGATCGCGCCGATTTGCCTCTACGCTTGGGCGTGGGGCTTGCCATGCTCTTCTTCGCGTTCATGTCGGCCCTTTCGCTGCTTACGCCTGGTGCTTCAACCAATGGCGCTGTGCTTTTCGACGCGAATGTGCTTGCCTCGCGCGGTGGCTACGTTGGCTCTGGCATTGCATGGGCGCTTCTGCAGCTGTTCGGCGAAGCCGTGAGCATCGTGCTCCTTCTCGGGGTCGCGCTTGCCGGAGCCGTCATCATCGGCTTTTCGCTTACGGGCGCATTCGAGTCGCTTCGCGAGAAGGGTTCGCAATTCAATGCGCGTCTGCGTGCCGTACGCGATGCGGAAGACGACGAACTTCCTGGTATTCCTTACGAAGCTGCCGATGAGAACGATAATCCCTATGCTGCGCTTGACGAAAATCGTCCTCAGGTGCAGGTCGAGTCTCCCGAGGCTCGCGCCCCTCGTCGCGAAGAGCGCGGCTTGCTTGCTGGCTTCGGCATGACGAAAAAGGAACGCGAAGCTGCCGCTGCTGCGAAGGCTGCGCAAGAGGCCCAACGAGAGGTGCCGCCAGCACGCATTCGTCGTGCCGAGCCTGTGCATGTGCCTCGTGACCTTTCGCGCCCTCGCCGCGCATCGGAGTCGCTTTCGACGCAATTGCTCGAAGGCCGTCGTCCTGGCCAGGCTCCTGTTCCCACGGTCGACACCTATTGGCCAGCTGAATACGCTTTCGGCGCTGCCGACGATGTCGTGAGCGCTGCTTCAAATGCTGCGGCGGGGGCTGCTGGTGTTGCCACTGGCATGGGCGTAGCGCATGCGGCCGAGGGTGCCCGTGATGCCCTCGATGCCGCCGAAGACGAAGCTATCACTCAACTTTTCGGCGCGAAGCCCGCGCCTTCCCGGATAAAAAAGCAGGCAGATTGCAGCTCTCCTGCGCCTTCTGCGAAAACGCGGGTGCTGAAAGCGAAGCGTGAGCCGCTTCCTTGGGAAGACGAAGCCGAGGCTGTCGACAACGCTTTGCGGCCCGATTCGAACGAGGGCGCTGCCGAAAAGCCGATGACACGTCGTTTGGGCGATGTTTCCGCCGCGTCTGGGGCGTCGAAAACGCGTGCTGCGGGTTCGGCTAAAGCTAAGAAAATCGACAATTCTGCGTTTAGTAAAGAAGGGGAGACGCGCGGCGATTTCACCTTGCCGGCGTTTGGCCTCATTCGCCATACCGAAGTTGCTACCGAAGCCGACGAGGCTGAGCTTCGCACGCTTGCCGCTGAGCTGCAAAACACCCTCGAAGATTTCAGCATCATGGCGCAGGTTGTCGGCTGGGTTGCCGGTCCCACGGTCACGCTGTTCAAGGTTGACTTGCCTTCTGGCGTGCGCGTAAGCCGCATTATGAGCTTGACCGACGATATCGCCTTGGCGCTCGCGGCGCCCGGTGTGCGCATTTTCGCGCCCATTCCTGGAACGAATCATGTCGGCATCGAGGTGCCGAATCGCACGCGACAGAACGTGCTATTGGGCGACGTGCTCAAAGACGCCCATGGCGCACCGCTTGAAATGGCTATCGGCAAAGATGTCGAAGGCCATTCGATTGTCGTCGACCTCGCGAAAATGCCGCACTTGCTTATTGGCGGCACCACGGGTTCGGGCAAGTCGGTCGCAATCAACGCGATGATCATGTCCATTCTCATGCGTGCCACGCCCGACGAGGTTCGCTTCATCATGATTGACCCGAAGCGCGTTGAATTCACCCCGTATAACGGCATTCCCCATTTGTACGTGCCAGTCGTTACTGAAAACAAGGAAGCGGCGAGCGCTCTGTCATGGGGCGTGGCTGAAATGGAGCGCCGTCTGAAAGTCATGTCGAAGGCGGGCGTGCGCAATATTTCGCAATACAATAAAAAAGTTGAAAGCGGACAGCTCGATGATGAGGAAAAACCCGAAGACGAGTGGCCGAAAAAGATGCCGTATATCGTCATCATCATCGACGAGCTCGCCGACCTCATGATGAACGTTGGCAAAGAAGTCGAACTCTCCATTAGCCGCATTGCGCAACTTGCTCGTGCGGCGGGCATCCACATGATCGTCGCTACGCAGCGCCCGTCGACCAATGTCGTAACAGGCCTTATCAAGGCGAACATCACGAACCGCATCGCCTTCAACGTTGCTTCGGGCATTGACTCTCGCGTTATTCTCGATACCCCCGGCGCTGAAAACCTCATTGGGTTGGGTGATATGCTGTTCAGCAAGCCTGAATGGCCAAAACCTCAGCGTTTGCAGGGTTGTTTTGTTTCCGAAGAGGAAATCGAAGCCGTCGTGAGCCATTTGAAGGCGCAGGGAGAGCCCGAATACCATAGCGAGATCCTCCAAACGAACGTGATCAGCCTTGGCTCGTCGATGCCCGATGGCTCCGGCGGCTCTTCGAGTGCCGACGATCCGCTTTTGTGGGACGCCGCCGACATCGTTGTGGCAAGCGGCCTCGGCTCCACTTCGAACATTCAGCGCAAATTAAGCGTAGGGTATTCCCGCGCAGGGCGCATCATGGATATGCTAGAAGAGAAGGGCGTTGTGGGCCCGCCGAACGGCAGCAAGCCCCGCGACGTGCTTGTCGATAAAATGGAACTTGAATCTTTGAAGGCTTTTGAGGCGCGCGACGCCGCGGAAGATGGATTCTAGGAGTAAGAGTGAACGAATCGAATTTCGGCAATATTCTGCGTGAAGCGCGCGAGCATTCGGGCGAAGATTTGATGTCCGTCGCCCGCAAGCTGCGCATTCGCCCCGATATTTTGGAGTCTATTGAGGCGGGGGACCTGTCCAACATGCCCCCGCGCGGCTATTCGCGCAATATGATCAACGCATACGCGCGTTATCTGGGCCTTAATCCCACGAATCTCGTCGATGCCTATTTGTCGCAGCAATATCAAGATCAAGTCGAGCGAGCTCGCAAGAATATTCGCCCAACTGGTTTCGACATGCCTTCGGGCAGGCGCCATCATGGTTTGCGTGAAGAAATTCATGCCGACGAGCGTTCGCAGGCGCGCGCCGCTGCGGCGGATCGCGTGTCGCGCGATGACGCACTTCCCAACGATTATGCGGCGATTGAAGCGGAAAGCTCGCGAAACCGCGCACGTCGTCTGGGACTCGATTCCCAGCGTTCGAACAGGTCTTCTCGTGCGACCGGCTCGTCGTCGCGCCCTTCCCAGTCGCGTTCGTTCGGCGGCTCGTCGTTTGATACGGGCCTGTTCGACGATATCGATCGTGGCGCAGCCGAATCCCGTGAACTGTCCTCGGCCGAACGCGCCATTGCGCAACGTCCGCCTTCGACTTCGCATAGCCGCCGTGCGGGAGCGGTGCATGTTGGTTCATACAATGCGTATGGCCAGGGCCTTTATAACCACACGCGCCAACAGGCGGTGGGCGATAGCCCTGAGCGCACGCGTCGCCTTGACGATGCTCCTGCGCGTCCTTCTTCTCGTCGTTCGAATCCGGCGGCCGCGGGTTCCACACGCAGGCTGCGCCGTTCCGAGGATGAAGAAAAGGAAACCTACATGCCGCGCCAATCGAGGCGCTCGGCGCTTCCCGAAGAACACTCGATTAGCGTGTACGCTGCCCCGAGCAACCTCGGAACAAACAAATCGGGCATAGGCGAAAAGCTTCCGTTCCTCATTGCCGGCATCATCATCTTGCTGCTTGTCGTTGTTATCGCCTTCTTGGCGAATGGCGTTGGCTCGAAAGCAACGTCGAGCGCCCAGCAAAGCACGCCGATGAACATCACGGGGCTTCCTGAATCTTCGTCATCAAGCTCTTCGTCGAATTCGTCTTCCGATTCTGAAAGCTCTGATTCGCAAACGGCTAAAGAGACGACGACCAAAAAGACCGAAACTGCGCCCACGAAGGCCGTTGTTGCGTATTCGGTCGCGAAGGGCGAGACGCCGTATGTCGAAATCTATGAAGGAGATACCTGTTTGGTCGCCGAAAACCTGTCTGGTGGCGCGTCTGATAGCTACGATGTTACCGACTCGCTCACGATTGTCGCGAGCCCGTACGATGGGCTTACCGTGACGGTCGATGGCCAAGCGGTCGATTTGTCGCAGTATGTCACGAATGGCATTTTGCGCTACGAGGTGAACTTCAGCGACATTCTCGCGGCGTGGAATGAAGCCCATCCCGACGCGGCCTCTTCGTCGAGCAGCGCGTCTTCCTCGACGACCGGCGCGTCCAGCAGCGCGTCTCCTTCCAGCTCCACTGAAGGCTAGCACGTACCTCTTGTTTTCTTAGAAAGGGAAACCATGGCAAAAGAATCCAGCTTCGACGTTGTTTCCACCGTCGACATGCAAGAAGTCGATAATGCGTATGGCCAGGCGAAACGTGAAATCGCCCAGCGCTACGACCTCAAAGACTCCGGTGCGGAAATCACCCTCGACAAGGGCGGCCGCAAATTGACTGTCGCCGCTCCCGCGGAATTCGTCGCCAAACAGGTTATCGACGTCATTGGCAGCAAGCTCATCAAGCGCGGCGTCGATCTTTCCGCTGTGAAATGGGGCGACATCGTGCCCGCCGCCGGCCAGAGCGTTCGTCGCACCGCCGAAATCATCGAAGGTATCGACAAGGAAACCGCGAGTAAAATCTCGAAGGACATTCGTGGCACGAAGCTCAAGTGCAAAGTCACTATTGAGGGCGACAAACTGCGTGTTTCCTCGGCTTCGCGCGACACCTTGCAAGAGGTCATCGCCTTTTTGAAGGGCCAAGATTACGGTCAACCTCTGCAGTATGTGAACTATCGATAACGCAAAAGGGTATATGCATGTCTAACATTGACGTGAATGTTTTGGCTCAGAGCGCGCCACGCGTTTGTTTCGTGACGCTTGGCTGTGCCAAAAACGAAGTTGACACCGCCGAAATGACGAAACGGCTGACTTCGGCCGGTTACGAGGTGTGCGATGACGCATCCACGGCCGATGTCGTGGTCGTGAACACGTGCTCGTTCATCCAGGCCGCAACCGAAGAGAGCCTCGAGGCTATTTTCGAGGTATGTGACCTGCCGAATTTCATCGAAGGGTCTGCGAAGCTCGTTGTGGCAGGCTGCATGCCTGCGCGATACGGCGACGATTTGGCGAGTGAGCTTGGCGAGGCGCAGGCGTTCGTGCCGTGCAGCAAAGAAGACAACATCGTCGAGGTTCTTGCGGGCGTGCTGGGCGATGCGGCGCCTCACGCGTCGATGACTGCCTACGCCCAATCGCCATGGGCGGCGTCCCCCGCGTCGTATGTGAAAATCTCAGACGGCTGCGATCGCTTCTGCTCGTTCTGCGCTATTCCGTATATTCGTGGGCGCTACCACAGCTTCCCGCTCGAGACCGTTCGCGCTTCGGTCGCCGAGCGCGTCGAGGCGGGCGTGCGCGAAATTACGCTTATCGCTCAAGATACGGGCCGCTGGGGCGAAGATTTCGATGAGCCCTCCAACACCGCCGCGCTTCTTGCAACGCTTGCCGACGAGTTCCCTCAAACGTGGTTCCGTCTTATGTACATTGAGCCTCAGGGCGTAAGCGATGAGTTGCTCGATGTTATCGCATCGAAGCCGAACGTTTGCAAGTATCTCGATATGCCGCTCCAGCATGCAAGCAAGCCGGTGCTTCGTGCGATGAACCGTCGTGGCGACGAAAGCTCCCATCGCGAGCTCGTCGCGCGCATTCGTGAGCGCGTTCCGGGCATTACGCTGCGCACAACGCTCATCGCCGGTTTTCCGGGTGAGACCGATATCGATTTCGACGTGCTGCAGAACTTCCTCGAAGAGGTCGAGTTCGATTACGTCGGCGTTTTCCCGTATTCGCAGGAAGAAGGCACCCGCGCCGCTGAGATGGATGGCCAAATTGATGAGGCTGTCAAAATCGAGCGTGCTCAAAGCCTGCGCGATATTTCAGACGCTATTGGCGAGGCCCACGTTTCGGCGCGCATCGGGCAGGAGATGGACGTGCTCGTGCTTGGACGCGAGGAAGACGGCCAGCTCTACGGTCGCGCAATGTGCCAAGCGCCCGAGGTTGATGGTGTGGTGTATTTGGAAGAAGGCGAAGTTGGCGACATTGTGCGCGTTCGCATAACCGATACGCTTGTGTACGAGATGGAAGGCGATGTCGTTCATGGCTCATGATTCGAAGGAATCCTACGCTTCTGGCAAGCCGACGCCCGCGGGCCAGGGCACGGTTGATAAGATTCTTACCCCTGCGAATGTCGTAACCATGATTCGCATCTGCTTGGTACCCGTCTTTGTCGTAGCGCTTATTAGCCCATGGCCCGACGCAATGGGACTTGCGTTCCTCAATCCCTGGAAGGCGTGGATTGCCGCGATTATCTTTGTCGTAATCTCGTGTACCGACTGGCTTGACGGATACCTCGCTCGTTCTCGAGGCGAAGTTACCGACTTCGGCAAATTCATGGATCCTTTGGCCGACAAAGTGCTCGTCGTTGCAGCGCTGCTTGTGCTTATTGAACTGGGGTCGCTGCCAAGTTGGCCCGTGCTTATTATCGTTGCTCGCGAATTCATCGTGAGCGGCGTGCGCATGGTCGCCGCAAGCAAGGGGGAGGTTATCGCCGCCTCGTGGTATGGCAAGTTCAAGACCGTATTCCAAATGATTGCCATTGTGCTGTTCGTCGTGAAGGAAAGCTCCGCGATCACGGGCATGCTTTCGCATGAGCTTAATATCGCGCTCTATATCCTGAGCTGGCTTGTCATGGCGGTCGCCCTCGTGCTCACGATCATCTCTATGGCCGATTACATTTGGAAAGCTCGCCACCTCATTGGTTTCAAGCCCAAGGGCGGTCGCGCCCGCGTCATCGACAATGACGACCTTGCGGCGCAGTGCGAAGGCGATTTTGACAGCGAAATTCGTATTGAAGCGGCGCGCGCTGTCGTGCAAAAGGCGCTTGCTGCGAAGGCGACGGTCGCAACGGCTGAAAGCTGCACGGGCGGCCTTATCGCCGCATCGCTCACCGAGGTGCCGGGTTCTTCGGCTGTGGTACGCGGCGGCGTGGTGAGCTATGTCAACGACGTGAAAATGAAGAGCCTCGACGTTCCTAAAACTGCGTTCGTCGGTGGCAGCGCCGTGTGTGAAGACGTTGCCGTAGCTATGGCGCGCGGTGTCGCATCTGAGCTCGGCGCCGATGTGGCGTGCTCCGTTACGGGCATCGCAGGTCCTGGTGGCGAGGAGCCCGGGAAGCCGGTGGGCACGGTATGGATTGGCATCTCTTCCAACGGTAACGCATTTGCGAAGGAATTTCATTTCAAGGGCAATCGTGAAAACGTGCGCGCGCAAGCGACCCAGGCTGCGCTCGAAATGCTTCTCGAAGCGCTGTAGTGCCTTACTATCGCGGGCAAAACGCGGCATTTCGGATGGCATTTTGCGAGGAAACTGAGGGAAACGCATAGGAATCTTCAAGGGAAATCGATGGAAATAGGCGATTTTTCGCCTTTTAAAATGCGGCATCCGGGCAAGATTCCGGCAAGGTTTGCGTGCTTGAATTCGTTCAACGATTTCTTTCGCGACGATGCGAATTATTTTCGCATCGCACTTGACGTAAGAACATCTGTTCGTAATAATGAGCGCGGTACGTAAACCGGCTCTGCCGGCGGCAAGGAGATGCAATGGCTCAGACTCAAAACAAAGAGAAAATGCTCGAGCTCACGACTGAGCAAATCGAGAAGAAGTTTGGCAAGGGCGCCATCATGAAGCTCGGCAACAATGCCGAACACCTTGAGGTTGCCGCAATTCCCACGGGCGCTTTGCCGCTCGATGCGGCGCTCGGCATTGGTGGCGTTCCGCGTGGCCGTATTGTTGAGATTTACGGTCCTGAGTCCAGTGGTAAAACGACGCTTGCATTGCAGATTCTCGCCGAAGCGCAGGCGCTTGGCGGCGTTGTGGCATTCATCGACGCGGAACATGCCCTCGATCCAACGTACGCCGCGCGTTTGGGCGTCGATATCGATGAGGTGCTCATCTCGCAGCCCGATACGGGCGAGCAAGGCTTGGAAATCTGCGACATGCTCGTTCGCTCCAACGCTATCGACTGCATTGTCATCGACTCCGTAGCTGCTTTGGTTCCTAAGGCCGAAATCGAAGGCGAAATCGGCGACTCGAGCGTTGGCCTTCAGGCCCGCCTTATGTCTCAGGCGCTTCGCAAGCTTGCCGGTTCTCTTTCGAAGTCGAATACTACCTGCATCTTCATCAATCAGCTCCGTGAGAAAATCGGCGTGATGTTCGGCAACCCCGAAACCACGACGGGCGGCCGCGCCCTTAAGTTCTTCTCGAGCGTTCGCATCGATATTCGTCGTATCGAAACGCTCAAGAATAAAACCAACGATGCCGTGGGCAATCGCGTGCGCGCCAAGGTCGTGAAGAACAAGGTCGCGCCTCCGTTTAGACAGGCCGAATTCGACATTATGTATGGTCAGGGCATCTCTCGCGAGGGCTGCATTATCGATATGGGCGTCGAAGCCGGCGTGGTGAAAAAGAGCGGCGCTTGGTACACCTATGGCGAAGATCGCCTGGGCCAGGGTCGCGAGGCGGCGAAGGAAATGCTGCGCACCCATCCCGATGTTCGCGACGAAATTGAGCAGAAGGTTCGAGACCATTTCGAGATTCCCACGGTCAAGCCCTTCAGCGAAACCGAGGAATAAGCCTTTTACGCCCGCTTTTGCCCATGGTGAAGCGGGCGTTTTCTTAAGCGCAGCGATTGGGGCCGATATGTCGTATATCGATAAGCAATATGCAGAAGAGCTTTTGAAGAAATCCCAAGCCCATGCCAATGGTAGGTCTTTCCGCGCCGCCGGCGGCACAGAGCAAGAGGCAAAAAAATCTCAAGCCTGCTTCCATGACACGCCTTTGCGTGACGTTGATGGCGCAGGGCAGGAGGCATGCTCTGCTCGTAAGTCGCGCAGCGCATGCCTCAGTTTGCTCGACCAAAGTGAGCTTCAGCCGAAGTCTCGCGCTCGCTCGCGTTTGCAGAATGCATCGTTGAGCCTTGAGCCAATCATGGCCGAGCGCACCGAAGACGAAACGAAGGCTTTCGAAAAAGTCACTCGTCTTGCCTGTGCGCGAGAGCGTGGTTCTCGCGAGCTCATCGATCGGCTTGTGCGCGATGGGTTTTCGCGCGAAGTGGCGGAATCGGCCGTGCAGCGCGCCCTCGATTGCGGCCTCATCGACGATGTGCGCTATGGCGCCGCGCTTGTTCGTACGCGCGTTGCCCAAGGACGTGGGCGCAAGGGCATTGAAGACGAACTCGATCGGGCTGGAATTTCCGCAACCGATATCCCCGGATGGCCCGACGAATTCTTCTCCCTCAGTGGCTTTGATCCGTTTCGCGTCGCCGACAATGACGAAGATGGGCTCATTGGTTGCTCGTTTGGTTGCGAGTTTAACGAAGAGCAAGAAGTCGAGCGCGCACTCGCGCTTTTGCGCCGAAAACCGCCGCGTTCTAAAAACGTTCGGGCCTCCGCATATCGTAAACTCATGACAAAAGGGTACTCCTCGTCGGTCGCGAGTGCGGCAACTCGTCGTTTTCTGGAGGAGAATTAAGACGCTGAGCGATTTATTTCAAAACGGTGGAGGGAAAACACTCGAGCACGGTGTATCATGAAAGGGCTTGAGTGCAGTAGCGCCCACAAGGCGCTTTCTCGATATATAACAATCGCATAGCCGAACTCTTCCTCGGCGTTAGCTCTACTGTTGTGTATTCACTCATGCCAGGCATATGCCCGGCATTTTCTTTGCCGGCAGCCTGTCTTCGTATATGAAATTAGAAGAAAGGGGAGGCCGATGGAAATCGTACTTTTGATCGTCGGCTTGGCCGTTGGCATCGCCGGTGGCTATTTTATTACCCGCTACGTCGCAAATTCGTCCACCAAACGCGCCCATGAAGAGGCTGAACAGGTGGTATCTGAGGCGAAGCGCCAGGCAGAAACCATGCGCCGCGAAGCTGTGGTCGAAGCTAAAGACGAAGTGTTCAAAATGAAGCAGGAAGCTCAGGCCGAGCACAAAGAGCGCATGAAGGAAGTTCGTGCCGCCGAAAACCGCGTTTCTCAGCGCGAGGAGTCTGTTGACCGCCGTGTCGAAAGCCTCGATGCCCGCGAGCATCAGCTCTCTTCCATGCAGGGTCAGGTCGAGCGCCGCGAGCGCGACCTGAACAGCGCCATTCAAGAAGTGAATGTGCGCCTCGAGCACGTCGCCGGCATGACGCCTGAAGAGGCGAAGAAGGAACTGCTCGACAACCTTCGTGACGAGGTTACGCATGAAAGTGCCGCCATTATTCGCGAGGCCGAGCAGCGCACCAAGGCCGAAGCCGACAAGAAGTCGCGCGAGATTTTAAGCCTCGCAATTCAGCGCGTCGCTGCCGATCACACGGCTGAAACCACGGTGAAAACCATTCACATTCCGTCCGACGACCTGAAGGGCCGCATTATCGGCCGCGAGGGCCGCAATATTCGCAGCTTCGAACAGCTTACGGGCGTGAACCTGCTCATCGACGACACGCCTGAGTGCGTAACCATTTCGTGCTTCGATCCCGTTCGTCGCGAAATTGGTCGCGTCACCATGGAAAACCTCATCGCCGATGGCCGCATTCATCCCGCTCGCATCGAAGAGATGTATGCGAAGGCCGAAAAGCTCGTGAACCAGCAAATCCAAGAGGCTGGCGAGCAGGCAACGTTCGACGTTGGCATTCACGACTTGCATCCCGAGCTCGTTCGTACGCTTGGCCGCCTGCGCTTCCGCACCTCGTTCGGCCAGAGCGTTTTGAACCATTCGCTCGAGGTCGCGTACCTGTGCGGCGTTATGGCTTCCGAGCTTGGCCTCGATCCCGTTCCCGCTAAGCGCGCAGGCCTTCTGCACGACCTCGGCAAAGCCGTCGACCATGAAGTCGAAGGCCCGCATGCCGTGATCGGCGCCGACCTTGCTCGTCGTTTCGGCGAAAAGTCCGAAATCGTGCATGCCATCGAGGCGCACCACGCCGATGTCGAGCCGAACAGCGTGCTCGATGTTTTGGTCCAGGCTGCCGACGCCGTTTCCGCTGCTCGCCCCGGCGCTCGCAAGGAAAGCCTTGAGAGCTACGTGAAGCGCCTTGAGAAGTTCGAGGAAATCGCGAATGCCCACAAGGGCGTCGAGCGCACCTATGCTATGCAGGCGGGTCGCGAGATTCGCGTTATGGTTGTCCCCGAAATGGTCGATGAAGCCGCTGCCGTTGTTCTGGCGCATGACATCGCCAAGCAAATCGAGGATGAAATGCAGTATCCCGGCCAGGTCAAGGTGGTTGTTATCCGCGAAAGCCGCGCCGTCGACTACGCGAAATAATTTCGAACGTTGAAGAGGCGCCATATTGGCGCCTCTTTTTTGTATCGTACGAGGGGCTCATTATGTCCGATTCCGAAAAACTTGCCGCGTTTCTCGACTCGCTGCCCGCTGGTACAAGGCTTCGCGTTGAAGACGATTTGGGCGATGGCTTCGTTCGCCTGCGCGTGTCGGAAGCCGAGCGCCGTCAGGCGATGCAGGACATTCGCTGCGTCGAAGATGCGGTTATTGAAATGCTCCGCAATGCGCGCGACGCCCACGCGCGAACGATCATCGTGGGAACGTCGCGGTCTGGCTCTGTGCGGCGCATCGTTATGGCCGACGATGGCGATGGCGTGCCAGAGCGTTTGCGCGATCGAATATTCGAACCTCGCGTAACTTCGAAGCTCAATTCGATGACCATGGACGATTGGGGCGTGCATGGGCGCGGCATGGCGCTTTATTCCATTCGGGAAAACGCCGCGCGCGCAGAATGCATCACCTCCGTCGAAGGCAAGGGCAGCATCTTCCTTGTCGAGTTTGATTGCGCGAAAACGCCCGAGAAAAGCGACCAGAGCACGCCGCCGTCGCTCGTGAAGCAAAGCGACGGAACGTGGGCGGTTGGGTCGGGCCCGCACAACATTTTGAAATGCGCATCGGAATTCGCGCTCGCCAATCGAGACGTGTGCACAACGTATCTCGGCAGCCTCATCGATTGCGCTGCGACGATGCACGCATTCGGCCGCCAGTTCCTTGGCGCGAACGATTCTGCGAAAACCGCTGCGCCCATCAAGCGTCTTGGCCTTATGCGCGATGCCGCCTCGCTGGTCGATGGCGCTCAGGGTCTTGGCATCGATATGTCTACGCGCAGTGCACACCGCATTCTTGCGGGGGAAATAGCTCCGCTCGCGCCGCTTCTCGAAACGCTCGATCGCGTGCGCGAGGGCGAGCTGGAATCAACGAAAAAGGCCGCAAGGCCAGCCTCTTCCACGAATCGCGATTTTCGAGGCCTCAAAATTGCGCCCGACGATGTGGAATCGTTTTCCTCGGCGTTGAAGAAGGCGTATGCCGAACTCGCCGAATCGTATTACCTCGAAGCCGACGTTGAGCCTTCAATACGAATATCGGGCGATAGCGTGCACGTGGTTTTCCCACTTTCCAAACTTTAGGGCAGCTTTGGGCAACATTTGCCCATTAAACTACGCTTTCCTGCGTGTGAGTAATGTGGCTCAAGCGTGCTCACGCGCAGTTCAGCCGCTCCATGCGGTACAATCGGCCAGATAAAAAGATGCTTGAGCCCCTAAGGCATATATACAACATAACGCACTCTAAACATCGTAGAAGGACGCACATGCCAGAGCATTTTGAAAACGGGCAGCATGCAGGCTGCTTGAAGGTATCGTCGAAATCGTCACCTGCATCGGTCGCTGGCGCCATTGCCGGCATGATTAAAGACGGTTCGTGCGTAGAAATTCAATCGGTCGGCGCGGGTGCGGTGAACCAGGCGGTAAAGGCCATCGCGATTTCTCGCGGCTTTCTGTCGCCCATCGGCATCGAAATCGTTTGCGCGCCGTCGTTTGCCGACATCGTGATCGATGGCGAATATCGCACCGCCATCCGCTTCAACGTCGAACGCCGCTCGTAAATTCCCGTACAACAGATCCCTATAGAAAGAGGTAGCTCGCTGTATGCTGTCTCCCATTTCCGATAAGACCTTTTTCCTGCAAGTTTTCGGTTGCCAAATGAACGAGCACGATTCCGAGCGAATCGCGGGCATGCTCGAATCGCTCGGAGCGATTCAGGTGCCCGAGCTTGAAGAATCTGAAATCGTCGTATTCGTGACGTGCTGCGTGCGCGAAGCCGCCGATACGCGCCTTATGGGGCAGGTCGCCTCGATGAAGAACATTCCGCTTCCGCAGGGCAGCAAGCTCGACAAGCGCATCGTGTGCATTGGCGGCTGCATCGGCCAGCGCGACGGCGCGAAACTCATGGAAAAGCTGCCTCATGTCGACGTGGTGTTCGGCACGCAGAACATCGATCGCTTGCCGCGCCTCATTGAGTCGGTGCTGGTGGGCAAGGGACACCAGGCCGAAGTGTACGAGGCCAGCGAGAAATTCGCCACCGACCTGCCCAGCAAGCGCGTGCATGCATGGGCCGCATGGCTGCCCATTACCTCGGGCTGCAACAACTTCTGCACCTATTGCATTGTGCCTTACGTGCGCGGCCGCGAAAAATCGCGCACCATCGAAGACGTGACCGCTGAAGCGCAAGCGCTTGTTGCCGATGGCGTGAAGGAAATCACGCTGCTCGGTCAAAACGTGAACTCCTACGGGCGCGATTTGTATGGCGATCCGCGCTTCGCCGACGTGCTGCGCGCGGTGGCCGCCACGGGCGTCGAGCGCATTCGCTTCGCAACCTCGCATCCGAAAGATTTAACCGACGAGGTCATTGCGCTATTTGGAGAGCTGCCCAACCTCATGCCCGCACTGCATTTGCCGGTGCAGTCGGGCAGCGATCGCGTGCTCAAGGCCATGAATCGCCGCTATACCGCCGACCACTACCGCGAGCTCGTGCGCAAAGTGCGCGCGGCTAACCCCGATGTGGCGCTTTCGACCGACATTATCGTGGGCTTCCCGGGCGAAACCGAGGAAGATTTCCAAGCCACGGCGAACCTTGTGCGCGAAGTGGGCTATGGCCAGGTGTTTACGTTCATCTATTCGAAGCGCGAAGGCACGCCGGCGGCCAAAATGGACGACCCCACGCCGCACGAAACCATTCAGCGCCGCTTCGACGAGCTTGTCGATATCGTGCAAGAAGGCGCCCATGAGCAAAACCAACGCTTTACCGGCCGCGTGCTCGATGTGCTTGTCGAGGGCACGTCGAAGCGCGATGAAGACGTGCTTGCAGGCCGCAGCCCGCACAATGTGACCGTGCATGCGCCCATTCCCGCCGGCAAAACCATCGACGAGCTCGAGGGGACCATTGTGAAGGTTCGCATCGACGAATCGCTCACCTGGTATTTGTCAGGAGAGGTCGTCGATGCCTAAGACGAGCGAGAAGCCAGCCCTTGAGTTGTCGCAACCCGTTATCGTTATTGTGGGGCCTACGGCGTCGGGCAAAACCGATGTCGCGCAGGAAATCGCACGTCGCGCAAATGGGGAAGTGGTATCGGCCGACTCCATGCAAATTTATGAAGGCATGGATATTGGCACGGGCAAACTGCCCGCAGCCGAGCGCATCGTGCCGCACTGGGGCTTCGATATTCGCAAGCCGGGCGAGGCGTATTCGGCGTCGCTGTTCCAGGAATACGCGCGAACATGTTTCGCCGACATCGATGCGCGCGGCAAGCGATGCGTGCTCGCGGGCGGCACGGGGTTCTATGTACGGGCCGCGATTGACGACTACGATTTCGCGTCGGGCGAGCAGGTAGGCAACTCCGTGCGCGAGAAGTGGGCCGCGTTTCTTGCCGAGCATGGTTCCCAGGCGCTTTGGGATGCGCTCAACGAGTGCGATGCTGAAAGCGCTGCCATCATTCACCCCAACAACTCCAAGCGCGTGGTGCGCGCGCTCGAGATGCTCGAGCTCGACGGTGTTTCATACGCTTCGCAGCACGAAGGGCTTGCCACGCTCGGCCAGGCGGTGCCTGCGCTCTTTTTCGGGCTTTCTGTCGACCCTGAGCTTTTGAAAAAGCGCATCAACGTACGAGTCGACGGTATGTTCGAAGCGGGGCTCGTCGATGAGGTTCGCGCGCTTTGCGAGCAAGGCTTCACCGAGGCGCTCACGGCCCGCGAGGCTATTGGGTATAAAGAAGTAGTCGCCGCGCTCGAAGGCCGTTGTTCCATGGAAGAAGCTTCCGAGGCCATCAAACTTGCTACGAGGCGCTATGCGAAACGTCAGCGTTCATGGTGGCGCCATGACGAACGGGTGCGTTGGGTCGCCGCAGACGATGGCGACGTCGCGCGCATGGCCGATGAAATTCAACAGTTGTTCTAGGAGGCCTGCGTGTCTTTCGCCGATTCACTTTCCACGATGGACGAGGGTTGCGAACGCGCCATTCTCGTTGGCATTCAACTCAAAGGCGACGATGCTTCAACGCTCATGTCGTCTCTTGAAGAGCTCGCGCGTTTGACCGACACGGCGGGCGCCGAAGTGGTTGCGACCACCTACCAAAAGCTCGACGCGCCGAACCCGCGCACATTCGTCGGGTCGGGCAAGGCGGAAGAAATCGCCGAAATGTGCCATGCGTATGCGGCTGATATCGTGATTTTCGACGATGAGCTCACGCCGTCGCAGCAGAGCAATTTGGAAAAGGCCGTGCCGAAAGATGTAAAGGTCATTGACCGAACGGCGCTCATCCTTGATATTTTCGCGCTGCATGCCACCACGAAAGAGGGTCGCCTGCAAGTGAGGCTCGCCCAGAATCAATACCTGCTGCCACGTTTGCGCGGCATGTGGGCGCACTTGGCGAGCAACCGCATGGGCGGCGGCGTGGGCTCGCGCTTTGGCGAGGGCGAAAGCCAGCTTGAGGTCGACCGTCGCATGGTGCGCAAGCGCATCACTTCCATTCGCCGCGAGCTCGAGCAGGTTTCCCGCATGCGAGAAACGCAGCGCTCCGCTCGTTATTCATCGGGTGTTTTCAAGATTGCGGAAGCGGGCTACACCAATGCGGGCAAATCGAGCCTGATAAACCGCCTCGCTGGCGCCGACGTGCTCTCGTACGACAAGCTTTTTGCCACGCTCGATTCGACCACGCGCAAGCTCGTGCTGCCCGAAGGCCGCGAAGTCACGCTTACCGACACCGTCGGCTTCATCCAAAAGCTTCCGACGACGCTCGTTGAGGCGTTCAAGAGCACGCTCGACGAAATTCGCGGCGCCGATTTGGTGCTGCATGTGATCGATGCGTCGTCGCCCGAACGCGAAATGCAAATGAAGGCCGTCGAGGAAACCCTGCAGCAAATCGATGCGCAAACCATTCCGCGCATCACGGTGTTCAATAAAATCGATTTGGTCGATGACGCGCAGGCGGCGGCGCTTGCGCGATTGCACCCAGGTGCGGTGTTGGTGTCGGCGGCGACGGGACAGGGGTGCGACGAGCTTATCGAAGCCATCGCGCGCGCTGCAACCGCCACCGAAGAAACCATGGAAGTTGTGGTGCCGTTCTCGCGTGGTGATGTAGTGTCGCTCGCGCATTCCAAATGCACAGTCATCGCCGAAACCTTCGACGAGGCTGGCACGAGCCTCACCGTGCGCGTCCCGCGCGACCTCGCACGCCAATTCGAACCATTCAAAACGTGTTAAGCTGCGGGCTTCAAAGGGCTTCTTTTGCTTTGAATGGCGAAGGCGGCCAACGCTGCCGAGCGTTCCACGACAGAGGGCTCGGCGCGCCCTGCGGTAGTGCCAAAACTTAATATGAAAGTAACAGGGGAGGCCATTTCGGTGGTCTCCCCCGTTTTGCATGAAACACTTATATTTTGCCAAAGAATCCGACAGATGGCAGTAAAGCATATCCTGGCGAATTTCGTTTATTGCCAGGGGATAACCCTAAATACCATGCCTTCAGACATCATACGCGCATCATACTGCGGAAGAGATATACGAGGTTTAGGCGATTGGTCGAAGTTCGTTGGAATTAATTAAGTTCCGTTTGCCGCAAAAATGGGCCTAAAACGCCCGTGAGCAGATCGCGTGCCGATTGTTGGTGTAAGCACCCCGAACGCGACGTTCTGGCCTTGGGGAGTCGACGCCCACGAACGAGCATTCAAGGCCTGAAGCGTCGGCAATATCGCGAACCACATTGATCGAAAACCCCTGAGGCTCATCAATCTTCTTGCTCGCATAAGGATAAAAGTCGCGAACGTACGCAACCGAAAGCGCCTGCGAGGAAGCGTCATCTGCCTGCGGCGAATCGCTTGAACCGCCACCTTGACAGCCGAAAAACAGCCCGCAACACAAAACCGCCACCAGGACCACCAACCACCGAGCCCGAGCCAAACCCCTCATCTCCCTCAAAAAGTCTCAACCACCAAACGACTTCCAAGCACACCAAACGCCGCAAAGGCAATCGTGAGCTTCGAGTGCGTCAAACGTTGTCGGTCCTGTTCCGACGGGCGAGCTGTCTGGTCGACGAACGTCTGGAACGTTGTGAGGAGACCGGGCAGCCCGCTGCCGGAACAGGACCGACAACCGCACGTCGAACTCGATTACGCGACCCCTATTTCCGCCAATTTCGCCTGTCCGCCGCACGCCCCGGGGCATGCGGATCGGGCATCGCCGATGAACGTCGAAGGCGTCACGAGCGCGATGCGGCCATCTTGGCCAGCGCGCACGCGGCGCACGAGCATATGTGTGCGCTCGGCAAGCTCCAGGTCGGCCTTGCTGAAATACGAGACGACGAGCTGCCCTTGCGCCTTGGAAACCGCGTCGCAGAACGTGCGGCGGCAGCGCTCCAGCTCGCGCATGCGAACCTGGTCGGTGCTCACCGTTTCGAACGATGCCGCACTCGGGATATAGCCGTCGACGGCGCCCGTCGCGTACATGCGCTCAAAACTCAGGCCGGCCATGTCGCCATACCCCATGATGCGAACGAGGTGCGGGTCGTCGCCGAACACGGGCGCGCACAGCGATTCGCGCGCGATGGCGAGCAGGGCAGGGGCGTCTTCGTCGCCTTCCGCAAGTTCCTCGCAGGTCTCGAATGCGGCAAGCCCCGAAGCGCCGATCGCCTTCAGAAGCGCGAAGCCGCGTCGGCCTTGCGCGTGCTCGATGAATTCCAGGCCGGCCGCACGCGCCTTCGCGATGGCGCTCGCGCGCAAAAACGGCTCTTCGCCCTTCTCGACGAGCGTCGCTGCCGCATCCATGGCCTCGAGTAGCTCGAGGCCGTTGTTCGCCGCGAATTCCATGAGACCAGACCAGGCGTCGGAATTCGTGAGGTAGTTGCCGATGCCGCACCAGCAGCGCCAGGCCACGACATCGCTCGGGTTCGCGAGCAGGCATAGCTTCGTCCATGCGACGAGCGCGCGGCAGCGCGACGCCTCGCGCGGGTCGCCGCCCAAGCGCGTTTGGAATGCGGCCGATGTTGATTTCACGCCGCGCTTGGCGAGCTCTTTCGCAAGCGTGGTCGCCCACAGCTTGTTCGGCGCCACGATGCAAATATCTTTTTCCTCGATGCCGCCTTTCACGTCGTGCACGACGAGCTCGGCGATGCCGGCAAGCTCGTCTTCGGGCGTGTTCCACTTGACAAGCTCGAGCGAGCCTGCGCCGACATGCTGCGCAGCGACGGCGCCCTGGGCGAGCACGGCTTCGACGAATGCGCCCGCCTCGGCAATGCCGTGCGTTGTATCGAGCGCGACGACCTGCACATTGGCGCGCGCGGCTTCGAAGTTCGCGAAGCCTTCGGGGTTCGACATGCTGCCGGCCGTGTTCTGCGCGGCGTTGCCAGCCACGACTACCTGGTTTTTCGCGAACAGACACATGCAATCCTGTTCGGCACGGCTGAGGTTCTGGAAATCGTCGATAAGCACAACGTCAAAGCGCTTGCGCTGAGCAGCGCCTTCCGGCGAGCGCAGAAATGCGTAGGCAAGCGGTGCCACCTCTTCGGGAAGCATCGCGTTCTCGCTGGTCAAAAGCCTGCCCATAAGGGCGCGAGCCTTCGATTCCTCGCCAGACTCGAGCCATTCGTCCTCGGGGTCGAGGTTGGCCCACTTCGCGAAGAAGAAACCGAGCATCTTTCGCAGGCGCCGTACGGGCTGACCCATGGTTTTCATGTCTTCCAAGAAGAAGTTGCGCTCGTCGGGCGTGAGCACGCGCGGCGCGCGTCCCGTGAACGCGACGGCCTCGAGAGTGGCGAGAGCCGCCTCGCAGAAATCGGCGGCGCGGCCCATGGCGACTTGGCGGGCGAGCGTCTCGCCGCCTTCGCCGAGCATCGCAGCCAGCCGCTCGCGCGCGGCCTGCGCGGCGAACGCCGTGTTGCAGGCAAGCGCGATGGCGCCTGGCTGCGTGCCGCCTTCGATGAGGCTCGCGATATGGGCGAGCAGCTGCTCGGTTTTGCCGCTTCGCGCGGGGCCTTCGACTTTAACGAGCTTCCCGGTGAATTGCGCGGCCATCTAGGCCTCCTTCACGAACTCGCCCGCGGCGCTGTCGAATGTACGCACGGAGCCGTCGGCGTATTCGACATCCCACATGGTGAAGTCGACCACGAACTCGGGTTCTTCTTCGCCATACATTTCTTCGAGCTTGGCCTGCATCTCCTCTTCGGCCTTCGCGGCCTCGATGCGCTCGGCGTCGGCGACGCTCGGCGACTCGAGAAACTCGTTGGCGGCATCGGCCTCGGCCTGCTGCAGCGCGGCTCGATCGGCCGCGGCCTTCTCTTCGGCTGCGCGCGCCGCGACGGCTTCGCGCTCGAGCGCTGCGGCATGGCCCGCCTCGGTCTGCTGCGCGAGCGAAGCCTCGCCCGGCGCGTTCACAGCTACGACACCTTCGCCGAGCGTGCCCGCGTTGAATGCCGCGCGCACGGCATTCAACACGTCGGCACGCTCGGGCGGAATGCGGCACGTGGAATCGAGCGCGAGGCGCACGGTAAGCACGCCGTTTTCGAGCTCGACGTCGAGCCGCTCAAAGGGAAGCTCCGGGTTGCCCTCTTCGCGCTGGCGTCGGTTGTAGATGCGCATGTTGTTCGAAATGGTGTGGAACTGGTTGTAGAACCATTGCTCCATCACGCCCTCCCACAGCTCATCGGCGCCCTCGTCGGATGAGTGCAAATAGCGGCGGCAGCCGAGCTTCGGCAGAAGGCGCATGTAGCAGTGCGCGGGCTGCTCGGCAGCGTGCGGGCGAATGAGCGCCGAACCCACATAGGTGTAGCAGCGACCTACCTCAAGTTTCGTCTCTTCGGTCGCGAGTGTCTCGTCAATGTCGAGAATTAGCGTGCACGATGGTCTTGGCTGTGCCATGTTCTTCCCCCTTGCGTCGGTTTCGCCCTTCGGCGTTGGGCGCCATGCATAAGCGCCGGTCTATCGGTTCGAGAAAAAGTATAGGCAGGACCGATTCGTCGAAATAATCCTGCCAGGATGATATCCATCGTCTCTTGCATCCTCGCCTTATGATTTGGGATTTTGCCCGAGGCCTATGGTGAAACTCGTAAGGGTGCGACCAACATCGCTGGAAGGGCGAGGGCTCGCGCCGGGGGTATCAAACAAGGAAGAAAGGAGGGGCACATGGCGAAATTGTCTCTGACTCGTCGTAGCTTTGTGAAGGCTTCTGCAATGGCAGCCGCCGCGTGCGGACTTGCGTTCGCCGCGAAACCGTCCGACGCTCTGGCCGAGGGGGTCGACGAATCGGCTGGCGAAATCAAGCGCATCCGTTCCTGCTGCCGCGCGTGCGGCAAAGTCGAATGCGGCGTTTGGGTCACCGTTCAAGATAACAAAGTCATCAAAGTTGAGGGCGATGAAACTTCGGCTCACAGCCGCGGACATTGCTGCGCGAAGTCTCAATCGTCTATGTTGGCCCTGTACCATCCCGATCGTCTGCGCTACTGCATGAAGCGCACCAATCCCAAGGGTGAAAACGATCCGGGCTGGGTTCGTATCACGCTGGCCGAGGCCTTCGACGAGGCCGGCGCCAAGTTCAACGAAATCGTGAAGAAGTATGGCGGCGAAGCGAACTTCGCTATGGGCGGCACGTCTCGTGTGTGGGCCCAGCCTCCGTACGGCACGCTGAAGAGCATTTTTCCCACGCCGAACGCGCACCTCGCATATGAGATCTGCAAGGGCCCGCGCCACTTCGCCGGCATTTTGACCGACGAAATCGGCTCGCCGTGGATGGAAGTCGAGCAGGGTCCGCTGGTGTATGTCCAGTGGGGCACCGCCGCCGAATACTCCAACTACGACTCCACGAACCGTACCGTCGTCGACTGCTCGCAGCGCGCCTACAAGCACATCCTCGTCGACCCGCGCATGACCCCGCTGGGAAAGGAAGCCGACCTGTGGCTGCCTTTGCGCGTCGGCACCGACCTGTGCCTGTCGCTTACGTGGCTGAAGTGGATTCTCGACAACGAAGCCTACGACGATCTGTTCGTTCGCCGTTGGACCAACGCACCTTTCCTGTGGAACCCCGAAGAGGGTGGCCGCACGAAGAAGGGCTGGTTCCAGGAAATGAACGGCGGCATCGACATGGAGAGCCGCATTCTGACTGAGGCCGACGTCGACCGCGAATGGATCAGCCAGTGGTGGGAGCCCGCCGACGAGAAGTACTCGTATCGCCGCTTTATTTGCTGGGACGAGAACAACAACAAGCCCACCTATTGGGACGCCGAGGCGTGTCAGTGGGAAGGCGAGAAGCATAAGATCCCGACCACCGGCACGTGGATCGAGCATCCCTACAAGCCGCTCGTGGCTGACGCCTGGCTGCCCGATCCGTCGCACTTCGCTGACCCGGCCGATCCGACCTATGACGCCTACTGGAATGAAGGCAACGAGGGCGGCAAGAAGTCCAACCCCATGGGCTTGCCGAAAAACCCCGCGTTGTTCCCTGGCGGTGTTGAGATTAAACTCAAGGACGGCTCGACCATCAAAGCCGGCACCGTGTGGGAAGCGTTCAGCGACAGCCTCGAGGAATACACCCCCGAGTACTGCGAGAGCGTGACCGAAGTTCCCGCCGAGAAGATCGTCGAGGCGGTTCGCATCTACACCACGCGCCTGAACCCGCTGCACGGCAACGGCGGCATTCACTACCAGCTCGCCCCCGACCAGACGGGCCACGCGGTGCAGAACAGCCGCGCGCTGCAGCTGATTGCCTGCATCACCGGCAACTCTGACGAGCCCGCCGGCAATCGCGGCTCCTCCAAGGCCCAGGTCGACGGCTGCTGTGGCCGCGCGAACATGCTCGTGACCGACCACGAGCCGCGCGACTGGGGCATCCGCGAGGGCGTTGGCACGATGGAGCTCGGCAACACGCCGCGCGATTTGTCCATCGAGGACCAGATTCCGCTGATCCAGAACTTCGTGCAGTACCTCATCGACGAGAAATCCCCGCTCGCCGAGCGCTATGGCAACCATGTTCCCTCGCATGACGAGGCGCGCTGGATAGCCGAGCGCAAGGGCGGCGACTACAAGTCGTCTCGTGCCTGGCCTGGCCTTAAGACCTCGTTCCAGAGCAACGAGAAGCAGATTTCCGCCGAGCGTTTCCCGCTTCTGCGTTACTGGAACCGCTGGGCCGACTCCGCGACGATCTGGGACTCCATCAACGGCATCGACACCCCGTACCAGATTCATGGCGGCGTGTGCATGTCGGGCGACTTCATGAACGAGTCGAACCTGCTCGAGGCCTGGGAAGCGCTCACGCGCCTGGACTTCTGGCTCGACTTCAACCTGTGGAGCTGCCCGAACAACGGCTGCGCCGACATCGTGATTCCAGTTCTGCATTGGCTCGAAGTCAACACCGGCCGCGTCTCGCAGGGCGCAGGCGGCCTGTTTGGCGCCGGCCAGCGCGCCGTGGAGCCGATGGGCGACTGCATCTTCGACCCGGTTGCCGTCATCTGCCTGTACAAGGCCATGGGCGTTGTGTGGAACAATCGCGACCCCGAGTATGACGAGTGGAACAACCTCGACTACAACAACTTCGTGCAAATGGGCGGCAACGTCAGCTACGAGGAGCAGGAATACCGCGTGCTCAAAGACGCCACCGACTGGTGGAAGATTGAAGAGTTCCCCGACGGCCCCGACTTCCCGCAGTACGCGAAGAAGTTCCAGGAAGAGGGCTGGTTCGACTGCCGCAAGTGGCACCCGGAGCGCTGGGGCACGTATCGCCGCTGGGAGATGGGCTACCGTCGCCAGCAGGGCGGCTACAACCTGTACGCCGCTATCGACGAGAAGTGCGGATTCATGACCCCGACCGCCAAGGTCGAGATCTGGTCCACCATCGCCGAGACCTACATCCCCGACGGCACCGAGACGTTCGCGGAAACCTGCTCGCCCGATCGCGCTGCATATGACGGCAAGATTCCCGACATCGACAAGTTCCCGCACTGGTTCGAGCCGAAGAACTCCAAGGTTCAGGCCCCGCAGTACTACCACAAAGACCAGGCCGACAAGATTTCGACCACCGACGCCTATATCAACGACAACTACAAGGGCGACCACTTGGTGGAGGAATACAAGGAAAACCTCGAGAAGTACGGCGACGACCACGCGTTCATCATGACGACCGGTTCCCGCCAGCCCGTGTACTTCCACTCCGAGCATCGCCAGTTGCCGTGGTGCCGCGAGCTGTGGCCGTCTCCGCGCCTGGAGATCAACCCGGCAGACGCCGCACGCATGGGCATCGAGCAGGGCGATTGGGTATGGATTCGCACGCCGTGGGGCGCTGTGCGCGAAGTCGCCGACCTGTACTACGGCATTAAGGAAGGCACCATCAACGCGAACCATGCTTGGTGGTACCCCGAGATGGACACCGCATCGCATGGCTTCGAGCTCGTCGGCATCAACTGCACGATGGACAAGTACGCCCAGTGCTGGGTGTGCGGCGCATCGCAGTTGCGCGGCATTCCGGCGCTCGTCTACAAGGCGACGCCCGAGAACTCGCCGTTCAACAACCCCGTGCCGTGCGACCCCGATGGCAACCCCGCCATCACGAACGCCAACGACCCGCGCCTGAAGGAATGGTTGTCCAACGACCCGCGCCTGAACGACTCCAAGGTGGAACTCACCTACGCGAGCGCCACGGCGAAGGGCTGCCAGCCCAGCATCCAGAGCCCCGACGTGTACGTCGACGGCAAGCTGGAAATCGGCCATACCGGCGGCGACGAGCTTGGCCAGTATTCGAAAAAAGTGAACTAGGAAGGAGGAAGACTCATGGCGAACTATGCAATTCTCACCGATTTGAACCGTTGCACGGGCTGTTTGGCCTGCACGGTCGCCTGCAAGGCGATCAACGGCGTTGACGTCGGCAACTTCTGGATCAAGACGCTGCGCGTGGGCCCGAACCCCATCAAGGGCGGTTCCGGCCAGTACCCCGACGTCGAGATGTACTTCCTCCCCATGCAGTGCCAGCACTGCGAGAACCCCGAGTGCGTGAAGGTGTGCCCGACCGAGGCTTCGCACATCCGCGAAGACGGCACGGTGCAAATCGACAAGTCGAAGTGCATCGGCTGCCGCTTCTGCGCTTTGGCCTGCCCGTATGGCGTGCGTTACCTCAACGAGGAAGAGCGCGTCGTTGAGAAGTGCACCATGTGCGAGCAGCGCATTAGCCAAGGTGAGCTGCCGCAGTGCGTCGCCCAGTGCGGCGCCCGCGCCCGTTTCTTCGGCGACCTCGACAAGGGCATTGACAACTTCGAGGCGCCGGCTCACCCCGACGACCCGGGTTGCCAATACGATGAAATGACCAAGACGCGCGTGAAGCTGAAGGATTACGTGGAGGCATACAAGGATTCCGACATCCACCACGTCATCGACAAGGGCAACGAGCCCAAGCTTATGTATCTGTTGCGCGAAGGCCGAGAGTGGAGGGAGTAACCTATGGAACTGCATTGGCCCCTCATCCTCTTCACGTTCTTCGTGTGCCTAGCAAGCGGCATTCTGTTCGTGCAAGGCCTGCTCACCGCGACGGGCAAGGGTAAGAATACCCAGCTCGTAGGTATTATCGCGGCGTTCGTCGCAATGTGTCTTGGCGGTCTGTCGGTCTTCATGCACCTGCAGCATTGGGAGCGCATCTTCAACGGCTTCGGCCACATCACTTCGGGCATCACGCTCGAATTCATCGGCGTGATCGTGTTCATGATCTGCCTCGCGGTGTTCTTCCTTATGGGCCGCCGCGCTGAAGATGGCGAAGCTCCCAAGTGGTGCGGCGTCTTCGCGATGATCGTGGGCGCCGGCATGACGGCCGTCACCGGCGACTCGTATCTCATGCCGGCCCTGCCCGTGTGGGACACGCCGCTTCTGGTCGTGTTCTACCTGTGCAACATGCTGGCGATGGGCGGTATCGCGCTGCTCATCATTGGCGCGGCCGTGAAGTCGGTCGACGGCGAGGACTTCGCCAGCAAGACGGCGCTCGTCGGCCTGGCCGTCCAACTCGTGGTGCTGATCGCTTATGCGGCATCCATCACGTTCGGCGCCGACTCCTACGCCGAACTCGGCATGTACTTCGACCCGACCCTGCCCGACGTGGCCATGGTCGACGTCGCCGCCGTGGTCAACGTGCTCGGCGGCACGTACGCCCCAATGTTCTGGGCAGGCGCCATCGTGCTCGGCACTATCGTGCCTGCGGTGGTCGTGTTCCTGGGCAAGAAGGCCAACAGCGAAAAGAAGCTCGGCTTCTATATCGCTGCCATCGTATGCCTGATGGCTGGCGGCATCATGTGGCGCTGCATCACCTACCTGGTCGCGCTGCACGCGTTCGCCACGTTCTAGGACGGAAGGCTCGGCTGGCAGCATGCAGCCACATTCCCCGCTCGTTCGCACGCGAGCCGGCCGAGCCTTGAAGCTTCCGGGCGCCCTACGGGGTGCCTGGGGCGGCATTGCCGAAAAGAAGCGGATCTGCTCTTTCCCACCTCCCCGTAAAACCCCAAATCCCCTGGTTTATTGCAGCATCCGTTTCTTTTCGCCAATGTCGCGCAGGAGCCCGACAGCGCGCCTGCCCCGAGTTTGCCAAAGCGGGCATGGGTGCTGCCGGGTTCCTGCAAGGGGGACGATGTCCGCGCCGCGGACGAGGAGGATTCGATATGACGAACGAGAAAAAAGAAGAGGAGCTCATGGCCGCGCCCGAACCGATGCGCTCTGACGGTATCACGCGGCGCACCCTGTGCGTCGGCGGCGCGAGCATCGCCGCGCTTATTGCCATGGGGTCGCTGCGCTATGTGGGCCACAATCCGCTGCCGCGCCCGCCAGGAGGCCAGGACGAATCGCATTTGGTTTCTGCGTGCATTCGCTGCGAGCGCTGCTACGAGGTTTGCCCGCGCCAGGTCATTGTGCCAGCGCATATCGAAGACGGTCTACTTGGCATGCGCACGCCTACATTCAACTTCGACGTGAATTACTGCGATTTCTGCTCCGAGGAAAACGGCGGCGTGCCGTTGTGCGTGCTTAATTGCCCCACCGAGGCGCTTGTGCTCCCCGAAGGCGCCACGCCCGAGAACACCATCATGGGCAAGGCCGTGATCGACCAATACCAATGCCTCGCATTCCGCGAGACGGGTTGCCGCTACTGCTTCGACGCCTGCCCGTACGAGGCGATCGAGATGCGCGACGGCCGCCCGTATATCATCGCCGACAAATGCAACGGCTGTGGCGCATGCGAAAGCGTGTGCGTGTCGCTGAAGGCCGGATCCATCGCGGCGGGCGCAACCGAGCGCGCCGTTGTCGTGAAGCCTGTGGAAGAATAGGGGAGCGCCATGAAAACGAAGAACATCCGGCTCGTCGTCGTGGCCGTTATTTTCCTTGTCCTTTCCGCCGGCCTGATTGGCTACGTAGGCCTCGGCACGCTTTCGGGCTTTGGCTGGCAGCAAATCGCCGCGCTCTGCCCGCTCGGCGCATTCACCACGATGATAGCCACGAAAACGTTCATCCCGCGCGCCGTGGTCTCCATCGTGATCATGGGCATTCTCGTGTTTCTGGTCGGCCGCGCGTTTTGCGCGTGGATTTGCCCGGTTCCGCTTTTGCAGAAGGTGAAAGAATTCTTCTCGTCTGCGAAATCGCGCAAGGCGAAGGCGAAGAAGAAGTCTGACGAAGCGCTCGAGATCGCGAGCTTCGAGCTCGGCTGCAAGGGCGGCTGCGAGAACTGCGCCTCGAAGTGCGCCACCTCGCGCGCGAAATTCGACTCGCGCCATTACGTGCTCGGCGGAGCGCTGCTGTCGACGGCGATTTTCGGTTTCCCGGTGTTTTGCCTGGTCTGTCCGGTTGGCCTCACGTTTGCGACCGTGCTTTTGGTGTGGCGCCTATTCGCGTTCGGCGACATGACGATCGCCGCGGTGCTTGTGCCGCTCATGCTCATCGTCGAGGTGTTTGTGCTGCGCAAATGGTGCACGCGCTTCTGTCCGCTTGCCGCGCTCATGAACCTCGTGGGGCGCTTCAGCAAAACCGCGCTGCCTGTGATCAACGAGACGAAATGCCTCGAAACGGTGAACGGCACGCCTTGCTCGCGCTGCGCCGTTGCGTGCGATGCAGACATTAACTTGCGCCACCCCGTTTACGGTGAGCGCACGCTGGCCGACTGCACGCGCTGCCGTCAATGCGTCGACGCGTGCCCCGCGCACGCGATTTCAATGCCGCTTGTGTATAAGAAGAATGGAGCGGGCGAAATGGTCGCCGAGATTTCAGAACCCATCGACAAGGCGGGCGCGTAATGGGCGCGTCGAAGCGCAGCATCGCGGGCAAGTTCGCCTCGATGCGCGCCGATGCAATCCGCGTACGGCAGGACCGTTGTGCGAAGGTGCGCAACCGCAACGTCGCGTGCCTGAAGTGCGCTGAGGCGTGCACGTCGGGCTGCATTTCGATTGTCGACGACGAACTCGTGATTGATTCCGATAAATGCGTCGGCTGCGGCACGTGCGCCACGGTATGCCCAACGTGCGCACTCGAGAGCGTGAACCCGACCGATGCTGAGCTCACGGCGCAGTGCGCGCGGGCGGCTCGCGAAGGGCGCTGCACAATCGCGTGCTCAGCCCTTGCGGGCGAAGAGGCGTTTGCCGACGCGGCGAAGGTGACGTGCCTCGGCCGCGTGGACGAATCGACGCTCGCGGCGCTTGCCGCCCAGGGCACAGTCGATATCGAGCTCGCGTGCGGCTCGTGCGAGCGCTGCGCCCAGCGTGTGGGCGAGGCGACGGCGCACCTGGTGGCCGAAACGGCGAACGACCTGTTTGACGCGTTCGGCTCGTCTGCGCGCGTGCATGTTGAGCCGCACGAGATGGCGGGCGATTTCGCCTGCGCGCCCCTCGTCGAGCAAGCGGGCGCCTCATGGCAGAACGTGCTGCCTGGAAGCGATTTCTCGGCTGCGCTGCCGCACGTGATGAAAGACGGTACGCTGCCTCACTTCTTGCCCAACCGTCGCGAGCGCCTGCTCGATTCGTTGTCGCAGCTCGGTGACGGCGAACCGAAGCGTGCGCTCAATAACCGCCTGTGGGGCTGCGTCGTTATCGATGGCACGAAATGCACGTCGTGCCGCATGTGCGCCACGTTCTGCCCGACGGGCGCCATTCGCAAGTTCGACAACGACGACGGCATCTTCGGCGTGATGCATTTCCCGGGCGATTGCGTGAAATGCGGCAGTTGCCGCGACATTTGCCCCGAAGGCGCGATTCTGCTGCTAGATGAGGTGAAGCCGCGCTATCTCATGGATGGCGAAGTGCATCGCTACACGATGAAGCCGCGTGACGTCGAAATTGACAATCCGCAGCAGATTCTCAATACCATGAAAACGCTCATTCCCGGCAACCTCTACGAGCGTTAATTCGACATCCCTATTTCCCTCCTATAGAAAAAGCCCTCTCATGAGGGCTTTTTCATTATCTTGTGGACCAGAGGGGACGCTTGTCTGGTTCGTACGGGAAATAGGGATGTCTCGCATGAACCAAAATCGGCATGCAAGCGCGATGGCCGGAAGCATCGTAAAGCGCGCTTACGCCTCCAGCATTTCATCAAGCAGCGTTGCATCTTCTTCGACATAGGCGAGCGAAAGCGTCGCAAGGCCCTGGTAGAACTTCGTGTGCGCGAATTTATGCATGTCCGCGCACAGCATAGGCATCCAGTTGAGCAGGTGCTCTTCCATAAATTCGCGGCTGCGGCGCAGCTGTTCGACAGCGCCTTCTTCGTCGCCTTCTTCGAGCGCCTCTTTTGCGCGAATACTCATGCGCTGTATGAATTCGAGCTCAAGGCCGATGTGGTCTTCGCCCTCGTTCCACCTGCCGGCTTTCAAGCCGTTGTCGCGCAGGGTGTCAAGCACCTCGGCGCGTGCTTCTTGCATAAGCAGACGACGTTCGCTCGTATACACGCTCTCGAAGGGGTAAGCGGCTGAGTAGCCGTTCACACCGTGCCCGATGAACGTGCGCACGTAGTCGATCGCGAGCTCGGTCACCGAATCGGCCCAGGCGGTTTTCAGATAGTCGAACAGCATGCGGTAGCCGGCGTCGACGTCGGCGTTGCCCGTGGCAACGGGGAAGCGCATCGCTTGCATCTGCTTGAGCTCGGCAGCGTCGATTTCTTCGCGGAACATGCGCGCGAGCATGCCGTAGACACGGGCGCGCGCATCGAGCAGCTCGATGATTTCTTCGGTGCCTTGCTCTTCGGCGGGCGATGCCTTCGGCGCCGCAATGGTTTCTGCGATTTCAGCCATGGTGGTTAGTTTCCTTTCGCGTTCATACGGGCCAGCATGCGTTTGCCGAGCTCGGTGAGCTGCCAGGCCTCGCCGTTCCACGCAAGCGCATCGGTTTTCTCGAGCATGTCGATGAAGTGGCCGCCGAAACGGCGCGGGTGCTTCACGATTTCGAACGTGTCGGTGAGCTCTTCGATCCATTGCTTCGAGCGCGGGGCTTGCGCAACCGCGCCCATTATGGCGCGATACACCTCGAGGTATTGCGCATCGCGGTTCAGCACAATGTCATCGAACAACGCTCCTTCGCGAAACGATTGCGCCACCGCCAACGCCTCTTCGGTCGATAACCAAACGGGGTCGATCGTTTCGGTGATTTGCAGGAATTCAACGCCCGCCTCAACGTCTTCGGCAGCAGTACTTGGCTCGGGCATAGAAAGTTCCAGCGCGCCCGCGCGCTCGAGCATGCGGCACAGCGTCATGGGCGCGTATACCGAGCGATTGGCACTCTGCATGCGCTCGATGCGCCCCTCGAGCTCGCTTGTGGCCATGCCGCCTTCGCACGCCTCGATGATACCCAAAAGCACGGGTCGGCGTGCAGGGTTGTGATCGATGAGCTCGAGCAGCGCGCGCGTCGCGTCGCCTTGGCGCTCGGGCGTATACACCGCCTCGTGGCCGAAATCTTGCGGCATATTGCGCATGGTGGGGAAATCAACCGTGTCATAGGGGTTGTCGTCGTCCATGTCGTTTTGGTCGATAGCCGTGTCGTCGGCGAACAGCGGGTCGAAGTCGCCTTCGAAGCCTTCGGGTTCCAGGGAATCGGTCATCGTCCCTCCTTTTATGTTTGGGTGCGTTTTGCGGGAAGCGCGCGTCGAGCGCCGTACCCCCATTCCCGCATTTATACGCTTTCGATTATAGAGAGATGTTCCGATTGCTTATCATCCCCCGAGGCTGATAATGCGTTATCGCAGGTCACAGAGCGTATGATATCGAAACGAAATCATTGACGCACCGCAAGAGCCGCCCTATGATGAGCGTGCGTTGCGAAGAGCGGGGAAATCCTGGAAAGGATGCTCTTATGGCAAACGTTGCGAGCACAAAGCGCCGCTTGGCGCTCGTGGCCATCGCGTGCGTGTGCGCACTGGTGGTCGCGGCTCCCGCCGCCTATGCATTTTGGTATGTGCATAGCGACGAACATGTCGCCGATTCGGGCGGCAAGGGCGTGTACGAGATTGCCTGCACTCTTGACGCGTCCGCTGTAGGCGAGGGTGTTACGACTGGCGTTATTTTCGTTCCGGAAGGCAGCACTGCTGCCGACTGCCTCGATGAGATGGTCGTGTCGAGCAATAGCCAAAATGGCCTCGATGCCATTCATAACTACGACACCCAAGCCGTTGCCGATGCACTGGCTGGCAAGAATTACACGATTACCGTGTACCACGCCGAAGACCAGAAGCCCGGCACGCACACCACGCACGATGCTGCTGGCACCACGGGCGAGAACACCGCCCTTGAGCGCTACGACAACGTCGTGATCACGCTGGAGTAGGAAACTGCTTCAACGCCCGATTCTATCGGGGCGCGAGGGGCCGAAAGGCCCCTCGTTTGCTTATACGGGCATAATACTCTGCGTATGATTTTTCGAGTGCGCGCGTTTTCCCTGATAAAAGCCCTTATTAAAAATGCACCTGCGCCGCCTTTCATCATTTCTCCTGCCAGAGAATAATGATGAAATGGTACTCTTGGGTGCATAGCATCGACCTTTCGATGGTATAGAGGGGGCAATAATGGGGTTCACTATTCCGAAAATCACGATTAGCGCCGACTATGGCGACGACAGCTCGTTCGGCGATGTAGACGTCATTTCCGTCGGCTACGGCTGCCATCAAGCATGGATTTATGCCTGCATGTTTGGCGTGCAGCTATTTCCCGCCGCAGGCGTGAAGTTGCATCTGGGCAATTCGCTCGGCGCGTTCTCGCTTATGTATATCGTTTCCATCATTGTGTTCTCGATGTTTCTTATCATTGCAGGCGCACTTGATAGGAAAATCGTCGATTTGGTAGTAAAACGGCGCATCCTTATTGTAGGAGCGGGCATGATGGGCACTGGAACCGCGTTGTGGATTGCGCTTGGCTGGCTTGGTTCAACCTGTGTCGCCGTCGACGTGCTGTGCGGCGTGCTCACAGGTTTTGGATCGGGTGCTTTGCTGTTGGCGTGGGGCATATCTTTTGCGCGTTGCGATGCACTCTCGATTTATTTAAACTCGGCTGTCGCGCTCGTGTTCGCCATGGTGCTGTATGCGTTTCTTCTGCATCATGTGCCCGAGGTCGTGCGCGCCGCGATTGTCTCGCTCTTGCCGCTTGCCGAGTTTTTCATTCTGTGGCGAAAAACGCCCTCACCGTATTACGAGCGCGGGGAGCTGCCCGTATTCAATCCGCTGCCTATTAATCGCTCGAAATTTCTTGCTGCCTTCGGCCTGCCTGTGGCGTTTTTTGGATTGGCGCTCGGTTCGTTGCGCCAAACGTCGGTGCAACTTGTTATTCCCGCCATCACGCTTGATATGCAGTTCTTGTGCCTGATGGCCGCTGCGTGCGCCGCGCTTGTGGTGACGGTGGCCAGTTTGGCTTTTGGCGGGGAAGAGTCGTCGTGGTCGAAGCAATTTCGCATCATTGTGCCCGCAATCGCGCTAGGAATGCTGTTTATTCCCAGCGTTATGCGCGGTGGCGGAATGTTGTCGATGTTTTTCCTGGTTGTAAGCTACATGAGCTTCGAGATGCTGCTGTGGACATTTTTCGGTGAACTTTCGCAACGCTTCAATCTATCGCCTATTTTCGTGTTTGGTTTCGGCCGCGGCATTGCCGCGCTGTTCTCGCTTGTGGGTTCGGCTGTGCCGCTGATGCAGGGCATTTTACAAGAGACGTTCGAGGTTGGCCCAGCCATGCTCACGCTTGTAGTGATGGCCGTTATCATGTTCGCTTATTGCTTACTGCCCAACGAGAACGATATATCGAAGCTCGTTACCACATGCCCGCTTGTGCAGGCTGTTGACGCGGGTAAATATATCGATGCCGCTGCGTCACAATCGCTTCAAAATGCTTTAAAAGATGCAGAGGAGCAGGCAAGGCAGGTCGAACAGGCAGCTCTGGCTGCCGAGCGATCTATGGGCAGCGGGAACGGCAGGCGTTGGTTCAAAGAAAGCTGCGAAGCTGTGGCTGGTCGCTATCTTCTGTCGCGGCGCGAGACAGAAGTCCTGTTCCTGCTGGCGAAGGGGTATAATTCGGCGTACATCCAAGAGAAGCTTTACATTTCGGAAGGCACTGCGAAAACTCATATTCGCCATATTTACCGTAAGCTCGATATCCATAATCAGCAAGAACTTATGCGCATCGTGGAGAACGGTGAATAGGGCACAAGTACGACCCTCTCGCATCGCAAGCTTGCTCGATCGGATTCCTTTATTAACTTTTAGGCGTTCAGAAATTCGTTTGAGCGAATCAAAGATATCGGCCCATCGACGAAATCAGAGAAAAAGCCCTGGTTGTTTCGTCGCGCGAACGCAACAACCAGGGCCTGCGTAGATATTGCCTACGGATACTTGAACTCTGCCTGAAAATTATAAACGTCGGAAGACGGCAACTACCTTACCGGCAATTGAAACGTTCTCGCGCACGATGATGGGCTCCATCGATGAATTTTCGGGCTGCAAACGCACGTGACCCTTTTCTTTGTAGAAGCGCTTCACTGTTGCGCCATCGTCGACGATGGCAACCACGATATCGCCGTTGTTGCAGGTGGGCTGTTCTTTCACGGCAACATAATCGCCATCGTTGATGCCGATTTCGATCATGGAATCGCCGCGAACCTTCAAGAGGAACGAGCTTGAATCTCCCACAATTTCAACGGGCAAGGGGATGGTTTCCGTTACGTTCTGCTCGGCAAGAATAGGCAAGCCCGCAGCGACATTGCCAACGACGGGAAGCGAGACCACATCGGAAAACGCCCCAGCACCGACCGGCTCAAGCTCGGGTTCTTTCGCCTTTTGCTCGCGGCCCACGATGGTAATGCATCGAGACTTCAATGGGTCGCGATGTATGTAGCCCTTTTCCTCAAGCGTTTTCAAATGCACATGCACGGTAGAAGGCGAGGAGAGGCCTAACCCGTCGCAAATATCACGAACCGTAGGGGCAATGCCCGTTTCATCGATTTGCTGTTCGATGAAATCAAGCACAGCCTTTTGCTTCTTCGTTATTTTCTTGGTGTTCTTGACCTCTTCGGCGCCCATGCGAACTCCTGTCGAACAAATGTTTGAAAAATCATTGACACGAACTTTTGTGCGATTTATTATAACCACGAACAAAGGTTCGTTGCAAGTGCTATTCGAAGGAGTTGCCATGAAAACGGTTGATATCAGCGTAAAGCCCGCTTATCCCTCATATGACCAGGCTGATTTCTTTGATGGCACCGCAGCGCGCAAGATCGAACACGGAGCTCGCATCATTCCGGTCGACCGTCGTTCCGCCCACACATCCGGAGCAATTGCGCAGGGAACAACGCGTCGCAGCGAAGGAGCTGCCCGCGCGTACGCCCCTCATGCCCAAAGCGCTTCAACGGCAACGTTCCGCGACGATCTTGCATTTTCGGTACGCGCTCTTGGCGCATTAGAGCTTCTTGACCCCAGCAACAAAACCGTCGCTAATCATGCGTCGATCAAAGCTGTGCCCTCGTTTCCGATGCTTGCTGCCGCAGGGTTCGTCGCGTTTCTTGCAACGCTTTTCATTATCGTGATCTAGCCCCATCTTCGCCCGCCGTCGCTTTTGCTGCATTAAGCGACGGTGTGGCGCTGCGTACGTTGTTAGCATTGCGACAATGTATCTGTCGCCGTGCTCGATCGCCTGTCACTATATGCAACTTTACGGTGGGTTGATTCGGGTTTTACGGTTCGCCGCACCCTCTTTCTTATCGTGTATATTCTTTTTCATTTCGGCGGCTTTCGCTTCAAGCGTGTATCATGAACGGCATATTGTCGACTCGTACGCTTGCTTCGCTCTGTGCGAGGTGGGTATGATTGGAGGGCATATGCGCTGCCCTGTTTGTGGCCACCCCGAATCTAAAGTCGTTGATTCTCGTCCCTCCGACGAGTTCAACTCAATTCGTCGCCGTCGTGAATGCCTGAAATGCGGAAACCGTTTTACGACCTACGAACGCCTCGGCGATAACCCGATTATTGTTGTGAAATCCGATGGCACGACGCAAGTCTTTGACCGCGAGAAGCTTTATCGCGGCATTAGCATCGCGTGCGCTAAGCGCCCCAATATTCCGAACGAAAAGAAAGCAGAAATTATCGACGACATTGAAGCTGAGCTTCGTGCCGCAGGCCGCCTCGAGATCAAATCGAAAGATCTTGGCGATATCGTTCTTGAGCATCTGCGCGGGCTCGATGACGTTGCCTATATCCGATTCGCAAGCGTCTACAAAGATTTTCAAACCGTTGAAGAGTTCCGCGAAGCACTCGAAGGCCTTCAATAGGTGACTCCAGCTCGTTTCATATGCGCTGCATGAACAATAGGAAAGTTGACAAAATGGCATCTCTCACTATTCCCATTACCAAACTTCGTGATGATGCGGTAGTTCCATCGTATGCGTATCCTGGTGACGCCGGCGTTGATTTGCGCGCCGTAGAACACGTGTCGCTTGCTCCATTTGAGCGTGCACTAGTTCCCACGGGTCTTGCGATTGCGATTCCCGAAGGGTATGCGGGCTTCGTTCAGCCGCGTAGCGGTCTTGCGATTAAGCAGGGCGTTACCGTGCTCAACACCCCTGGTCTTATCGATAGCCACTATCGCGGCGAACTTAAAGTTGCGCTTATCAATCTTGACGCGCATTCAACTTTTGAAGTCGCACCGGGCGATCGAATCGCCCAACTTGTCATCCAGAAGGTTGAAAACGTCGAATGGAACGTCGTTGATGCGCTCGACGAAACCGAGCGCGGTTGCGGCGGCTTCGGCAGCTCTGGCGTCCACTAAACGCTTGCTCTTTTTATGCCTTCGAAACGGCCAGAGTTCTTCGCGTCACGCAAGGCTCTGGCCGTTTTTCTTAAGCGGTATTTCTCACGGGGCAAACGGCAGGAATGTTCGTTATTTTTACCGCGCTCGAAACTTTCTCGCAATGCGTAACATTCACGAAACACGCGCCACGTATGCTAACCTCATCAGAAGGGGAGACGCATTGAGCGTCCCGCGGCCTTGGCCGACCCGCATTAGTATTGCGTAAAGGAGAATTGCATGTCCTACGCCGAACGAATCCTTGAAGAGCTTAAGGCCAAGAACGCCGACCAGCCCGAATTCATCCAGGCAGCCACGGAAATCTTGAGCACGCTTGGCCCTGCGCTCGATGCGCATCCCGAATATGAAGAGAACGCTCTGCTCGAGCGTTTTGTCGAGCCTGAGCGCGTCGTGATGTTCCGTGTTCCTTGGGTCGATGATTCTGGTAAGGTCCAGGTCAATCGCGGCTATCGCGTCGAGTTCAACTCCGCCATTGGTCCCTACAAGGGCGGCCTTCGCTTTAACCCCACGGTTACGCTCGGCATGCTGAAGTTTCTGGGCCTGGAGCAGATTCTTAAGAATAGCCTCACCACGCTTCCCATGGGCGGCGGTAAAGGCGGCTCCGACTTCGACCCCAAGGGCAAGTCGAACAACGAAATCATGCATTTTTGCCAGTCGTTCATGACTGAGCTGTGCCGCCACATCGGACCTAACACCGACGTTCCTGCGGGCGACCTGGGAGTTGGCGGCCGCGAAGTTGCCTATATGTTCGGTCAGTATAAGCGCATTCGCAACGAATGGACCGGCGTGCTTACCGGCAAGGGCCTCTCTTTTGGCGGCTCGCTCGCTCGCACCGAGGCGACGGGCTATGGCCTGGTGTACTTCGTTGACGAATATCTGAAGTCGAACGGCGATTCGTTCGAGGGCAAGAACGTTGTCGTTCACGGTTCTGGTAATGTTGCGATTTACGCTGTTCAGAAGGTTTCCCAGCTCGGCGGCAAGGTGCTTGCGTGCTCCGATACCCATGGCTGGGTTGAAGACCCCGAGGGTATCGACTACAAGGTGCTCGAGAACGTTTACAACAAGAAGCGTTCTGGCCACGACAAGGGCGTTACGCTTGCCATGTATCTCGACGAGCGCCCGAATGCCATTTGGCATGCTGAGGACGGCCGTGGCGTTTGGCAGCTTCCTTGCGACATCGCGCTTCCGTGCGCACGCGAGAATACCCTGCTCCTCGAAGATGCTCAGGCGCTTGTGGCCAATGGCTGCAAGGTCGTAGGCGAGGGCGCCAATATGCCGTCCACCATCGAGGCGACCAATTACTTCTTCGAGAATGGCGTTGCATTCATGCCTGGTAAGGCAGCAAATGCGGGCGGCGTGCTCGTTTCTGGTCTCGAGATGAGCCAGAATGCTGAGCATCTTTCTTGGAGCTTCGAGGAAGTCGATGGCAAGCTCGAGCAGCTCATGCGCGGTATGTTCCATAATGTTGACGACACCGCCAAGAAGTATGGCCACGAAGGCAACTTCGTCATGGGCGCCAACATCGCTGGCTTTGAAAAAGTCGCCGACGCCATGATCGCCCAGGGCGTTTGCTAAAAAGCGGTCTCTTTGAATTAATTAAAAAACGCAGGTCATATGACCTGCGTTTTTTGCTTCCTAAGCCAAGAGACCAAACGTCAGTGTTTCGGCGTTCGGAATGGCAGATTCTGCAGAATGGCAAAACCTCGAGCGGCTCCTATTCGGCTTTGCACTCGTTCGCAGCATTGGCCTCGGCTTTTGGCGCATCGGAAGCCTCGCTTGAGGGTGCACCCTCGGTTACTTCGACTTCACTTTGGGCTGCCTTTTCGGCGGCTGGCGCATTGCCGCTTTCCGCTTCAGTCGATACGGCCGCAGCAGGCTCGGGCTGGACGTCGATAGGCATCGGATAACCGCAATGCATGCAGAACTTCGCATCGATGCCGACTTCGCCTCCGCATTCGGGACATGTTTTCACTCGTCCTGCACGACGGGCAGCTTCTGCTTCCGCTGCGATGCGCTGCAGTTCGTCGGCGACATCGGCTCGTTCTTTGGCGATTGCATCGAGGTCGGCCATCATTTGCTCGCGGCCCGACAAAAGGGCGGGGTCGGCTTTGACCGCTTCTATCACGCTTTCGCCTAAGGCGGCGCAGGCGTCTTTCCAACGACGATCGATTTCGCCCTGCTTAAAACGCAGATTCGCGCTATCGGCCATGCGCCCCGCGGCGGAGGCGCCCTTATTGAGCATATCGCCAGCTACAGCCGCACTCTTGTTGAACATATCGTTCAAATCGTCCATAAAGCCCATGTTAGTCCTCCTTCGTAGGTGATGGCCCCATCATAGCAACGTAAGCAGAATAGGCCGCGCTTCGTGTCGAAACCGTAATAGAACGTTTTGCGCCATCTTCGAAGGTGCGCTCAAACGTCACATTGCTCGGCAGCAGCGCCACACATGCTCCAGAGCCAAGCATGTAGCAGATGCACGTTACAATGCCGTAGACAAGCAAGGTCGATTTCTCGCTAAACGACATAGAAGCAGCTGCGGCAACGACTTCCCACACAACGAGGGCGCATACAACTCCCGCAACAAGGGCGTAGACGTACGTCCAGAACGTACGGGCGTCTTCCGGCGCGCGTAGCGTTGCTTCGGCCGCGATAATCAAAGCAACGATGCCCGTCGAGGAAAGCGTGGCGAGGAGCTGCGAGCTCGAATGGCCCAATATCGTGAAATCGCACGCATACAGCATCACGCATACGGCAATAATGGCAACAGAAGAGATGAACGGCATCGAACGCTTAATGCGATTGGCGAGGGGAGCCGCTTCGGGGATAGCCGTTGTCGCCTTTGTTCGAACGAGTTTTCCATGCGGGTGTCGCAGAGTACCCGCTTTCACATTCCGTCCCAAACCGGACATCTCGTCGTTTTTCACAACGGCCCACGCGACAAGTGCGATGATCGCAATAGCTATAACGATAATCTGCATAACGTTCCTTTCGATACCTCGATGATTGTACCTTCATGAAGCCGAGGCATGCTCTCTTGTTGCCTTTTCGATGGCATCGTTCGTCAAACGCGTATACGTGTTACCATCAACTGGCCAAAATGCGAAATTGAGCTCAAGAAGAAAGGCCGCTCATGCATGTAACCATCTATTCCGACGGATCATCGCGCGGAAACCCGGGGCCGGGAGGATACGGGTCGGTTCTGCATTACACCGATCCCTCTGGAAAACTGCATGTGAAGGAACTTTCGCAGGGGTTCGATTGCACAACCAACAACCGCATGGAGCTTTTGGGCGTTATCGCCGCTCTTGAAGTGCTTAAACGCCCTTGCGAGATTGACGTCATCTCGGACTCCCAATACGTGGTGAATGCCTTCAACCAGCATTGGGTCGAAGGATGGCTCAAGCGAGGTTGGAAAAACGCAAAGAAGGAGCCCGTGAAAAACGCCGATCTTTGGAAGCGCCTCTTAAAGGCGAAAGAGCCTCATACCGTCACGTTTCATTGGGTGAAAGGCCATGCAGGGCATCCTGAAAACGAACGCTGCGATGAGCTTGCAACGACGGCGGCCGATGGCGAAGGAAGAATCAAGGACGAAGGTTTCCAGGCTTAATTGGGCACATGCGGCACATGTGCCATGAGCTAATGAGGCTTGGTGATTTCAGCATAAGAAAAAGGAGGCGATGTGCCTCCTTTTTCTTATGCTTTATTTTTCTTCGACTGAGAATGCTTCTTGGATTTCGTTCCCTCATCGCCAACAACGACGAATTGCGGCGAATCAAGAAGGAATTCTTTCAAAAAGGCCGCTTCATCTGCCGTGAGCCTATGCCCGGTCTCATGCGAATGCATGCTGCGCGGCTCCTCTGCGGTTGTGCCCATGCTTGCTCCTTCTCCCCAGGGTGCGCTCGAACATTCCCCTTAATGCGTCACCCATCGCGTCACTACGCGTTTCATCTGCGAAATCGTCTTTTCTTCAATACCTACTATAGTTGTATCATTTCCGATCTTGACTCTGCGATGCTGGTTTCGCGGGAGACGGTTCTATTTAACGGGCAGCGGTCATACGGGGTTTTAGACGCACCATAGATGCTTGGATGTGTGCAAAACGGCATATCGCAAAGCACGGCCTGTACCTTATTCGAGCGGTATAATGATCAAGCAGAAACGACGGTCGAAGTTTCGACCCACATCAAAGAGGTGCTCGCCGATGGGATCTCCCGTAAAACTTAGCTTTTTTGCAAAACGCGACGTACTTCGTTGCGTTCCCTTGATGCCTTCGGACGCAACGTATGGCTATATCTCGAGCGGCCTCGCCATGCCTAAGGGCGGTGCATGCTACGTTGCCGCTTTTGACAATCCGGCGAACACGAGCAAGGCGCACATCGTTGCATATATCGATTGGTTCGGTCGAGCGTATTCGTGCGACGAACCTCTCGCCCAAGAACCGCTGCGCGACCCCGACTTAGTGGTGTACACCTGTGAGGACAACGTCGAATCGGCAGAGGCGAACAGCGAAAACAACGACACAACGTCACCGGCACGTTTGGATGTGTTTCTCGGCGATGGTTCGCGTCGAACGGTCGCCGAAGCCAGGGTCGCGAACGTCGAAAACACCAGGAAAGCCGAGTTCAGCTACACGGCAATAGACGATTCGTTCCCTGGGAAATTCGAAGTCGCAAACCCATCGCGCTATCTTGAGTTTATGTCAATCGCCTATCTCGCGTTCGTCGAATTTGCGCGCTGTACCGAATGGAAGTCCAAATCAGCATCGAGCGATTCGGGCGAACATGGGGGCATATCCGATGAGGCCTTCGATTTGGCCGCCGTGTTTTCCCGATTCCGGCAATCCGATTTTTTTGACGCGATTAATCGAGAGGTCCTGGAAGCGGAGACGTCGTGGAACGAACACCCCGAACGTGCGCGCGGTATTGAGCGATTTTTGGTGAACGGCCTGCGCGACAGCGGCCTCGTCGGTGTCTCCAGCGACGCTTTAACGGTCGAAGGGGCAGCCGAGGGGCCGAATGCTCGCCTCATTCGCACGTCGCGATACTCGAACTTGTTCTTTCTCGACTTCGTGTACAACACGCAAACCGAATGTTTGGAAGATGGCGCTTTCGCCTCGTGCGACGCCACACGTGAGATACGTCACAAGCTGTTACGCGCTGAAGGGGCCCTCAATAGATTCCTCATGGTGTCCAACTTCCTCGAAAGCGAAGAGGACGACACATTCGAGCAAACTGAAGAAGAAATTTCGAAACTCGCCGATTCCTTCATCGAATACCTCTGTGTACAAGCGCCCGATCCGAATACGCCGCTTGAAACAACAGGACGTTGGGACACTCATATCGCGATCGCCCAAGCGGGGGAGTTGTGGCGCGCGCCCTACCGCATTCCCTATGAGTTTTGCCTGAACGAAGCATGCACAGAAGTCGGCTTTAATCTTGCCGTACCCTGCAAATTCGCCATGGCGCAAACTCATTGGGACAGCGATGTTGACGATTATCTACCGTATACCTCTTTTGAATTGAGCGCGATTGAGGCGCGTTATGCCGCGCATGCTGCACTTTTGGCCGCGTCGAGCGCATTTCACGCGTCGGCATCAATTGAAAAGGTTTGCGTGAATTGCCTGCGCGACGGAAATAGGGACGACATCGTTATTTCTACCGAATTCGACCGCAAAACGCTCTGCGAAGTATATTCGGCGAGCGAGGCGAATGCGTTTAAGGAACCCTTCGAGACCCTTTCGAGGTTCAATGCGCGATTCAAACTCGAAGGCGATAATGGGCTCTGCCGCATCGATAAGCTTTTCTCTCTTGGCCAGGGCGCTTTCAAATCGAGCTTTGAGCGTTTAGTGGCAATCGACACCACGCCATTCAATGAAAAGGCGCGCGACATGCTCCATGTTGATTGCCCCATGCGCATGTCCATTTTCGAAGACGGCCAGCGGCGCGCGTATGCCGATGAGGTTTCGGCGGCGCTTGATGCTGGCGTCGAAAACGCCGAGCTCGCCTTGAAGCAGATTCACGATCGAACGGAAGATTTGCTCGTGCGCGACATTTGCAATAGGCTTTTGGCTGCATTCTCCGAAGGCTCCTTGGGGGAAACGTCGTTTCTCGAGGTGAAAGAAGCGTTCATGGATGCGTACGGCCTTAAGCCTGCCATGATGCGCGCTTCGTCCCTCATGCGCGACGACGACCCAGCTGCCATTGGGCTCCTTGAGGAATTAGCCGCGCAAGGCGATGCCATTGACGGCTTCAACGACACCTCGCGTGTATGCTATCGCTATTTTGACAGCTACGAAACGCGCGCGATTTATGCGAAACGATGCCTCGACGATGCGAAAGGCCGCATCGTGAACCCTCTTGCCGACGAAGTGTTTCTTGCGCACGATTCCCTTGCGCAAGAGCTCACAACGACGATGACGGGCGCTGATGAGGCGCTCAGGCATGCGCAACGCTGCATAGAGCTCTCTCCGGCACGCGCCTATTCGTACTTACGCGCGGCTCGAGCGTACTTCATGAAAGACGACTACGAAAACGAAGTGAAGATGTGCTGCAAGGCGCTCGAGGTTACTTGGAGAGCCGACGACGCGGGTCTTGCGTTCTATTGGCTTGCGTATTCGTTCTGGAAACTCGAGAAATACGATGCTGCGGTTGCATGCTATAAACGCTGCAGCATGCTCAACTCCTACATGGCCTCTGAGGCGAAAACCGAACTCGATGAGCTGCTCTCTTCGGTGAAAGGGCTTAAACGTCACAGTATCGAGGAGGATGAAGCGATTCTTGAAGCGCACGGCGTTCCCTTGAATGCATTGACCGAAAATGCCGAATTCCTCCTTGCCGCCGCGAAAGAAACGATTGATTCGTCGGCAGTTTCCCTCGGCTGCATTTTTGCTGCAGCGGGTGTTCGCATCTTGCGAGACGATGCGATCGTTCCCGCGCTACGCGCCTTGAATGTAACGATGTAGCGCAATAAAGCCATCAAGGTCCAAACGACAGGAAAGCCCCAGATGCCGCTGGTGAACTGCCTCCCATTTCTTGGATACGAGAAATGGGAGGCCCTTTTATGGCTGGAAACGCTTTGTAC
>OLQL01000428.1_pt1 | contig 45530 bp, 30 predicted proteins | sample 1672971 | NCBI WGS metagenome assembly OLQL01 (sample SAMEA3136742, study PRJEB25190) | human gut metagenome | biome: human gut; feature: human-associated habitat; material: faeces | place: Austria | collected 2013
CCCGCCTGCTCCGGCCCGACGGGCGGATCAACCTCAAGACCGACTCCAAGCACCTCTACGCCTACACCGGCGAAGTCATCCGCCATTACGGACTGACTTGCGAGGTCTCCGAAGCGGACATCTACGGCTCTGGATTCGCCGACGAAGTGCTTTCGGTCAAGACGGCCTACGAAACCCGTTTTCTCGAGATGGGGCTTCCGATCACCTACACGCGCTTCGCGCTGGGCGGCCGGCGCGAATTCCCGTGGTTCGACTGGGAGGAGGACGACAAGGCGGAAAAGGACAACGAGGCCGAAAGACAACTCCGATAACCCGGCTTTCCCGCCATGCAGACCGACACCGCCCGGCTGGAAATCCGGCTTCTGACACCGGAGCAGTTGACGCTGTGGCTGGACGACCTGCCCCGGCTGGAACGGAGGCTGGAGTGCCGCTACCGGGCTGAACCGCTCGCCGGCGATTTCCGGACTATCGTCGAAATGCAACGCACAGCGACCCTCGCCGACGCGGCCAGTCCGCAATGGCACAGCTTCTGGTTTCTCATCCGGAAAACCGACCGTACGGTCGTCGGCTCGGCGGTCTTCAAGGAGCGTCCCGATCCGGAAGGCTGTGTCGAAATCGGCTACGGACTGGGCCGCGCATTCGAACGCAACGGCTACATGCGCGAGGCTGTCGAAGCCTTGTGCGCCTGGGCTTTGCGGCAGGAAGGCGTCCGGCATGTCACCGCCGAAACCAACACCGACGGCCTCGCCTCGCAGCGCCTGCTCCTCAAATGCGGATTCCGCGAACGCAGCCGCGCGGAAACCTGTCGGTGGATTCTGTAAACGGCTTTTCCGCCGCCCGCCGCAATCTCCGGTCCACGCCATCGACCCCCACACTCTCCACATCTTCTCCGCACCGTCCCACTTCATCCGTTCCGGTCTGCTCCTCCCCGCCGCCCTTCCATCCGCTGTTATTCACCGCCATCCTCGCCTCCGGCTTCTCCGCGCCACCTCTTTTATAAATATAGATATCCATTATTTTCGCCCCGTCTACTAATTTTTTAGATCAAAAATTTGTTTTACTAAAAATTTAGTAGTAAACTTGCATTGACAACATTCCCGCAGGCGGCATTCGACGGCCTACGGCGGACCGGAAACGGACCGGAAACAGGATAACAGACACAAAAGCACAATAACCATGGATACCAACATTTCGGAACTGACTCGCGGCGAGGAGGAGATCATGCAGATTCTCTGGCGGCTGGGCGACGCGGTGGTCAACGACATCATCGCCCGGACCGACGAACCCCACCCCAAGTACACCACCGTCGCCACGTTCCTCAAAATCCTGGAGAACAAAGGCTTCGTCAGCCACAGGGCCGAGGGCAAGAGCCACCGCTACTTTCCGCTGATCGGCCGCGAGGAGTATGCCCGGGGCGTCATGTCGTCGATGCTTTCCAACTATTTCGACGGTTCGCTGGCCCAGCTGGTATCGTTCTTCTCGCGCCATGAGAACATCCCCGCCCGGGAGATGGACGAAATCCTCGAAATCATGCGCAACGCCAAAAAATAGCCCGCCATGAAACCCCTCGCCATCTACGCCCTCGAAGTGCTGGCCTGCAGCGGCGTGCTGCTGGCCGCCTACGCCATCCTGCTCGACCGGCGCGTGCGGTTCGGCTGGTGCAGAGCCTACCTGCTCGCATCGACTCTCCTGGCGGCGGTCATCCCGCTGCTGCGCATCCCCGTCTTGCCGGGCGAGGTGGTCGAGGTCGCCCCGACGGTCGCCCTGCCCGCGACCGAATGGACCGCAGAAGTGGTCGAAGAGGCGGCTCCGGCCGTCACGCCCGAAACGGTGTGCCTGACGGTGTACCTGATCGGGGTCGGACTGGTCGCGGGGGTCATGCTGTGGCAGGTCGTGCGCATCCGCCGGCTGCGGCGCGGCGCGGCGATCACCCGCACGGAGCGTTTCACGCTCGTGCGCACCCCGCAACGGATCGCGTCGTTCTCGTTCTTCCGTTCGATCTACGTCTGGGACCAGATCCCAGCCGGCGAGTTGCAGGCCATCGTGGCCCACGAGGCGAGCCACGTCGCCCACCGCCACTCCGCCGAGCGCGTGGCGATGGAGTGCATGAAGGCCGCGCTGTGGTGGAACCCCTTCGTATGGCTCGCCGCACGGCGGCTCACCGAAGCCGAGGAGTTCGAAGCCGACAGCGACGTGCTGGCCGAAGGGTACGACATCGAACATTACATGAAAACCATATTCAGGCAGCTATTCGGTTATAGTCCGGAAATAGCCAACGGGCTGCGGGATTCCTTAACCAAAAAACGCTTTAAAATGATGACAACAAAAACTTCCGGCAGGCACTCCCTGCTGCGGCTGGCGGGCACGCTTCCCGCCGTGATAGGACTCCTGTGCGCTTTCTCGCTGACCACGCGCGCCGCCGAGGTCCGGATTGCAGACAACGACGGTGAACCCGAAGTCTTTTTCAAAGCTGCCTACATGCTCAACGACACGGAGGTATCGGCCGACAAGATTCGTCAGACCGACGTCCGTTACAGTACGACACGAATGGGAGACGAAATTCCTGACGAATTCAAGGGCCGGGATTTGGATTTCGTATTCTGCTACACAACCGACGGCAAGCCGCACAAGGTAAAAACAATCGACATCGAAGGCCGGATACGCTTCCCCGACGGCCGCGCGGCCGAAAACATCTCCGTCTATGCAGGACACCCTTTCACAGTTCCCACCAGCAAGTCTGAACGGGAAAGACTCTGCGCACAAACCGATGCAGACGGACGCTACCACATCAAAGGTCCGGCCGAAGGCGAAATAACCTATGCGCTCGGTCAATTCGCCATCGGGGGCAGCAGTTACAAAAGCAACGGCGGCAGTCGCTACATGATGGGAGACCTCGAAATTCCCTATCCCGACAGCGCCCGATGGGAGAAAGCCGTGGACGACACAGGCAAAGTCGTCCTGACAAACAGAATCCCCGAAAACGACGACCAACCGGGAGAAACGAAGATTACCATGCTTTCCAAAAAAGTCTCCCTAACCGTCCTCCAGAACGGCAAACCGCTCCCGGGCGCAATCGTGCTGATCAGCGGATCGAACGTCGGAACCGTGACCGGCAAGGAGGGCACGGCACAGATTTCAGCGGCCCCCGGCAACGAACTGACAATCTCCTATGTGGGCTTCGAAACGCAGAAAATCCGCGTCTCCGATAAATCCGGAGCGGAAAGCCATGTGATTGCGCTGAAGGCGGAAGACAATAACCTCGACGCGGTCAGCGTCACCCCCGGCGACAACAAAACCGCCGCGGGCAACGAAAACGCTTCCATGCGGAAAGCCTCGCTGACAATCAACCTGGCCGACGCGGACGGCCGGATCGCGGGGGTGGCCGTCGGGGCTGCCGTGGTGATCTCGGGCACGAAAAAGGGCGTCGTAGCCGACGCCGCGGGACACGCCCGGATCGAGGCTCCCGAAGGCGCCGTGCTGAAGATAAGCTATCCCGACTACCGGCCCGCCTCGGTCGAGGTCGGCGATCAGAGCGACTATGTCGTTCTGCTCTCCCCCGAAAGCGACCGAACGAACCGAAAGTCCTCGCCCGACAGCAGCGGAAAACCGGGTCCGATCTTTGTCGTCGACGGCGTCGAGCAAGCGAGCATCGACGACATCGACCCCAATACGATCGAACGGATCAGCGTCCTCAAAAATCAGTCCTCCATCGCAGTATACGGTTCGCGGGGTAAAAACGGCGTGATCGTGGTCACCACCAAAGGCGCAGGCAAACCGGCGACTGACGAAGTCGTTTTCAACGAGAAAACCGGGTCGGTCGAAATCACCTCCGCATCCACGGAAGACATGCCGTTTCTGATCGCCGAAAAGATGCCCTTGTTCCAAGGCGGCAACCTCAACGCATTCCGCACCTGGGTGCAGGAACACCTCCAATACCCCGCCGAGGCCGTGAAACGGAACATCCAGGGCCGCGTGGTCGTGACGTTCACCATCGAAAAGGACGGCTCGGTAAGCAACATCCAGATCTTGCAGTCGCCCGACAAACTGCTTGCCGACGAGGCCCGCCGCGTGATCGCCTCCTCGCCCGCCGGAGCATGGACGCCCGGCGAGCAGCGCGGCGAAAAGGTGAGCGTGAAATATACGCTGCCCGTCGATTTCCGCACCAAAACCGAGAAAACGACGGACGAAGCCGCTTTCGACGAGAAAACCGGAACGGTCAAAACCGCCTCCGCGCCCGCTGAAGACAGTCCGTTTCTCATCGCCGAGGTCATGCCCTCGTTCCGGGGCGGCGACATCACAGCCTTCCGCAACTGGATACAGATGCACATAAAATATCCGGCAGAGGCGCTGAAAGCGAAACTCTACGGGCGCGTCGTCGCATCGTTCGTCATCGAAAAGGACGGCTCGGTAAGCGACATCCAAATCTTGCAGTCGCCCGGCAAACCGCTTGCCGACGAGGCCCGCCGCGTAATCGGAGATGCTCCGGCAGATGCCTGGACACCGGGCAGACAGCGCGGCCAGGCCGTCCGGGTGAAACTCACCGTGCCCGTGGATTTTCGGATTCAGGGCGCAGACGGCAAAACGTCCGAACGGACTGAAAAGCCGAAGGGCAGTCTCGACGAAATCGTCGTGGTGGGCTTCGGCGCCCCCGAAAAATAACCCGCCTCTTACCATCAGCGGCAGCCGGTTTCCGTCCCGAGTTCAACGGGAGCCGGCTGTTTTTTGCGTTTGCCGGATTTTTCACTATATTTACCCGACTAAAAATCCGCATTCCCTGCAAACCCCGAAACCATGGATGTAAAGATAGCCCCCGACTGGAAGGAGCTCCTCGCTCCGGAGTTCGAAAAACCCTATTTCGCGCAGCTCACGGAGTTCGTGCGGCAGGAATACGCCTCGCGGCGCATCTTCCCGCGCGGCAGCAACATTTTCCGCGCCTTCGACAAATGCCCGTTCGACAAGCTGAAAGTGGTCGTCATCGGCCAGGACCCCTACCACGGTCCCGGACAGGCCAACGGGCTTTGTTTCTCGGTCGCGGACGGGGTTCCCTTCCCGCCCTCGCTGCAAAACATCTTCAAGGAGGTCTCCGACGACACCGGCACGCCCATACCGCCTACGGGTAACCTCGACCGCTGGGCCGAGCAGGGGGTGCTGCTGCTCAACGCGGTGCTCACGGTCCGCGCCCACGAAGCCGCGTCGCACGCCGGCCGAGGCTGGGAGACCTTCACCGACGCCGTGGTGCGCGCCATCGCCCAGCGCAAAGAGGGCATCGTCTATATGCTCTGGGGCAGCTACGCCCAGAAGAAAGGCGCCATCGCCGACCCGCAGCGCAACCTGATCCTCAAAGCCGTGCACCCTTCGCCGCTGTCGGTCTACCGGGGATTTTTCGGCTGCCGCCACTTTTCGCGCGCCAACGAATACCTGCGCTCGGTCGGCAAAGAGCCGATCGTATGGTAATCCGCCGTCCGAAAGACAAAAATCCCGGCCCTGCATTGCGCAAGGCCGGGATTTTTCGAACTGCTCGGGATTCACTATCCCAGATAGGATTTCAGAAGCTTCGACCGCGACGAGTGACGGAGGCGGCGAATCGCCTTCTCCTTGATCTGGCGCACGCGCTCGCGCGTAAGGTCGAACTTCTCGCCGATCTCCTCGAGGGTCATCTCCGAGGTTCCGATGCCGAAGAAGTACTTGATGATGTCGCGCTCACGCTCCGTGAGGGTCTCCAGCGCGCGGTCCACCTCGGTCGACAGCGACTCGTTGATCAGCCCGCGGTCGGCGTTGGGCGAATCGGGGTTCACCAGCACATCCAGCAGCGAGTTGTCCTCGCCGTCGGCGAACGGGGCGTCCACCGATACGTGGCGGCCGGCGACACGCAGCGTGTCGGTAACCTTCTCCTTCGGGAGTTCCAGTTCCGTAGCCAGCTCCTCGGGCGACGGCGTGCGCTCGTGCTCCTGCTCGAAGCGGGCGAACGCCTTGTTGATCTTGTTCAGCGAGCCTACCTGGTTGAGCGGCAGGCGCACGATGCGCGACTGCTCGGCCAAAGCCTGGAGGATCGACTGACGGATCCACCACACGGCATAGGAGATGAACTTGAAGCCGCGGGTCTCGTCGAACTTCTCGGCGGCCTTGATCAGCCCGAGGTTGCCCTCGTTAATCAGGTCGGGGAGGCTCAATCCCTGATTCTGGTATTGCTTGGCTACGGACACCACGAAACGCAGGTTGGCTTTGGTGAGCTTCTCGAGCGCTTCCTGGTCTCCTTTTTTAATTCGCTGGGCGAGTTCCACCTCCTCCTCGACCGTGATAAGCTCCTCCTTGCCGATTTCCTGCAAGTACTTGTCCAGCGAGGCGCTTTCGCGGTTGGTGATGGACTTTGTAATCTTTAATTGACGCATATTTTTCTAACTATCCTAATAATATTGCAATCCATAAACCCGCCCGGGCTGCGGTTTACTCCACCAGCGTGTAGCTTGCCGAACGGCCGTTGGGATAAACGCCGTCGATCGAACGGACCTTCTCCGTCATCCGCTGCATATCATTGAGCGAATAGACCGGGCGGTCGTTGATGTGAGTGATCACAAATCCCTGCTTAACACGGGCACGGGCCAGAATTCCGTCGGCCTTGATGCCGACCACCTGTACGCCGCCCTTGATGTCGAGTTCGCGGCACAGTTTGGCGCCCGCATCGGCGAACTTACCTCCGAGCGCATCGACGACATCGACATCCTCCTTGGTAACCAATTCCGTTTTACCTGCTTTATTACGCAAAGTAACGTCAAATTGTTTCACCTTTCCGTCTCTTTTTACGGATAATTTAACCGTATCGTTGGGCCGGCGCTTGGCGATCTGCTCCTGGAGCGTCGAAGGCTCAACAATTTTCACGCCATCGATGTCCAGGATCACGTCTCCCTTGCGGATTCCGGCCTCCGAAGCGGCTCCGCCCTCGACAACTGCGGCCACATAGGCTCCGCCCAGGTCCTTGATGCCCAACTCTTTCCCCTCCGTATCGAGGAAATCCTGATCCACGACGCGGAACTGTACGCCCAGCAGGGCGCGCTGCACGACGCCGAACTCCTTCAGATCGACCACCACCTTGCGGACGATCGACTCCGGAATGGCGAACGAATAGCCCACGTAGCTTCCCGTCTGCGACTTGATCAGCGTGTTGATGCCCACCAGTTCGCCGTGGGTGTTGACCAGCGCGCCGCCCGAGTTGCCGGGGTTCACCGCCGCGTCGGTCTGGATGAACGACTCGATGCGGAAATCGTTGGGAATGGCTCCCAGCTGACGCGCCTTGGCGCTCACGATACCCGCCGTGATGGTCGACTGCAGGTCGAAGGGCGAACCGATCGCCAGCACCCATTCGCCCAGACGCAGCGCATCGGACGATCCGAAAGCCAGCGTAGGCAGCTCCTTGCCCTCGACTTTCAGCAGCGCGAGGTCCGTCGCCGAGTCCTTGCCGATGAGCTTGGCGTCGAACGAACGGCCGTCATTGAGTTTCACCTTGAGTTTCGAAGCCCCGTCCACGACGTGGTTGTTCGTCACGATATAGCCGTCCTCCGAAATGATCACGCCCGAACCGCCGGCCCGCTGCTCACGGTACTGCGGACGTCCGTCGCCGCGCCCGTAATCCTGCGGGATTCCGAAGAACTCCAGGAACGGATCGTAGCCCCGGCGCTGGGGCATTTCGACCTGCTGGATGGCCTCGATGTTCACGACGGCCTTCACCGCATTCTCGGCGGCGTAGGTCAGGTCGGGATACTGCTCGGCCTGGTAAGATGTAAATTGCGTCCCCAGCGCGGGCGTACGTTCCACCTCGCGCTCGATGTATGCGACGGAACCTCCGCGGTCCGCGGAAACCGTCCACGCCGTAAGTCCGCCGGCTGCGGCCGACACGGCTACGAGTCCTAAAATCAAAAATGCCTTTTTCATAATAAATTAAATGTTTTGGTTCTATTAATCAGAGGCAACTTCATTCCATAAGCGGTATTTTCGGTTCTATTTTTCGAAGGACAAACGCACGAAAACGGCCGGTTAGTATGTTCATTCCGCACAAAAATCGAGGCATCCGCCACGGACGCCCCGATTTTTCAGCATATCCGGACGCTAAAGGCCGAATTCCTTTCGGATCCGATCCACGGCATCGAGTTTCTCCCAGCCGAAGAACTCGATCTCGCGCTCGGTCTCGACACCGTTCTCCCAGACCTTCTCCACCGCCTTATAGGGGCGGTTGCCGAAGTGTCCGTAGGAGGCCGTGGCCTCGAAGATCGGGTTTTTCAGGCCGAAGCGTTTCACGATGGCTGCGGGACGCAGGTCGAAGAGCTTCCCGATGCGGCGGGCGATCTCGCCGTCGGTCATGCCGGCCAGCGCCGCGGGACGGGGTGAATTGTAGGTGTCGACATAGATCGACAGCGGCTGCGCGATGCCGATGGCGTAGCTCAGCTCGACCAGAATCTGGTCGGCGACGCCCGCCGCCACGAGATTCTTGGCGATGTGGCGCGCGGCATAGGCCGCCGAGCGGTCCACTTTGGACGAGTCCTTGCCCGAGAAGGCACCGCCGCCGTGCGCGCCGCGGCCGCCGTAGGTGTCGACGATGATCTTGCGGCCCGTGAGTCCCGTGTCCCCGTGGGGGCCTCCGATCACGAACTTGCCCGTGGGGTTCACGTGCAGGATGTAGTCGTCGCCGATCAGCGCGGCCAGCTGGTCGCCGGCACGCTCCAGACGCGCCTTGACGCGCGGAATGAGGATCGTGCGCACGTCCTCGCGGATCTTCTCCTGCATCAGCTTCTCCGCCTCCTTCTCGCTGCGGCCTTCGCCCGGGAGGATGAACTCGTCGTGCTGCGTCGAGACGACGATCGTATGCACGCGCAGCGGCTTGTTCGTCGTCTCGTCGTACTCGATCGTGACCTGCGACTTCGAGTCGGGGCGCAGGTAGGTCATCACCTCGCCTTCGCGGCGGATGACGGCCAGTTCCTTGAGGATCACGTGCGAAAGGATCAGCGTCGCGGGCATCATCTCACGGGTCTCGTTGCAGGCGTAGCCGAACATGATGCCCTGGTCGCCGGCGCCCTGCTCCTCCTCGGCTTCGCGGACGACGCCCTGGTTGATGTCCGACGACTGTTCGTGGATGGCCGACAGGATGCCGCACGAATTGCAGTCGAACTGGTACTCGCTCCGGGTGTAGCCGATGCGGTTGATGACGCGGCGCGTGACGGCCTGCACGTCGACATACGCCTCCGAGCGCACTTCACCCGCCACGACCACGAGTCCCGTGGTGCAGAGAGTTTCACACGCGACCTTCGAGTTGGCGTCGCGGCGCAGGAATTCGTCGAGGATTGCGTCGGAAATCTGATCCGAAACCTTGTCGGGATGTCCTTCGGACACCGATTCCGATGTAAATAAAAAGCCCATTTTCATACATTTTTAATGGTTAAACGTATAAAATGGGAAAAATTGGCTGTTGAAAATAAAAAATGTGCTGTTTTAGCGATTTTTTATTGTGGTTTGCAATCAGTCAAATCTTTCCACATTTCCCCGCTTGACAGACGGGACTGCAAAGATAGGCATAATTTCGGAATCTGCAAAACAAAAGCCACCGCATCGGGTGGTGGCTTTTGCACATTCTATATAATAGGTTCGGCGGCGACCCGAAAATCGTTGCCGCCGAAGCCAAACGATCTCTGCTATTTCCCAAGCATCTTCTTCACTTCGGCGGCGACGGTTGCCCCGTTGTAACCGAACTTCTCGTCGAGCACCTTGTAGGGGGCCGACCAGCCGAAATGGTCGAGACCGTGGATCACGCCGTTCTCGCCCACAAGTCCCCGCAGGTTCACCGGAAGACCCGAAGTCATGCCGTAACGCGCAACGCCCGCAGGCAGCACGCTCTCCTGGTACGAACGGGGCTGGTCGCGGAACAGTCCCTCGCTCGGAACGTTCACCACGCGGACCGGAATGCCTTCGGCGGCCAGCAGTTCGGCGCCTTCGACCAGCGTTGCGACCTCCGAACCCGTGGCGATCAGCACCGCGGCGGGTTTGGCGGCATCCATCACCACATAACCGCCCTTGGCGACCTGCGCAGCCTCCTCGCGGCGGATGGCGCCCAGCGTCGGCAGGGTCTTGATGTTCTGGCGCGACAGCACGAGCGCCACGGGGCGGTGCTCCTCGACGGCCAGTTTCCACGCCATGACGGTCTCATCGCCGTCGGCCGGACGCAGCACGAGCATCGAACGCTCGTCGTGGTGGTTGCGCAGGTGCTCCATCAGGCGGATCTGCGCCTCGTGCTCCACGGGCTGGTGCGTCGGGCCGTCCTCGCCCACGCGGAACGAGTCGTGCGTCCAGACGTAGACCACATGCAGGCGCATCAGCGCCGAGAGGCGCACGGCGGGCTTCATATAATCGGAGAAGACGAAGAACGTGCCGCAGACGGGGATCACGCCTCCGTGCAGCGCCATGCCGTTCGCAACGCAGGCCATCGTCAGCTCCGAGACGCCCGCCTGGAAGAATTTCCCGCTGAAATCGCCCTTCGTAAACGCCTTGGTCTTCTTCAGGTAACCGTCGGTCTTGTCCGAATTCGACAGGTCGGCCGAAGCCACGATCATGTTGTCGATCTTCTCGGCGAAGACGCCCAGCACCGTCGCCGATGCGGCGCGCGTAGCCACGTCGGCCTTCATCTCGATGGACTTGTAGTCGATTTCGGGGAGTTTTCCCGTGAGGAAATCGTCGAGTTTGCGCGCCAGCTCCTTATGCTCCGCGCGCCACGACTTCTCGACGGCGGCCTGCTTCGCGGCCCACTCCTTCAACGCCTCGCGACGTTCGGCGAAGACCTCGCGGCTCTCCTCGAAGACGGCGAACGGATTCTCCGCATCGCCGCCCAGGTTCTTCACCGTAGCGGCGAAATCGGCCCCGGCGGCCGTCAGCGGCTGGCCGTGGGTCGAGACTTTGTTTTCGAAGCTCTCTCCGGCGGGGCCTTTGGCGCCCTTGCCCATGACGGTATGGCCGATGATGAGCGTCGGACGCTCGGTCTCGCTCTCGGCGGCGACCAGCGCCTCGCGGATCTCATTGATGTTGTGCCCGTCGATCGACAACACGTTCCAGCCCCACGCCTCGTACTTCATGGCCACGTTCTCGGTCATCACCTCGTCGACCTTCGTCGAGAGCTGAATGTTGTTCGAATCGTAGTACATCACGAAGTTCGACAGGCCCAGATGGCCGGCGATGCGGCCCACGCCCTGCGAAATCTCCTCCTCGACGGCGCCGTCCGAAATATAGGCATAGGTCTTGTGCGCCATCCACTCGCCGAAACGGGCGGCCATGAAACGCTCCGCAATGGCGGCTCCCAGCGCCATGGCGTGGCCCTGTCCCAACGGTCCCGACGTATTCTCCACGCCGCGCATCACGTCCACCTCCGGGTGCCCCGGCGTCACGCTGCCCCACTGGCGCAGCGATTGCAGATCTTCGGTCGAATAGTGCCCGGCCAGCGCGAGCGTCGAATAGAGCATCGGCGACATGTGGCCCGGATCGAGGAAGAAACGGTCGCGGTAGGGATACGCCATATTATCGGGGTCGTAACGCAGAAACTCGGTGAAGAGCACCGTGATGAAATCCGCGCCGCCCATGGCGCCGCCGGGATGCCCCGACTTGGCCTTCTCGACCATCGCGGCCGAAAGGATGCGAATATTATCGGCAACGCGCGTAAGTTTTGAATTCGTTGTAGACATGGAGTTAGTATTTTATGCGTTTTAGCTGTTTATTCCCGGCAAAGATAGCCAAAAAGAAATTATCCGACTTGTTTAAGTTCCAAAATATTTGCCTTTTCTATCTTTTTCTTTGCATAAGGCAAAGTGACGGTGAACTTTCGGGCATCGGTCGAGGGGATGTCGAACATCGTGTCCATCATGATCGCCTCGCAGATCGAGCGCAGGCCGCGCGCGCCGAGCTTGAACTCGACGGCCTTGTCGACGATGTAGTCCAGCGCGTCGTCGTCGAAGGTGAGTTTCACGCCGTCGAGTTCGAACAGACGCTTGTACTGCTTGACGATGGCATTCTTCGGCTCGGTGAGGATCGAGCGCAGGGCCGCGCGCTCCAGCGGCTGCATGTAGGTCAGCACCGGGAGGCGTCCCACCAGTTCGGGAATCAGTCCGAACGACTTGAGGTCCTGCGGCGTGACGTACTGCATGAGGTTCGAACGGTCGACGGGGTCGGCGTTCAGCCGCCCGTAGCCCATCGCACGGGTGTTCAGCCGCTGGGCGATCTTCTTCTCGATGCCGTCGAACGCGCCGCCGCAGATAAAGAGGATGTTGCGCGTGTCGACCTGGATGAATTTCTGCTCGGGGTGCTTGCGGCCACCCTGGGGAGGCACGTTTACCACCGTCCCTTCGAGGATCTTCAGCAGCGCCTGCTGCACGCCCTCGCCCGAAACGTCGCGCGTGATGGAGGGGTTGTCGCCCTTGCGCGCGATCTTGTCGATCTCGTCGATGAAGACGATGCCGCGCTCGGCCTGCTCGACGTTGTAGTCGGCGACCTGCAACAGCCGCGAGAGGATGCTCTCGACATCCTCGCCCACATATCCCGCCTCGGTCAGAACGGTCGCGTCGACGATCGTGAACGGCACTTTCAGCAGCTTGGCGATCGTGCGGGCCATCAGCGTCTTGCCCGTGCCCGTCGGACCGACCAGCACGATGTTCGACTTGTCGATCTCGACCTCGTCCTCCTTCGGAGCGTACAGCAGCCGTTTGTAGTGGTTGTAGACCGCCACGGACATATACCGCTTGGCGGCATCCTGCCCGATGACATACTGGTCGAGGAACTCCTTGATCTGCGCCGGCTTGAGCAGTTCCTCCATCTTGAGCGGAGCCGCCGCCGGACGCCGTCCCCGTTCGGAGGCGATGTCGTTGTCGACGATGATCTTATAGCCGTTCTCGATACATTTGTTACAGATATTCGCGCCGTCCGAACCCTGGAACATGATCTCCACGTCCGTGCGCTTGGCGCCGCAGAACGAGCAGCAGTCGCCGCCGTTCTTGTTGTTGTTCTTATTCTGTGCCATACGGTTTACTTGTCTCGTTTGGAAAGCACCTCGTCGATCAGTCCGTAATCCTTCGCCTCGCGGGCCGACAGCCAGTAGTCGCGGTCGGCGTCCTTCTCGATCTTCTTGACCGGGACGCCCGAGTGGACCGAGAGGATTTCGTACAGCTCGCGCTTGGTTTTCAGAATCTCGCGCGCCGTGATCTCGATGTCCGAGGCCTGGCCCTGCGCGCCGCCCAGCGGCTGGTGGATCATCACCCGCGAATGCGGGAGCGCCGAACGCTTGCCCTTGGCGCCCGCCGTGAGCAGCACGGCGCCCATCGAGGCGGCAAGTCCCGTGCAGATGGTCGCCACGTCGGAGTTCACCAGCTGCATGGTGTCGTAAATGCCCAGTCCGGCCGAAACCGACCCGCCGGGCGAGTTGATGTAGATCTGAATGTCCTTCTCGGGATCGACCGATTCGAGGAACAGCAGCTGGGCCTGGATGATATTGGCCGCGTCGTCGTAGATCGGCGCGCCGAGGAAGATGATGCGGTCCATCATCAGGCGCGAGAAAACGTCCATCGTGGCGATGTTCAGCTGACGCTCCTCGATGATCGTAGGCGACACGTAGGCCGCGCTTACCGACTGGAAATCGTGCAGTTTCAGCGAACTGATCCCGCAGTGGTTCCGTGCGTATTTTTCAAATTCTGACATAGTCGTATTTATTTACTCTTCATATTCCACTGGTTAGGAGCGCGGAAAACCGCCGCAGGCACTCCGAACTTCCTGTCGCCCTAAAAACCCGCTTTTTAAGCGGGCGCGGAAAACCGCCGCAAGCGCCCGGCCTCCTGCCGCCCTCAAAACCCGCTTCTTAAGCGGGTAAAGCACAAAGGACTTTGCAAACATCACGCCTGCAAAGTCCAAAGATAGATAAAAATCCGCGAAACTTAAAGCTCCTTCGCCAATTTAGCGAAATCGTCCGCAGATACGGCTTTTTCAGTTACCTTGACCTTCGATTTAACATCCTCGACGACCTTCACCTCATAGAGCTTCTCGTAAATCTTCTGGCCCTGATCCTTGTCGGCGAGAATCTTCTCGGCATAGCCCTCCAGCATGTCGTCCGGCGCCGAGGGCATGCCGTACTGTGCAAACTGCGAGGCGGCCAGCGCCTTGGCTTCGGAGAGCGCCTCCTCCTTCGAAACGGTGATGCCGTCGGCCTTGATGAAGTGCTTCTGGAGGTAGTTCCAGGTGAACATCTTCAGGAACTGGTCGAAATCCTTCTCAATGTCCTCCATCGAGAACTTGCCCTCGTTGATCGTATAGAGCCAGCGCTTGAGGAACGCCGCGGGCATCTTCAGGTCGGCTTTCTTCACGAGGTAGTCGCGCACCTGCAACGTAAAGAGGTAGTCGCTCTCGCGGCGCAGTTCGGCCTCGATCTGCGCGTCGATGAACTTGTCCAGCCCGGCTTCGTCCGTGACGCCGCCCTGCGGGAAAGCCATCTTGAAGAACTCCTCGTTCAGCTCCGGCTCGGCGAACTTGCGGATTTTGGTGATCTCCAGTTCGAATTCGGGGTTGATGCCCTCCAGTTCGTCCTCCTTGACCTGCAGGCAGGCGGCACGCTGGGCGGGATTTTTATAGAGTTCGTTGATATTCACCTTCATCTTGTCGCCCACCTTCTTGCCGATGAAAGGCTTGCGGCCGGCCTCGTCCATCGAGATCAGGCCCACGTAAGCGTCCGCCACGTTCATCTCGCCGTTGTCGAGCGTCACCGACAGCGCCTCGTCCGAAGTCACCTTCTCGGCGTCCACCAGGCGGCCGAAGCGGCGCAGGTAGTTCGAACGGTAGTCGTCGTGCATCTTCTTGTCGACCTTGATCTTGTTGTAGGTCAGCTTATCCTTGTCGGAAAGCTCCAGCTTGATCTCGGGAGCCTCGCCGATCTCGAACACGAATTCGAACTCGGTGGCGTTGTCGAAATCGAAGTCGCCCTGCTCCTCCGCGGGGATCACGTCGCCCAGGTAGTCGATGCCCTCCTTCTGGAGATACTCGAAAACGGCGTTCGAAGCCTGACGGTAGGACTGCTCGGCCAGGACGCCCTTGCCGTACATCTTCTTGACGATGCCCATGGGGACCATGCCCGGACGGAATCCGGGGATGTTGGCCTTGCGCTTGTACTCGCGCAGGGACTTTTCGACCTCCTGCCCGTAATCCGCCTCGCCGACAGTCACGCGGATCAGCGAGTTATTCTCGCCGCGTTGTTCTCTTACAATGTTCATAATGAATGAATTATATTTGTTATTCTTCGTATTTCCGTTCAGAATCGGGAGGCAAAGATACGAAATTATTCCATTTCCGGCAAGACATTACCCGTATAATATGGTCAAATTATGATATCTGGTTTGCTTTTCCTACCTTTGGGGTCGTAACGACCCTTTTGCCGGCCGGAAGATTTTACCCAACCGTGCGCAATTCCGTTTTGATCCCATCCGACTTTTTCGTATCTTTGAGATAGACTGGTGGCATTGATTTCATCACCAGCGAAGTAGAAGAATTTTGCAAGAGAAAGGGCAACGGATAAGTAAGCCTAAAGCGTTCGGAATCGCTCTGTTTCTCATGCTGTCAAACAACTCTATATAGTATTGCAAATATAGATATTTTTGAGAAATAAAAGTATCGAGACACTGTTTTCTCAAATGATTTTTGCGGACGAACTATATAAAGTTTCGCGATAAGAAGCGGTCATCTCTTCGATCAAAGAATATCTAAAAAAACTGAAAAATGCACCGATCGGATATTCGTTGATATGCGCATTTGTAAAGAATGTGTGTTCGCATCGGAACAATCGAAGCAGTTCGGATTATCACCCATTCTCTTGATAGGCTTTCGGCGAACACCCGACCTTCTCCCTGAAATACTTTCCGAAGAAGGATTGATTGGCGAAGTTGAGCATATCGGCGATCTGCTGCACGGTATATTTGCGGCTTTTGAGCAAGGCTTTCGCCTCGAGAATGACGAAGTCGGTGATCCAGTCGCCGGCAAAGCGGCCGCTTACCCTGCGAACGACCTGCGACAGATATTTGGGCGTCACACACAGCACATCGGCATAATAGGATATACTGCGCTCCTTTATGTAGCTTTTCCGTACTTCGTCCATAAACTGCGTGTAGAGTTCCTGTTGCCGGCCGCTTTTCACTTCCGTTTTTTCGTTGCCGGAATCGGCAGCGAGCAGATATTTGTAGCAATTATAGATCAGCACTTGCGTATATCCGAGCAACGCCCCCTTACGGAACGGATTGTCTGTTTCAGCAATCTTCGCCTTCATCAATCGGTAAATCACCATCAACTCTTCCATCGCCTCGAACGGCAAATGCCAGAGAGGCGAGGCGTACAGGCGGCGTTGCAGTGACATCGTAGCCTCGATCTGAAGCGCGGTCTGAAAGTATTCGGGAGTGAAAGCGATCACGGCGATTCGGGCATCGTCGCTCATCCCCCGGTACTCCCCGATGGTTCCATTCTGAACAACCAGAACATCATTGGTCCGAAGTTCGAGATCCTGCAAATTGACTTGAGCTCGCATTTGTCCTGCCAAACAGAGCAAGGCGACCGTAAAGGAGAGTTTGACCGGATGGTTTACAAATTCGAAATCCGTATCCGATTGTTCCGACGTTTCGTTGAAATTATCTATCAGAATGAATTCATTGTTTAAATGAACCGCCGCGCTTTCTGCGGACAATCGGATCAGATCGAAATCCCAATAAGCCTGTTTCATATTTTAATCATTTAACCTTTCGATGAGCAAATATATGTGTTTTTATCCATATAATACCGAATTGTCATCCATTAGGATAAATCGTCATTCCATTCGACGATACGACACTTCGGATAAATAGAGAACTTTGCAGCGAAATAGAAAATAATCATTAAAAACCGATAGAAAGAAATGAAAAGATTGATTACAACGGTTCTCGTCGCCGGCACGCTCTGCGCCTGCGGCGCTCCGCAGCACGAGAACTCCGTGCTGCGGAGCGTCGAGCTGACCACGCCCGTCTCGATGCAAGCGACCCGCATGAAATGTTATCCCGGCATCGTCCGCGAAGCCCATACCATCGGATTGGGGTTCAAAACGGCCGGACAGATCGAACGCATCTGTGTAAAGGAGGGCGATTACGTCCGGCGAGGGCAACTGCTCGCCGAGCTGGATGCCGCCGACTATCGGTTGGGCGTCGAGGCGTCGCAGATTCAATACGACCAACTCGAAGAGGAGGTAGCGCGCACGAAGCAGCTTTTCGACCAAAAGAGCATCTCGGTCAACGATTACGAAAAGGCGGTCGCCGGACTGAAGCAGTTGGGGGTGGAGTTGCAGGCGAACAAGAACAAATTGGACTACACGAAACTTTATGCGCCGACCGACGGATACGTGCAGGCCGTGAACTTCTCGCCTGCGGAGATGGTCGATGCGGGTACGTCCCTGTTCACGCTGCTGGACGTATCGCATATGGAGGTCGTAGCCGATATACCGGCTGCCGAATACCGCCAGCGCGACAGCTTCGTCCGTTACCGTTGCAAGGCCGACGGCATCGACGGGGAGCTGCCGATGAAGTTGCTGAGCCTCACGCCGAAAGCCGACGGCAACCAGCTCTATCAGTTGCGGATGACCTTTGCCGGACAGCCCGACAAACGGCTGACGGCAGGCATGAACGTGGAGGTCGGCATCGTCGTAGAGGATACAGCCTCCGCTCGCGGGATTGCCGTGCCGCTGTGCGCGATTTTCCGCGACAATGAGACCGGCGAACCGTGCGTGTGGGTTTTCGGGGCGGATTCCACCGCCCGCAAACGTCCCGTCGTACTCGGCGGAACGGATACCGAAGGCCGTGCCGTCGTCGTCGAAGGGCTGACGGGCGAGGAGCGTATCGTGCGGGCGGGCGTTCATGTGCTTCGGGACGGAGAGCGTGTGCGTGTCATCGAGAAACCGAGTAAAACCAACGTAGGAGGATTGCTGTAATGAAGATGACCGAATTTTTCATGCGGCGGCCGGTGCTGTTCTGGTCGCTCATGGCGGCAATCGTGATTGCGGGCGTGCTCGCATTCGTGCAGATGCCTAAATTGGAAGATCCTGCCGTTTCAGGTAAGCAGGCGATGGTGGTGGTCGCGTGGCCGGGAGCCAGTGCGCACGATGTGGAATTAGACGTGGCGCAGCTTATGGAGGACGAATTGCGCGCCCTGCCGAATGTCAAGAAGGTAAAGACCGAGTGTCGGAACGGTTCGGCGATGTTCACCGTCGAGTTTCAGATGACCGTGCTGGAAAAGGAGCTGGAGCAATATTTCGACCTGCTCCGCCGCAAGGTAAACGATGTCGCGTCGCGTCTTCCGCAGGGGTGCTACGCTCCGGTGGTGGTAGACGATATGTCGGATGTCTACGGTATTTTCTATGCCCTTACGGCCGACGGTTACGATTATCCCGAAATGTACCGCTATGCCAAATACCTCCGCCGCGAACTGCTCGACGTGAAGGGCGTCAAGCGCATCAACATCATCGGTGGCCGCGACGAGGTAATCAACATCGTACTCTCCAAAGAACAGATCGCCCGCAACGGCATCGTTCCCACACAGATCATATCGGCCTTGCAGGCGGCCGGCAAGAAAGTCGATGCGGGGAAATACGCCAGCGGCGACGAGCGGATCGCGCTCTACGTCGATTCGGCCGTCGAAAACGAGGAGGACATCCGCAACCTGACGATTCGGACGCTGGACGGAAAGTCGATGCGTATCGGCGACATCGCCCGCGTGGAGCGCACTTTCGCCGAGCCGCAGCGGAACGGATTTTTCGTCGACGGGAAACCCGCATTGGCCATCTGCGTGGCGATGGAGACATCGGCCATCGTTCCCGACGTGGGTGAGGCGGTCGATGCCCGTCTGGCTGAAGCGATGAAGCGTGTCCCCGCCGGACTGGAGACCGAAAAGATCTTTTTCCAACCCGACAAGGTGGATGAGGCGATCTCCTCGTTCATGTGGAACCTCGTCGAATCGGTCGCCATCGTCATTCTGGTGCTTATCTTCACGATGGGACTGCGCAGCGGCCTGATTATCGGATTCGGGCTGGTGCTCACGGTCGCCGTGTCATTCCCCATCCTGCTCGTCTGCCACACGACGCTGCAACGCATCTCGCTCGGGGCGTTCATCGTGGCGATGGGTATGCTGGTCGACAATGCCGTCGTCATCATGGACGGCATCCTGATCGACCAAAAACGGGGACTTGCTCCGAAAAGCTATCTCTACCGCATCGGGCGCAATACGGCCATGCCGCTGTTGGGCGCTACCGTCATTGCCGCTTCGACGTTCCTCTGTGTATACCTTTCGCCCGATACGGCCGGAGAATACGCCAAAGACCTCTTCTTGGTATTGTGCGTCAGTCTGCTGACAAGTTGGGTGCTGGCTTTGGTGCAAGTTCCCGTCTGCGCCAAGTCATGGCTGCCGAAACGGGAAAAATCGACCAAAAGCGGATCGGATGCGGTCATGAACTCGCCCGTGCATCGCGTCGTGCGGCGCACGATCGCGCTGCTAATCGACCGCAAGCGCACGACCATCGTTGCGGCGTTCGGTGTGCTGTCGCTCTGCATCTTCGGCATGACGAAGGTAAAGAACCTCTTTTTCCCCGATTTCGACTACAAACAGTTCGTCGTCGAGTGCTTCTTTCCCTCGGCATCTGACGCCAATATAGTACGCGACCGGCTGCTGACGATGAGCGACCGGCTTATGGAGAATCCCGCCATCGACCGTGTGGCCATCAGTCAGGGCAGTGCCCCTGCCCATTACTGTCTGGTGCGCCCCATAACCTCGGGCGGCGACTGCTACGGCGAACTCATCGTGGACTGCAAGGATTACCATACGGTTTTGGAGCAAATTCCTATTATGCGGCAACAACTCCGCGAACAATATCCCGATGCCTATATCCGCATCCGCAAGTACAACTTTTCGATAACGACTTCGCATACCGTCGAGGTGGAGTTCACAGGCCCAGACCCTGCCGTGCTGCGCGATTTGAGTGCGCAGGCCGAAGCCGTCATGCGCCGCTCGCCCTACGTGGATGCCTATTCGGTGCAGAACAACTGGAAACCTACGGGCAAATCCTTCGTGGCCGAATACGTGCAGCAGGACGCCCTGCGTTCCGGCATCGTGCGCGGCGATGTGGCGGGTGCGCTGTTGGCTGCGACGGACGGGATGCCCGTCGGCGTATTGAACGATCAGGAACGCATGGTAACGCTCAACCTGCAAGTCCGCAACAGCGACGGCAGCCGTATCGGCAACCTCGAAGAGATACCGGTTTGGAGCATGATGAATGCCCGTCTGTCGAACGAAGAGCTGCAAGGGGCACTCTCCGGCGGCAAGGCGATGAGCGAGTTGCAGGACAAGGTGTTCCGCTCCGTACCGCTCGGAAATGTCGTCGATCATGTGCGGCTCGATTGGGACGAAGATGTCGTCCTGCGACTCAACGGCCGGCGTGTCATCGAGGCGGAGTGCGACCCCGATCCCGACCGCGACGATGCCACGCCCGCCAAAGTCGTCGCTTCGATTCGGGACGAAATAGAGGCTATCCCGCTGCCCGAAGGCTACACGATGCGCTGGGTGGGCGAAGGCGAAATACAAGGCGAGGCAATCGGCAATCTGATGAAATACGTGCCGATAACCCTCTTTCTTATTTTGGTCATCCTGCTGTTGCTGTTCAACAGTTGGCGCAAGGTAATCCTTATCCTGCTCTGCCTGCCGTTCGTCTTCTGCGGCATTACCCCCTCGCTGCTGTTGAGCGGTCAGCCGATGACCTTCATGGCCATCATCGGCATGATGGGACTGATCGGCATGATGGTCAAGAATGCCATAGTGCTCGTGGACGAGATAGGCCGCCTCCAAGCCGAAGAGAAAGCCGCACCCTACACCGCCGTCGTGGAGGCCACCGCATCGCGTGTGCGCCCCGTACTGATGGCATCGCTGACGACCATCGTCGGCATGATTCCGCTTGTCGGCGACCCGATGTACAGCTCGATGGCCATCACAATTATGGGCGGCCTTACGGTCGGCACGGTCATTACGCTCGTCCTGCTGCCGCTTTTCTATGCGGCATTGTTCCGCATTCGTAAACCTGCAAACGCATAAAACAATGAATAAAAAACAGATAATCACTACCTGCTGTGTCGTTTTACTTTCCGTTTCCGGCGCATCGGCACAGCAGCAGCTTCGGATTTCGCAGGCCGAGTGCCGCGAAATGGCACTCGCACATAGCGAGGATCTGCAACGGTCGGAAAACGCGCTACGTCAGGCGGAACTCGACCGCAAAATCGCCAAAACAGCATTCTTGCCCAACGTCGATGCTTCGGCGACAGGGGCTTATGTACTGCCCGACATGGATATGATGGGAATGAAATTGCGTATGCGCGGCACTTATATGGCCGGCATCAACCTGACGCAACCCATCTACACGGGAGGCAAAATCACGACCGGCCACCGTTTGGCCCGTATCGGCGAAGAGGCTGCCGCCGAGCAGCTTCGCATGACCCGCATGGATGTGTTGGTCGAGGCCGACAATGCCTATTGGACCTATATCGCCGTCGGTCGTAAAGTGCGTATGCTGGAGAGCTACCACGCACAAATGGATACCTTGTACCGTCAGACGGCGGCGGCGCTTGCGGCGGGTATGGCGACCGAGAACGATCTGTTGCGCATCGACGCCAAACGCAGCGACATCCGTTATCAATTGCAGAAAGTGCAGAACGGAGCCGACCTGTGCCGGATGTCGCTTTGCCGTATCGTGGATGTGAATTTTGACACCCAAATAGAGGCGACCGATACGGCTTTTGTCACCTCGCAGCCCGACCGGCTTTCGGCCGAAACGGCAGCCCGACCCGAACAGCACCTGCTCGAAAAGCAGGTCGCAGCCCAAAAGGAGCAGATTCGTATGGCTCGTGCCGATATGCTGCCTACCGTCGGGCTGTCGGTCGGCTACTCCTACTACGGCAACCTCAAACTCAACGGTACGGCCGATGCCGGAGGCGGGACGATGGTTCCCTACTCGCAGAAATTCCGCGACGGCATGGGGTTGGCCATGCTTTCGGTGAAGATTCCGATTTTCCATTGGGGCGAGAGCCGAAAAAAGGTACGCAAGGCGCAGTATGAACTGCGGAATGCCGAACTCGATCTGCAAAAGAACAGCCGTCTGCTCGACATCGAGGTACGGCAGGCAATCCAAAACGTGCAGGACGGTTTTCTGCTGATCCGCACGGCTGAAACCGGCCTGCAACAAGCGTCCGAAAACCTGCGCGTCATGCGCAACCGCTACGCGGCATCGATGGCTCCGCTGACCGACCTGCTCGATGCACAATCGCAGTGGCAGCAGGCCGAAAGCAATCTGATCGAAGCGCAAACCCAATACAAAATCTATGAAACGGAATACCTTCGGGCGACGGGGCGGTTGGAGTAATCGACTCCATAACAAGATAAAAAAGAGGTTATATAATGTTTGTTTTTGTTGGAACCCTCGAAAAGGATGTCGAGAAGAAGCTGAAAAAGATAGAGTGTTCCGATTTGAATATCTTGAAAAAATCATTGGAGGCATCGCTCGTTCTGGGCGATGCCTTTCAGCGAATGCGGGATTTCGTTGCGACCTACACATTCAAGAACGAAGCCGAAGAAATTCGATTCTTCAAGGAAATAAAGCCTCGCTTGTTTTATCGCCTGCTTTACTATCGCAAGGTCTACAACATTGAGATGAATCGCCCCGTAGGTATAGAATCCCAACGGGCGTATTTGAATGACGAATTGGCAGCCATCAACCGATACAACAACAAACGATCCGATTTCATTCATTACTATCGTTCGGGACTTACTCATTTGGACTCACTCTACTATCTGCGAGGTCGTGTAGATACGGCATTGTATCTCGAATCGTTCCATTACGAGCGTGATCCGAAATTTTCGACCAACGCCGATTTCAAGGTAGCAAAACTATTAGCCAATGAACTGCTGTCGGTATATCTGAAAGGTGAGCTGGAGGTCCTGGAATATATCAAACCTCATATATCGGACGCAGATTCGCTGCCCGTGGTACGTCTGACATGGCAGGACAGCAAAACGGATTTGATAGAGTTGATTTACATGCTCGATAGCAAGCGAAGTTTCGGCAATGTTCCTCTCACGCAGTTGGCAGCTTATATCGCCAACGTCTTCAATATCCAACTCGATACAAATCTTTCACGTACCTTCTGCGACATGAAATTGCGCAACAATTCTACTCCGTGGATCGACAAAGCAAAACAAACCCTGTTGCAACGGATACGGACATGGAGGCCGAAGAACAAGAAATAACAGAAAAATTGCCATCGCTTTCTGAATTCTTCGCAAAGCGCCACGATTCGTCGGCCGACAGCGGCCAGTTCGCGCGTTTCATTCTCCAATTTGTAGAGCAACGCGAGTGCTTTTCGTTCCGAGAAATGCGTGTGCAGCAGTTTCACGATCTGGTTGTAGTTCGTTCCTATGGCTCGGAATTGGGCGTGAAACTGCGTCAATTTGGCGACGTATTCCAGCGTTCCGCGATCGGTCTTAATCACACGGAACACATCGCCGAAGACCCGGGCTTTGATAAAAGTCGCTTTCGACAATAGCCCCGATTGCTCGTACATTGTCAGAAATCGGGCGTGTTCCGTGTCGGTAAACCGCACCATGACACAATGCGAGGCGGTATCCGTTTTTGCGGGGCGTCCCCCTCGACCTCTGCGAGTCGGTCTGTTTTTCTCCATAATCGAAATTTTACGGTAAGGTCATCGCCTCGCCGAGTTTGAAAATTGCGATTCTTTCGTGGCGGAGCCGCCTATCGAAAAGCGCCGACTTCGGAGGTGCTTTCTCCCCTTGCGGGCAAGCTGTTTTCCGTTACGGAAATAGTTTCGGGTAACTCGATACACAGCTTGCTGTTTGCCCTTTGCAAACAAGACCGTCCGCTTGTCGGACGGCTTGTCGAACCTGCCGCCGTAAAGACGGGCAAGGCGGCTTCCATTCCGCGTCGGAATCGTTACAGCGGCAAAGATACCGACCTATTCAATCGGCTGTATAACATGAAATTGTGCCGCTCGCTGCCACTTCGCTGCCACAAGCATCCATAGCGAAAAGCGAGCTTATAAGGGAGCCTGACAAGTGCTTTCTTTGCCCTTGCAATCGGCTATACGACCGATGATACAGCCGACCGAACATACAATCATATGTCTGTCCTGCCGGCCGGACGACCGAACATCCGGTTGTCGGGTTATCCGGCTGACTGCACGGCTACATGAATGGTTGTCCGGTCATACGGTCAGCCGGTCAAACGATAAAACGATCATCCGGTCATACAACCGACGATAGGACCGTATGTCCGGCCGATAAGATGATCGATCGGATAGCCGACCGGCCGACTGGCTGGCTGACCGACTGAATAGCTGTAAATACGATCAACCTTATGTATAACTGTAAAAACGATTGAATAATGGAAAAGAAAAATTTGTGCGTGGCATTCTCCACCCAAAAAAGCAGAGCCGGCATGCCCACACTACCGCGCCGAGCAGCAGCCACGCCGTCCGACTCGGCCCTATGTCAAGTGGAAGGGTGGAGGATTTCTGTTTCCGTTTATTTTTCTCTGTGCTTCTCATAACCTTCGACTTTTTTTATATGCCTTAGCGGAGCCGGTACGGATGGAATCTGTTTCGGAAGCTCGGAAGGTTCGGAATCCGCTCACGACAAGATTTTTGCGGAAAATACGCTTCACCCAAAGGGCGTAAGGAAGATTTTCCGCAAAACCACCGTGCGGCCCGATCTTGTAAGAGCGCCGATTCCGGGAATACCTTCGCTGCCGATAACAGATTCCATCCGGCACCGGCCCGCGCAGACAGAACTGAACGAGGAGAAGGTTAGCGGAGAGAAGTACAGAGAAAAACATGGGGCCGTGAACATATCCCATCTTCGTTTACGGCCTAAGGACGACGGTCAGTTCAAGTATATAAATGGGCCGAGTAACTTATATCGTTAGGCGGCCCCTAAGTTAATATTCCATTTTCTCTATCTTCGTTCGCAGGTCTTCTTTGAGCGCCATATCTTGATATTCGGCACTTAAACTATCGAATATCTCGGCAATGACCGGATAAGTAAATCTGATTCGATCTGCATATTGCTTGTATTTCATGGATTCTGCTTTCTCCAATGAGCCTCCTTCCAAAGCGGGCCGGACAGTTACACCTCGTTTATTGATTAATCTTGTCCGAAATCCGCTGTTTATATCGGAATTATTCAGATTTTCAATAATTTCACAAATCGCTTTCGGGGGATAACCGTTTATTTCTGGATAATTGGCAAGCAGTTCTCCGATAGTGTGATCAACATGTGTCAGTTTATGCGCTTTTGCTCCTAATTTGCGTAGTTCCTGAATATATTTGTTCAAACCGCATTCATCTATCTTGTATCCCTTATCAACGCATGGAATTCGTCGCAGATCCCACAATATATCGAAAGCAAGACGTGCGTAAATCCGTTCATTCCTTTGCTCCATCTTATTCAACTCACTTTGTCGCTCTGCCGGATCTGAAGATAGATACGCATAATTCAAAATATACATTAAACTCTGTGGATTCGACATGAGTTCGTCTATCAGTCGAATTTTCGTGGAATGGCCATAGTGTTTCAACAAGTTATAAAAAATAAATTCTATAAGGAATAGTTTCTCCGTAGCGACGTCGGCCCGTTTGTCTAAGGCAACAATAATCTCACTTAACTCATATCGGAATTCAATCTTATCACCAGGAGGATGGGATATTATTCCTAATATCGTATCGACAATGAGTTGAGATGGAATCGATTGAGTTTTCAGAGTGTGATAGATAATATTGATGGATTCCTCATAACGGTGCGCGGTATTAAGTTTATTGATAAGGAAGATATTATCTTCCTTTTTTTCATAGACACCAATTTGTGCATGTTCCCAATAATTTAATTGGGCCGATGCTGGAAGCGTTTCGATATATTGCCATATTGTTTCCGATGTATGTATAGACGTTACGGCTAAAAGAATGCCATCCTCGAATGCGTCGAATTTTAATGATTTAATTTTATCTATGAATTTTTGAACGCCGAATCGCACGACATAATTACAAAAGAAACCTCGTGCAAACTGCTTTAAGACTTCAGACGCAGATTTAACGATATTCAATATTTCGTTGAAATCTTTTTGCTTGCATATGTGGGCATATGTTCCGCCGACAATGTATGGACATCCGACGATTTGAGAAAGTTCGTATATTCCGTTTATCCCATGAATTTTATAAATTTCCCGTAGTGCATTACTGCGAATTTTTAGCTGTTCCCTGTAAAGCGAGGGGAGATCATGATCTTTTCGATTTATCCCCAATGACTCCAAACAGAAATCTTTAAACATCCAACGATATTTCTGGATGGGATCTCGTGCCTCGATTTCTTGCAACAGATATTCCCATTTATTTATTTCATCCGACCCCAAAGCCCATTTGGCATCCGGATATGATTTGTGATGATATATCGTATCGCGTATTTTATCCGTTATAGCATAGTTGTCGATGAAATTAGTTTTATTGCGAAGGATATATCCGAATAATAACGCCCTGTTTGCTTCTCCTATCGATGATTGATCGGCAAGTTCAAGCACGTCGCACACTTGCTCTTCCGATAAGTCGCAAATATCGACCATCAGTCGGCAAATATGATTTATGGCGATTATTACGTCTCCTTGCATTGGTTGCGGTCTCTCTTGTCCGAATCTGCGCCAGCGCATAGGATATGTAGGACAAAGTGTACTTCTATCCCATTCATTAACAAGCTTTTTACATAATCTGAAAATTTGTTCGGGATATTTTTTCGATAAGGTGGTTAATATTTCAAGTCTTTGCTCGATAGACGCATATGTTTGGGGATACCAAACGGTATATGTCGTTTGCAATGAATTGATCGGTTTATCGGCCGTATTCAGCGTGTTCTCTATAGATGACAGTTCCAAGAGAATCTGACAGACAGGCAATAGCAAGTCTGTCTCCCATAAAAGCATATTGAAAGATTGGAGAATCTCCGTATAATTTTCTCCGGGACCAAAAATATCGACCGTATCGCTTTTGGGGGTAAATAACCGCCTTATGATAGAATCTTTTTTCTCAATATCATTCCTTATATAATTGACATAGCAACGCGGTGCGGCTTCTGCAATAAGATGAAGCACACGCTTGTTGGAATACCACCATTCTATCGTAGATTTATTGAGAATATCTCGAATTAAAGAATCTATCCATACATTTCCTCGCTGGAGAGTTTGTAGAGTCGTGGATTCACTGATTAAGGAAATCAATATCGCACTTTGAAATATTCCCTCTTTGAGCCATCCGGAATAGTGTTGTTTGTTTTCCCAGAATCGCAATGATGTTGAGACGAGTTTTTCAGTAGCATCGGGGTCATTGTCCTCTGTTATCTGATTGACTGTATATTCGTAATTGGTGAAATCAGTTATCGAAATATGATTACTTGCATGCCAAAAAGCATCGTATGGAGATATGATTCTCCACGCTCCATCAACTGTTACTAATGGAGAGTCGTTACTGTTGAGCCATCGCTGTAACTTAGCCGAATATTTATCGTATGGTTCACCGGCTAACTTGGCTATTATTTCTTTATCACCTTCAGACTTATCGTGCCAGCGTCCGACAAGTATCGCAGGAATCAAGTCCCGAACATTCTCTGGTTTCGCCCATTCGGGGCATGTAAGGTCGAATTTCAGCCGCCGTCTTAAAATTGTTATGTTGCGAACGGTTTCTTTTGATAATTGCTCAGCATATTCACGCTGTATTCCGCTCGATTCCAAAGAATCGATGAATTTATCCCGATCTATTTCCGGTAAAGAGATCAACTCATTTACTTTCGGAACTTCGGCAATACTTGTCGCATAAATGATTCGATGCCCTTTTTGTGTGGCATAAATGTGATTCTTGTGACCGACATTCGCAATAAATATGAGATCATCATATTCTTCAATCAATCGTTCCAACACATCCTCATTTTCGACGACTAAACATTTGTCTTTCAGCTCTTCCGCTTGAGGATGACGGATAATACAAGCGACAGCGAACGCCAAAGATTCTTCTTGGACCATTGATTGAATGATAGATATGGATGGCCGTTGTAGATTCTGATATATTTTCTCTTGTTCGTTTTCTCGTCCACCAAGAAGTATATCAGGATTTAACTTTATTTCAGGTCCAGTCGCCCATTTTTCCCCAAACGTATCTATTGTGTAAACTTTAATTAAAGGTTGGTGGTGGATATATTCGGCAAACCATAATGCAACAACAGGGCATAATGATAGCCAATCCTCCAACTCGACGGCAGTCAAGACAATGACGTTTTTCCAAATATGTGCATCCCTCTTTTCTTGCGCCCAATTTTCTGCTCCATTCCAGATCCGAGGAGTTACGAAAACATAGGTTGCAGATTGTGGTTCAAAACCTAAAGTATTTTCAGTTCTTTTGGCGTAATCTTCATCGGCCTTGCTTTTCGGATTCGCATTTGTCCCACATTCCCATAGAGACAAACCGGATTCGATACTATATACACGGGCTTGCGATTCAAGGATTCCATCCCATCCGGTCAAATATACGGCATCTCCAGACGGAAATCGGAATCGAGTTATTGCAGATGCTGGTACAGTCGCCCGAATCAGTCGCCCGACTAATTCCGGTAAGATACTTTGGGCATCACGCCTATCTGCCCACTGCTTTATATCGTTTGCTGTAAACCATTTCATAGTGAATTCTTTTTATAACGTTTTTCGCTCTCCATAAAGCAGGTTCATCCACATGGCGAACAGTTTGTCCGTCACCGAAAAGACCTTGTTGATTTCGGTAATGATGTCTTTTTCGAGCAACTTCTTCATCGCCGATTGTACGGAGCTCGCTGATGTCAGGCTGTGGCGCTTGATGAATTCAGCCGAGGTGATGCGCGACGCTTCGCCGTCTTTGGCGATGGCGTACAACAATTCTTTTTGCTTTTCGGGTATGTTCGACAATATCTCACGGAAAATCGTATCGTTCGAGGCAACCATGTTGTCGATGGCCGCCCGTATGGTTTCAAGCGAGCATTCTTCACCTTCGGGCGTATCGGCAAAGGCTTCGTTGAACGTCTTTTGAATATAGTAGGTGTGCCCCTTGAAAAGGTCATACACCTTTCCCACGTTTTCTGTAGCTATTCGCCGGTTGCGTTTCTCAAAATGACCGACGATAAACGGAATATAGATTTCCGGCCCGATCGCTTTCAGTTCCAATATATCCGCGCTATGGTAGAACGGACGGGCTGCCGACGTGAACATCTCCTGCATCATGTGCCGTTCGCTGCCGGCGAAGATGAAATGGCTGTTGTGCAACTTCTGAATATGAGTTCGTAACAGCGCCTCGATATTTTTCTCTGGATATTTGGCGATCTGCTGGAATTCGTCGATTGCCACGACGCACGGCTTATCCGCATCGGTGAGGTATCGGAAAATTTCATTCAACGTATATTCAGGTCGGTCGATGTCGCCCAGCTCCACGTTGAACGTCGGAGTGCTCGTAATGGGATCGAAGCCGAATTTGCCGCTGATGGATTTGAGCGTCCGGATAAACAGATCGGACATCTTGCGGCTGCGAGGCAGGAGCGTTTCGTAGATTTCGCGTCCAAGTAGATAAGTGAACTCCCGCAGGCTCGACGTGTGCAGAATGTCGATGAAGAACGTGTAATATTCATTGGCGATTTCGGGCTTGTCGTAGCAGAATTGAATCAATCCTGTTTTTCCCATGCGGCGCGGCGAAATGATGACCATGTTGTTCCCGTTGGTAATGGATTTGACAAGCCGTGCCGACTCCTGCACGCGGTCGCAGAAATATTCCGATTCTATTTTGCCCGTTACGATGAACGGATTTGTTATTTTGGCCATATAATCGCTGTTTTTTACAAAAGTAATTATTCTGCATGAATTATGCAAATCAAATAATTACAATAGCTGTTATTGTTACTTGCTATTTCAGTTGAGTACCCCTCCGTTCGTCGGTATCTTTCACACGATTTCCGGTGTTGTTGCCCGTCCGATAATCCATCTGCGGAATACCTCCGCTTTTTCGGATTTAAGCCGGAACGCCAGCGCCGTTATCATTTCGAGATTGTACCGCTCGACAAGATTTCCGTTTCGGCTGCGCGTGCGGAGGAAAATACTGTCTTCATCCAGAATGCCGCTTTTGAGTATTGAGCGGATATTGGCACTTACGGCAGAAGTGAATACCCCGAACAAGTTGGCGATTTGGGCTTGTGTAAGCCAAATGCCGTTTGCACTGGGGCGAATCATTACCCGTCCGTTCTCGATCGTTATGGGTTGAGTTTTCATAGATGCTTGTTTTTATCGGTTGCTTGCATTTTTGTTTTCATTTGTTTGCTGCGGTTCTTCATAAAGTTCGAGTTTTCGACTTGCGGAGAGTTGTCTTAACTGCTTCGTATCCTCGTCCACTTTCTTGTCCGTTACATGGGCGTAAATTTGTGTCGTTACAAGCCGTTTGTGTCCCATCATGCGGCTGACGGTTTCGAGCGGCACGCCCAGTGAAAGCGTGATATGCGTTCCGAAATTGTGGCGAGCCATGTGAAAGGTCAGTTTGCGTTCGATGCCGCAGGCCGCAGCGAGGCATTTCAATCCTTTGTTCAACTCCGAATTCCCGTACATGGGTAGCAATTTGCCGTCAGGCGCTGCATCGCGGTATTTGTCGATAATATGCAGCGGCAGGTCAAGCAACGGGACCTCGAATTCCACACCCGTTTTCTCACGCACCGCCTTGATCCAGACCGTTCCGTCTTCGGCTGTTTCAAGATTTTCGATAGTCAGCCGACCCATATCGCCGTAACTGATGCCCGTATAGCAGGAGAAGAGGAACAAGTCCCGAACAAGATAGAGCCGCGATGCAGGGAGCGGCGTAGTCATTAACCGTTTCAATTCTTCGCGTGTGAGGTAACATCGGTTGCGTTCGGGATGCGGCGGCTCGTAACCGGCGAACGGGTCGGCGGTAATGATTCCGGCAGCAATAGCCTTATTGACGACCGTATGTAGACGTGTCATATACAGAATAATGCTACGCGGAGCCAAACGCCGTTCGGTACGCAGATAGAGGTCGAACTTGTCGATAAACGACCGATCCAACGCCGAGAAAGGAATATCCGACAGCCGAAGCCGCTCCGACAGAAAACAGGCGAGATGATCGCATGTCGTGCGATAGGTTTGGGCCGATTTGGCCGAACGGTTTACACCTACCCGTTTCTCGAACTGCTCGATATACGTATGGAAGTAATCGAGCAAAGTTGCCTGACCATAAGCCATGCCCAACAACAGACACTTGATTTCTTCGGCCGTTATTCTTTCACGACCGACCGACTGTTCGCGGTAGATAGCGAGTGCCGAAGCACGATATTCGTCCAGTTGGCGGTTGATTGCGACAGCTTCGGCACTTTTACCTTTGGCACGACCTGCCATCCACAACGAAGCAGCTACCGAACATTTGGCACTGAACACGCTTTCCGAACGGCCGATTGTCAAACGGCCCATGACGGGACAACGACCGAAATCGTCTGATTCGTTCTTTTTGAGGTAGAACGCAACCTTTACATCCTCCTGATTCATAACTCTATTAACTGTTTGCAAAATTAACTGATATAGAGCTATTTGAAACCATGAAAAATGAAGCAGAACATAGAATAAGATACAATGTTTTCGTATCCGACCCCGTCTTTTCCGAAAACTTCCACAAAAAAGACTACCTTTGTCGTGGCGTTTTGAAAGAAAACCGCAGGCTCTGTGGAGTCGGAAGCGTTTTCAGCATTCGGACAAGAAGTGTTCTTCGCTCTTATTAACGACCCGAAAAAGGCAACGGATAAGTAACCCTGCTCCCGCTTAACTCCTCAATATTCCGATTTCTAACCATTCGGTAACCTATTGAAGACCTTCGTCTTAACTCTCCTAGCTTCCAGTGACTTACATTATTGCCTCCGCTTAAGCCTATTTCTCACAAATTCTTCGTACCTTTGGGGTCGTAACGCCCCTTTTGCCGGCCGGAAGGTTTTACCCAACCGTGCGCAATTCCGTTTTGATCCCATCCGACTTTTTCGTACCTTTGTAAGCTATTTTATTCCGAAACGATGAAAACGACCCCGATACTTCTGTTTTCCGTCCTGCTGCTGGGCGCATGCGGCGGCCCGGCGGCGCGCGCCAAACGCCCCGGCGCAAAGGCGCAGACCGCAGCAGCCGCGCAGGCCGAGCCGAAGGCGTACACCTACCGTATCGCGGCGGTCTACCCCCACTCGACCGGCGCCTACACCCAAGGACTGCAATACGTCGGCGGGACGATGTGGGAAGGCACGGGACAGCACGGCGAATCGGTCGTGCAGAAGACCGATCTCGCAACGGGCAGGACCGAGGTCATGGCGCGCCTGCCCCGTTCGGAGTTCGGCGAGGGAATCACCCTGCTCGGCGGGAAGCTCTACCAGCTGACCTGGCAGTCCAATACGGCACACGTCTATTCGCTGGAGGACGGGAAACTACGAAAAATCCGCGACTTCCGCTATCCGGGCGAAGGCTGGGGCCTCACGACCGACGGCGAGAAGCTCTACATGTCGGACGGCACGTCCACGATCCACACGGTCGATCCCGCGACGTTCCGCCGCGAAAAGCGCGTGACGGTGACCTACAAGGGCGCACCTGTCGAATACCTCAACGAACTGGAGTGGATCGGCGGCAAAATATGGGCCAACGTCTACACCACCGACCAGATCGTCGTCATCGACCCCGCGACGGGCGTCGTCGAGGGTGTCGTCGACCTGACGGGCCTGCTGCCCGAAACGGAGATGACCGCGACGACCGACGTGCTGAACGGCATCGCCTATGACGCCGAGGGGGACCGCATCTTCGTGACGGGGAAAAACTGGCCGAAACTCTACGAAATAGAAATAATCGAAAAATAGATGGCAACAACGCTATACGACCAACTGGAGCGCCGCATCCTGCTGCTCGACGGAGGCTTCGGCACGATGGTGCAGGGCTACGGACTGCAGGAGGAGGACTACCGCGGCCAGCGGTTCGCCGGCTGGCCGGTGCTGCTCAAGGGCTGCAACGACCTGCTTGCGCTGACCCGCCCGGACGTGGTGCGCGCAATCCACGAAAAATACCTGCAGGCGGGAGCCGACATCATCGAAACCGACTCGTTCAACGCCAACGCCGTGTCGCTGGCCGACTACCGGCTCGAAGAGTGCGCTTACGAGATTTCGAAGGCCGCGGCCGAAATCGCCCGCAGTGCGGCCGACGCCTTCACGGCCCGCAACCCGCAGAAGCCGCGCTTCGTGGCCGGATCGGTGGGTCCCACGAACCGCACGGCCTCGATGTCGGCCGACGTACAGAATCCCGCGGCCCGCGAGGTGACCTTCGCACAACTGGTCGAAGCGTATTCGGATCAGGTGCGGGGCCTCATGGACGGCGGGGCGGACATCCTGCTGGTGGAGACCGTTTTCGACACGCTCAACGCCAAGGCGGCCCTCTGGGCCATCGACACGCTCTGCGGGCGGCTGGGCCGCGCGATCCCCGTGATGGTCTCCGGAACGCTCGCCGACGCCAGCGGCCGCACCCTCTCGGGGCAGACCGTCGAGGCTTTCGCCGCCTCGGTATCGCACGCGAACCTGCTGTCGGTCGGACTGAACTGCGCCTACGGGGCCAAGCAGCTGCTGCCCTACCTCGAACGGCTGGCGGCTGTGGCCGGAACGCGCATCTCGGCGCACCCGAACGCAGGCCTTCCCAACGTGATGGGCGGCTACGACGAGACGCCCGAAATGTTCGCCGAAGACGTCGGGGAGTATCTGCGGCGCGGACTGGTGAACATCGTGGGCGGCTGCTGCGGCACGACGCCCGCACATATCTTCGAATTGTCGAAGATCGCCGGGAATTACGCCCCGCGGCCCGTTCCCGCGCCGAAACACGTCACGACGCTGAGCGGTCTGGAGCCGCTGCGGATCGTCCCCGAAGCCAACTTCATCAACGTCGGCGAGCGCACGAACGTCGCCGGATCGGCCCGCTTCGCAAGGTTGATCCGCGAAGCGAACTACGAGGAGGCGCTCTCGGTGGCCCGCGCACAGGTCGACGCCGGGGCGCAGATCGTCGACGTCTGCATGGACGACGGGCTGATCGACGGTCCCGAAGCTATGCGCACGTTCCTCAACCTGATGGCCTCGGAGCCGGAGATCGCCCGCGTGCCGGTGATGATCGACTCGTCGAAATGGGAGGTGCTTCAAGCGGGACTTGAAGTGACGCAGGGTAAGTCGGTGGTCAACTCCATCTCGCTCAAGGAGGGCGAAGCGGAATTCCTGCGCCGGGCCGCGGAGATCCACCGTTTCGGCGCGGCCGCCGTGGTGATGCTCTTCGACGAGCGGGGCCAGGCCGACACCCTCGAACGTAAAGCGGAGGTTGCGGAGAGGGCATACAAACTATTGACAAACAACGGATTTCCGCCCGAAGACATCATTTTCGACCCCAACGTACTGGCCGTCGCAACGGGCATTGCGGAACACGACGGATACGCCAAGGCGTTCATCGACGCGACGCGCTGGATCAAGGAGCACCTTCCCCATGCGAAGGTCTCGGGCGGCGTGTCGAACCTCTCGTTCGCCTTCCGCGGCAACAACGCCGTGCGCGAAGCGATGCACTCGGCGTTCCTCTACCACGCCATCCGGGCCGGAATGGACATGGGCATCGTCAATCCGCAGATGCTCCGCGTTTACAGCGAGATCGAACCCGAACTGCTCGAACGTGTCGAGGACGTGATCCTCTGCCGCCGGGCCGACGCCGCGGAGCGGCTCGCGGAGTATGCCCACGAGGTGCGCACCACGGCCGAAACCCAGCCGCAGGCCCCCGACGCATGGCGCGCGGGAACGCTCGGAGAACGTATCGCCCACGCGATGCTCAAGGGCGTGGCGGACTACGTGGAGCAGGACGCGCTGGAGGGTTACGAGACGCTGGGCAGCCCGATGGCCGTGATCGACACGCTGCTGATGCCCGCCATGGAGCAGGTCGGCACGCTGTTCGGCGAAGGCAAGATGTTTCTGCCGCAGGTGGTCAAGACGGCCCGCGTGATGAAGCGCGCGGTGGCGGCACTGACTCCCTATATCGAACAGGGTTCGGACGGCACTTCGCATAACGCCGGCAAGGTGCTGATCGCCACTGTGAAAGGCGACGTGCACGACATCGGCAAGAACATCGTGGCGGTCGTGATGGCCTGCAACGGTTACCAAATCCGGGACCTGGGCGTGATGGTCGAGCCGGAACGCATCGTCGAGGAGGCGGTGGCGTGGGGCGCGCAGTGCATCTGCCTGAGCGGGCTGATTACCCCGTCGCTCGACGAAATGGCCCGCGTCTGCGAAGAGCTGGAACGGCGAGGGCTGCGCATCCCGGTCATCATCGGCGGCGCGACGACCTCGGACCTCCACACGGCGGTGAAGATCGCCCCGGTGTATTCGGGCGTGGCGGTCCACTCTCCCAACGCCAGCCGCAACAGCCAGATACTGGCGCAGCTGCTCGGTACGGACGGAGACCTTTACGCCGGCAAGGTGAAGGCCGACCAACAGGCCTTGCGCGAAGAGTACGCCCGCCGGCTGCGGGCGCGCGACCTCATTCCGATCGTCGAAGTGCGCAGGGCGCGGCGCGGCGCGGCACAGCACGCCCCCGTCGTGCCGCTCCACACGGGACGCATGGTCTTCCCCGACTTCGACGTGGCCGACGCCGAGCCGTACATCGACTGGAATTTCTTCTTTGCGGCGTGGGGACTCAAGGGACGTTACCCCGAGATCCTCGACCACCCCGAAAAGGGCGCCGAGGCGCGCAAGGTCTTCGCCGACGCGCAGGCCCTGCTGGCCCGCATCCGCGACGAGCAGCTGCTGACGCTGCAAGGGGTCGCAGGCATCTTCCCGGCGCGCTCCGAGGGCGACGACATCCTGGTGACGGACACGAAAGGGCGCGAAAAACGTCTCCCGATGCTCCGCAACCAGACGCGCGGCGAGGAGAACCTGTCGCTGGCCGACTTCATCGCGCCGAACGGCGACTGGATCGGCTGCTTCGCCCTGACGGCCGGCATCGGGCTGAAGGAGCTGGCGGAAAAATTCCGCACCGGGGGTGACGACTATTCGGCCATCATGGCCAAACTGCTGGCCGACCGCCTCACGGAAGCCTTCGCCGAGGCCGTGCACGCCTTCGTGCGGCGGGAGATGTGGGGCTACGAGACGGGCACGCCGCCCACCCCGCAGCAGGTCATCCGCGGCCAGTACCGCGGGCGCCGCATGGCCTTCGGCTACCCGGCCTCGCCCGACCACTCGCTCAAACGCGAGGTCTTCGACCTGCTCGCAGTCGAGGTGACGACCGGAATGCGGCTGACCGAAAACTGGATGATCGACCCCGGCGAGGCGTTGTGCGGCCTGCTGTTGGCCGATGCCGACTACTTTTCGGTCGGAACCATCGACGCGCAGCAGTTGGAGGAGTATGCCGAACGCCGCGGAATGGAGGTTGAAACCGTAAAAAAGATTATACCGAACAACGTATGAACGTCGTAGATATCATCAACGAGGCGATCGCCACCGGGCGCACCCGTTTCGCTTTCGAACTGCTTCCGCCGCTCAAGGGCGACGGCATGCAGAAGATATTCGCCGCCGTGGAGCCGCTGATGGCCCTCGACCCGGCTTACGTCAACATCACGTTCCACCGCGAGGGGATCAAGGAGACCGAGCGCGAGGACGGCAGCGTCGAATGGCACGTCGTGCGGCGCCGTCCGGGGACGGTCGGCATCTCGGCGGCCATCCAGAACCGCTACGGCGTGGAGGTGGTCCCGCACCTGATCTGCGGGGGACTGTCGAAATACGACATCGAGGACACGCTGATCGACATGGATTTCCTGGGCCTGCACAACGTGCTGGCGCTGCGCGGCGACAAGTCGCAGAACGAAAAGCGTTTCATGCCCCATCCGCAGGGCCACGCCCACGCCGTGGACCTCGTGCGGCAGATCGCCGACATGAACCGCGGAAAATTCATCGACGGCGAGGTCGAGGAGTGCCACCACTCGAAATTCTCGATCGGCGTGGCGGGCTATCCCGAAGTGCACGCCGAGGCGCGCGACATCACCTCGGACATCGCCCGCCTGCGCGCCAAGGTCGACGCCGGGGCGGAGTATGTCATCACGCAGATGTTCTTCGACAACACCAAATATTTCGACTTCGTGCGCCGCTGCCGCGAGGCGGGGATCACCGTGCCGATCATCCCCGGCATCAAGCCCCTCTCGACGCTGCGCCACCTGGAAATACTGCCCGAAACGTTCGGCGTGAAGCTGCCCGAAGAACTCGTGCGCGAAGTCAAGGCCCATCCCGACGGCGTGCGCGAGGCGGGAACCGAATGGGCCATCGCCCAAAGCCGTGAACTGATGGCCGCGGGCGTGCCCGTGCTGCATTACTACACGATGAGCCGCACGACGAACATACAGAAAATCGTGAAAGCGATATTTTAAAGAGACTACGATTATGGATCCTGTCGAATTCCGCCGCCGCCTGCATGCGCATCCCGAACTCTCGTTCCGGGAACACGACACGGCGGCATTTATCGAACAGCAGCTCGACGCACTGGGCATCGAACACCGCCGGATCGCGTCGACGGGCGTCGTGGCCCGCATCGAAGGCCGCAAGACCCCCGAAGGCGACCGCCGCGCCGCGGTGCTGCGCGCCGACATCGACGCCCTGCCCGTCACGGAGCGGAACGACTTGGAGTGGAAGTCGCAGAACGAGGGCGTGATGCACGCCTGCGGCCACGACATGCACGCCGCGGTGCTGTTCGGCGTACTGAAAGAGTTTGCCGCGGCGCCCGATTTCCGGGGCACGCTCTTCGGGCTGTTCCAGCCGGGCGAGGAGTGCAACCCGGGCGGAGCCTCGCTGGTGCTGGCCGAAAAGCCGTTCGAGGGCTACGACGTGCGGGCCGTCGTCGGCGAGCACGTCGAACCCCAGCTGGAGGTCGGGACCCTCGGATTCCGGGCCGGAAAGTACATGGCCGCGAGCGACGAACTGCGCTTCCGCGTCCGCGGCACGGGCGGGCACGGCGCCATGCGCAGGCAGCTCAAGGACCCCGTGGCGGCCGGCGCCGAACTGCTGACGCGCCTCATCGCGCTAGCTTATAATCTCGTTTGAACTGCCCCGTAAACTCCGGCTTAACATCGCGCTCAACGGCGAGGAGTGTGTGCTCTCGATCGGCCGCGTGGAGGCAGGGGGCGCGACGAACATCGTGCCCGACGAGGTCTACATGGAGGGGACGCTGCGCACGTTCGACGAACGCGAACGCGGCATCATCCACCGCCGCATCGAGATCATCGCCGCGGACATCGACGCCCGGCACGGCGTGAAGACCGAAGTCGCGATCGGCCGCGGTTATCCGTGCGTCGTGAACGACGAGATCCTCGTGAAGCAGGCCGCGGCCCTCGCCAAAGCCGAAAAACTGAAGGTCGAGATGCTGCCCCTGCGCACCACGGCCGAGGATTTCGGATTCTACTGCAAACAATACCCGTCGCTGTTCTACCGGCTGGGGGTGGGAGCCGCGGCCGGACGCCCGCACACGGCGACATTCTCCCCCGACGAAGCGGCCATCGGCGTGGGCATCGAGTACATGCGGAAACTGGCCCTGCAACTCCTGGAAAAATAACGCCCGGTTCCGCAAACCGCACACGGGCCGGCCGCGACAGCGGCAAAACGGGCACAACGGAAATCCGACGAAGGACCGAAGCCCCGCAAATTTTTGAAAAATGATGAAAAAACAGAAACAACGCTCCGGAGACGGAGCACGGAAAACGGACCGCACCTCGATCATATTGAGCATGTTCCGGGAATTTCCCAACAATAAGTTCTCGCTGAAGCACCTGGCTTCGGCCTCCGGAGGCGCCACGAAAGAGGGCCGCCGCGAAACGTTAGAAATCCTCGGACGCCTCTTCGAAGAGGGCGTCGTCGAGGAGTGCGCACGCGAAAAATACCGCCTGATGCAGACCCACCTGCCCCACTACGAGGGCGTGGCCGACATGGCCCCCTCGGGTTCGGTCTACGTGAAGGTCGAAGGGCAGGAGAACGACATCTTCGTCAACCAGCGCAACGCCGCGAACGCCCTGAACGGCGACCGCGTGGAGGTCGTGGTGATGCACCGCGGCCGCAACGGACAGCTGGAGGGCGAGATCACGCGAATCATCGAACGCAACCGCAAACCCTACGTGGGCGTGGCCGAAGTCGGGGCGCACCAGATTTTCGTACGCGCCGACTCGCGCCGCATGCCGATGGACATTTATCTCTCGAAGCGCACCTATCCCGACGTGCGCGACGGCGAGAAGGTCGTGGTGCGCATCGCCGACTGGCTCCCGGGCAGCAAAAGCCCCGTGGGCGAGCTGGTGGAGCGGCTGGGCATGGCGGGCAACAACGACACGGAGATGCACTCGATCCTGGCGGAATACGAACTTCCCTACCGCTTCGAACCCGAAATCGAGGAGGCCGCCCAGGCCATCGACGCCCGCGTCACGGCCAAGGAGATCGCCCAGCGGCGCGATTTCCGGGGTGTCACGACCTTCACGGTCGACCCCGCGGACGCCAAGGATTTCGACGACGCGCTGTCGGTGCGCCGGATCAAGGACGGCGTCTGGGAAGTGGGCGTGCACATCGCCGACGTGACCCATTACGTGCGGCCCCACTCGGTGATCGACGACGAAGCCGTGGAGCGCGGCACGTCGGTCTACCTGGTGGACCGCACCGTACCGATGCTTCCCGAGCGGCTTTCGAACGAACTGTGCTCGCTGCGTCCCAACGAGACGAGCCTCTGCTTCTCGGCGGTGTTCACGCTCAACGAAAACCTCGACATCCTCGAAGAGTGGTTCGGCCGCACGGTGATCCACTCCGACCGCCGGTTCACTTACGCCGAGGCGCAGGAGATCATCGAGACGGGCCGCGGGGACTACGCCGAGGAAGTGCTGACCCTCAACCGATTGGCACAGGCACTGCGCAAGGAGCGGTTCAAGAACGGAGCGATCTCGTTCGACCGCGAGGAGGTGAAATTCCGCCTCGACGAGAACGGCAAGCCGCTGGGTGTCTTCTTCAAAGAGCAGAAGGAGTCGAACCAGATGATCGAGGAGTTCATGCTGCTGGCCAACCGCCGCGTGGCGGAGTTCTGCGGCAAACGCAAGACCGAGAGCGGCCGTACGGCGGAGCGCACGATGGTCTACCGCGTGCACGACACCCCGAGCGAGGAGAAACTCGACCGCTTCCGGCAGTTCATCCTCCGCTTCGGGCACATCTTCAAGGCCACGAAGGGCCGCGCCGTGGCCAAGGAGCTGAACAAACTCTTCAAGCAGATCAAGGGAACCACGGAGGAAAATGCCGTCGCGACGATGGCCGTGCGCTCGATGGCCAAGGCCTACTACACGACCGACAACATCGGCCACTACGGTCTGGCGTTCCCCTACTACACGCACTTCACGTCGCCCATCCGACGCTACCCCGACATGATGGTCCACCGTCTGCTGGCACGCTACCTCGCGGGCGGCAAGCCGGCCGACAAGACGGAGCTGGAAGACCTGTGCGCACGCGCTTCGGACCGCGAGGTCGTGGCCGCCGAGGCCGAGCGCGCGTCGATCAAGTACAAGATGGTCGAGTTCATGAAAGAGCACATCGGCGAGGAGTTCGAGGGGCACATCTCGGGACTCACCGAGTGGGGCGTCTACGTCGAACTGGACGAAACCCACATCGAAGGCATGTCGTTCCTGCGCGACATCGAGGGCGATTTTTTCCAGTTCGATGAACAGCTCTACGAAATCATCGGCCGCTCGACGGGCATCCGCATGACGCTGGGCAGCCCGGTGCGCATCCGCGTGAAGCGCGCCGACCTGCAGAAGCGCCAGTTGGATTTCGAACTGCTGCTGCCAGGGGCCGCGGCGCGCCGTACGGAAGAGTCCCGCGGCAAAGGCCCGAAGGTGCGCACCTCGTCGCGCCGCAAAGGACGGTAGTCACGGAACGAGCGCCAGTTCGGCCGTAATACCCAGATCCCGAAGGAACGGTTCGTCGTGGGAAACCGCGACAACCGTTCCTTTGTATTCGGAGAGCGCCCCGAGCAGCAGTTCCTGGCTCCGGAGGTCGACGTTATTGGTCGGCTCGTCGAGCAGCAGCAGGTCGGGAGCCGAAGCGCCGAGCGTCTCCCCGAACAACAGCAGTTTCAGCTTCTCACCGCCGCTCAAGGTGTCGCACGCCTGCGTCCACTGCTCCTGCGCGAAACAATGGTGGTCGAGCCAGGCGCGCAGTTCGCCTTCGGGGCGATGGGCCGTATCACGGCGCATGACGAACTCCCCGACGGTCCCGGCGCCGGAAAGCGCCGAATACTCCTGGTCGAGCAGCAGCGTGCGCAGCGGCTCCGCCCGGCGGCAGGAACCACACGCAGGGAGCAGTTCCCCGGTCAGCAGACGCAGCAGCGTGGTCTTCCCGGTCCCGTTGCCGCCCCGGATCCGGAGGCGTTCGCCGGAAAAAAGCTCCAGCGAGAGCGGCTCGGGCCACAGCATCCGGTCGCCGAAGCGGACGTTCACGCCTTCGAGCGCCGCGAGCAGCCGTCGGTCGCGCCGTTCGGGCGAATGCAGGTGCACTGAAAGCGGCTGTTCGGCGACGATCCGCGCCCGGACCTCGCGCAGATCCGCGGCGATCCGCTCGACCCGCCTGCGGCGCTCCTCCTCCAGACGCGCCGCCGACCGCTCGGAAGCCGAAGCCAGGCCCCCGGCCACAATGCGGGCCAGCCCCCGGCGTTCGGTATGTCCCGCGGCCCGGCTCTCCTGCCGCTGCCGACGCTCGGCCAGCTGCCGTTCGCGCTCCCGGGCCTGCCGCAGAGTGCGTTGCCGTTCGTCAGCACGGCGGCGGAGTGCCTCCAGCTGCAAGTTGCGCTGTCCGCTGTAGAACGTGTAATTTCCGCCGTAACGGGTCGCCCGGCCCGAATCCAGTTCGACGATGGCGTCCATCAGCTCCAGAAGCGCCCGGTCGTGGCTCACGATCAGCATGGCCGCGCGGCTCCGGCCGACGTAGTCGTACAACAGCGTCCGCGCACGGGCATCGAGGTGGTTGCTCGGCTCGTCGAGCAGCACCGCGCGGGCGCCCGACAGCTCCGCCCCGGCCAGCAGGACGCGCGTGCGCTCGCCGCCGCTCAACGTACGGAACGGCCGGTCGAGGGGGATCGAAGCGATTCCCCAACGGCCGCGCACGGCATCGAGCCGCTCCCCGACGCCCCAATCGTCGTCGAGCGCCGAGAAATCGGCTTCCGTACCGCGCCCGGACTCGATGGCATGCAGCGCAGCGAGTTTACGGGCTACGCCCAGCAGCTCCGCGACCGGTTCGCCGGGCTGGCACAGGGCGTTCTGGGGCAGATACCAGCGCGCCGCCGGGCAGCTGACCGATCCGGCGGCAGGCTGCAACCCGGCAGCGATGCGCAGCAGTGTGGTTTTGCCCGAGCCGTTAGGGCCAACCAAGGCGACCCGTTCGCCCGGGCGGACGGTGAAAGTAATATCGGAGAAAAGGGGGTCCGAACCGGGATATGCGAACGACACCCCGCTGAAAACAAGCGACATAAAATATCGGATTTGAAAATTTACAAAGTACACGGTGCCGCATCCGCAAGGGCGGGGCGGCAGAAGGGGGCTATGAAATTTTTAAATCCGCATCGCTGACAAAAGATTTTGATTCGGCAACAAAGATAAGGCAAATTTTCCGAAACGGCAAAACCGCCCCGCCCGCAGGACGGCAACGAAAAAGGGAGGCCCCGCAGGGTCTCCCTTTTCGGTGACGGGCGTTCCGCCCCGTCAGAAGAGGTTCACGCCGTCGAGCGTTGCGATCAGGTAGGTGGCGGCCACCGTCAGGATGGCGTACAGCTCGGGGAAAGCCGCGAGGATCAGCGTCTTACCCATCACGTCGTGACCGTTGCCGATGGCGGCGATACCGTTGGCGCAGACCTTCGCCTGATAGATCGAAGCGGCGATGTTCACCAGACCGACCAGCAGACCCGCGCCGAAGATAGCCGCGCCCTGCACCATCGTCGGGTCCGTCAGGCCCTTCTGTACCAGAAAGAAGCAGACGAAACCGTAGAGACCCTGCGAACCGGGAAGCGCCGAGAGAATCATGTAGCTGCCGAAAGCGCCGCCGTTCTTCTTCATGGCCCCTACTGCGGCCTGACCCGTAATGGAGGTGCCGATCGACGAAGCGACACCTGCCAGACCCACCATCAGCGCTACGCCGACGTAAGCCAATACCAATGCTGTTGTTTCCATAATGTTTTGAGTTTTTTTAATTGTTATTATTCGTTAGTATCGTTCATTTTACGAATCGGGTCGAAATTGCGCGAGGCCATTTCGAAACCGGCGTTCTTGAAAAACTCGACGAACGTCAGACGCAGCGGGTGCACGAACGACGAGATGGTCGACATGAATAGGTTGATGCCGTGACCGATCAGCAGAATCGGAATCATGATCAGCAGCCGGACCAGGATGTTCGCACCTTCGGGCACGAATCCCGACGCCAGTGTGTTGAACACCAGCGCCAGCACGCCGCCCGAAAGCCCGATGGCGAACAGACGGATGTACGACAGCACGTCGCTCAACAGGCCCGTGAGGTTGTTGTAAAGGTCCCAAAGACCCGCGCCGAAGTTGATGAGCGGATTGCGCCGGGGATTGTTCAGAAGCAGCATCAGCACGCCGCCGACGCCCAGCGCCGCGTAGAAGGCCGCCGATCCGGCCGTAAAGCCCGGAATGGCCAGGCCCGCCATCGGAAGGCCCATGGCCAGGCAGCACGAGACGAGGATGATGAACCACCCCAGCAGTCCCAGCGCACGGCCGAAACCGAAGCAGCGAACGGTCATCCAGATGTTGAGCAGCATGCCGAAAAGGATCTGCACCACGCCGATGACCAGCGCAATGGAGAAGAACTGTCCCTGGAAATCGAGGAATTTCACCGAGGGGAACCACGTGTTCATGTTGATGCCGAAGAACGAACCGCACAGCAGTCCGAAAAGGACCGTCGAAACGCCGCACAGCGTGGCGAACCACGCCGCCTGGCGCATCATGCCGGGCTTTTTGTTCTTGGCGAGCATCCACCACCCCATCAGGGTCAGGATCAGTCCGTAGCCGGCGTCGTTGAGACAGATGCCGAAAAAGAGCATGTAGAACGGTGCGAAGAACGGCGTGAGGTCCATCGTCCCGTATTTCGGACGGGCGTACATGTCGCCCACCAGTTCGAAAACATGCGCGAACCAACGGTTCTTGAGTTTCACGGGCGTCTCGTCCTCGGGCGTGGGGTCCGATTTGAGGAAGACCACGTTGGGGTACTCCTCCAAAAGGGCGTCGACCCGATCGGAAGTCTCCTTCTCGGCCCAGCCCTCCATGACGACCAGCGTGCCGTCGGCGGCCTCCTGTGCCGTGGCCTTCACCCGCACGCCCTGCAAACGCTCCTTCAGCGAACTGGCATGCCGTGCGAGCAGCGCCTCCGAAGCGGCCACGCGCGAAAATTCGGCGTCGAGGTCCCGGAGTTTCTTTTCGGCTTCGGCGATGCGGCGTTCCGCCTCGCGGATGTCCATCGCCGGGGTCTTCATCTCCTGCGCGTCGAGCGTAACCTCCTCGCCGGGCTTGGCCACGACGACGAACCACACCGTCGCATCGGAACGGCTGATCTCGGAGATCGTATAGCTCTCCGACCACTCGGCAAGCTGTTTGTCGAAGGTGTTGCGCTGGGTGAAGAAATAACGGAGCACGATGCCCTGTGCGGCGAGTTTCCGCGTCGCCTCCACATCGAACGCCCCCCAGGGACGCAGCTCCTCGGCCGCTTTTTCCAGACGTCCGATCTCGGCATTGAGCGCCGCGGCCTCGCGGTGCGCGGCGACGTAATGCTCGTAGGCCTCCTCGCCCGAGGCGAACGGCCCGGCAGCAGCGTCGCAACGCTCCCCGGCGCGGAAGTTCTTCAGGAACTCCGCGGCCTTCGCGTGGCTCTCGATGTCCAGCAGCAGCTGGCGGTCCTCCTCGGAGGGTTCCCACCCCGTGGTGGTGATGTCCACCAGCCCGAGGCCGCGCAGCTTCTCGACGAAATCCTCACTCTGCGCCGCAAAGAGCACAAAGTTGTATTTTGACATTCTGGCTATCATAACATCGCGCCCTCCCCGGCGGCCTGCTGTTTGGTTTTCACGATCTTCTGGGCCGACTTGGAGAGGTTCTCCTCGTCCTCCATGAAGCGTTTGATCTTACGTATGGCGTCCTCGTACCCGGGTATCTGAACCTTCTCGTACAAATTCACCTTTTGAGTGGTTTTGCGGCGCGCATGGTCCAGCAGTTCCATCTTCCGGTTGTAGACCTCGAACTCGATCCCCAGCTGCGCCATGCGCTTGAGGATGTCGA
>OLQL01000441.1_pt1 | contig 44686 bp, 63 predicted proteins | sample 1672971 | NCBI WGS metagenome assembly OLQL01 (sample SAMEA3136742, study PRJEB25190) | human gut metagenome | biome: human gut; feature: human-associated habitat; material: faeces | place: Austria | collected 2013
GAATTAAGAGCAAACTAAAAGGAATGTCCCCTGTTCAATACAGAGAACATTCCAAGTTAGTAGCCTAATTTATACTGTCCAACTTTTTGGGTTCAGTACAAACAATATGCCTCTTTTTTTATGATTTCTTTTATCTTTCTTTTTTTAATAACTCTATTATCTCATCCAGTTTATTGCAAACTGTGTCTAAATCATTAGTTGTAAAAGGAACCTCGTTTCTATTTTGAATATTTTCTAAAGAATCTTGCATTTTCTTTAGCATCTCTCTTAGTTCTTCATTCATATATAATACCTCCTTTTTAGAGCTATTATATATTTTTTATTTTGCAAATACTGTCGAAACTTGTCAATAAAATTATTTTTTTGTTATTTTTTAAGGAGCTAGATTTCTCCAACTCCTTTTTGACCTACTACTATTTTAACACATTTTTTTGTCAAATTTACGCCAATTTTACGCCAACTTTTTTAATTCTTTATGTACTGCATATATTAAGTCCCCTTTGCGTCTTACAAATGTTCTTTCTGATATTCCAGAATTTATTATTTCCCATTTAGGTTTGCTTTTAATATAAAATTCCTCGAATATGTATTTACTATCCTTGTTAACTAGTTCTACTGCTTGTACTACTGCTTTATATTCTTTTATTGCTTTTTGCAAATGCTCGTTTTCTTGAAGTTCTATTACTGCTTTTAATGTTCTGTCTGATACGCTATATGGTGCTTTAGGCATTCCGTCTAATACTGGAGAGCCTATGCTCATTATATCTGCTCTTATGTTCATAATTTTTAGGCAATTATAGTTATACCTTTTTAAGCATAAACTTGCTTCTTTGTATTCTGCGTTACTTAGCCTCATCGTTTGTACCTCCTAACTTTAATAAAATATAATCTAAAATATCTATTTGTTCGTTTAAATTTCTTCTAAAAGTTTTATATCTCTTATTGTTTATTGACATTGTGTCTTTTAAACTGTTTCTCATCTGTATATATATTTCTCGTTGTTTTTTTATAAGAGTTATTGCTTTTCTTTGTTTACTCATACAATACCTCCAGCTTATTTAATTTTTTTCGCTTTATTTATAAAATATTGTTTTACTTCTTCTTTATCTTTAAAATATCTATTACATTCCATCTGGAAGCCATCTATATCTTCTGCCATTAAATCTATTATTTTATCTTTTTGCTCCAGTTCTTGTTTTTGCCATTCCATATATTCAGCTTTAGTTCTATCTAATTCATCTCTCATTTCTCTTACTTTTTGAATTGGAATATAATTTTTATCTATGTACTGTCGTATTTTCTTTATGTTCTCAAACGGCGTATTTCCAAATAATTCTTCAAATTCTTTTTCGTTCATTTATTCCTCACTTTCTAATATTTGCAATTCTAATTCTTGATATCGTTCGTTATCTTCTTTTAAGCTGTTCACTTCTGTTCGTAGCTGTTCATTTTCTTTTGATAGTTTTTCTATTAGATTTAAAATTAGTTCAATTGATTTATTTACACTTGCATTTTCTTCTTCTTCCTCTTCGTCTAATAAACAATAATCATCATAATATATAGCTAATCCTTTTATTATTTCAATAGCTTTCTTTTCTTCCTCGTTCATTTTTATTTCTCACTTCCTAATAGTTCTTGTAAAATTTGTTGTTGTTTTATTTTGAATATTGCATCTATTTCAGCACAACTTTTTATTTCTTTGTTTAATTCTTCTATCTTGTCTTTTACTTTTTGAATTGGAATATAATTTTCTTTTACATAATAGGGTGAAATCAATAATGTATGTTCTCTAATTCTTTCTTTTAATTCTTCATTCTCTCTTTGTAATTCTTTAATTTGTTGTTTTAATTTTTGTTCTGTTTCATAACTTCCCTGTTCTAAATTATTCCACTCTTCCCAAGCTTGCTCTTTTTCTTTCTTTAATATTTCATTCTCTTTTAATGTTCTTTTATAATCTGATAAAATATGCTCTATTGCTTGTTCTATTTTTAAATTTGTTTTATTTCTATCTTCATATTTTATTAATAACATAGCATATCCATGTGTTTTAAATTCTTCTAATATTTTCATATCTTCTTCTATAGAACTTCGCTCATTCTTTATACTATTTTCTTTCACTTAAAACACCTCCTAATTATTATTTATAATTTCATATCCTAGTTCTCTTAATCTGTTACAAATTGGTTTGAACGTATTATCTGTATCGTCCCAACTTTTTAATTGTATTACTTTCCAAATTTCAATTTGATTAAATCTTTTATCTGTTATTTTGTCTAATATTCTTTGTACTGCTCTTTCTTTATTGCTTATAACTCTCCTGTCTGGGTAATCTTCATCTTCTTCTGTAAATATTTCTATATACAAATGTTGTAATTTTGCTATATCTTTTAACTTTATTTTAATTTCATCTGCTGTTTTTTCTTTCATTATGTATTACTCCTCTCCTAAAAAGACTTCTGCTCTAGTAAACTTTACATTTGTGTAATAACTTGATAGACTTTTCTCGGCTTTGGAACTTTCTAATAGTTTTTCAATTTTTTCTATATTATCCTTTGTTGGTTTTTTATCTGTAATAAATGATATTTCTACATTTATTCCAACATCACTTATTCCGTAAATCGCAACTTCTCATAAAATTACTATAAAATCTATTACATTGTAAGGCTAATAAAAAATATTTATATTTCATCTCTTATTTACTCCTTTACATCTACAATATTATTTTCAGGACAATACCATATTCGCCCATCATCTTGTTTTATATGTACTGTCATATCTCTTCCTGTTGGTTTAAAATGTTTTATAACTATTCCAATATGTCCATCATATGTTGCTACTCTTTTTCCTATTAATGTTTTTAACATATCTATTCTCCTCCTAATAATTCTAAATTTTCATGTACATTTCCTATTACTTCTAAAGTATCTATATTTACTGTATATAACAAAAACCATTCTTCGTTTTCTACATCTTCTATTATTCTATTTTCAATTTTAAATGGTTTTATATAAAATGCTCCGTCTATAAATTCAACTGTTCCTTTTGCTGCTTTTGTATCAAAGTTTCCAGTAAAAATATCATAAGAAAACTCTATTATATCTCCTTCATATATTTCTTTTCCGTTTTTATCTTTTAGTCCTGTATATTGTCCGTATTGTTTCTTCTTCTACAAAAAATGCTACCCCATCTTCATTTACAATTTGATATACATTACATTCTTGTTCATCTTCTTCACCTTTATATGTGCTAGTAACGTGTATTAAAGAGCCTTCAAAAAATACGGGTTTCATACCTTTTTCTTTAAGTTTCCCTCTAAACTTTATCTCTCTATTCATTTTCTCCTCCTACTTCCTTTATTTCATGATAATCTATTCTTTTAATGTCTTCAAGTGTTGTACAATATATATATCCTATCTCATGATAAATATCATTAGTTGTAATTACTTTTTCAACTACTTCATAGTCGTTTTTGAATATATTATATTTTCGTATCCATAATTTATATTTTTTCATCTTCTCCTCCTACTTCATAGCAATTAGCCATATAACTTTCTTTTGTTAGGATTGTTTTTATTTCGTCATTTTCACAAGTATCGTCTGGTATTAAATGTGTTTCATCAACAAATATTAATTTTGGATAATCTGGAAATCCTTCAAACATAGCAATATGTTTTACTTCTCTTCCATTTACATAGTCTCCAATTTCTATTAAATCTATTAGTTGTTTACTGTGTTTTACTATATAATCCGCATTAAACCATAATGATTGTTGTTTTAAATATACTGTATTTTCTATCATTCCACATAAGGAATCTACTTTATCGATAATTCCGTTTTCAGTTCTTACATATTCGTTTACTTCTATCTCTTTCATATTTCCTCCCTTGTAATAATTTTTATACTTAGCTCTGGATACTTATACTCAAATAATTTCTGCTTAATCTTAAATGTCTCTGTTTTCATTCCTTTTGTGTCTTCTACAATTGTTTGTCCATTCTCTTCATAAACAAAGTCTGCTATGTATTCTATTTTTCTATGTGTCTTGCCATTTTTCTTGAATCCTTCTTGTAATAGAAATGGTACTTGCAGTCTTAAGTTACTTATCTGTTTTGCTCTCTGCAACAGCTTTAATTCTTTATATCTTGTTGCTTCTAGATTACTATCAAACTTTATATTGTCTACTACTATTTTTGTGTTTTTATATTTGTTCATCTTTTATCTCCAATCTGTCTAATATACTTGTCCTATACTTATATGTTGGGTTTTCTTGTCGTTTTCTTAAAACACCCTGTTCTTTTAGATTTTGTATTATATCTCCTGTTATTAACTTGTTATTGTACTTGTCTGTAAACTTCTTTATTACCTCTATGGTGTCTATGTTGTTTTTAATTTGTCTGCGTTCTTCTCTTAATGTTTTCCTTAGTCTCCCTACTTTTGCTAATTGAGGAGCTTTCAAATTGCGACTTTCTATATAATGATCTAAATCTGATAATTCCATATCTTTTTGACTCAGCTTTTCGTACTGTTCGCTTAGTTCTTTATCTGTATTGTTGAATAAATTAAGCATATAGTTCATTAAATCTTCTATAGGCATTTTTTCTTTAGCTCCTCTCTTAATTTTTCTTGCCAATTATTAATTCCTGGTACAAAACCTTTACATCTCATTACTGACTTATAGTCTGTATCTTCTTGTTTGTTACAGCCTAGACAATAGTAACATAGTGTATTCTTTTCTATTTGTTTCATAGGCTAGTCCTCTGGCATATTGTACACTTTAGCACCTATCTCATACCAATGTGCAATATCTCTTAATATTTCTTCTGCTCTTTCTTCTGTATCGTAAGTACCTAATTCTGTCGCATAGCCCTCAAAATTTCCTGCAAATATTTTATATATCTTTTTACTTTTTATGTGTGTGCCATAAGGCTCAATTCTTATATTTTGTATATTATTAAAGTTTACTATTGTACATTTATTTTGATTTACTATTATCATAACTACCTCCTAATAACTTGGTATGTGATTTTCATTTTCAAAAATCATTTTTTCTATTTCTGTTGTTAATCTATATACTGCTACCTCTTTATTTGTAACACTACATTTCTTTGTTTTTTCTGTTGTTACAAAACCTAAACTTTCAAGTTCTGTTATTCTTGGCCTTGCATTATTTACATCTGCTGTGTTTGTGTAATGTTTTTTATATAATTCCTGTGCTATCTCCCTTGTTGTCATTTCTTTATTTTCTAATATCTCTAATATTTGCTTATGTCTTTCACTTAGGTGTTCTTGCATATCTTTATAACTCTTATGTCTTGTCATAAATGTTATTGTATTCATTTGTTTATCACACTCCTTTATTTGCATATAAGCTATTCAAGTCGTTATATTGTCGTTGTTCATAGTTGTTATAGCTTTTACTTGCATTTTTATTTTCTTGTTTTGCGCTTTGAAACTGCTTGTCCTCTTTCTCTGCATCTATAACACTTTTAATTCCTTTTTTTGACCAGTTGTTTAGTATGCCTTTTACATACTGTATAGTTCTCTTATCAGCTTCTACTGCCTTTTGCATTGCCAAAATTATTAAATCAACTGGCATTTCTTTTAAATAATCTGATAATATTTCTACTCCGTAAGGTGCTATTAAACCTATGTTGTTATTGTAAAATTCAATAATTTCTTGTAGACCGTCAACACAACTGTCGCCTACTGTTGTTGTTATATTATCATCATTCTTTATATTCTTTACATTCTTGTTTGTGTTCACTTGTTGTTCAGTTGTTGTTCGCTTGTTGTTCAGTTGTTGTTCATTTTGTTGTTCATCTTGTTGATATTTATCCCACGAAACAATTGTTATTAGTCTGTTTTTATTACTTTTTTGTTGTTCAATTTGATGTTCATTTTCTAACGATTTTAAAATTCTTTGCACTTTATTTTCGTCAATCTTTAATTTTTCCGATATAGATTTTCTTCCAGTAAGTAATTGACCTCTTTTTAATGTTACTCTTTCTCCCTTAAATAACACATCATATTCTTTATGTGTAGTATTAAGTAGTAGATATATCCATACTGCTAAATAATCACTATCTTTTGTTATTATTGGATTATCTAATGTTTTTCTATGTAACTTTATCCAACCTTCCATATTTATTCCTCTTTATCAATTTTTTTGTACTACTACTGAATAATTACGCTCTATTGATATTTTTAATAAAAGCTCTAATTCCTCTTGATTCACATCATTATATCTAATTCCATCTGCTGAATTATCTGTATAGTCAAATATATTATCTGAATTTATAATTAAAATACTGTACATTGTTTTCTCCTTTCGTAAAAAGGGCTAGTTTTTGTTGTCTAGCCCTTGCTGTTATAATCCTAATTTTTCTAATGTGTATCGTTTACCTGTTTGCATTTCTTTGTACATTGTTCCTTTTTTAAAGTATGGAAAATTTATCGATTCACCGTTTTTTAAATGTATTGATATAAATTCCTTATCAAATCCCATAAATTTACATATACTTTCTATCTTGTCTTTAAAAGGTCTAATAACATCAGCTAGGTACTTTTTCTCCTCCTCGTCTAATATTTCTTCTTTTCTTTCAAAGACTGTTTCATATTTTACTGGTCTTTCTACCTTGACGATACTTACATCATCATTAAAATATTTTAATTCTTTATTAATGTTGCTAAAACCATAATCTGAAGTCTTGTCAACAAATACAACTTGCCCATTTTTTAATGTACATTTATCTCCATCTTTTAAATCAGCTTTTGTAAATCGTTCTTTTCGTACGAGTTCTATTTCATCTTCGCTAAAAACTTCATCTAAATCTTTTAATATATATGGATAAGGCACATCCTTTTCTACTTGTGTTATTGTAGAAATTTTGTTAATATTTCCACAACGTTCTCCTGAAATTTCACATTTAACTACCCTTACTTTATCTCCTATATTAAATTTCATTTTAAATTCTCCTATAAATAATTTTTTCCTATTAAACTTATAAATTCTTCTCTTGTATGTCCCAAATTTATGTACTTTTTCTCGCAAGTTTCTTTTAACTTTAAATCTAAACTATGTCCTAGTTTGCCATGTACTCCAATAGTTCCTCTATGATGTTCAGCACATAACCAAACTTTAAATCCATTTTCTTCTGATATTCTTCTGTTTGGATTTCCAAAATATATATGATGTTCTTCTACTGGACTATATAGTCCACATATATAACATCTTTTTTCTTCTTGTAATATCGATTTCATATTGCCTCCTTATTTAAAAGGCGCGTGGCACTAACAATAACAATAAAAAGGGGGTTTTGTTCATCTATTAGTGCCACTCCAACTGTCTAACAAACTCTTTATTTCAGCTGGTGTTTTAGTTTCTATTTCTAATTGCTTACATTCTTGTATTAGTAATTCAATCAATAAACTCATTTCTTTTGTGTTGTATGTACTGGAGCCATAGTAAGCTTGTACTTTTACGCACTTGTCTTTTCTCGAAATCTCTCTTACTAAAAAACCTAATCCTTGATTCTGCCAAATTCTTTTAAAATCTTCAAATGCTTTCTCTTCTATTATCATGGCTTGAAATGTGCCTATATTTGAAATTGCATCTTTGTATATATCTTCTTTTGTTATTACTGCATCATTTGTTGTTAATTTTTTTGCAATTAAATCACATAGAACCCAACAATATGAATTAGCATCTAAGGACCTCTTTTTATACCATTTCTTTAATTCAATATTTAGCTTATTTTCGTTTTTAAGTTGTTCGACAACACTTATCTCATTTGTATCTAAAACTATGCTTATTTTTGGTTTTCGTGTGTCAAAATCTATACTAATATCATTTATAATTCCTGTAGTTTGCATATTTACCTCTCCACGTGTTGGTGCATAAACACATATTCTGAACTTTCTGACATGTTATTTAATAAAAATTCACTTGCTTGTTGTTTACTTAGATGACTTTCTTTAGCTCTAAACTCATAAACATACTTACAGTCTTGCTGTTTTTCTTTTATTCTTTCTTCTATCTCATCTTCATCATAATTGCCTTCAATAAGATATAAATCATAATCTTTTGCTGTTATCCCTTCAACTGTTTTTGTATCTGTCATATAGATTACTTTATAATCATCAAATAACACTCTATAACCGCATTGTGGTACGTCATGGTATAATTTGATTGGTACGACTTTAAACAGCTTATAATCGTATTTTGTGCCAATTTTAAGTACATCTATATTCTTTCTTTCAACTCCACTTTCAAGTAATGGTTTTAATAGCCATTCACAACAAGCAAATCTTAATGTTGGTCTTTCCTGTACTAATTTCTTAATTGTTTCTTTTTTAAAGTGATCTGAATGTATGTGTGTGAGAAGTACTATTTTTAATTTTTTATAATACTTCTCTAATCTTTTAAAAGTAACTCCACAATCTATTAAAATTATGTCTCTTATTATCGTTGCATTTCCTGTACTACAACTAGATATAATTTTATAATTCATTCATTGATACCTCTTTTGTATCTTCTGTTTGTTCTTCTATTTCTGCTTGTATTTCAATAGGTTCTTGCTGAGGAATTTCTTGTTGCATTTCTTCTGCTTCGTACATTCCAGCTAAATCTTCAACAAATGTTTCTCTTAACGCTCTTACTTTTGCTACCTTCTCAACCATCGTTGCTCCTTTACTTCCCCAATTTGAGTTTAATTGTCCTTGTCCTGTTTTTTGAGCTACTTCGTTAAAACTTACACTTGAATATGTAGGGTGTGACCAATCTTTTCTAAACACTCTAGCCCAACCACCTACAAGTTGTTCAGTTCCTAATCTAAATGTTCCTTGTCTCTCTTCTATTGTTCCATCATCTTTTTGAACTATAATTCCACTTTCCATTCCATCATAATTTGAATTTAATACTGCTCTTTTCAATATAGCATCTTTTCCAACAACTAATTGTGCTGGTACTCCTGCTTTATATTTAATTAGATACGCTTCTCTTAAGAATGGATTTAATTTTCTAACTTTACAAAGTTCTGTAAATAGTTTAAATTCTTGATTTGTTATTTTTGCATCTGTTCCTACTATATACTCTTGTACTATACTTGGTGTTAATTTTATTTCATTTCCATCAATGTCAAATTTGACCATTAATTCATTATTTTTTTGTACTTCATTACTCATAATCGTAACCTCCACTTTCTAAAAATTGTTTTAATTCTCTTAATTTTGTTCTTGTTCCTCTTACTGTAAATTTTAAAGTTAAAATTTCTTCTATTTTTTCTTCTATAACAGGTGCATTTAATATTGTTTGTTCAATATATTTATCTGACTCTTTTGCAGTATCCACAACAAATTTCTCAAGTTGCTTTTCTTGTTCCATTTTTTTCTTTTCTTCTTCAATAGCTTTAAATCTGCTTGTTACACTTGTTATTGCTTGTGATACATTTAATGTTTGTTTGTACTCAACTAATATTTCTGTTTTATTTTCTTGTGTCTCTATTAACTTTAAATCATCTACTATTTTGTCAATAAATTGTTTTGCTTGTTCTTTTAGACTTTTCATGCTTGCTGATAATGTTACATTTATTCTTGCTTGTCCGTATGCAATGAAATCAATATTATTAGCTGTTTTATATTCTTCAAAATAATCTTTTACTTCCTGTTCTTTTTTTGCTTTTAATTCATTTTCTATAGAATCTATCTTTACTTTTAAATCATTGTCGGCACTTTTATATTTATCTGATATATATGTCTTATAAATTTCTTCAAATTGCATATATGGTGCTAATATTTGTTCTTTTACAATCTTTCTTTGTTGTTCAACTTCTTTAAATTCTTTATTTAAACTTGCTCTTATTTGTTTTATCGTTGTTACATTCTCTTCTGTGCAAACCAAATTCTTTGCATTTTCAACCTTTTTATCTACATCTAGTGATAATTCTTTAAGATGTTCCTCAATTTGAGGTAGTTGTTTCACTACTATTAATTCCTGATTACTCATCGTATTTATCCTCCAAATCTTCATAATACTTGTCCCAATCTCTTGGTTTCTTGTAATACTCGTTATAGCACTCATCATTATATAAATCTGTTACATTATATTCTGTTACCATAACTCCTCCTTGACTTTTTATTTCTTATGTAGTAAAATATAAAAAGTAATATATTTACTAATAAGTTTTGAGTTAGTTTTTTGATTGGTAGTCGCGAACTAGCTCTTTTATTTTGTTTAATACTATTTTCTCGCTGTCTACTGGACAAGCAATAGTTCTATCTGCTACATCTTTTAATAAATCTTGTAGCTTCATATTTTCTTTAACTAAAATTGTGTTATTATGTACTTCTTGTTTTCTTAAATCTTTAAGCTGTTTGTTTTCAAAACTCAAATCTCTAACTTGTCTTGCTAATTCAACATTTCTTGAATTTGACTCGTCTATTTCTGTTTTTAATGTTTCTTTATAGTAAATAAAACCTAATAAAACAATTAGTGCTACTAATGCTAAAAACAATGTCATTCTCTTCATCTCCTTTCTTGTATCTTTTATTTTAATAATGTATAATATCCTCGAAAGCGAGGCTATTATGGAATTATTGTATGGTAATCAACGAAAAGCATTAAAACTCATTTATAAGGCATATAAGAACAAATCAACTATCACTAAAGTTAAGCTTTCTAAATTTCTTAATCTTAACTTTCAAGAAACTACTCAAGTGTGTCAAGAATTAAAAAATAAAGGTTTTATTAGTTTTGTTGGTATGAATTTCGACCCTAAAATTACTCCAAATGGAACGGAATACTTTTCTATTGAAACCAGAATTTCTTTAGAAACTATTTTAAAATCAATTGTATGTCCTATTATTGTATCTGCAGTCACTACACTAATAACTTTATTGTTATCAAACTAGTTATTATAGATATTGGTATTTCTACGAAGAACATTGCTTTTATAGGATGTTCTTCCATCCATTTTGCAAATTTGCTTATTGTTTCTTTCATTTCATCCTCCTAAAATCCTATTGCTATAAATGCTGCCCAAAATATACCAAATATCGCACAAAAAATATATTCTTTAATCTTCTGTTTTGTTTTTTTATTTAGTTTCTTTTTCATTTGTTTTTTCCTCCCTTCTAAACTAATATTGATTTTGCTTTTTCTAACTTTGTTTCTGCTTCAATTGCTCTTTTTAATACTGCTTCATATTGTTGATAAGAAACTCCACCATTTTTATAGACTTTTACTTTATATTGATTATCAGTTTTCAGTCCTTCAAGTTCTCCTTTTAGCAATTGTTTTTTTACTTCTGCTTCTCCTATCCCTGTTTGCTTTGCATAACCTCTTGCAGATAAAAAGAAATATGGTACTTCTGACATTTATTTCGCCTCCTTTGCAACCGTTTCACAATTTGTGAAAGTAAAAGGTATAAAAATATCTTGCACTTCACAATCTAATAGTTTCGCAATAGCTTCAGCTTTTTGTTTTGGAATTTTTCTTTGATTGTTTTCATACATGTTGTAACATCCTACTGAAACATCAATGTTCTCTGCCATTAGTTGTTGTGTATAACCTTTTTCTTGTCTTTTCTTCTCCATTTCTGTCATCATATCGCCTCCTTATTTTTACTATTTGTGAAATCTGCAATTATAATATAACAAGTTGTGAAAGTTGTCAATGGTTTTTTTAACATTTTGTGAAAATATTTTACAAGTAGTGAAATAAATGCTATAATATCAATAGATTTCACAATTTGTAAAATGTAAAGGAATGATTAAAAATGGATAATATTTTAGGAAAAAGAATTGAATTAGAAAGAACTAGATTAGGTTTAAATCAGATAGAACTTGCAAAAAAACTAAACTTATCTTCTAGTGCATCAATTTCTCAATACGAAAGTGGCGAAAGAACTCCTAGTGATGATATAAAATTAAGAATGGCAGAATTATTTAATTGTAGTTTGGATTACCTTATGGGTAAATCAGATGTACGAAATCCACAGCAATCTGATCCTCTTGGGCTTGCTAAAGTCGGTTTTAGTATGGACAAATATACCCCACCCACAGATTCACAGAGAGAGCAGATAAAAGGATTGTTAGAAGTTATATTAAAAGATAATAAAAAGAATATGGAGAATAAATGAAATTAGATAATTTATATGATTTAACTGAAAAAGAAAAGATAAAAGTATATGATTGGCATATAGAAGATGCTGACGGTGCTTATATCAATATAGATAAGATAAATGCTATCGCTCTTAACTATGATAACATCGGTACTTATATAGAAGAAAAGTGTGTATTAGCAGAGGAACTTGGACATTATTATTATGAAGCTACTTATTCTCTATACTGTCAAGATTTGCAGGTTATATCAAAGCAGGAACGAAAAGCTAAGAAGTGGGCATACAATGTTCTTGTCCCTTACGAGGATTTACGCAGAGCAATTAAAAATGGTTTGACAACAGTTTACAGCTTGGCAAATTATTTTGAAGTTACAGAGGCTTTTATAAGTAAATGTGTTGAATTTTATATAGAAAAATATGGAGATTTTACAGAAGAAGCATTAAGTTATTAGTGTTTCTTTTTTTAGAAAGGATTTAAAATGGCAAAGAAAACAAACTGTAAAAAAAATGGAACTGAATATTACAGATTACACAGAAAAATAAATGGCAAGTACGAAGATTTTTACGGTGCAAATAAAAGTGATGCCGAAGAAAAGTTTTATATACGAAAAAAGGAAGTCGAAGAAGGAATATTGCAATCTAAAGATATTCCTATTGATTCTTTAATGTATAAATGGCTATTTCAAATAAAAAAGAATGAATTAAAACCTTCTTCTTTCCAATCTTATGAAGGCACTTTTAGAAATTATATAAAAGATTCAGATATTGCTGATATAAAAGTATATAATACTAAATCTATACAAATACAAGAATATTATAATAAACTAGGTAAAACAAAATCATACTCACAAATAAAAAAGTTACACAAATTATTGAAGCAATTTTTTATTTATGCTGAAAACGAGGGATATATTATTAAAAATCCTTGTAACAACATTACAATTCCAAATAAACAGTCTAAAACTAAATCAGATAATATAGAATATTTTAGTGAAGAGGAAATTGAAAAATTAAAAACTGCCTTTGAAAATAATAAATTTTATAATTTAATTTTAGTTGCTCTAGGAACAGGATTAAGGCAAGGCGAATTGTTAGCTTTAAAGTGGGAAAATGTGAATTTAAAGGATAAATATATTGAAGTAAAAGAAAGTGTAAAAAAAGTATATGTTTTTGATTCCGATGGAAATAAAAAACTCGAAACAATATATCAAAAACCAAAAAGTTTAAGTTCTATTAGAAAAGTTGATTTACCAGACAAAATAATTGATATTTTATCTAATATGAATAAAAATACAGTATTTGTTTTTGAAGATGAAAATGGTAACCCATATTCTGCTAAAACACTTTTTGGCAATTGGAAAAAAGTATTAAATGATAACAATATACCATATAAAAAATTCCATTCATTAAGACATACTTATGCTACTATGCTATTAACAAAAGGTGTTGATTTAAAAACTGTACAAGATTTAATGGGACATTCAGACATAACTATTACTCAAATTTATTTACATGTACTGCCTAAAACTAAATCTGATGCAGTTAACAGATTGAACGATTTATTATAATCCAAAGTGGGAAAAAAGTGGGAAAATAAAAATAGAGTAGCAAGAATTTATTTTCAAATCCTTGCTACTCTAATATTTCATCGATTTGGTGACCCCTACGGGAATCGAACCCATGATTCAGCCTTGAGAGGGCTGCGTCTTAACCGCTTGACCAAGGGGCCTTTTAACTTGCTTTATTAATATACCACATTTGTATATTTTAGTCAATACAAGCACATATAAATTTTATATGTTTAATATCTCTTTTAACCTCTCGTCTTGTTTAGTTAAGTACAAATATCCTATTAGAGCTTCAAATGCTGTTGCATACATATAGTCCTGCATACTTGCATTTTTAGCAATATGATGAGTTTGTGTATTTCTTCCTCTTCTAGCAATCTCTTTTTCCTCTTCTGTAAGACTATTTTCAATATCTTTTAATGTTTCTGCCTGTGCTTTAGCCTTTACATATTTTATTGATTTTATATGTAATTCGTGTGGCTTTAATCTTGTAGTATCTACTAATTTTGTACGGATGTATAACTCATATACGCAATCTCCAACATAAGCCCATGTTAATGGTGACATTTGGTTTATTTCTTCTATTTTTTTATTTCTATTAAATATTTCCAATTTCTTCTCCTTCTACTTTTTCAAGAGTAATTCTGCCTAACCTTCCGCTTCTAAAATCATCTATCAAAATATTAGCAACTTTTTCTATGTTTATTTCTTCACCAGAAATAACAGCTCCTCTTTTTTTGCCAATCATATTCATAATTTCTAATACTTTTTCATTTTCTCCTAATTCTTGGTTTTGTGTTATATTTTTTATTTGCTCCTCACTTAGTTTATACCTTTCTATTAAGTTTTGCATATAATTTTTAATCATAGTTTTTAATAGTTCAAAACCAATTTCCTCTGTCTGTAAAACATCATCTTTAATAGTTCCTGTAAAAGCTAAATACATTCCTATTTTCTCATTATTTATTTTAGGCCATAAAACGCCAGGAGTATCTAATAATTCTATTCTATCTGATACTCTTATCCATTGTTTTTTTCTTGTAACACCTGGTTTATTTCCTGTTTGAGCTGCTGTTTTTTTAGCAATTCTATTTATAAATGATGATTTTCCTACGTTTGGTATTCCTAAAATCATTATTCTTATTGATTTTCCAACTCTTCCCTTGCTTTCATACTTGTCGTTATCATAAATTTGCTCTATTTTTTTTGTTACTTCTTGTATTCCTTTTCCTGATACTGAATCAACTAAAACCGCAGGAATATTATTTTTTTCAAAATATTCTATCCACTTCTTATTTTCTTTTTCGCCAGACAAGTCACATTTATTTAAAATAACTAGCCTTTTTTTATTTTTTATAATTTCTTTTATATCAGGATTTTGACTAGCAAGTGGTATACGTGCATCTAATATTTCTGCAACTATATCAATTAGTTTTAAATCTTCTATTATTTGCTTTTTTGTTTTAGCCATATGTCCGTGGATACCAGTTGATACTCGTAGATGATAAACTTTTTGTATCTTCGTTCATTTTTTTATTTTTTCTCATTTCTCTTTTTTGGTACATATCCATTATTTATCACTTCTTTCTTTTTTTATTAAGTCGTTTTTCCACTTATATATTATATCATATTTTTTTGTGTTTTAAGATACTCTAATGCAATTTTATATTGTTCATTATATCTAAAAATAATATCTATGCTTCCATCTTCATTGACATATATATTTGAAATATAACTATCAACTATATTTCTGTCTATCTTATCTAGTTTTTTAATATTTTTAAAATGTTCTAATCATTCCAAATTATATGAATTGATTTTTTCCTTATCTAAGTTTTCTTTTGCAATAGAATAATAATTAACTTTGTTATTAGTATTTTTTTGATAATTAGCATAGTTTATCTTACTATTTCTACATGGTTTTTCTTGTATAACTGATAAGCCATATTCCTCACATAAAGAATCTGATAATCTTCTTAATTCTGCATAAGTTTCTCTTTTATCATAATATCTTTTTCCATCTTTAAATGATACAGAGTTTATTACAAAGTGATTATGATAGTGATTACTATTAAGATGTGTACTGACAATAACTTCAAATCTATCTTTCCACATTTCTTCGGCAAGTCTAACTCCAATAGCGTGACATTGTTCTGGTGTGACTTCTCCCTCTGCGAATGATTGAAATAATTCAGTACCATTATATTTTTCTGTACAAGTGTATCTTACAAAATAATCTCTATCAATAGTTGAAATAAAGTTCACTTGTGTTTTATGTTTTAAAAATTCAAATGTCTTATTCATTTTTAAAACATCTCCATTTAATTTTTATACTTTTAATTTTCATGAAGTTCAAATCTATATTTTTGTTTAATTTCTGGATACTTTTCACGATCTACTTCTGACATAAACATATTTAATGGTCTTGAAGCAAAATCAACTCCGTTTGTACATTCAGTTGAATATAAAGGTTTATAAATCATTAATTCTTCCTTATTCTCAGTATGTCTTGCAGTACCAATAATTTCATATAAATATAAATTTGGTTCTTCTTTTAATTGTTCCTCTGTCATTTTTTCTCTCTTAAAATGTTGAACGATATCTCCCTTATTAAATTTTCTTTCCATAAATAATTCCTCCTAATCTAATTTAAAATCTAAATATACATATTTATCCATATCGTATGCTAAATTATTATCTATCAACTTTTTAGCAATTTTACAAGATTCAGACATTCTTTTTCCATTAAATAATGGGTCGATATATCTTACTTTTGCCCCGTGATTTACATAGTAAACATTTTGAGGTTTTTCTTTTGATACTTTTACCTTTTTTGCTTTTTTCCAAATATTAAATATATCTTTATATTTAGATTTTTCAATAACATCTATTACATTGCTTTCTTTTAGTCTATATAAATCTTGCTTTGTTATTTTATTTTCTTCACTTAATTTTTTCAATATATCTGCAATTAGTTGCATAGAATATCTTGTTCTATCTTCACGATAAATAACAGATAATCTGCTAGTGACTTTGACAAAATTCCTAGCAATTTTTTTAGTTTTAAATCCTAGTTCTATTTCTTTTTCTTCATTTGTTTGTATTTCAATATCATCATACATTTCTTTAATATTTTCATAACCTAATAGTTTATAAGTAAATAAAGCATTAGATAAAGAATACTCTAATCTATCAGCAGATAATTTTGGAGTATCATTATCAGCAATAGGATAAATATGATAATTATCTACTTCTGATATTTCAATATTATCTCTTTTTAGCAATTTCATTATTTCATCAGAATTTTTAATAATTTCTGTTGTTAAGTCCTCTGTTGATTCTTGTGTCATATGATCTCCATTTAAGAAATCCACACAATGTTTAAATGCAGGAGTTGCTATATCGTGGAATAAACCTGATAAAGTCTGTTTTTTATCACGAGTAAAATGCCACACTATTAAAGCAACTGCTACTGAATGGTCTAAACTTGAAAAGAAAAAATCACTTTCAAACAAATCAGAATATATAGTACCACAAGTCACACTTATATATTGCTGTGATAACAATTCTTTTGTATCTATATACTCATTTAACCATTCTGGAAAATCTGGCTCTAATATTTTAAAATAATCTTTTATCTCTTTATTAACACTATCTATATATCTCATTTCTATCTCCTTATACAATTTGTTTTAGTTCATTAAAAAATCTTTTTTAGTTATGAGTACATTTCTATTATCAATCATATATGATAAAAATTTATTTTTCTAATACCCTTATCTTTAATTTTTTCAATTAATAATAGATTATGTCCCCAAGGTAATTTGGCAACAAGCTGTTGCCATTTTTCATCTTCAACATTTTCTTCATAGAATAATCTCATTGACCTTATATTTCTTTCAGAAAGGCCTTTCATATTAGGAAAAGTTAATTTAAGTTCTGTTGACACTTGCTTCGTAAAATTATTTCCATATTGTTTGTTTTCTGAAACAATTTTTCCTAATTTAAAATACAACATAATTAAATTACTATTGACTTCCTGCATAGTTTTAATTTACGTATTTATAATTTCTTCTTTAATATTACTAATAATATCTTTATAATTTTTATCTAGCATAATTCACATCCTTTCTATTGTTTTTCATAACTCCCCACTTACCAGTTGATACTCGTAGATGATAAACTTTTTGTATCTTCGTTCATTTTTTTATTTTTTCTCATTTCTCTTTTTTGGTACATATCCATTATTTATCACTTCCATTCTCTATCATTCTTGTTTCATTTAAAAAATTGTCAAAGTCTGATTTATATAATTTATCTTGTTTAACTTTAAATTTATCATACTCTTTATAAGCTAATTCTTTTGCTACACTAGCCGATATTTTCCCAGCATTGTGTAATATTTCTTTACCATTAAATTGCAAAAATGCATTCAACTTTTCTACCCAATCTTTCATCGTCATAGCATTATGATTTTCTGCTTGTAATTCTGCATAGTCTAAATACATAGTTACAATTCTATTCAAATCTTTTAATTCCTTTTCATTTAGATAATTTTTTGCAATGTCCACATCATATTTATAAATTGGTCCATCAGGAGAATTTTTCCAATTTGTTAGTCCCATATTTTCTTTTTCTGAATCAACTCTGTTATATATTATTTCGGCTGCAGTATTACCTGTTATTGCATAATGTAATTTATTTTGAACTGTTTTAAAAAATTCTTTTGTTATTTCTGAATCTTTATCATAATCAACACTACAAGAAGAATATATATCTGTTATTTTTTGATAGAATCTTCTCTCGCTCGAACGAATATTTCTAATTCTTTCAAGTGTTTCTTCAAAATAATCTTCGCCAAATATGTAATTAGGATTTTTTAATCTTTCATCATCCATAACTACACCTTTTATCATGTATTCTTTTAATATTTTAGTAGCCCAAATTCTAAAGTTGGTTGCTTTTTTTGAATTTACTCTATATCCAACTGCAATAATCATATCAAGGTTATATATCTTTACAGGTTTTTTCGAATTATCAACGTCGGTTTTTCCGACGGTGTTATTTTCATCAAGTTCACCACTATTTAATATATTATTAATATGTTCTGTTATTGTGCTTCTTCCTACACCAAACAATTCTGAAATTAAATTTTGTGTAAGCCATATATCGTTATTTATTAACATTACGCTAACCTTAATATCATTGTTTGAATCCCTATATATTAAAAAATCATGATTAGTTATTTGTAAGTTTTTATTATTCATATATTATCCTTCCTTTCTTTTAAATTTTTTATTTAATATCAATTTTAACATTTTTATTCTTATCAATATAAATACATTTTACTTTATTTTCTAATTCTAATCTATCAAAATTAGTACCCGAATAACCATCATCTATATAATAATCAATTAATTTATATTCTCTATGTTCTTTTAAATAATTATCTATAATTAATTTTTGATTAGTTATGCTATTTGATTCTTTTTCATTACTATATTCTTCTTTTGATAAACGAAGATACGCTGCTACCTTATATGTCATCTTATTATTACAACTTTCTATAAAATTTTACAAAGAAGATTTTGTTCTTCTTTTTTTATTTCATTTTCAATTATCCATTTTATATCTTCTATCGATTTATCAATATTAAATATGCCATTACCTACTGGATAATAAACAGGATAAACTTTATATTCGTTTTTATTAATTTGTATTTTGTGACATTTTTTTCTATTTTCAGATACAGATATCTTTTTATTTAAAATAATAGAACTAACTTGGTTTCCAAAAGTAATAATTATTTTTGGTTTAATTATGTTTATTTCTTTGAATAATAAATCAAGATATTTTTTTAACACTTCATCAGGCAACGGTCTTGCATCTATTTGTGTACATTTACCTAAATTAGTAATGAACAATTTATTTTTTTCAATTTCTTCGTAAACATAGTTGCAAAACTCATAATCCCATTCTTTTGGTTTCTTTTCTTGAATTTTGTTAAATGTTTCTTCACTTAATAAATCAACTTTATAGAACAACTTCCATATATTTTTAGTTCCTAACCATGGAGACTTTCTACCTTTCCAAGATTTATCACTGGCAATATTTTTTCCGGTAGGATTCATAAAAACAAAACATATATCAGGATTTTTTTCACATCCACCATTATATATAGAATCTAATTCCTTAGCACCATATTTAACTTGTAATTCATCATAATCTTTTCTTAAATCTTCTATCTTCAAAATATTCACCTTCTTATAAAAAAGTTTCTTTAAGTAGTTCTTACCCAATTTTTCTTATAATTTTTGTTAATTTTTTATTAAAAATTGTAAAAAGAAATTTAATTAAAAGCCTTATAAAATAAGAGTTTTAAAGAGAGTTTATATGAGTCGTTCTTTACCAGTTAAGGTTGATTTTGTGATAACTATTTTGATCTTTTTCTTTATTCATCTATGTTCACTCCTTTACTTGAATTTTACGTTTATTTCTCCATTTTGAAATATAATTATGCTATCTATATTTTCTATAATAGATATAAACCTAATATTTAAAGCTGGAAAAATATTTTCAAAATACATATCTGCTTCTATATGACTTCTTGCAAAATTAGATGTTTTTGCTAATTCAGGATTAAGTTCTCTCCATTTTTTAGCCGTTGTATTAAATACTGCAACATTCAAAAAATCTGCTTCTTCAGCATGCTTTAACCATTCTCTATTTTTATAAAAATCATTATCTGGCAATATATAATTTTTAATTGCATCAGTATGTATCAAATAATTATTTTTCGTTAGTATTCTTTTTACATCCCATTCTCTATTCTGATTTTCTAACTCCTTTAATCTCTCAAATTCCTTTATTAAATACAATTTAAAAACGGGACTAATTGCTGATGCAAATTCAAATGCAATATCTTTATGTGCATATGTTCCACCATATTTTCCACGCTTTGAATATATTCCAATCGCATTTGTTTTATCACACCATTCAGTAACACTTAATGTAAATGTATGAAGTCCTGCACTTTTTCTAAACCCGTCGAATTCGACGGAATTAAAATTTGGATTATAAATAGACTCCCATGTTCCTAAAAATTCCAAAGTAATTCTATTTCTTAACCAGTTTCTTATAATGTCATCAGCTTTCGATTTTCCCTCTTTGTATTTACCAAAATCAGAAATACAAATATAATCATTATCATCTATGTTTGTAATATTTACTTTAATATTTTAATCAAGTAATACTCCATCTACATCAATTCCAATTTGCATTATTATCGCACCCCATTTCGTTAAATAAAAGTTATCTTTACAACCCCATGAAATCTCCCAATGTCAATTGTTGAGGTTCGCTATATTTTGTTTTTATTTTCGCAATATTTAATAACTCATCCAAATATATTATCTCATGCTTTCCTTTTTGTAGTTCAAGTAATTTTAAAAAGACTTCTGCTGTTAAAAAGCAATCAGAAAGAGCTCTATGCCTATTTTCTGGGATTCGTAATCCCAATGTGCTTGCCAAGGTATCTAATTTGTAATTTGACAATTTTGGTAAAACATGTTTGGCTAATAAAATAGTATCTATTATTGGTGTTTTAGCTATTTCTTTACATTCATCTGTATAATGAGATAAAATATTAGCTTCATATTTAGCATTTTGTGCAATAAATACATAGTCTTTTTTTGAACAAGATTTATCAATTATTCTCATTGCTCTTTTAGCATCTATACCATGCATTAAATCTTGTTCTGTTATACCTGTTTGTGAAGTATCAAAACGCGTTAAGTGTAAACCTTCTGGTGGCTTAATCAGCCAATCAATTGATGCATTATTATCTATTTTTTTTTGTTTTATTCTTAATATTCCTACTTCTATTGGCTCTGGTGGTCTTCCTTTTGGAGTAATCGTTTCAAAATCTATTACTAAAAATTCTGTATCATCTATTGATTTCATTATAAAATCTAATCCTCCTCAACATCTTTTAAAAAGATTTTGTTTTTGAAAGCTTCCTTTCTTCTTGAAAGTTTATAATCTTGTATATTAGCAATAGCATTATTGTTTCTTTTTGACAACCTGTTGACCTCAACAAGTTGTTCATCTATATTAAACCCAGAATTTTTACAAGCATCTTTTGCTTTATTTAAACCCTTTAAGAAGTTTCTCCAGTCTTTATATTCTAAAACTTTTGAAAGTTCTCTAGCATACCAATATTCATTTCCATATTCATCCATATGTTTAATATTTTCAAAAATATTATTAGTATATCTATCTACAATTTTCTTCATTACTACCTCCTTCTTCATTTTTTATATAAAAGTTTTCCTTAAGTCGTAATTACCCCATTTTTCCTCAAAATCCAATTGATTTTTACTTATAAAATGTAAAAAGAAGTTAAATAAAAAGTCTTATAAAATAAGGGCTTAAGAGAAAGTTTATATAAGTCGTTCTTTACCAGTTAATATTCATCTTATTTTCATTACTCATTTTATTCACCTATTTTTTTATTTTAAATACATTCTATATTTTATCATAAAAGCAAGTGATTTTCAACTAATCACTTGCTTCATAAAATTTATATTGAGTTTTACATACTTTCCTTGTCAAATATTTTATGCTTATTAATATAAACTAAATACATTCACTGTTTATATAATTTAATAGCTCATTTTTTATTTCTTCATTTGATACTTCACTTATACTATTAGCATATTCAAGTACATCCTCTTCCATTGGTAAATTTGATTTGTTAATTTCAAATTCTTCTAATATTGGTATTATTTTTTCTTCCATTGTAGGATAATATTTGTATAATGTATCATAAGCATTTAATGGTTTATCTGGTTTTGTATATCTGGCACTTTCCCAATCTAATACCATTTCAACATAATCTATATAGTCTTTTTCTAGTTCATTTTTATGATGTGACGATAATCTTCTATGTATTTGAGACACATCCTTTTTATCATAAAACAAATACATAAACATTTTATCTAAATCATGATTTTTCATCCTACATAAAATTGCATCTTTATTTTCTTTTATGTACTTATTTGCTAAGTACATAACTACTTTTCTATGTTTATATGTATATTTTAAATTTGATTCATTTTTCATAATATTTTCCATCCTTTTTCCAAACAGGCCTCTTGTATATCATAACTTATATTTCTAGAAAATCATTCCCTTTTTACGTATTTCTTTTAATGTTTTTTCATATTCTTCATCATGGTGTTTTATTAATTTTTCTACACAATCTTTATCTAAAATATATCTTAAATTGTTTATAAGTTCACTATCTCTCATCTCATATATCTCCTTAATAAATTTCTATTATTATGATTTATTCATAATTTTTACAAATTGACTTTCGTCAATTTCTTTATGTTCAAGTAAATATTCAACTGCTTTTTGAGTTTTTTCTTTATTTTCTGTCAATATTTTAATTGTTTTATCATAACATTCGGCAAGTATTTTATTAGCTTCCTCATATATGTATTTACCAGTGTCTTTCTCATCTGGAAATGTATATAATCCCATGTCTGACATTCCAAATCTTGTAATCATATTAGTTACAATCTTAGAAGCTTTTTCTAAATCACTACCATTACCAGATTCATGTTCTCCAAAATAAACTATTTCATTACACATTCCACCTAAAAGTCCACATATTCTATTCAAATATTCATTTTTGCTTGATGTATATTTAAAATTAGTATTATTGTATTCAACATATCCTAGTGTTCCAGTACCTTCAGCATTTATAGTAATTTTTTTAATTCCTGGTAATTTTTCTAATATATATCTTATAGTTGCATGTCCAATTTCATGAACTGCTGTCCTTCTTTGAGATTTTTCATCAATAAAATCTGGATTTATCATTGATTCACCAGCAAACATTGTTCTCGTCATATCTTGAATTGTTGGTATGCATTCTTTTGTTATTAAAGTAATGTCTCCATCTTTTTTTGCAAGTTTTAATAATGTATTTTGTACAACTTTATCTACAAACCTACCATTTCCATTGTTCTCCACATTGCAAAAATACTTCATCACTTGTTCAACATTTTCTTTTGCATCATCTTCAATTTTCAATCCTAATGCTGTTATTTTTCTATAATATATTTCACAATACTCTTCATCTGTATAATCTGGAAAGTTAAATATATAGCCAACTCTTGATGCAATACCTGAATTTATATTTAAGAATTCACCCATTTCTTCTTTGTAGCCTGCAAATATTACTACAAATTCTCCTTTATGGACTTCCATTGCTTTAATTAAAGTTGCAACTGCTTCTGAACCAAAATCATTTCCTGATTTACTACCTTGTGCTAGAGTATAGGCTTCATCTATAAATAACACTCCTCCCATTGCTTTTTCAATTACTTCTGAGGTTTTTTGTGCTGTTTGTCCTACATAACCTGCCACTAAATCTTTTCTTTCAACTTCTACTAGTTTATTTTCATGAATCATTCCTAAATCAAATAAAATTTTTGCAATAATTCTTGCTACAGTTGTTTTTCCCGTACCTGAGTTTCCTGTAAAAATCATGTGTAAATTTTGATTTGGTATAACTAAGTTTTGCTCTTCTGCTTTTTTCAAGAATTTTATATAATTCTCAAATTCTTTAATTTTTTCTTTTAAATCTTTTAGTCCTACCAACTCATTAAGCATTTTATCTGCATCATAATTTGTATAATTTGTATTATTTAATTCTTCTATTGTTGGTATGTCATCTATAGTAATTACTCTTATATCTTTTGTTTCTCTTAATGCGTGTTGCATAACAACTTCCTGAATTAGTTTGTCTATAAATCGTCCATTTCCAAAATTTTTCTTTTTAATAAAATAGTCAAAAATTTTTAATAGTTTTTTATCTACATTCTTATCTACTGAATATCCCATATTTGTCATTTTCATAAAGAACATTTGATTTAATTCATCACTAGTGTAATCTTCAAAGTGAAAAGTATAACCAATTCTTGAAGATATTCCTGGATTTATATCTAAAAATGTCTTCATTTCATCTTTATATCCTGCAAAAATAACCACTAAATCATCCTTATGATCTTCCATTGCTTTGGTTAAAGTTGCAACCGCTTCAGCTCCATAATCATTTTCTGCTTTATTTCCTTGTGCTAGAGTATAAGCTTCATCTATAAATAAGACCCCTCCCATTGCCTTTGCAATTACTTCTGCTGTTTTCGGTGCTGTTTGTCCAATATAACTTGCAACTAAATCTTTTCTTTCAACTTCTACTAATTTATTTTCTGAAATCAAGCCTAAGTCATATAACATTTTAGCCATAATTCTTGCCACCGTTGTTTTTCCAGTACCAGGATTACCTGTAAAAATCATGTGTAAATTTGATTTATTCATTTCTAATCCTAAGTTTCTAGCTTTTACTGTATATAGTGCATACTTTTCAAATTTTTTTATATTTTCTTTTACTGTATTTAAGCCTATTATTTTCTTTAAGCTTTCCTCTACAGTTTCTCTTCTATAAATATTATCTGGTAAAACAAAATCTTTTTTACTTATACTATAATTTGCTAAGTATCTTGCTAATTCCTCATTTTGAAATGGAAAGAACTCTGCATTTATACTCACATAATCTATAAATTTTTCTTTAATTTTTTCTCTAAGTTCTGTATCATTTCTTAGCTTGTTCAACATTTCATTATTTAAACTTTTATAATATAACTCAAATAAATCATCTATTGATAAGTTTGAAATTTCATATCTATTATTTTGATATACAAATTTAATTTTTGAATCTAACATTAAAAATTCGTCAATTGACTTTTTGTCAGATGCCAATATAATATAATCTTCTCCAAATAAAGATGTTATCAATTCAATTACTCTATTAACTCTTTTTAAAGTAATATAATTAACATTATCTTCACTATTTATATTTTTATATTCCTTAATAAATTCTTTTATATCTGTTAAAACATACAAATGCTTATTGCTAATAGAAAGTTCTTTTACAGTCCATGTTGTAGTACCTGGAATTTCCAGCTGCTCGTATGTATTTTTGAATGCTAAATTATGAATGCTTAAGTATTCCGGTTCATCATTATCAATTTTATTATTTGCTTTTAGTAATTTGCATATTCTATTGGCCAATTCAATTTTTCCTGTACCTCTTTCACCCTCAATAGATATATGTAATCCTTCTTCTGTATTTATTTTATCTATTAGTTGTTCAATATTTTGAGCTTTATTCTTATATTCTAATATTCTTTCAGTTTCTTGAGCTCTTTTTTGTTTAGCTTCTTCTTCAAATTTACATAACTGTTCTTCTTGTTCTTTCAAAGCCTGTTCTTCTATTTCTTTTTTATTTTCTTCATAATATTTTCTATCTTCTTCAGCTTGTTTCCATTGCCCTGTTTTATCAAGATAAAAAAGATATCCAGCAACATCAAATATACAATATGGTAGTGCACAATTCCAGCTATTACATTTATACAATAATTTTTTTACATTTCTTGTAACATTTCTCCATCCTTTAACAGGAGTATCTTTATACTTTAATATATTTTCAATATTATCCGAATTAAATTTATATACATTACAGTCAAATGGTAGATGTATTTTTGCTGATGCATTTTCTCCGTCTTGGCTTCCTCCTTGTTCTACAAACACCATATTATTTTTAAATAATGCTAATGCTATATCAAATGTTTTCCCTGGAATTTTTTTAACTCCGTCTTCTACAGTCCATCTAAATGTGAAATAATCACTTTCAAATTTATTTCTTCTATATTCTTCTCTATCTTTTAATTTTGTTTCTAATAATCCCTTGTTTTTCAAATATAAAATGTAACCAGCATAGTACTTAGGACATTTACTATATTTACATTTAATACATGAACTGTTTTCATAATCATTTGGTAATGTTGTAAAATTATTTGAACTTTTATTTATCATCTCATTATTTTCTATTTTTTTCTTTAATATAACATCATTTGTCTCTTCCTTTTGAAATCTGTTATCACATAAACTAAGAATTTTACTTGAAATTTCAATTTTATTCTTTTCATTTACAACAACTTGTTTTAATGAAACTTCTCCTTTCTTTAGTATTGTGATACACAGTTCTATAAAATCTAATGAAGCAAATCTTAATCCTTGAACCAAATTCCATTCAAAGTCATAATCAACTATTTCAAGATTTTTTAAAGTACCTATATCTTTTAAAATTTGTTTTGTTTCTTTAGAATATTTATCGACTACATTTTCACTACTATTTGTTGTATTTTCACCATTTTTTTGATTCTTTCCTTCTTTCTCATCTGATACCTTTACTTCTTTAAGATTATCTCTTGTATTATCTTCACTATTATTATTTTTTTCATAAATTTTAAAAATTTCTTCATTTAAATTATCATGTAAATTTTTATTATATTTCTCTATTAATTTATCTAATTTTCCTTGTTCTATTTCTTTATTCTCTTTGTTTGTTACAATTGCAGTAATATATTTATATAGATTCAAAAATTCTTTTGATATATCTTTATTATCTAATGTATTGTTTATCATTTCTTCATCAAAGTTTACTTTTCCAATATAATCATCACTATTTTTAAGAGAATATTTTAATACTAATTTTTTCAATTCTTGATATATCCAATTTTGCAATTCATATTCAGAATTTTCATTTTTGCTAAGTATTGGATAAGCAAAGTAATATACATTGTTTATAGAAATAATTTTAGGTAATAATATTACTCCTTTTTCTTGAAAGTCATTTTTTTCTTTCCATTTTGCTTTTATTAGTTCCAATTTTTTTAAAACATATTCATCCATATTTTATTTCCTTTCTCTTTCAATTCATTCATATTCTAACATAACAAAAAATAATTTTCAATAAAATTACAATGTACTAAAAAATGCCTCAGATTACTCTAAGACATTTTATTTATGTATTTTTATATTAGTAATTGTTTTAATAGTTCTCCGTCTCTTTGTGGTATTGAACCTTCATGTACAGAAAAATCAATTTTTAGCCATTCCTAGTAATTCTATAAAAATTGGTCCTTTCATCTTAGCTATATTGTCACATATATATTTTAAATTTTCTTCTATTTTATTCTTTTGTTCATTTATTCCTTCAGATGAATACTGCATAAAAATACTCCTTTAAAAAACTTTATTTAATATTCTTTTATATCTGTCAAATAACATATTTTCTTCTGTAGTATTCATTAAAATGGCTTGAAACATATTAGTATAATACCATTTTTGCTCTTCTTTTGGTTTATTAAAGCTTTTCCAAACTTCTTCCCCTTCTTCTTGATACAAATTGTACAAAGACTCTAAATTGCTGATCTTATCTGCACATTCCACAAGTTTTCCATCCATACTTGCTGTTTTTATTTTATTTATTGCTTCTATTTTTCTTTCTTTCCATGGTAAACTTTTATTTTCTGAAACTTCATCTACTATATTAGCAATTTGAGTTCCAAATTGTTCTTTTATATCTTCTAGTGTGTATTTTGTGTCTTCTACCACATCATGTAATATCCCCGCTATTACGCATTCAGTCTTTGCTCCTGCTCTTTGTAAAATCATTCCAACTGTGAATGGATGAAATATCATATCCACATCTTGTTCTGTTTTTCTTTTTTGACCAGTATGTGCTTTTGTTGCAAAATATATAGCATAATCAATTAGTTCTAATTCGCCTTTTTTCATTTTTAATTAGTCTCCCTATACTTATTTATATAAATACTACTGACAATAATAACATTGTCAGTAGTATTTATGATATTATTTTTATAAAGTTCTATATTGATTTTTATCTGCTCTTTCATCAAGCTTTCTATCATATTCTTTATTTTTATAAAACCAGTCTGTTTGTTTATCCACAGGGTTAACTTTTCTGCTTTTATCAACTAATACATCAAATAAAGCTGCTACTGGTATTACTAAAGCAACCAAACATACAAGTAATCCCATGTATAAGTTTAATGTTCCCGAATTATTTATCATAGTTTCTACATTTTGATACATATATATTCCATAGTAGAATATATGTGATATTAAATATATTATTGCAGATAATAATTTTCTTTTTATAATAAAGCATATACATATAAATGTAATGAATAACAATAATATTTCCATTATCATGTCCATTGGTGGTAAAACAAGCTCTGTTCCCATAGAATATAATGCTGTTGCTACAACTCTATATAACCAAAAGGCAAATGCAAATATAGCAATCAACCAACTAGATAAATTTTTCATATATTTTTCCATCCTTTTTACTAAACAAGTTTCTTATGTATATATGTGGAGTTATCAAACCTGAAAACTTCACACATAATTTTTTATTAGTCTACAAAATTAAATTCATCTTCAAATTTCTCTTTGAATTTTTCAAATACTTTGTTAAGTACATTTTCATCTTCTACACTAACATAAGATTCTTCTTCTTCTGATTCTGTATCTTCTAGTTTTAAGATTACAACCTCTCCTGGTTCTTCTGTTTCTTCTTCATCTACTGGTAAAAGAACAACATATTCTTCTCCTTCATATTCAATTAAGTCTAGAAATTCAAATTCTACTTCATTTCCCTCCTCATCATTAAGTACTAATATATTGTCTAATTCTTCTCCTTCATTTTCATTTTCATTTTCAACTTTCTTGTTTAGATCTTCACTCATTTTATTTTTTCTCCTCTCGTTTTTTATATATTATAAATATTGTATCTCTACAATGTTAATATCTGTTTAATTTTCTTTATTTATTATTTGTATTTTTATATTGTTTATACATTGTTTTTTCGCTTATTCATATATGTTTCAAGAATATATACTGCTGAAATTGTATCTACTAATTGTTTCTTTTTATTTTTATCAATATTCAAATAGTTCATTGTTTTATGCGCTGCTACTGTAGTTAGTCTTTCATCTATTGTTTCTATTGAAATTTTAGGAAATTTACATTTTAATTTATGTATAAATTTAGTTGTTACTTCTACTCTTTCTGTTTTACTTCCATCCATATTTATTGGCATTCCAATAACAAATGTATCAATTGAATATTGAGATAAAATTTCATCCAACCTTTTTAAGATTAACTTATCATTTCCATTATGGTGAATAGTTTCTAAACCTTGTGCAGTAATTTCTAATTCATCTGTTATAGCTAGTCCTACTCTACTATCTCCATAATCAATTCCTAATTTACGCATTCTATTATTCGTCCAATCCTATATAGTTTTTTACCATTTTTTCTAAAAGTTCATCTCTTTCAATTTGCCTAATTAGATTTCTTGCATCATTATGACTTGTAATATATGTTGGATCTCCTGATAAAATATATCCAACTATTTGATTTATAGGATTATATCCTTTTTCTTCTAAAGCATGATATACTTCTTTTAAGATTTCCCTTGCCTTTATGTTTTTGTCCTTTTCAACTTTAAAGCTAACTGTTTCATCTGATATCATATTGATTTTCCTCCTTATAAATAATTAATTGTATTTTCATTATTTGAAGCTGTATCTAAATACTCTTCTAATTTTTTTGTAAGTCCTTCTAGTGCAGTTCCTTTATAATATGTAGATAATACTACATTTATTTTTGGAATTGCTTCTTTATTTTTGTCTACAGTTATTTTTATGTTTTCAACTTTTTCTTTTACTTGACTCATAAAACTAACAATAGCATCCATTTCAATTCCAGAAAAGACTATAGCAAATTTTGGTCCCATATATCTAACAAATATATATTCATCTGATAAATCTTGTTTTACTTTTTCACTTACTTTTGTGACTATCTCATTTCCTATTTTTCTACCTATTGTTTCATTTATTTCTTCTAAGTTTGTAATTTTAAATAAGCACACTGTTGAGGTTGTATATTTGTCTATTGTCCTTTTACCTTCTCCAAACAAATACTCTGCTGATTTTAATTTTGTTAATTTATCTTCTCTAACTATATTTTCTATTATTTGTTGTTTTTCTACAGTCTTTAATACTGATACAATATTATTTTTTACAACTTCTAGTATTGTTGTATCAATATTATCAAATTCATGAGGTTTACTGCCTTCAATAATCCAATAACCAATATATACATTATCTATGTAAAGTGGGAAAAATATTGCTGATTTAGCTCTTTCAAATTCCATTTTTTGATATGGTAATCTTTCCCCTTCTTTTTCAATTGTAATATATTTTGGAATTGCTGACTGTATACTGTCTTTAAATGTTTCTTCACTTTGTAAGTTTCTTAACACTTCCCAATGTTTTTTATCAACATTTGATGCTTTAATTACATATTCAGTACCATTATATACAACTATTGTAGAATATTTAATATTGTATCTTTCAATTAATATATTATTGATTTTTTGAATTTTTTCATTTACAGAGGTGACTTCGCTTATAGTATTCATAAAATCTTGTAGTATATTTAAATTGGTTATTTTTTGATTTATGCTGTTAAAGTTTTCTATTTTTTTACTTATTGATAAGTTATATGCAAGTAATGCTACAATTATTAGTATTAATATTATTATTATTGCTAATGGCAAAAAGCTCACCCCTTTTTGTAAGAATATTTTAATAGTTATTTTTCATTTTATTTAGTGTGCTATTCATACTAGCTGAGAAATTGTTTCCACTGCTATATGAATTATATGTTTTATTGTTTCTTGTTGTATTATTTTCAACTAAAGGATATACCATATCACTCAATGTATTAAGTGCTGTCATACAATTTCTAGAATATCCATTTAAAGAAATTTTACAATTGATAATTCCATCTAGGTATTTTGCATAAGTTTGTTCTTCAAACGGAATTACACAATATTTAACAGTGTCTTTATTAAATAATTCTGTCATAAATGACATTGATGGGTCATTGTAATATGCCATTCCTCCAATAATTGTCTTCTCTGTTACACTTTTTAAGTTAACCATTTTATTTAAAACTACTCTGATTTTTTCTGGATTCAATGCATTTTTAGCTTTTAAATTTCTTAAAAATGCTGTTAATGGTTGTATAGTTAAAATGTCTAAACTTTGCACTAGATATATTTCTTGTGCTTGTGCAAAATAATTATAGTCTGTATCATAGTCACAATCAATAATTACCAAAGAATAATTTTTAGTCAAAGTTTCTAATATATTAGTGTAATTTGAAGTATCTTGTTTTTTACCTGGTAATGAAGTATATACTGCTAAATTTTTATGTACTTGAATTCCTTTAGCATTTCCAATTTTTAGGTTTTCTATAGATGAATAAGCTATGTTACGTAGGTTTTCATCATTTTCAGTGTATATATAATAAGCATTTTTGTTTTGAGTTAAGTCAAGAATTGCAGTGTTAATTCCTTTTTGTGAAATAATTTCCGCAGTATTATTTACTAAGAATGATGTTCCATTTTTTGATGTTCCTATAAATGTAACTACTTTTTTATCCTTTGATATGATGCTCGCTGTACTTGTGTTATTATAATTATTTGTTGTTGTTTGTGTCAAGTCCATGCTATCATTATTTCTTGGAGTTGAAGATATATTATTGTTTTCATTCAAATTAGAAACACCTATATGACTTCTTTCATTTTGATCACCATCTTGTGCAAATAGGAATTCATTATCTATTCCTGGTAAAATTATGTCATTATCTGATTCTTGATTTGTATTGCTTTTTTGTTCTTCATCTCCTAGTTCAAATAAATTTACTGGAGATGATACATCTTCTTCTAAGCCTGGTAAAATATTTGCTTCTTCGCTGTTTTCATCATCTTGTTCTATTATTTCTTCTTGTTGTTTTTTAGGTCTTCCTCTTCCTCTTTTTACAACTGTTGCCTCTTGTTCTTTCACTTCTTGTCCTGCTTTTATTTTTTTAGGTCTTCCTCTTCTTTTTGGTTGTTCTAATTCAACTTCTTGATTTTCTTCAATTTGTTCATCATCTGTTACTATATCTTCAAATAGATCTTCTTCTTCATTTTCATTCTGATATATTGGTTGCGAAATTGTTGGCTCTTCTTTTGGCTTTACACTGTTCACTTTTCTTACTGAATTAGTATTTATTGCTGAAGGTATAATAACTGGTTCAGTTATTACATTTTTTTCTAAGTTTTGTTTTATTATATCTAAATCTTTTGTGTCATCAACTGGTTTTACATTTTTCTGATTCTTATCTTTGTTTTTATCTTTATCCTTTTTATAATTATTATATTGATTGTATTTTCTATCAGGTTTTGAAGGCATTCCTAAAGCAACAACTTCTTGATATTTTGGACTATTAGCTTCTAGTACTGCTTTTACGTTTAGTGGTAAGAATTTAGCAATTAATCTTAATTGTGAATCTGTATATTGGCTCGCAATATGGTCAAAGCTCTCAACATATTGTTCTTCATTCCTTCCAAGTCTTTTATAGTGATTTAAAATATTCTGAATTTCAACTTCACTAACGTCTCCTTCATTTTCTACTTTATAATCCACATCATCAGGATCTATGTGGTAATACACTTTTGCTTCTTTTTTACTACGTGGTCTATTTAATAATTGACACACAGCAGTAATACTCCTATCTTTTCCAATAAGAGCATTATAAACACCTATTCCAAACATTTTAACTAGTAATGGATCTGATTTTTCTCTTCTATCAGCACATATTAAAATTATTGGAATATCATTTCCATTTTGCTTTGTTGCTTCATCGCTAATATTATCCATTTTCTCAAAAATAAATTTATCTATTTGATCATAATTATTATTAGAAAATGGTTGTAAATCTTCACTTATAACAATTCTATCATAAGATTTATCTCTTTGTAATTCTTTAATAATTGCATTAAAATAATACACATTTTTTGCTGAGATAATTTCTTTATATTCTTGTTGATATTTTTTTGTTATTGACTCAGAAATGCTTTCATTATTAACTGCAAATAATACTTTCATTCGTTTTAACCCCTCCAACCTCTTACAACTATCGCAAAGATTAATGGTAGTACTTGACAAATTACCATTACTGTAATAATAGCTACTAGTACACCAAATCCTTTATCTTGAACATCTAGTTTTCTAATACCTATAACATAACGGTAAATTGCTGCTAAAACAATTCCTACAAAACCAAATGGAATGCTATATATTCTAACTATATTTAAAATATATGCAACAAGTCCGTAAGTATTGTCTCCATAAGCTACCTGATAATCTTCTAATGCTTTTAATGCTTTATCTTTTAATCCTACTAGATTAGTTGTAGCTGTTTCTGAGGTTATTGTATTTTCTTGAGCGTTACTTGCATATACAGTAACTGTTCCAAATATGATTAATAATATAAATAATATTGAAATTACTTTCTTCATAAAATACTGCCCCTTTTCATTTTTTCACTTTCATATATTATATCATACAATAAAGTCCAGAAAATATCAAGGAAAAACTGGATATTTTTATAAAAATATCCAGTTGCCTTTATAAGTTATTATATAAATGTTTCATCCAGTAGTATACGCCATTTGCCCAGTTTTTATCTGTTGCATATTTTTTATTAACTCCTGTAAGAGTTTCTCCATTGTAATAACATCCATCAGCAATATTTCCATCATATATTTTTGTACCTTTTGGATTTAAATAGTATTTTGCAAATACTCTTGCTAACAAGTCTATTCCCTCTGAATAATCTGAAAACTCATAAGCACTATTATATGGGTCTCTATCATAAGCTCCATACCCAAATAAATTGTTTTTATTTGATGCTATACTTGATCCTCCCCATCCACTTTCATGTATTGCTACAGCTGCCAAGAATACTCCATTAATATTATATTGTTTTTCAGCATAATAAAAATATTGTGCATTATCTTTAAAAATATTATTTTTGTCTTTTGTTTCATTTGCAAATATTTTTTTAAATTGTTCTAATGATAACCCACTTGGTTTGTTCAATTTCATGTTAAAGCTTAAACTTCTTATCAACTGTTGTTTTGTATATTTGCTGCCTTGCACTATCTCAATTTCATCTTGTTTTAGCTCGTTTGGATTTATGCTTGTAAAACATTCTGCTTTTGCCCATCCTGCATAACTTTGATATTGAATCTTATACCATTCTTTTTTCTTTTCAATTAATTCAACTTTTGTGTTTTTATTTAATGTTATTAATTTTTCGCTTTTTTCATTTGGTTCAATCCTTATTGCAAGAAAACTCGGCGTTATATATATGTCATCTCCAATTTCAGCATTATAATTTATTATATGCCTTCCTGTTCCCACTTCTACTATTTTATTTACTGACGCTTTTGTGACTGTATTTCCAACTATTTTTTCCTCAGTAAGTTTATCTCCTTCATATATTTTTTTAGTTATTTCTTCTTGTTTTCCATCTATTCCTTCTTGTACCACCTGTATCATTCCACTAGGTAACTCAGGATTATTTTGATATTTTGTAATATATTCTAAATCTATTTCTTTTTTTACTATTTCTTCTTTCTTTTTATTTTGAGTATTTTTCTCTAATATTTCATTTATGTCTATGAATTTTTTTTCTATAGTTTCGTATTCTTCTTCAACGTTTTGTGTGGCTGCATAAGCTGTTTTCTTTTGAAAAATAAACATATATGCACACAAACTTACTACTAATCCTATAATTAGTAGTAGACTTATGATTAATACTTGTGTTTTTATTTTATGGTTTATTTTTCTCATTTGTTTCACCTAAATTAATTTTAATATTTAGGTATTTTTTTGTCAATAATTGTCGTTCAAAAACATCTTTTACCAATTAACATGAAAAGACACCTAGATATAGCCTAGGTGTCTTTCTATTTCCAATAATTTTTTCCACTCTCTTATTGTTTTTAAATTTGTTTAATTAGCCTCAATAATATTAAGTTGGATTTCAGTATTGTTATTATTTTCCTCTATTATTTTTTCATAATGCTCTTTTTGCAAAATTATAATAGTAGTAAATATAATACTTAGTATCAAAATACATGATATGAATAATTTTCTTGTTATCATTCTTTCATTCTTCATATATTTCTCTCCTTTTATATTAAAATAATTTGAGCATTTTCTTCTCCAACTAGCTCTTGAAATTGTTTTAAAATTTCTGGTGTCATATAAATTCCACCTGCTTTATCAAGTTTTTCTCCATTTTTTATTTGCATTTGCATATTACTTCTTTCTCCATTAAAGAAGTGAATTGCTCCTTTAAGTTTTTCTTTAGTTTCTTCGTTAAGATTTGTAACATTTAGTTCAAATGCCTTTTTCTTGATTTCTGCAAATTCTTTTATTGTTCTAGCTACAATTTTAGGTTCTTCATCTTCTCTAATGCTTAACCTGCCTTCTACTTCAACAATATTGTCATTTACTAATATATCAGAACATTGTCTATAGCAACTATCAAAAACTATAAATTCAGTTGTGCCATATAAATCTTCAATTGTAACAAATGCCATAATTGTATTGTTTTTAGTATATTTCTTTTTAACACTTGTAACTATGCCTGCATATATTACATTTTGTCCATCTTGATATTCTGTAACTTTCTCATCTTCTTCTATTTCACTTGGTTCTGATAATTCTCTTAGTTTCAAGCTATTTATAGTAGTTTTTGCTTCGATTTGTGCTCTCATTTTTTCCAGTGGATGTCCCGAAATATATATTCCAAGCATTTCTTTTTCCATTGAAAGTTTCTCTTTTTCATCATATTCAGGTACAATTATATAATTATATTTTATTTCTTCTTTTTGAGTTTCTCCTCCTAAGTCAAACATTGAAACTTGACCATCAAATCCCTTTTTGTCATTGCTTATTGTATCAATAATATTTTCATAAGATGCCATAAATGTTTTTCTTGTTTGTCCTAGTTCATCAAAAGCTCCCGCTTTTATTAAACTTTCAATACATTTTTTATTAACTGTTGTTTCTTTTATTCTTTCACAAAAATCACTAAAATCTTTAAATTCTCCATGTTTTGTTCTTTCTTCTACAATTTCGTCAACAGCAGCTGTTCCCACATTTTTAATACTTCCAAGTCCAAAACGAATTTGATTTTTATCAACTGTAAACCTTGTATAGCTTTTATTTATATCTGGTTTTAATATTTGAATTGATAGTCTTTTGCATTCTTCAATATAACCTGGTACTTTATCTAGATTTCCTAAAAAACTATTAAGCATTGCAGCCATAAATTCTGTTGGATAATATGCTTTTAAATATGCAGTTCTAAATGATATAACTGCATAAGCTGCAGCATGTGACTTATTAAATGCATATTTAGCAAATTCAGCCATTTCGTCAAATATTTTATTTGCAGACTTTTCATCTATGCCATTTCTAATGCAACCATGAACAACAATATTCCCATTTTCATCTATTTGTCCATGTATAAATATTTCTCTTTCCTTTGCCATTACATCTAGCTTTTTCTTACCCATGGCTCTTCTTACTAAGTCAGCTCTGCCTAATGAATAACCAGCTAAGTCTCTAACTATTTGCATAACTTGTTCTTGGTAAACCATACAGCCATAGGTAACTTCAAGAATTGGTTTTAGTGCTGGATGTGTATATACTGCATGTTCTGGATCTTTTTTATTTGCAATATATCTTGGTATTTGATCCATTGGGCCAGGTCTGTATAAAGAAACTCCCGCAATTATATCTTCCAAGCAGTCTGGTTTCAATTCCTTCATGAAGTTTGTCATTCCTTGACTTTCAAACTGGAATATACCAACTGATTCTCCATTTTGCCATAGTTTGTATACCTTAGGATCATTCATCTTTTCGTCAAACTTAACATCTATTCCTTGATTTTGTTTTACCAAGTCTATTGTATCTTGAATAACAGTTAATGTTCTTAATCCTAAGAAATCCATTTTTAAAAGTCCAAGTTCTTCTAGTGTTGTCATTATATATTGTGTTGATATAGCTCCATCTCTTACATACAGTGGCACATAGCTTACTACTGGTTCTTTTGTAATAACTATACCACAAGCATGTGTTGAAGCCTGTCTTGGCATTCCTTCTAAAGCCATGGCAATATTTAACATTTTTTTAATTTCTTCGTCTGTATCGTAAAGGTCTTTTAATTCTTTGTTTTGCTCCATAGCTTTTTTTATTGTAATATGTATTTCATTTGGTATCATTTTAGCTAGTTTGTCTGCTTCTGCATAAGGCATATCTAATACTCTTGCAACATCACGAATAACCATTCTAGCAGACATTGTTCCAAATGTAATAATCTGTGAAACATGGTCTTTACCATATTTTTGCTCAACATATTCTATAACTTTATCTCTTTTTTCATAGCAAAAGTCAACGTCAAAATCAGGCATACTAATTCTTTCAGGATTTAAAAATCGCTCAAAAATTAGGTTATATTGAATAGGGTCAATATCTGTAATTTCAATACTATATGCAACTATTGAACCAGCTCCTGAACCTCTACCTGGTCCAACTGGTATATTATGTGTTTTAGCATAATGAATATAGTCCCATACAATTAAGAAGTAATCTACATATCCCATTTTTTTAATGACACTTAGTTCATATTCTGTTCTTTCCAATATTTCTTTACTTAGGTTTTCTCCATATCTATTTTTTAGTCCATCATAAGTAAGTTTTTCTAAGTAATCATAGTGAGTTGCAAATTCTTGTGGCACATCATAATTTGGCAAAATTGTATGTCCAAATTCAAATTCTACATTACATTTTTCTGCTATTTTCACTGTATTTTCAATCGCATCTGGTACATTTTTAAAGTAGTCACTCATCTCTTCTGGTGATTTAACATATAACTCATCTGTGTCAAATTTCATTCTGTCTTCATCTGTCATACGTTTTCCAGTTTGTATACAAAGTAAAACCTCATGGTTATATGCATCTTCTCTTTTTAAATAGTGAGCATCATTTGTTGCTACAAGTGGAATATCTAGCTCTCTTGATAATTGTATTAATTTTTGATTTGCTAAAACTTGTTCTTTTATTCCATTGTTTTGGATTTCTAAGTAATAGTCTTCTCCAAATATAGACTTATACCATAAAGCAACTTCTTTTGCTTTTTCCATATCATTTGCAAGTATTGCTTGGTTTACTTCTCCTGCTAAACATGCACTTAAGCATATTATCCCTTCATGATATTTTTCTATTATTTCGTGGTCTATTCTAGGTTTATAATAAAAACCTTCTGTATAACCTAAAGAAACTAAAGTTGCAAGATTTTTATATCCTTGGTTGTCTTTAGCTAATAATATTAAATGATTATATTTTGCATCTAAATTAGGGTCTTTATCTTTTCTATTTCTTGGTGCAACATAAACTTCACAACCTATTATTGGTTTAATGTCATTTGCTTTGCATGCTTTATAAAAGTCAATTGCACCAAACATAGCGCCATGGTCTGTAATTGCCATAGCATTCATTCCTAATTCTTTTGCTCTTACTGGTAAGTCTTTTATTCTATTTGCTCCATCTAGTAAACTGAATTCACTATGTATATGCAAATGTACAAAATTTGACATTTTATTTTTCTCCTTTTTGTGCTAATATTCTGGCCATTTGTACTCCAGAAGCAGATGCCATCATTAGTCCTCTTGTCATTCCTCCTCCATCTCCTATTGAGTATAATCCTTTTATGTTTGATTCAAAATTGTTATCTATTACAACTTGGTTACTATAAAATTTTATTTCTGGTGCATATAGTAAATTATCTGGATCAGCAAATCCTTCAACAACTTTATCCATACTACGTATAAAATTTAAAATATCTGTCATTGTTCTATAGCCAATTGCATAAGTAATATCTCCTGGTACTGCTGATTTTAAAGTTGGAATAACAGTATTTTGTTTTAATTCTTGTTCCCAAGTTCTTTTTCCTCTATAAATATCTCCCAATCTTTGTACTAGTATGTTGCCTGCACCTAATTCATTTAAATTTTTTGCAACATTTCTTCCATAATCAATTGGTTTATTAAATGGATATGTAAAATGATGTGAAACAAGAATAGCCAAGTTTGTATTTGTACTTTTTCTTTCTTTATATGAATGTCCATTTACTAAGCTTAGGTTATTATCGTATACTTCTGATGCAACAAATCCACTTGGATTTTGGCAAAATGTTCTTACTTTGTCTTTAAAAGGTTCTGGTTTTCCTATGAACTTTCCTTCATACATGTAAGTATTTATGTCCTTCATTATTCTATCTGGTAATTCATATCTAACCCCTATATCTACAATTCCAGACTTAGTTTTTATATTATGCTTTTCACACATATTTACTAGCCAGTTAGCACCTTTTCTTCCAACTGCAATAACTACATTATCTGCATATATTTCTTCAAGTTCAGCATCCTCGTTGTTTAATTCTTTAGCTGGCTTTATTCTAACGCCTTTTATTTTTCCTTTTTCAATAATTAAATCTTCAACTATTGTTTGATATTTCATTTCAATGTGATGTTCTGATAAATAATCTTCTAATCTTTTATATAATTCATGTGCTTTTTCTGTTCCTAAATGTCGTATAGGAATATTTATAAGGTTTATCCCTTCTTTTTTTGCTTTATCTGAAATCTTTTTTATTTCTTCTTGGTGTTCTGTTCCTTCAAGTTTAGTATCTGCACCAAAGTCTAAATATATTTTATCTGTATAATCTATTAATCTTTTTGTTTCTTCTACTCCAATATATTCATGTAAAATTCCACCAATATATATGTCATCATCTTCTTTATTATATAAAGATAATTTTCCATCTGAAAACGCTCCAGCTCCAGAAAATCCACTAGTAATATTACAGAATGGTTTGCATTTAATACAATTTCCTGTTTTTTCTATTGGGCAATACCTATCTTCTACTTTTTTTCCTTGCTCAATTAATAAAACTTTATGTGCTTTTTTTAATTTTATTAATTCATAAGCCATAAATATTGAACTTGGTCCCATTCCAACTGCTATTACATCATATTTTTCACTCATAAAAAAATTCTCCTTATATAATAATTATTCAAGTACAACTTCTTCATACTCACTTTTAACTAAACATAAAGCAGTCTTACTTGTTTTTCTATTTAATGCCTGCTCTAGTGCTGTTTTGTATATTTCTAATTGTACTTTATATTTATCAAGTATTTTTTCTTTTGCATTTGGTTCATTTGAAATGTAATCTGTTTTAAAATCAATTAACACTAAATTATCGTTTTTATCAATATAATATAAGTCTATAATACCTTGTACTAAAATGTTTTTCTTTGAATTTTCCGCTTCACTTACAACATCTTTTGCAGGTATGTTTATATAAAATGGTTGCTCTTTATGTACTTCTTTTGCTTTCCTTAATTCTTCAAATAATTGTGATTTTGTATATTGATAAATTAAATTTACATCAATTGCATCTGCTTCATTTTGTGTAATTATTTCTTTTTCAACTAAGTTAAGTATCATGTTTTGAATATCTTTTAACTCATAGTCTTTTCTTTCATCTAATCTTTGGATACATAAGTGTACTAAAGTACCTTTTTCTGCACTTGATATTTTCTTATCTTCTTGCATGAATTTGGGTGTATATGATTTTTTGTATTCTACTTCTTCACTTTCTATTCCTTTTAACATTTCCTCTAATTTAATTTTTTCTTGCTTAATTTTTGTAACAGATGATTTAGTAGGAAGTGTTGTGTCTACAATATAGTCATATTTCCATTCTAGTAATTCTTTTAATGCTTGTTCAGATTTTTTATTTTCTTCATCTGATTTATTTTTTAATATTTGTTCTATCTTTTCTTTTAAATCAATTTGCTCAACTACTTCTTCTTTTGCTAAAGCCTTTAACAAGTCTTTTTTATTACTAACATTTAAAGTTATAATATCACTTAATTTGTATGATTCTCCTTTTAGTGTAATCGTTCTTCCTTGATTAAACAAATACACATACATAATCCAGTCTAAGTATGAATTGGCTTTTTTCATAAGTTTAGCATCTAGTTTTATGTTTTCACTTTCATACATTTCAAGTACTTTATTTTTATCTTGTACATATTTAGTAAAATCTTTACTTCTTCCTGTAATATATAGTTTTTCCTTTGCTCTTGTTAATGCAACATACAAAATTCTTTGTTCTTCTGAAAGTGTTTCCTGTTTCATTTTTAATTTAATTGCATCTTTTGCTATGCTAGAATACTTAATTTTTCTAGTTGTATCCATAATTGTTGGACCAAAGCCAATATCTTGATGTAATAAAATATTGTCATTTAAATCTTGCATATTAAACTTTTTATGAGAGTTGCACAAAAACACAACTGGAAATTCTAGTCCTTTACTTTTATGAATACTCATGATTCTAATTACATCTTCATTTTCTCCAATAAGTTTTGCTGAAGCTAAATCTCCATTCTGTTTTTTTAGTTTATCTATAAATTGTATAAAATTGAATAACCCTTTAAAACTTGCTTTTTCATATTGTTTAGCTTTTTCAAATAATGTTTTAAGGTTTGCTTGTCTCATTGCTCCATTTGGAAGTAGTCCGACATATTGGTAATATCCTGTATCTAAATATATTTGCCATATAAATTCATCTAAAGGCATATATTGTGATATACTTTTCCACTTTTCAAGTTTTTCTAAAAAGCTTTCTATTTTGTTTTTTAAATCTCCATCACATATTAGCCTTGTTTTTATTAAAGCCTCATAAAAATTACAATTTCTATCTGTTAATCTTATTGTAATTAAATCATTATCTGTAAAATTGCAAATTGATGACCTTAATACTACTACAAGTGGAATATCTTGTAATGGGTTATCAATAATTTTTAGTACTGATAATATTGTTTGTATTTCTACTGTATCTAAATAAGTTCCTGATGTATCACTAAATACTGGTAATTCCAAATCAGATAGTTCTTTTTCATATATTGGAGATAAATTCGATGTTGCTCTTAGTAAAATTACAATATCTTTTGGTCTAATTTTTCTATAGCCTTGTTTCTTGTCAAATACCATATAATTACTATTTAATAATTCTTGTATTTTGTTTGCTACAAACTTAGCCTCTAATACATCATCTTCAACTCTTTCTTGTTCCTCTTCGTCTTCTTCACCTTCAAAAGCTGTAATTGATTCATCTTCTTTTAAATCTATAATATCTAACTCAGCAATACCTGCATAATTTTTTATTTCTTCTGGTTCCGGGTAATTTGCTCCATAGTTTAAGTATTCGTTTTCGTTGTAATTTATATCTCCTAGTTCTTTGCTCATTATTGATTCAAATACTAAGTTAGTAATATTTAATATGTTTTGCCTACTTCTAAAATTGCGAAATAGCTGTATTTTCAAATTATCTTCTTGTGCCTTTTCTTCTTTATTTTTGTATTCATCATATTTTTGTAAAAATAGCTCTGGCCTTGCTTGTCTAAATTTATATATACTTTGTTTAACATCTCCTACCATAAAAATGTTGTTACCTTTGGAAATGCTTGTTAATATAGCTTCTTGTACCAAGTTACTATCTTGATATTCGTCAATTGCAATTTCTTCAAATTTTTCTTTATATTTTTTTGCAACTTCTGTTGGGTTATTATTTTCATCTAATAATATTTTTAATGCAAAGTGTTCAATATCATTAAAATCAATGCAATTTTTTTCTTTCTTTTTTTCTGCAAAGTTTTTTGTAAACTCTGTTACCAAATTTGAAAGTTTCTCTAGTATTGGAGTAATAATTTTCAAGTCTTTTACGGCTTGTTCTTGTGAACAGCTTAATAGCTTTGCAGTTTTTTCTTTAATATGTTTTTTTACTTTGTCTCTTATTTCTTTTGAATCTTCTTTTAAGTCATTTATTACTTTTTTGTCAACTGGCCATTTACTAAAGTTAAAATTTAATAATTTTATATATAATTCATCCCAAGAATTATATTTTTGCAAATCTTGAAGGTTTATTATATCTTCACTTATTGTTTGATAAAATTTAGTCATTTCAGGATATAACGCCATTTTAGATTTAGTAACTTCAAGTTGCATAATACTCTCTTGTATATCATCGTCTACTGTTTGAATTATAAGTTTTCCCCATATTGTTTGAGATATGTCTTTATCTTCTATTTTTAATAATTCTAATTTTTCTTGTAACCATTTTATTGGAAATGGACTACTTTGTATAAATTTATATATTTTTAATACTAATTCTTGTAAAGCTTCATCTCCACGATAATTTGTATAATTTTCTAAAAGTTCTATAAAATTTTTATCATTTTCAGTATATTTTTGCTCAAATAAATCATCTAATACTTCTTGTTTAAGAAGATCTATTTCAGCTGTATCTGCAATTTTAAAATTGCTTGGTAAATCAATTTCATAAAAATGATTATGAATAACGTCTAAGCAAAAAGAGTGTATTGTGCATATACTTGCTTTATTTAAAAGTATTATTTGTCTTTGTAAATGAACATTTTCAGGATTTTCTTCTAACTTTTTGTATATTGCTTCTAGTATTCTTTCACGCATTTCACTAGCTGCTGCATTTGTAAATGTTACAACTAATATTTTGTCAATATCCATTTGCTCATCAATTATTTTGTGAATAATACGTTCTACAAGCACAGCAGTTTTACCACTACCTGCTGCAGCAGCTACTAATATGTTTGAATTTTTTTCTTGTATTGCTTGTAATTGTTCATTAGTCCATTTAACTTCTGCCACTTTTTCACTCCTTTTTTCGATGTTTTTTGCATGTTTATTATATATTAAATATTTGATTTTTTCAATAGATGATTTACATGTGAAAAGCCTACAAACAATTTTGTAGGCTTCTATTTTTATCTATTAACTTTTTTATATTTCACCTGCAGTGTCAGTATCTCTAATTTCAGAACTTGATGTATTTTCATCCGTTGAACATTTTCCTATAAGAATCATTTGTCTTGTTCCTATTACATCATTTACAATATTGTCGTATTGAGAGTATAGAAAAAATTGTGTAAATAAATCCTTCCGTGATAAAATATAAAATATCAAGGAGGGATTTTTC
>OLQL01000457.1_pt1 | contig 43923 bp, 37 predicted proteins | sample 1672971 | NCBI WGS metagenome assembly OLQL01 (sample SAMEA3136742, study PRJEB25190) | human gut metagenome | biome: human gut; feature: human-associated habitat; material: faeces | place: Austria | collected 2013
GCGGCGATAGGCAGCGGAGGGAAAAAGGCCCGCCCATTTTGACGGCGGAAAAAGGTGAGCACAGGAGCGCGCACGAACGTTGGAGATAACTCGCTCTCTTTGATGCGCGCGACGTTGCGAGCCCCGCCGTCAAAATGGGCAATAGAAGCCTTTTTCCCGGAGTCGCCGTGCCGCGTGCTTTCTTTGGTACTTTCTTTCGCGTCGAAAGAAAGTACGATCCCCCGTCGGGGCGGCAGCCCCATCACCCGCGCCATAGTTGGCGCGTCAGACCCCACCGGCAGAAGGCCTGCGCCTGAGGGCGCACCAAAGGGCTTTCCTCGGGGCAAACAATCGGCGCGGTTCGCACTGCCGTGCGCTCCGCTTGTTGTTTGCCTGAACTCCGGGTCGCTAACCGCCTTCGGCGGTTGTATCCACTGGATACCCGCTTCCCTTCGTTCCCCTTTGGAAACCTTCGGCCCCGAAGGTTGGCAAAGTTTTCCCATGGAGCTGAAAGCCCCGCCACCCGCGTCGCAGTCGGCGCGTCAAGCCCTCGGCGGGAACTTTTTACAGCAAAACTGGCTTTTTGCCACCGCTTGCCCAAATGAAACGAACGCTGCCGGTAATAAAACCGGCAAGATTTTTTACCCCCCAATCCCTTCCCTTTTGAAAGGAGACCCCCTATGCCTACCCCTTGCGATTCCGTTATCCGCGTCACCCTCGATGGGAAAACCGACGCGTTCCCTGTGAATACCACCGTCCAGACCGTGATCAGCCGCCTGCTGGACGCGCCTGCGGCTGCCGCGGTCCTCGGCGTAATGCAGGGCGGCGTGTGCAGGGAGCTGAACGAATCCCTGACTAAAGACTGCGAACTCACCAGCCTGACCTACCGGGACGAAGAAGGGCGGCGTATTTATGAACGCTCTCTGCGCTTCCTGATGCTGGCGGCGACATTGCGCCTGCATCCCGGCAGAAGGGTGCGGGTGCTGAACTCCGTGGGCTACGGGCTGTACGTCCGGCTGGAGAGCGAGCTGACCCACGCCCAGGTTCGGGAGATCGAGGCGGAAATGCGCCGCATGGCCGAAGCTGATCTTCCCTTTGAAAAGGAACATTGGACCCGGGAACAGGCCGTGCAGTATTTTGAAAAGATGGGCTGGACGGATAAGGCGGAGCTGATGCGCTACCGCCCCCGCCGGGAGATCATGATGTACCGCATGGGCGGTCTGTGTGAATATTTCTACGGCGCGATGCTGCCTTCCACCGGCTGGGTGAAAACCTTCAGCCTGAAGCCCCATTTCCCCGGCATGGTGCTGATGATGCCCTCGCCCGCCGACCCGAGCCAGTCGGCCAAATATCACCCTCATACCAAGTTTTTGCGGGTCTTCGGCCAGTCGCAGGAATGGTGCCATATTTTGGGGGCCAATAACGCCGCCGACGTGAACCGGATGATTCAGGAGGGCAAGCTGCGGGAGTTCATCCGGGTCAACGAGGCCCTGCACGACAAGTCCCTGTCCTATATCGCCGACGAGATCACCAGTCGCGGAGCCAAGGTGGTCATGATCTTCGGCCCGTCCTCCAGCGGCAAGACCACCTTCGCCAACCGGCTGGCCGTCCACCTGCGGGTGCTGGGCCGTCAGCCCCGGCTGATCTCGCTGGACGACTTCTATCTGGATCGGTCCATCCTGCCGCTGGAGAAAGACGGAAAGCCCGATCTGGAATCCATCGACGCGCTGGACGTGCCCCTTTTGACCGAAAGCCTCGAAGCACTGCTCAGCGGCGAAAAGGTGGAAATGCCCCAGTTCGATTTCCAGATTTCTGCCCGCAGCCCCGAGACTCATCCCCTGCAGATGGGGCCGGACGATATCCTGCTGGTGGAGGGTATCCACGGCATGAACGACCGCATCACCTCGGAAATTCCCGAGCAGCTGATGTACGGCATTTACGTCAGCGCCCTGAGCTGCATCAATCTGGACGATCATAACCGCATCCGCACCACGGACGTGCGCCTTCTGCGACGCATCGTGCGGGATGTGAAGATGCGCAATACCTCCCCCGAAAAGACCATCGACATGTGGCCCAAGGTGCGGGCCGGGGAGGAACGTTGGATCTTCCCCTATCAGGAGCGGGCAGACGTGATGTTCAATACCTCGCTTCACTACGAGCTGCCGGTGCTCAAGACCATCGCCTATGAAATGCTACTGGCCATTCCCCAAAGCGCGCCGGAATATCTGGCGGCCCACCGGCTGCTGAAAAACCTCAATTATTTCCTGCCCGTGGATGGAAAGGTCATGGACGAGATTCCCCCGCTGAGCATCCTCCGGGAGTTTGTGGGCGAATGTTCGTTTTACGACATTCATTGACAGAAAGCAGACAATATAGTATAAATAAGCGGTTATCTTCACCCTCCCAGGCAACGAAAGGATGTTATCCCAGTGGAAGTACTGTCCCAGATCCTGGAAATACTCAACGCTATTCTGAGCGGCTGGTTGATGCTGATGCTGGTGTATCAGCTGGTGATTACGTTTTTCGGCTACAAGCGCAATACGAAGGATTATCAGGACCACGCGCCGCTGATGCGGTTTCTGGTGCTGGTGCCCGCCCATAACGAGGAGGCCGTCATCGGCGACATCGTTCAGAACCTGAACGAGATGGAGTATCCCCGGGAAATGTACGATTTCTACATTCTGGCGGATAACTGCACCGACCGCACGGCGGAGATCGCCCGGGGGCTGGGGGCCAACGTGCTGGAAAGCTGGAAGGACAGCCCGGACGCGCCTACCGGCAAGCCCATCGTGCTGCAAAAGGCCCTCCAGACGCTGGGGGACTATCAGAACCGGTACGATCTGGTCATGTTTTTCGACGCGGATAATCTGATCGACAAAAACATGTTTGCCGAGGTCAACAGCCAGTATCTGGACGCCAACGGTCAGGCGGATATTATCCAGTGCTATTTGGGCTGCAAAAACAAAAAAGGCATCGTGGCCATGTTCTATTACATGACCTATACCATCACCAACCGTTTTTTCCAGTATGCCAAGAGCCGTCTGGGGCTGAACAGCGTGATCGGCGGCACGGGCTTTGCCGTGTCCGCGGAGTACCTGCACCGCCGGGGCGGATGGACGGCCATGAGCCTGACCGAGGACTTCGAACTGCAGATCGAGTCCACCTGTGAGGGCAAGCGCATCCTGTGGAACCACAACGTGCGTATTTATGACGAAAAGCCCACCGCCTTCCGTGCCAGCTTCCGTCAGCGCACCCGCTGGGCCCAGGGCCACTGGTTCGTGGCGTTCAAGAACACGGGCAAGCTGTTCCGGGCGCTGTTCCAGAAGAAGATCCGCTTCTCCGAGTTCTTCTCCACCTTCCTGTACATGTACAGCCTGACGCCCTACGTTATTCTGATGTTCCAGCTGGCGATGGGCGCGCTGATGCAGATTTTTGTGTGGCTGGGCTGGCTTCCCGCTACGCCGAAGACCGCCTCGCCCAACAGCTGGCTGACCATGAACTGGCCCAGCATCGTGCTGTTCTTCTATTCCTTTGTTTTTCTGTTCTATCTGGCGGACTGGATGGACAACCGCTGCCGTATCGAGTGGAAGAAATTCGTGCCCATGCTGATCAGCGTATTTCTGAATACCGTGCTGGCCGGATGGGCGCAGGTGGTGGGTCTGTTCAAGCACCGCAAACAGAACCAGTGGGTCAAGACGGAGCATAAGATTCACGATAAGGACGATATGACCGTGAACTTCGACGTGGCCGCGCCTGAGCCGGAAGCGGAAGCCGCTGCCGAAGAAGAAACGGTTTCCTGCGAAGAAAACGCCGCAGCACGTTGACATTCCCTTCTTCCGCTGGTAAAATAGCTGCAATTAAAGGAAGAAAGGGTGGTTTTATGCTGGAAGAGAATCTCCGCACCGGGCTCACGTTCGACGACGTGCTGCTCATTCCTCGTGAAAGCCACGTGCTGCCGCGCGACGTGGACACCTCCACGATGCTGACTCCCACCATCAAGCTGAACGTGCCGCTTCTGTCCGCCGCCATGGATACGGTGACGGACGCCCGTCTGGCCATCGCCATGGCCCGGGAAGGCGGTCTGGGCATCATTCATAAAAACATGACGATCGAGGAGCAGGCCGCGCAGGTTGACAAGGTCAAGCGCAGCGAGCACGGCGTGATCACCGATCCTTTTTATCTGTCTCCCGAACACCTGATCCGGGATGCGGAGGCGCTGATGTCCCGCTACCGCATCAGCGGCGTGCCCATCACCCGTGGAAAGAAGCTGGTGGGCATCCTGACCAACCGCGACCTGCGGTTCGAGACGGACGATTCCCGCCCCATCGGCGAGGTCATGACCAGCAAGAACCTGATCACCGCTCCCGTGGGCACCACGCTGGAGAAGGCCAAGGAGCTGCTGGCGGCCCACCGCATTGAAAAGCTGCCCATCGTGAACGAAGAGGGCGAGCTGTGCGGCCTGATCACCATCAAGGACATTGAAAAGAGCACCAAGTACCCCAACTCCGCCAAGGATCATAATGGCCGTCTGCTGTGCGGCGCGGCCGTGGGTGTGACCAAGGACGTGATGCAGAGGGTCGAAGCGCTGGTGGCCGCTAAGGTGGACATTATTTCCATCGATACGGCTCACGGCCATAACAGCGGCGTGGCTGAGGTGCTGCGCATGATCCGCGCGGCTTACCCCGACCTGCCCATCATCGCGGGCAATGTGGCTACCGCCGCCGCTACCCGCGCCCTGATCGAAGCGGGCGCGAATGTGGTCAAGGTCGGCATCGGCCCGGGCAGCATCTGCACCACCCGGATCGTGGCCGGCATCGGAGTGCCGCAGCTGACGGCTGTGGCGGACTGCGCCAAGGCTGCCGAGGGCACCGGCGTGACCATCATCGCCGACGGCGGCATCAAGTATTCCGGCGATATTCCCAAGGCCATCGCCGCAGGCGCGCACGCCGTCATGATCGGCAGCCTGTTTGCCGGTGTGGACGAGAGCCCCGGAGATATGGAAATTTATCAGGGCCGCAGTTTCAAGGTGTACCGCGGCATGGGCAGCCTGGGCGCCATGGCGCAGGCCCACGGCTCCAGCGACCGCTACTTCCAGGAGGCGGACAAGAAGCTGGTGCCCGAAGGCGTGGAAGGCCGCGTGCCCTACAAGGGACCGCTGGCGGACACCGTGTATCAGATGATGGGCGGTCTGCGCTCCAGCATGGGCTACTGCGGCACCCCCACCATTGAGGATCTCCGCCGGGACGGCGAGTTCATCCGCATTACCGGTGCGGGCCTGAAGGAAAGCCATCCTCACGATATCCAGATCACCAAGGAAAGCCCCAATTATTCCCGGATGTAATTCAATTTGATCAGCGGCGGGTCATAAGGCCCGCCACTTTAGATTGCCGAAAAATCCCTGACCCCCAGCACTTTGCGGCCCCCACCCCTGCGGGTTGTCGCGGGCATCGGACTGCGCCCTTAAGCTGGTTCACAGAAAGAGGGCGGTCGCGCAAGACTTAGGGACGCTGTTCCGCAACCATCCTCTGTGGCCCTTCCGTGCTAAATTTTCGTTTTGGTTGACGGCTGTCAGCCGCCCGATTGGATACAAAAAAGCCCCCGGAGAAAGGCAAGCTCCATGGCTTCTTCCTCCGGGGGATTCGTTTGTGAGTCAGTTTTTTTCTTCCGAAGCCCGAAGTGCTTCTTCAACGGCCTTGCGCCAGTCGTTGTCCTGCTCCATGGGTTCCATTTCTTCTTCCACAGGCAGCTCCGCCGGAATTTCGGGATCCTCCGCAGGAGTGGGGACGGGCTCGTCCAGATTGCTGGAAATGGCCGGACGGTTCGCCTTGCCGCGCTTGCCCCGGTTCTCCTGATTCTTGGGCTTGTTCTCCGGGTTCTGCTGGGGTTTCTGCCACTTGATCTCCTCCACCGGGAAGGTCTTGAGTTCCGTGGTGTCGCCCTTGGTCAGACGGACGGTGACAGTCTCCTTCAGAATGTTCAGGTCGGTCACGGTGCCAACGCCCTCCGGCGTTTCCGCTTCCTTGCCCAGCTTGGGCATCTTCTTGCGGGTGGCCTCGTAATGGTCTTCCTCAAACTTGAGGCAGCACATGAGCCGTCCGCACACGCCGCTGATCTTGGTGGGGTTCAGGGAAAGATTCTGCTCTTTGGCCATCTTGATGCTGACCGGCTGGAAATCCCCCAAAAAGCTGCCGCAGCAGATGGGCCGTCCGCAGGGGCCCAGCCCGCCCAGCATCTTGGCCTCGTCCCGCACGCCGATCTGCCGCAGCTCGATGCGGGTGTGAAAAACGGAAGCCAAGTCCTTTACCAGCGAACGGAAGTCCACCCGGCCGTTGGCAGTGAAGTAAAAGAGGATCTTGGTGTTGTCGAAGGTCTCTTCCACGCCCACCAGCTTCATATCCAGCTTGTGCTCTTCGATCTTCCGCTGGCAGATTTTAAACGCGTCCTTTTCGAAGGCCTCGTTGTCCGCCGCGTGGCGCGCGTCCTGCGGGGTGGCCACCCGCACCACCTGCTTGAGGGGGGAGGCGATCAGGTCGTCGTCCACCTGACGCACCCCGGTAATGACCTGACCATATTCCAGACCCCGGGCCGTTTCCACGATCACGAAGTCCCCGGCCACGGGCCAGAGCCGGCCGGGATCAAAATAGTACAGCTTTCCGGCATTTTTGAACCGGACGCCTACGATTGCCGCCATGTTTTTTGTTCCTCCAATATTGTCATCATCAGCTGATCCACGGTGGACTGCCAGTTCACCTGACCGGCCCGGCGCTTCCGCGCCAAAAAGACCGCGTCCAGCATTCGGTTCAGGCCCGCTTCGTCCGCCTGAGGAAGACAGGCTCGCCACGCGGCGGGATACTGGGCCAGCGCCCCTTCGGGCAGAAGCCCCGCCTTGGCGAGCAGCGCCTGATGCAGGGCGTTTTCCAGCAAGATCAGGTATTGATCGGCAGTTTCCCGCTGATCCTTTAACCGGGTGGACACCTTCAATACGTCTGCGTCGCTCTGGAGGGACAGCGCGTCCGTTAAAAATTCCCGGTCTTTTTCCTCCAGCCCGTCGCCGTTCAGCACTTCCAGCGCCATGCCTATGTTGCCGCCCGCCAGCCCCACCGCCGTGGGGATCCGGGCGGGGTCGCAGCCCATCCGGGTCAGCGTTTCCGTCATCAGCGCGTCCGGCCAGGGACGCATCTTGATCCGGGCGCAGCGGGAAGCGATGGTGCCCAGCGTGGCTGTCAGTTCGTGGGTCATCAGCAGAAAGACCACCCGCGCTACCGGCTCCTCCAGCGATTTCAGCAGGCAGTTCTGGGCCTGCGGGGTCATTTTTTCCACCGGCTCGATCAGCACCACCCGGTAGCCGGTGCCGAAGGAATGCTGCCCCACCGCGCGGATCACGTCGCGCACCCGGTCTACGCCGATCTGCTTGCCGTCGTCCGCAAACAGGGAGATCACGTCCGGCTCATTGTCGTCCCAGACCCTCCGGCAGCCCTCGCAGACGCCGCAGGGCTTTTCGTCGGTTTCGGACGTACAAAACAGGGCGCTGGCCAGCAGCCTGGCAAAAGTTCGTTTGCCAAGCCCCCGAGCGCCCGTCAGGAGATATGCGTGAACCATTTCCCCGGTTTGAAACTGGTGAAGCGCCGTTTTACAGCTGGCGCTCAGGCGGCCGTAATCCGTAAAGACCGGCCGCCCCGCCTCCCGTGGTATCTGTGCCAAGCTTTTTCCGTCTCCTTACAGCTTCACGAACTGATCCACCGTGAGCACGAAAATGGTCGCGCCGCCTACCACCACTTCGATGGGATAGGGGGTGTAGGACCCCGGCATACCCACCATGGACGCGGGCGAGGGCGCGATCTGCTTGCGGCTCTTGCAAACCTTTTCGATCAGATCCATGGCCTCCTGAAAACGGTCGTCCTCTACGCCTACCAGCAGGGTGGTGTTGCCCGCCCGCAGAAAGCCGCCGGTGGTGGCCAGCTTGGTGACGCCGAAGCCGTCGTTCATCAGTTGTCCGATCAAACGGGAAGAATCTTCATCCTGTACGATAGCGATGATCAGTTTCATCCTCGTTCCTCCTCATTTTTGGTTGCCCGATTTTCCCTTTCAGTATACAGCAATTTTGGCTTTTTCGCAACTGGGGACTTCGGGGAGCTAGGAGCCGCCTATCCTGCGGTTGACGGGCGCGGCCCGCCATGCTACAATGATGCTGGTGTTTTGGGCTTTTCAGAGGGGAAATCCCTTGCACCGACCCGAGTTATCCTGTACAATAACAGGGTTCGGGAAAGAAATTCGACTTTTGCAAAGAAGGAGCGTGACCGCCGTGCGGGTCTCCAAAAAGGCCATTTTGGCCGAGCTGGAAAAGACCTATCCGGACGCGAGGCCGGAGCTGAACTTCCGCAATCCCTATGAAACGCTGGTGGCGGTGATGCTCTCCGCCCAGTGCACCGACAAGCAGGTGAACAAGGTCACGCCGGCGCTGTTCGAACGCTATCCCGATGTGGAAAGCATGGCCGCCGCCAGCGTGGAGGACGTGTACCCCATGGTCAAAAGCTGCGGCTTCAAAAGCAAGGCGACCAACATCGTGGAAAGCTGCCGGATGATCTGCCAGAAGTACGGCGGGCAGGTGCCCGGGGATATGGACGCGCTGCAAACCCTGCCCGGCGTGGGGCGGAAAACCGCCAATGTGGTGCTGGCCAACGCCTTCGGCGTGCCCACCATCGCGGTGGACACCCATGTGTTCCGGGTCAGCAACCGGCTGGGGCTGGCGGATGCAACTACGGTGGAAAAAACGGAGGAGCAGCTGATGAAGGCCATTCCCAAACAGGATTGGGTGGCAGCTCATCACTGGCTGATCTTTCATGGCCGCAGGGTATGCCACGCCCGGAACCCGGAGTGTGAGCGCTGCACCCTGCGGGAATACTGCAAGGCGTATTACGCGGGCGATACGACCGGCCCGAAGCAGAAGCAGGCGGCCCGGAAAAGCCTGAACGCCTGACGAAACCCTGACGGAGGAAAAAACATGGCATCATTTGTAGATCGCGTTACCATTACCGCGAAGGCGGGCAACGGCGGCAACGGCTGCGTGTCGTTCCACCGGGAAAAATTCGTGATGAACGGCGGCCCGGACGGCGGCGACGGCGGCAACGGCGGCAATATCGTCCTGTATGCCGACCCCAATATGCATACCCTGCTGGACTTCCGCTTCCACAGCAAATACACGGCGGAAAACGGCGGCGACGGCAGCGCCAACCGCTGCCACGGCAAGCGGGGCGAAGACCTGCTGATCAAAGTGCCCGTGGGCACCGTTTTCCTGCGGGAGGACGACACTGTAGCCGCGGATATGAACGAGCCGGAGCAGAAAAAGGTGCTGCTGCGGGGCGGTATCGGCGGGTACGGCAACCAGCACTTCGCCACGCCCACCCGGCAGGCCCCAAACTTTGCCAAGCCGGGCATCAAGACGGAGATCCACACCTTCCGTCTGGAACTGAAGACCATTGCGGACGTGGGGCTGGTGGGCTTCCCCAACGTGGGCAAGAGCACCATTCTGGCCACGCTGACCGCGGCCAGGCCCAAGATCGCCAACTATCACTTCACTACCCTGACCCCCAATTTGGGCATCGCCAAGTGGCATGAGACGGACTTCGTGCTGGCGGACATTCCCGGTCTGGTGGAGGGAGCCAGCGAGGGCGTAGGGCTGGGCTACCATTTCCTGCGCCATGTGGAACGCACCCGTCTGCTGCTGCACGTGGTGGACGCGGCGGGCAGCGAGGGGCGCGACCCTGTGGAGGATTTCCACATCATCCAGAATGAGCTGGAACAGTACGGCGAGCCGGTGGGCCGTCCCCAGCTGGTGGTGCTGAACAAGTGCGACCTGATGCCCGAAAAGGAAAAGCAGCAGGAGCTGGTGGCCAAGTTCAAGGAGCTGGGCTATGAGGCCTTCCCCGTCAGCGCCGCCACCCGGCAGGGCTTTGACAAGCTGCTGGATCGGGTGGTGCAGCTGCTGCCGGAGCTTCCCCCGCCCCGGGTGTTTATGGAGGAGGAAGAAGAGGAAGAACCTTCCATCACCGATATGAGCTTCACCGTCACCCAACAGAAGGGCGGCGTGTTCGTGGTGGAGGGCCCGGCCATCCAGCGGCTCATCGACAGCGTGAACTTCGAGGACGAAGAAAGCATGAACTGGTTCCACCGTCAGCTGCGGGATCGGGGCATTATCGACGAGCTGCGCAAAAAGGGCGCGAAAGAGGGCAGCCCCGTGCAGCTGGGGGATATGGAGTTTGACTTTATTGAGTAATCCAGAAGCCCGGCAGCCCTTGAACGAAAATTGTCCCTGCCGGAGGACGAGCTGCCCGTGCCGCGGACGCTGCGACGAATGCCGCGCCCATCATCATGGACAGAAATGTCCGCCGGTCTGCGAAAGACCTCCGAAAATACAGCCAGATCCGGAAAGAAACCAAAAGGAAGGAATACGATGATTACCAGCAAACAGCGCGCTTATCTGCGCAGCATGGCCAATACCATGGATCCCATTCTGTTTATCGGCAAGGAAGGCGTGACCGAGTCCACCGCCAAGGAAGCCTACGACGCTCTGGAGGCCCGGGAGCTGATCAAGGGCACCGTGCAGCAGAACTGCGACCTTTCCGCCAAAGAGGCGCTGGAGGCCCTGTGCGAAATGGTTCACGCCGAGCCCGTGCAGTGCATCGGCCGCCGCTTCGTGCTCTACCGCCGGAGCCGTCAGCCCAAGATCGAACTGCCGTGACGGAAAAAAACACACAAACGCAGGGAGACCGAACAGACCCGGAGCGGATCATCGCCGCTCTGCGGGAGCTGCGGTCTCCCTTTGCGCTTTATGAGCAGGACATCCATCAGGCCGTGACCCGGCGGCTGACGGAGGCGGGTCTGCCCTTCACCCACGAAAAGAACCTCGCGCCCGGCTGTCGTATCGACTTCTGGTGCGGCGGCGTAGGCATCGAGATCAAGAAGGGCAAGCCAAAGCCCTCCGCATTGCTGGAACAGCTGCGACGGTACGCAGTCTCGGAGGAAATTGGCACGCTGGTGGTGCTGACCCAGCGCAGCGTCCGTCTGCCAACAGCCGTCTGCGGAAAGCCGCTGGTTCAGATCACCCTGAACCAGCTGTGGGGCGTCGCCCTGCCCTGAAGCAGGACCGAGGGAGGTTCTCATTTATGGAAGAAAATCAGGACTTCAATCTGCTGCCGCCCTATTTGGTAGATTCGGACGGCGCGCAAAGCCCGGAAAGCCAGACCCAGCGCACCTACGGCACCCTGAGCTACAACGCCCGGCGGAAATGCTGGACGGTAAAGGGCGACCCCATGGTGACGGAGCTGTGCAAGCGGCTGTTTCCCGGCAGCGCCACGGCCCGCCGGGGCGAAGCGCGGTTCACGGCCCACCGGCGGGTGGTGGGCGACCTGAACTGGCTGATGCTGCGCTATCCCCTGCTGGTGAAGCCCGCCGATCAGCAGCGCTGGGAAAAGGCACTGGAGGAGGCCCGGGACTATGCCGTCCACAGGGAGCTGGCCCGGCGGATGCCGGAAAAGGTGCAGCCCGACCCCGCCGTATTCAAGGGGCGGCTGACCGACTTTCAGCAGGAGGGGCTGGCGTTCCTTCTGCGCGGCGAGCGCTGCCTGCTGGCGGACGAAATGGGACTTGGCAAAACGGTGCAGGCGCTGGCGTGGCTGTGCCAGACCGGGGCATATCCCGCCATGGTGGTGGCCCCGCCCCACCTGATGCGCAACTGGGAAAACGAGATCGCCCGCTTTGTTCAGAAGCCGGACGGCTCGCCCCTGCGGGTGCATGTGATCCGCGGGCTGAAGCCCTATGCGCTGCCCCCGGCGGATATTTACCTGATGCATTATCTGCTTCTGCGGGGCTGGAAGGAAGCCCTTCCGGATATGGGTCTGCCCACGGTCATTTTTGATGAGATTCAGGAGCTGCGCCACTCCGGCACGGAGAAATATTCTGCCGCCAGCCTGCTGGCCGAGGCGGCCCAGCGGGTGGTGGGGCTCAGCGGAACGCCCATCTACAATCAGGGCGCGGAGATCTGGAACGTGGTGAACATTCTGGACTTCCACATGCTGGGGGATTATGAGAGCTTTACCCGGGAATGGTGCTACGGCTATGGCAACCGCATCGTCCAGAAGCCGGAGCTGCTGGGCGAGCATCTGCGTTCCGAGGGGCTGATGCTGCGCCGCACCAAGCAGGAGGTACTCAAGGAACTGCCGCCCAAGCGCCGTCTGGTCATGACCATCGACAGCGACGAGGGCGTTTACCGCCGCCTGATGGAGCCGGTGAACCAGACCCTTCGCCGGATGCGGGAGACCGCCGACGCCAACGCCTCCCAGCGGGCGCTATGGGAAATGGAAGTAGAGCGGGGCGAGCGGCAGGCCACGGGCATCGCCAAGGCCCCCGCCGTCGCTCAGTTCGTCCGGGCGCTGCTGGAGGGCGGCGAAAAGGTGCTGCTTTTCGCCCATCACCACGAGGTGATGGACATTTACAAGCGGGAGCTGAAGAGCTTCTCTCCCGCCTTTATCACCGGCAGAGAAACGCCCGCCATGAAGGAGCGCGGCGTAGAGCGCTTCATGACGGGCCGTACCGATTTGTGCTGCATTTCCCTTCGGGCTGCCAGCGGCCTGAACCTGCAGCGGGCCACCTGCGTGGTGTTCGGCGAGCTGGACTGGTCTCCCGCCGTCCACAGTCAGGCGGAGGATCGGGCCCACCGCATGGGCCAGACCGATTCCATTCTGTGCTACTATCTGGTCAGTCAGGGCGGCAGCGATCAGGAGATGCAGGACGCGCTGGGCCTGAAGGTGAGCCAGTTCGTAGGGCTGATGGGCGACACGCCCCAGTCGGAGGCCGACGCGCTGCTGGGGGCGCAGGAGGCCCGCCAGCACGTGGAACGGCTGGTACAGCGCCTTTTGAACCAGACCGCCTGAGTTCAGCTGCCGCTGCGGGGCAGCACTACCACCGTCCCGGCCTCAAAATCCTGCGGGGCCAGACAGGGATTGGAGCGCAGCAGCCGGGCTACCGGCAGGCCGAACTTCACCGCCAGACTTTCCAGCGTTTCTCCCGTGCCCATGTTGTAGGTCTCTGGCACGTCGCAGGGCACGTTCTCTGTGGGCACGCACAGAGTCTGCCCGGTGCGCAGCCGATCCAGATTCACGCCGGGGTTGGCGCTTTCCAGCGTATGGCGGCTCAACAGGTTCTTCAACTGAATATCCGCTACCGTCTGCCCCTGCTCCACCTGCACCCGCTGATCCACGGGGCAGGAAGGCGCAGGGGTTTCGGTTTCCGCACCGTCCGTGGAGCCTGTGCTGCCGGAATTGGTTGTTCCGCCGGTAGAGCCGGTGCTGCCGGTGGAACCAGTCGTGCCGCCGGCAGAGCCGGTGCTGTCGGAATCCGTGGTGCCGCTGGTAGAGCCTGTATTGCCGGAACCCGTGGCACCGCCCGTGGAGCCGGTTGAACTGCCGCTGGAGCCTGCGTTGCCCGTTCCCGTACCGGCAGAGGGGGTATCGTCCTCCTCCCGGGGAATGCACAGCACGTCGCCCACCATCAGCCGGGCCGGGTGGATATCCCGGTTGGCGGCCAGCAGGTCCCGCAGGGGAACGCCCAGCTTATGGGCGATCAGATAGAAGCTGTCGCCCCGTTTGACGGTGTATTCCTCCGCACAGATTTTTTCTGTATGATTCTGGGTCATGGAAAAATTCTCCTTTCGGTGGATTCTCCCTATACCCTATGCGGCGCAAGACTCCCGGCATGACAGCGAAAATCGAAAAGAAACGGCTTACGGGTTTTCTTCCCCGCTCAGCAGGGCTTCCCGCAGCAGCTCGACGGCGTGCTTTTCCACACGGGAGACATACGACCTCGATATCCCCAGCATCTTGGCGATCTCGTGCTGGGGATGCACCGCACCGTCCTTCAAACCGTAGCGCAGGCTTAGGACCAGCCGTTCCCGGGGCGGAAGGGTGGGCAGGACCCGCTTCACGCCAGACAGGGTGATACGGCGGCGGACTTCCTCTTCCACCAGATCGGGCGAGGTGCCCAGCAGGTCGGCAAAGGATACCGCGTTGCCGTCCCGGTCGGTGCCAAGCGGTTCGTCGAGGCTCACGTCTCCCTGTTGTTTTCTGCTCTGGCGCAGAGACATGAGGATTTCATTTTCAATACACCTCGCCGCGTAGGTAGACAGCGACGTGCCCGTATCCATGTCGTAGCTGCGTACGGCCTTGATCAGCCCGATGGAGCCGATGGAGATCAGGTCGTCGAAGGTGCAGCCGGGGATCTTGTATTTCCGGGCTACGTGGACGATGAGCCGCATGTTGTGTTCGATCAGCTTTTGCCGGGCGTCCTCGTCGCCCTCCCGCATCCGCAGAAGGGCCTCCCGCTCTTCTTCTGCGTTCAGCGGCTTTGGGAAGTTCTGCCGCCCCGAAATGTACCCCAGTAAAAACAGACAGTCCCGGATGATCCACAGTATAAACGCCGTCAGCATGACGCATCCCTCCTCCCCAAAGAGTATGCGGAGGGAAAAGGGGTATGAAAAAGAAAAGCGCCTGTTCCTTGGAGAACAGACGCGGAAAATGGCCGTTACCGCGGCCAGCGATCCCGGGCGCAGGGCAGGATCGGGAATGCTCCGTGGGGTTCAGTCTGGTACCAGTAGCTGACGGAACACACGTCGTCCTGACGCTCGAATAACCCCAGCTCGCAGACGCCGATCTGCTGCAGCTCCACCCGCAGGTCTTTTTCGAAAAGCACGGGATCCATCATGTGCCAGCGATAGAAGCCCCGCATGGGCGGGCAGTCCCGGTTGAAGTAGTCGTTGTGGAAATTGTCGTCCCGGGAATAGAAGGGGTAGCCCATGAAGGGCGTGCAGTAGGTCTTTTCCAGCATATGGCCCTGCTCGTCCGTCTGGCCGCCGAAGGACCACGCGCCGCCGAAGTAATCCTCCGTGCCGGTGGAGCACTGGCTGGGAAACTCCCCGTCGCCGTCGATGTAGAACTTCATTTCACCCTCGCCCCACCAGTAGCGTTCCAGTGCGGAGATGCCCAGATAGGTGCCGATATAGTGCCCCCTGCCGCGGACGTTGTCCAGAAGCACGTAATCCCGTTTCAGCTGGGTGATCTTTTCCCGCCGCCACTGCGCATGGAAACGGGCCGCGTTTTCCGGGATGCTGTCGGTCAGTACCGCGTCCACCTGATAAAAGAAGCCGGGAATATCCCCCGCGTGCTGGTTTTCCAGCGTGATTTTGGCATGGCTGGCAAAGGGCATGGGCAGGAAGCAGTTCATGCCCCGATTGGGATTGACGGCCACGGGCAGAGAATTGACGGAGCAGCCCCGGGCAAAGCCGTTCAGGAAGAAATCGCCCAGCGGACACTCCACCGAGGGCGTTTCCTCACCGTCCCAGTACATACGCAGTACCAGATCCCGCAGGACAAAGCGGCCTTTGGGCGTGGCGTCCGTTACGGTGCACCAGATGTGCTGGATCGCACCGCTGCCGGTCAGCTCCGCCAGCGTGACCGTCTCGCCCGCGGCGATGCTGGGAATGCAGGGCGAACCCTTACGGCTTTTGCCCAGAGCGCTGCTGGCCTGACAGGCTGCGCCCTTGGCCCCGGTACGGTTTTCCCAGTTGACGGATACGGAACGGCCCGATTTCAGCAGGGGCAGACTGCCCATCAAAGAAGTCCACATCGTTTGTGCGCCTCGTTTCTGAAAGAATAAAACCGTCGGCAGGGTCGCCTGCGGCGGCGTTCTAGTCATTCTATCTGCACAGCCTAAACTCCTGCCGATCCAAAACCCGGCTATACAAACTTGCTTTTTCTGCTTATAATAAAGAAGGCCTTGATCCTGCTTTTTTTGGAAAAAGAACGAAAGGAACCACTGCTTTGAGTGAAGAAACTGTTTTCTCCGACCGGCGCAAGCCGCTGAGCCGCAAGACATTGTCTCCCGGACGGGCGCTTTGTCTGGGATTTTTGGCGCTGATTTTGGCAGGCGGGCTGCTATTGACGCTGCCCGCCGCCAGCGCTGACGGAACGTCCCTGGGCCTTTTGAAGGGAATGTTTACCGCCACGTCCGCCGTGTGCGTCACCGGCCTTTCCCTGATCGAGGCCGGGCGTGACCTGAGCCTTTTCGGACAGATCGTGCTGCTGTGCCTGATTCAGGTGGGCGGGCTGGGCTTCATGGCCTTCGCCACGTTGGGCATGGTACTGATCGGCAGGCGCATTTCGCTGCACAGCCGCATTTTGTTAAGCGAGTCCATGAATCAGAACGGCCTGTCCGGCATGGTGCGGCTGAGCCTGTGGTTTTTCGCCATGGCGCTGGCAATCGAGCTGACGGGCGCGGCGCTGCTGGCCTCGCGGCTGATTCCCCGCTACGGAACGGCCCGGGGCCTGTGGCTGAGCCTGTTTACGGCGGTGAGCGCCTTCTGCAACGCGGGCTTTGACCTGTTCGGCAACGGCGACAGCCTGCTTGCCTTCCGGCAGGATCCCGTGGTGCTGTGGACGCTGATCGGCCTGATTCAGCTGGGCGGCATGGGCTTCGCAGTGATGCTGGAGCTGCTGCGCCATCGCAAAAGCCTGAGCCGGATGTCCCTGCACACCAAGCTGGTGCTGGCCGTCAACGGGGCGCTGCTGGTGGGCGGCTCGCTGGCCGTATTCCTGCTGGAGGGACGGAATCCGGCCACGCTAGGCCGGGAGGGCATGACCCTGTGGGACAAAGTGACTGGCAGCGTTTTTCAGGCCGTCACCTGCCGCACGGCGGGTTTTGCCGCCGTTAGTCAGGATGCGCTGAACGACTCCACCAAGCTGCTCAGCTGCCTGCTGATGTTCATCGGCGCGTCCCCCGCGTCCACCGGCGGCGGTATCAAGACCACCACGCTGGCGGCGCTGCTGCTGCTGGTGCACAGCGTGGTGCGGGGCCGGGATCGGATCACCGTCTTCCGAAAGGAAATTTCGCAGGACACCGGCCACCGGGCCGTGGCGCTGACCTTCATTGCCACCTCCTTCGTGCTGGCCGTTACCTGCGCCCTGTCGATTCTGGAGCACCGACACGGTGTCAGCCTGACGAATCTGGTTTTTGAGACGGTCTCCGCCGTTTCCACCACGGGCCTGAGCGCGGCGGGCACGGGAGTGCTGCGCCGCAGCTCACAAATTTTGCTGATGCTCCTGATGTATCTGGGCCGGGTAGGCCCGCTGACGCTGGCTACGGCGCTGATCCGCCGGGAAAAGGACGGCGCGCGGAACCGGGTGCGCTTCCCAGAGGAAAAGATCATGATCGGGTAAGGCGGCGGGCTTTGAGCGCAAAACGAAAAAACGCAATCACTTAGATAGGGAGAAAGGACTTTCATCATGAAGAACAAGCAATATCTGGTGTTCGGTCTGGGACGCTTCGGTTCCAGTATGGCCCGGGCTCTGTGCGCCCAGGGACAGGAAGTGTTGGCTGTGGACAGCGATCAGGAGCTGGTCAACCAGATCGCGCCCCATGTGACGCAGGCCCTGCAGCTGGACGCGACGGACGAGGAGGCCCTGCGCTCGCTGGGCGTGAAGAATTTCGACGCGGCGGTGGTGGCCATTGGGCAGAACACCCGGGACAGCATCCTGGTCAGCGTGCTGCTGAAAGAAATGGGCATTCCCTACCTGATCGCCAAGGCCAACGACGACCTGCACGCCAAGGTGCTTCGGAAGATCGGCGTGGATAAGGTGGTCTTCCCGGAGCGGGACATGGGCGTTCGGTTGGCTCGCTCCATCGTCACCCCCTCGGTGCTGGATCTGATGGAATTGAGCGGCGATTACCAGCTGGCGGAGATCCTGCTTCCGTCCGGGTGGGAGGGGGAAAGTCTGCGCAGCACCGATGCGCGCCACAAATTCGGCGTGAATATCCTCTCCGTCCACCGGGAGGGGCATTATCTGGTGGCCCCTGCCCCGGATATGCCCTTTCAAAGCGGGGACACCCTGCTGGTGATGGGCCGCCGGGAAGATGTGGAAAAGCTGCGGAAGTAAACGAAAATCGGAATTTTTTCCAAAAACGGGAACAAAATGGAGTCCCTCCAACGTCATACATATAGGAGGTCTGTCGGTCATAGGCTGATAACGCCCGGACAAGCAGGCCCGAAAGGATGAAAATCAGATGAAACCTACGCCTGAAGGATATTTTGACCGCCCCGTGTGCCGGCCCGTCGATGTTCAAGGGGACGGCAACGGCATTCTGTTGATGCACGGCTTTACCGGCAGCCCCGCCCATATGCGGATGCTGGCGGACGATCTGGCGGAGCGGGGCTACACCGTGCGCTCCATCTGCCTGCCGGGCCATGCCTCCACCGAGGAGGACATGGCGAAGGAAAGCTGGCAGAGCTGGCTGCAGGCGGCCAAGACCGCCGTTCTGGAAATGAAGAAGACCTGCAAGACCGTGACGGTCTGCGGCCTGAGCATGGGCGGCGTGCTGGCCCTGCTGCTGGCGGAGCAGATGCAGGTGGACGCGTGTATTCCCATCTCCGCGCCTATGGCCACGAAGAATCGCTTCCTGTGCCTGTCGGGGGTGATGGGCAAGGTGATCCCGCGCATTTCGTGGGGCGATCACCCGGAACGGAGCGTGGCGCTGAACGCGGACTACGATTTCGGCTACACCGGCTTCCCCACGGCCAAGGGCGCGGACCTTTACCACCTGATCCGGCTGGCCCGGAAGAATCTTTTTAATATTACCTGCCCGGTGCTGGCGGTGCAGTCGGAAGACGATGAAACGATCTGGGAAGGCAGCGCGGACTGCATCCTGAACGGCGTCGGCAGCGATAAAAAGTGGAAGCTGTGGCTCCACGGCGTACCCCACGTCTGCACCATTTCGCAGGAAGAACCCGCCATCCGTGATGGAATCGTGAAAGTACTGGAACAAATTCGTCAATAAATGTTCCAAAAATTATCACGAAAATATTACAACCTATTTACAAATTGCAATGAATCTGGTATCATTTGCAATGGATTATCGCAGTATACAAGGCGGGTCTGTCGGTTTGACCGCCGCGATACGCTGTTTATGGAGGGATACGGACTATGAAGAAGATCGTCGTCACATTGCTGCTGGCTGCGATTCTGCTGACCATGACGCCCATGAGCGCCACATTGGCAGAGGCCAGCTATGCGACCGTGCAGAGCGGCAACCAGTACGGGGTGCGTCTGCGCCTTGGCCCCAGCACCAGCTATGCCAGCCAGACCACGCTGCCTTCCGGCACGGTCGTTACCGTGTTGGAGAAGGGAACTGTCTGGACGCGCATTCAGGCGGGCACGCTCACCGGCTACATGATGAGCAAGTTCCTGGTTTCCAGCAGCGGCAGCAGCACGTCCAGCACTCCTTCGCTGGGCACCGCTACCGTGTATGCGGGCAACGGCCTGCGCACGTGGCTGCGCACCGCGCCCAACGGCCGCCGTCTGGGCCTGTACAGCGATGGCACGCCTTTGACCATTCTGGGCTACAAGGGCGAATGGACCCGGGTCATGATCGGCTCCAGCGTGGGCTATATGATGACCAAGTTCATCGCCCTGCCCGCGCCTACGCCCGAACCCACGCCCATTCCCTACAGCGCCCTGACCAAGGTGGAGCTCAATTATGAGTATCCGCTGGTGGGCGATACCCTGACGGCGACGATCACGCCCGCACAGGCCACGGTGGACTACCAGTGGTACCGGGATGAGGCCAAGGACGCCAATAAGCTGAGCACGGCTGCGGCTTATACCGCCACGACCGCCGATGTGGGTCACAAGATTCTTTTGGTCGTGACTGGCAACGGCCAGTGGGCGGGGCAGAAGGTCAGCGTCCTGTCCCAGCCTGTGACCAAGGAACGCAAGGTTGCCGGCGTGATGATTGTCAACACCATCGCCGACCATTCCGCGCCTTTGGCGGGCGACATTCTGAAGGCCGTCGTTGCGCCTTCCTCCGCGACCGTCACCTATAGCTGGCGCGTTGCCGGTGTGGAAAAGGGCACTGAGGCTACCTATGTGGTGCAGGCCTCCGATTCCGGCAAGCAGATCCAGGTCTACGCCACCGGCACCGGCGATTTTTCCGGCCAGGCCGCCAGCGATATGACCTCCAAGGTCGCCGACGCGCTGGAACTGAAAGAAGTCAAACTGAGCACGTCCTTCCCCGTGGTGGGTCAGGCGATCACCGCTACCGTGACCCCCGGCAGCGCCACCGCCAGCTATGTCTGGTATGTGGACGGCATCAAGATGGGCTCCGGCGCTTCCTATACGCCTACCGCCTTTGATATGGGCAAGGTCATCACCGTGAAGGCCACCGGCACGGACAAGTGCGCCGGTACGGTGGAAAGCGCTGCCAGCCAGCCTGTGAAGATGGTCAACCTGACCAAGGTGTCGCTGGACAGCAATGCTCCCGTGGTGGGCATGACCCTGACCGCCACTGCCGAACCGGCAGAGGCCCGGACTGCCAACTCCGTGCTGTACTACTGGTATGTTTCCGGCGAGGACAAGCCTGTCCAGAGCGGTTGGAGCAACACCTATACGGTGGAAGACAAGTATGTCGGCAAGGCGATCTACGTGCGCGCCTATGGTCAGGGCATCTACGGCGGCGTGGTGGCCAGCGCCATCACCAGCCCGGTGAACAGCAAGTACACCCTGAACGGCGTGTCCCTCACCGTGACGGAGCCTGTGGTGGGCGACGTGATCACCGCGGTGTCCGACCCGCAGAATCTGTCCAAGGCGGACTGCCTGTATCTGTGGCAGATCGGCACCGTGACCAAGAGCATCACGGATAATACCTACACCGTCACCTCCGACGATGTGGGCAAGCAGATCCGCGTCACGCTGAAGTACAACGGCGCGACCGCCACCAGCGCCGCTACCAATAAGGTGCTGAAGGAAAAGAAAATCACGGGCGCTTACCTCTATAATGAAACCACTCAGCAGAACATCGGCAGCCAGCCTCAGGTGGGCCAGACGATCTCTGTGAAGGTTACGCCCGCCGAAGCTGCGACTTCCGGGTGCGTGAAGTACACGTGGCTTGTGAACGATGCAGAAGTGAAAGGCGAGACCGGCTCTAGTTATGTTATTAGAACAAAGGATGCCGGGAAAAAAGTCACTGTTAAGGTGGAAGCGATTGGTAGCCATTATAAAATTGCCAATAATGATAAAGCATTCACTCCCAGTACCACCGTTGCAGGTGGTGAGGCAGTCAATGTCGTACTGACTTCTGACATTACGCCCAAGGTGGGGCAGAGTCCAGTATACAAGCTCCCCAGTCATCCTGATAATAAGGTTGTCTGGAACAAAAACGATGTTTTTTATACCGCCGACATCACCTGGTCTCCCAGCCTGTCGGACAACGGCACCTTCCGCACCGGCGTGAGCTACAAGGCCGTGGTGAAGCTTAACATCCTGACCGGCGGCTACCGTCTGGGCTCCGTCAGCGTGAAGGATGTGAACGGAAGCTCTACGGTGAGCGCCTCTCCCGTGGGCAACACCGTCACGCTGCAGTTCAGCGCCCTGACCGCCACGCAGGAAGTGGACAACTTCTGCATCTATGGCGTGACCGCCCCCGAAAAGGGCAAGACCCCGGTGAAGGCTATCCGCGATTGTGCCCAGTATAAGGGAACCGTGGTCTGGCAGGATGAAAAGGGCAATGCTGTTATGATCTTCGAGGCCAATAAGGTCTACAAGGCCGTCATCAGCCTGACCTCCGCTGCGGAGTACACCTTCCCCGACAGCGGTAAGAGCCTGTTCACCGTTCCCGGCGCGGTCAGCGCGGAATACAACAAGACTGGCGACCATACCGCCACCGTGACCGCGACCTTTAACCCCATCACCACCGCGACCAAGGCGGAAGTTTACGCCGACCGCAGCAGCGTGACCGTGGGCACCAGCAAGAAGTACGTGGTCTGCACCGCCCTGCTGTCCGGCTTTACCGGCGATCAGGACAGCCTGACGTGGAGCTGGACGCTGGCCAACGGCACCGCCGATGAGACCAAGATCGATCAGAACGGTATCGTCACCATCGACGCGGACGAAAAGGCCGGTCTGGAGCTGCTGGTGACGGCCTCCACCACCGTGGAAGGCAAGGCTTACAGCGCTTCCACTACCATTAAGACCGCGACGGACGACTCCACCGGCGATCTGTCCCCTGTCGTGACCATCGTCAAGTCCGTCAGCGAGCTGCAGGCGGGCAAGGAGACCACCTTCATCGCCACCGTGCAGAACAGCAACAACGAGACCGTGCGTTGGAGCGTGGAGGGCGTGGACGGAACCAAGAGCTCCGGCACCACCATCGGCTCCTCCACCGGCATCCTGAAGATCAGCAAGTTTGAGACTGTCAAGCAGCTGAAAGTCACCGCCACCGCAGTGCCCACCGGCGAGACCGCCGTGTGCTACGTCACCGTGGTGTACGCGGAGGCTCCCATCAGCATCACCTTCGTGGAAGGCCAGAAGAGCGTCAGCATCGGCCAGTCCGCGACCTTCAAGGTCGCGATTTCCGCCAGCGAAGCCAATCCCAAGGCCGAATTCGCTGTAGCTGCCAACAATGGTAAGGCCGACGTGACCTTCACCGCCACGGATGATACCTGCGTCGTGACCGTGCCCGGCGAACCCTCTCTGGTGGGCAAGGAAATCTTCGTGACCGCCCGCTATGCCTGCAAGGACGAGGACGGCAACACGCATGAGGTCAGCGCCAAGTACAGCTTCATCATTACGGAGACCGCCCCGGAGGCCAAGGCCGCCACCATGACGCTGGAAGGCGCGGCGCTCCTGCCCGACGATGACTTCGCCGTGGCGGACGACGAGCCTGCCGCCCAGCCGGAGGAAGCCGCGACGGCTCCCGCCAAGGGCATCGACACGAAGAGCGACAGCATTTCGCTGGTCATCTCCGGCGGCGAGGAAGAGCCTGCCGCCAAGGGCGAAGAAAGCAAGGAAGCGCCCGAAACAGAAGAAAAGCCCGCCGAGGAGCCCAAGGCGGAGGAAAAGCCTGCCGAGCCCGCCGTCAGAAAGACGGAGATCAATACCAAGAATGAGAACATCAAGCTGGTGATCTCCGGCGGCGAGGAAGAAACCGCCCAGCCCGAAGAGATCCAGCCGGCTGAACAGCCTGAGGAAACTCAGAAGGACGAACAGTCTGCCGAACCCGCAGCCGAGGAAAAGAAGACGGAGATCGATACCAAGAATGAGAACATCAAGCTGGTGATCTCCGGCGGCGACGAGGAACCTGTCCAGACCGAGAAAACCAAGGACGAAGCGCCCGCCGAAGCCGAGACGGAAAAAGAGACCGTCGTGGTGAACGAAAAGGAAAAGAAGGACGCCAAGGAGCAGAAGCCCGTTAAGAAGGAAGAAGCGCCCGCCGAGATCGGCGTGACCGTCTACGGCCCCGACGTGGCCAAGGTCGTGCCCGGCAAGGTGTACACCTTCAGCGCGGAAGTCTCCTGCGCGGTGGAAGGCTACGACATCGTGTGGAGCGTCTATTGCTCGGACGAGACCGTCAAGGCCAGCATCGTGGACGGCGAGCTGTACGTCACCGAGAACCCCACCGGCGAGGATCAGGTGCTGCGCATCCGGGCCCGCTACAAGGACGCGGACGGCAACCTGTACAGCGAAGGCAGCTATGCCAGCTTCCATGTGACCGTGGCTCCCGGTATCGCCAAGCCCCGTGTCATCAAGGAAAGCAAGCCCGCCGAGAAGGAAAGCGAGAACGGCAAGGCCGCGGAGGCCGAGGGCAACAAGGAACCTGCCAAGGTTGAGGAGTCCAAGGAAACCGTGAAGCCCGAAACCACCGAGCCTAAGAAGATCTACGAAGACGACCGTGACGATCCTGATTACGTGCCCTTCGACTGATCCTGAAACCAACCCAAAAGCCGCGGCAATTTTGCCGCGGCTTTTGTCTGTCCCCCTGCGGTTGACAGTTTTCCGCCGCTCGGGTACAATTTTGGATGATTTATGTGTGTTTGATCATCCCAAGGAGGTCTGCCCATGGAACCGTTGGTGAGCATTTGCACCACTACCTATCAGCACCGCCGCTACATCCGGCAGACGCTGGACAGCTTTCTGAGCCAGAAAACGGATTTTCCTTTTGAAATTCTGGTGCATGACGACTGCTCCGGCGACGGCACCGTGGAAATTCTGGAGGAATACGCCCGGCGTTACCCGGACGTCGTCTGCCCTGTGTTCGAGAAGGAAAACCAGTATTCCAAGGGCGTGCCCATCAACGAGACCTTTAATTTCCCCCGGGCGAGGGGAAAGTATATCGCCCTGTGCGAAGGCGACGATTTTTGGTGCGACGACGGCAAGCTGCAGGCACAGGCCGATTATATGGAAAGTCACCCCGACTGCACCTTCTGTTTTACCAACGGATATATCGTGGAGGAAAGCCAGTCCTTCGGCCCGGACTGGCGGGAACACGCCCGGGAGTTCGTGCCCTATTATGAGTCAGAGCGGCCCGCCTATTACGGGGCGGATCATCGCTACGATCTGGGGGAAATGGCGGCGCTGAGCTTTGTGCCCACCGCGGGGTTTTTCTTTCCCCGGGCCCTGTGGGAGCAGGTCAGCGAGGCGTATCACCACCGGATGTGCGAGCACGGCGATCTGAAAATGCGGCTGTATTTTACCGCGCTGGGCAGCGGAGAGTATCTGCACCGCTACGCCTGCGTGTACCGGGAAAACGTGCCCGGCAGCGCCTTTCAGGTGTGGAAAAAGGAAAACGCCGTCCGTACCGCCCGCCGGGCGGCCAGCGTGGTAGACATGCTGGATGAGGTGGACGAAATGACCGGCGGACGCTATCGGGCCGGGCTTGCACCCCTGCGGGACCGCTATCTGTTTGTGGAATTGTGGAATACGGATGAAAAGCATCCCGCCCATCAGGCCGACCTGCGCCGGGTGCGGCGGCAGCTGCCCCTGAAGCAGAAATGTGTATACGCCGCCAAGCACCTTCTTCCCCGCCGCTGGATCGACGCGCTAAAACGCCGGGGAGCCAAGGAAAGCAAGCATTGAATCAGAAAAGGAAGTGCCCGCCATGGATTTTGCCCCCACGCCGATCCAATTTCTTTGGGAGGACGAGCAGGGAAACCGCGTCTATGTAAAGCGTGAAGACCTGCTGCCCTACTCCTTCGGCGGCAACAAGGCCCGCATCGGGCTGGAATATCTGGCGGATATGGAGCGGCAGGGGAAAGACCACCTGATCGCCTACGGCAACGCCCGCTCCAACCTCTGCCGGGTGCTGAGCAACCTCTGCTGCGCCCGGAACATTCCCTGCACCATCCTGTCCCCGGCGGACGATGACGGCCAGCGCCGCCCCAGCTTTAACCAGCGCTTCTGCGAAAGCTTCGGAGCGCAGATCGTCCCCTGCCTGAAAACCGGCGTAGGGGAGGCGGTGGAGCGGGCGCTGGCGGAAAGCCTGCGTCAGGGTCGGAAGCCTTATTATATTTACGGCGACTCCACCGGGCAGGGCAATCTGGCCACGCCGGTGCGCGCTTATCGAAAGGTATGGCCGGAAATTCTGCGCCAGCAGCAGGAGCTGGGCTGTTCCTTTGACCGGCTGTTTCTGGCGGCGGGCACGGGCATGACCCAAGCCGGACTGCTGTGCGGCCGTTTGCTGGATGGGGGCGATACGGAGATTCACGGTATCTCTATCGCCCGGAGTGAGGAAAACGGCAAGGCGCATCTGCGCCGGTATGTGGAGGCTTTTCTGGGGGAGGAATACCACGGCCCGGAGCTTCAGTTCACCGACCGCTACGCGCTGCAATATGGCGTATCCACCCCGGAAATGGCGGAATGCGCCCGGCAGGTCTTCCGCCGCTACGGAATGCCCATGGATCTGACCTACGTGGGTAAGGGCTATTACGGCATGGTGCAGGAAATTCGCCGGCTGGGGCTGCGAAACGAGCGGATTTTGTTCCTGCACACAGGCGGAACGCCCCTGTTTTTCGACAGCCAGATGGAAACCACGCGCTAAGGGAAAAGACACATTTGAAACTTGCCGCCCCGGAACATTGCTTTTCAGACAAAAATCCGCTACAATAGCATTGGATTTATACGCCATTATATCATTTCATGGAATCATCTGACACAAGGAGGAACTATGAATTCATACGCATTCTTCACGGATTCGGACTCCGATCTGCCGTTTCGGTTTGTAGACGAGCTGGAGCTGAACATGGTCTACATGCCCTACATGGTGGACGGCAAGGAATACTTTGACGATCTGGGCCGCAACGGCAGGGAAAAGGAGTTCTTCGACGCCATGCGCAAGGGTGCCGCGCCGGTCACATCCCTGCTGCCTACCGCCGCCTACGAGGAATACTTCGAGCCCGTGTTCGCCGCGGGCCGGGATATCCTGTTCGTGGCGTTTTCCAGCCAGCTGTCCGGCACCATTCAGAATATCTACGCCGCCCGGGAGGAGCTTCTGCAGCGTTATCCCGAGCGCCGCATGATTGTGGTGGACACGCTGAGCATTTCGCTGCCACAGAGCATTCTGGTGCTGAAGGCACATGAACTGTACCGGCAGGGCAAGACCATGGACGAAGTGGCCGCGTGGCTGGAAGAAAACAAGAGCCGCTCTCAGGCCTTCTTCACGGTGGACGATTTGACCTACCTGCGCCGGGGCGGACGCATCAGCGCCGTGGCCGCTACCGTAGGCACTATGCTGGATCTGAAGCCCATCATCACCGAGGGGAAGAACGGCAAGCTGCTTTCCACGGATAAGGTGCGGGGCCGCAAGCAGGCGCTGCGCACGCTGGCGGAGCTGGCCGCTCAGAACATCGACGACCCCGCCGAGGCGGAAATGTATGTGCTGCATGCCGATGCGCCCGAGGATGCCGACCGGCTGGTACAGCTGCTCCGGGAGAAGATCCCCGGTCTGGGCAATATCTCCACCCGCTATGTGGGCCCCGTGATCGGCGCGCACTGCGGCCCGGGCACGGTAGCCGTGTGCTTCTTCGGAAAGGAACGCCCCTATTAACAAACGCAAAAAACCTCCGCTCATCCCCTACAAAGCGAAAAATGAAACGGAGGTTTTTTTCTAAAAGCAATGGTACAAAATGCCACGAAATGTGTCGAAAAATGGAATATTTTTCCGAACGAAGTTTTTGAACGAAAGGAGCGTCAAATATGGACTATTTCGCGTTGGGAAAAAGAATCCGCAAGCGCCGGGTGGAGCAGGGCATGACTCAGGAGCAGCTGGCCCGGCAGGTGGGCGTGACTACTTCCTTCATCGGCCATCTGGAGCGCGGCTCCCGCAAGGCCAGTCTGGAAACACTGGTAGCGCTGGCCAACGCCCTGCACGTGGGCGTGGATTACCTTCTGTGCGACAGCCTGAATACCGTGCGTAACGACAGCGGCCCCGACGGTCTAAGCCGCGGCCAGCGCTATGTAATGCATGAGATCCTGTCCACCCTGCAGAGCCATCTGGACGACTGGAACGGCCCGTCCGCCGAGGGTTAACGAAGCATTTCTTCGATCAGGTCCTGCATGTCGTACTTTCCGGCAGGCTTGTCCATCAGGAACGCGGCGGCCCGCAGCGCACCCCGGGCAAAGAGAGAACGTTTTTCCGCACGATGGGTCAGGATCAGTTCTTCGCCGTCGCCATAGAAGCAGACCTCGTGTTCGCCGGTGATGGTTCCGCCGCGCACAGCGTGGATGCCCACTTCGCCGGGCTGGCGCTGGGCGGTGCGCCCATAGCGGCCGAATACCGGCTGGCGCAGGGTCTCCGTGGCATCCTTCACCGAGTCGTAGAGCATCAGCGCGGTGCCGCTGGGGCTGTCCGCCTTCATGCGGTGATGGCGCTCCACGATCTCCACGTCGAAGTCCTCACCCAGCGCGCGGGCGGCCTCCTGCACCAGATGGCGCAGGACGTTCACGCCAAGGCTCATGTTGGCGCTGCGGAAAACAGGGATTTCCCGGCTGGCTTCCTCGATCATCTGCAATTCCGCTTCGTTATAACCGGTCGCGCACAGCACGGTCGGCATTTTTTCTTTCCGCGCCAGCTGCAAAAGCTCCGGCAGCGCCGAGGGACGGGAAAAGTCGATCAGCACGTCGGCCTTCTGCGTCGCCTGATCGAAAGCGGTCACGATGGGGTAATCCGACGGCTGACCCGTATAGGCCACGTCCACGCCGCAGACGATCTCTACCTGCGCCTCTGCGGCTGCGGCGGTCACTTCCCGGCCCATGCGGCCCAGTGCGCCGCCAAGGAGAATTTTCATAGGACAAACTACCTCGTTTCTTTGTCAAATGGAGAGGGGCAGAGCATGGCTCTGTCCCTCGGCTTTTAGTTTTTCAGATACCCAAGCTCCGTCAGGCACTTTTTCAGCGCCATTCTGGTTTCCTCTGCGGCGGGGATCAGGGGCAGCCGCAGCTCCCCGGAGCACTGGCCCATCATTTCCATGGCGCACTTGCAGGGAATGGGGCTGACCTCCCGGAACAGGGCACGGATGAAAGACATCAGGCGAATCTGGCGGCGCAGGGAATCCTGCGCGTCGCCGTCGAAATACGCCTGACACAGCGCGGCCATTTCCCCGGGCAGCACGTTGGAGACTACGGAGATCACGCCCTGCGCGCCCATGGCCAGCAGGGGATAGGTCAGGTCGTCGTTGCCGCTGTACAGGGTCAGCCGTCCGTCAATGGCGTCCAGTTTTTCCAGCACCAGCGACAGATTGGCGCTGGCTTCCTTCAGGGCGATGAACCGGCCCGAGGGAATCAGCCGCCGCAGAGTATCGGGAAGAATTTCCAGCGTGGTGCGGCTGGGCACGTTGTAGAGGATGATGGGCAGCTCCGTATGCTCGGCAATGGCCATAAAATGAGCGTACAGGCCCTCCTGTGAGGTCTTGTTGTAGTAGGGCGTGACCACCAGCTGGGCCGCGCAGCCCAGGTCGCGGAAGCGGCGCTCGTTGTCGATGACGGTCTGGGTGCAGTTGGCTCCCGTGCCGCAGATGACCGGCACGCGGCCGTTCACGGCTTTCACCGTCTCTCGGATGACCAGCTCCCGCTCCTCCAGCGACAGGGTGGAGGGCTCGCCGGTGGTGCCGCAGCTGACCAGCGCGGCAACGCCGTTTTCCAGCTGCTGCTCTACCAGCCGCCGCAGAGCGTCCACGTCCACTTTGCCATCCCGAAGGGGCGTGACCAGCGCGGTGGCCGCGCCGCGAAACAGAGGTTGTGTCATGATGTTTTTCCTCCTGTCAGGCGGTTATTTGTGGGGAATATAGCCCAGCTTGCACAGGTATTCGGCGCTGAGAACGCCGCCGCCCGCCGCGCCCCGCAGGGTGTTGTGGCTCAGACAGACGAACTTGTAGTCCAGCACGGGGTCTTCCCGCAGACGGCCGATGGAAATGCCCATGCCGCCGTAAAGGTCGCGATCCAGTCGGGTCTGGGGCCGGGCGGGGTCGTCGAAGTAGGTCAGGAATTTCTCCGGGCTGGAGGGCAGACCCAATCCCTCCGTTGCGGGATGGCAGTTGGCCCAGCGTTCCAAAATGGTCTCCAGAGAGGGCTTTTTGCCGAACGCCACGCTGACCGCCGCCATATGGCCGTCGGAGCAGGCGACCCGCAGGCACTGGGCGCTGATAGCCGGTTCGGATGCGTTGACGATCTGGCCGTTTTCCAGATGGCCGAAAATCTTCAGCGGTTCCTTTTCGCTCTTTTCATCCTCGCCGCCGATGTAGGGGATCACGTTATCCACCATTTCCGGCCAGCGCTCGAAGGTCTTGCCCGCACCGCTGATGGCCTGATAGGTGCAAACCATGACCTTCTTGGGTTCAAAATCCAAAAGGGGCCACAGGGCGGGCACGTAGCTCTGGATGGAGCAGTTGGGCTTGACGGCGATGAAGCCGTTTTTCGTGCCCAGACGCTTCCGCTGAGCCTCGATCACCGCCGCGTGGTCGCCGTTGATCTCGGGGATCAGCATGGGAACGTCGCTGACGCCGCGGTTGGCGCTGTTATTGGACACCACTGGCGTTTCCGTCCGGGCGTAGCGTTCCTCCAGCGCGCGGATCTCGTCCTTCTTCATATCCACGGCACAGAAGACGAAATCCACCCGGGAGGCCACTTCCTCCACCTGAGCAGCGTCCAGCACGGTCATATCCGCCACGTTAGCGGGAATGGGGCGATCCTTGAACGCCCAGCGGCCTTCCACTGCTTCCCGGTAAGGTTTTCCCGCGCTGCGGGCGGACGCGGCCAGACAGGTCACCTGAAACCAGGGGTGATGTTCCAACAGGAGAGTGAAGCGCTGGCCGACCATTCCGGTCGCGCCCACGATACCTACACGATACGGATGCATAGCGAATGACCTCTTTTCCTTAGAGTTTGCCTGTGCCGGGCAATAGGAGGATATGCGGGGGATGGGGATAGTGTGTGCGGGGCACGGGGAGAATATGAAAAATAAGGGGAAACTGGATTTGATGGGCAATGGAGCATTGGCTGGGTACCTGAGGTAAGATACCCCGCCGGGGGAGGACGCGTCAACTCTGGCGCGGATTGGGACTTACCATTCCATGGGTTTCTTACCAACTTCGGTGCCCGAAGGTTTCCAAAGGGCGAGCGGAAAGTCCATTGGTGAGCCCGCAGGCGCATACCTATGCCCCGGGTGGGGATTGACGCGCCGACTACGGCGTGAGGGAAGGGCTTATAACCTTCATGGGGTACTCATTTACTTCGGAGGCGATCCGAAGGGGTGCAGGGGGCGAGCGGAAAGCCCCCTGCTTGCAGCGATAGGCAACAACTTTGCCGTAAGCAAATCCCCTTGGTGGGGATTGACGCGCCGACTCCGGCGCGGATTGGGACTGGCCGTCCCAAGGGGCGCTCACACTTTTCTTTCGATGGCGAAAGAAAAGTGTGCAAAAGAAAGCCAGCGGCACGGCGACTCCGGGAAAAAGCCCTTTATTGCCCATTTTTGAAAGAGGGAGTTCGCAATGTCGCGCGCAGCATGGTTGAACTGCCAACATCGGCGTTCGTGCGCGCTCGTGCTCACTCTTTTCCTCTTTCAAAAAGGGCAAGGCTTTTTCCCTCCGCTGCCTATCGCCGCTCTGCTCCCCCGCAGTCGGCGTGGGGCAGACTTACCCCTTGCAGGGATTCTGCTTCCGTCGCAGTAGATGGCGGTCAGGCTTACCCCCTTGCGGGGCGATTTTGGAAGGCCCTCGGCCAGCGGATTGAGGGCGCGAGCCATGAGGCCCGTCGCCGAATGGCGGTCTGAATCAGCCGCCAAACAGGGAAGCACACCAGACCCGCGAGCCGCGAGGCCTGTCGCCGAGCGGCGGTAATTTCACGGCCAAGCTGCATGTCTCCCTAGCAGCCCCGCGCCCTATGGGCGCGGTGTGGGGTAAAGGGGCACTGCCCCTTTACCATTTGTTGCGGACTTTTTCGGCGAAGCCGAGGAGGTGGGAAAGGTGGAGGGGCGTATCGCCGAAGCGAACGTCGCCGTCAAAGTAGCCGAAGACCTGATGCTGGTCGCTTTCGATGACGAGGGCGCTGGTCAGGCTGGCCCGGTCCAGGGCAGGGGTGAAGGTCAGGTTCAGACGGCCTTCATTGTCCGCGACCGTCCATGGCTTCAGAAAATCGTCCCTGCCGTCCGGGGTCTGCGGAATGAAAAACTCCACCTTGTCCAGCTTGAAGGCCCTGCCGCCGTAGAAGAGCATGTTCTCGCTGGCGGCGCTGACGTCGCCGAAGCCGTAGCCCAGATTGAAGCCGAAGGGCACGCCGTCCAGGCGGGCGCTCAGGCTGCTCCAGTACCAGATGTTTTTGTACGTCCATACGCCCCGGCCCCAGTCCAGCACCGCCATGGAATCTTCCTTGCGGAAGGGATAGACCCGTCCGTCAAAGACGACCTCGCCCTCGGCGGAGAGGCAGTTGATCTTCTGATTGTAGTAGAAGTGCCGGGGCTTGCCCGCAAAGGGCGTGGCGATCACCATGGAATCCTCCGGCTCGTCCGTCAGCACCAGATGGGCCTTCAGGGACTTGCCGGGCTGAAAATTGCCCATCTGCGCGTCCAGCACCCGGACGCGGCCGTCGTTTTGAAAGCGGAGGAAGTAATCCCTGCCGCTGACGCAAACGTCCCCCCTGGCGCTGGTGGAGGGCAGGCCGGTCTTGCCCATGGGGAAGGCCCGCATGATGCTGTGGGTATGCTGCCAGCCTGCGTCTACGTCCAGCAGGGAAATGCTGTCCAGCCCCATGTAGCTGTTGTCCGCAATGGTCAGCGCCAGCACTTTGCTGCCGGAGGTCACGCAATAGTAGTCCCATTCCTTGATGCGCAGCGCTCCCGCCCGGATGGCGCTCCGGTCGTAGACGCGGCTCAGACGGGTCTGGTAGCCTTTTTCGATCAGTTGGCCCTGAGCGTCCAAAAGCGGGCCGTCGGTCATGCAAAACTGAGTGGACATCAAGCGCCTCCTTCCGGGCGGAAAGCCCTCGACTGCTTATTCCGCGGTGAAGCGGAAGATGGTGAAGGTGTCGTACTTGTCCTGAGGACGCAGCACGTAGCTTTCGAAATGGGGCTGATGGATCGCGTCGGGATAGTGCTGGGTCTCCAGACACACGCCTGCGTAGGGGCCGTAGTGAACGCCGCCCTTGCCGGTGTGGTCAAGCCCCTGGCCGGTGTAGCACTGCACACCGGGCTGGTCGGTGATCACGTCCATGCGCCGGCCGGTCTTGGGGGAGCGCAGGGTGGCGATCAGCTTGGTCTCCCGGTCCCGGCCCGCGCAGTAGTTGAAGTCCACTCCGCCCGCGTCCCGCATGACGGGATCCACGGGGGTCCTGGCCAGCACGTCGCCCAGCCGGACTTCCTCGGTGAAGTCGTAGGCCAGCCCCTTCTGGGGCAGCAGCCGTCCGGTGGGGATCAGCGCCGGGTCGGCCTCGGTGACGCAGTCGGCGTTGATCTGCAGGGTCAGGTTCTCCACCGTGCCCGCGTCGTGACCGTCCAGATTGAAATAGGCGTGGTTGGTCATGTTGCACAGGGTGGGCTTGTCGGTGACGGCCATGTAGTGGATGCCCAGCTCGCAGGCGTCGTTCCAGGTGTAGTCCACGGTCACGTCCAGCTTGCCGGGGAAGCCCTGATCGCCGTCGGGGCTGGTCAGGGTCAGCCGCAGGGTATCGCTGTCCTTGCCTTCGATGGGTTCGACCTTCCACATCCGCTGGCTGAAGCCCTCCGGGCCGCCGTGCAGGTTGTTTTCGCCGTCGTTCTTACCCAGCACGTAGTGGCGGCCTTCCAGCTCGAACGCCGCGCCGCCGATGCGGTTGCCCACCCGACCGATGAGCGCGCCCATGCAGCCGCCCTTGCCGTCGTAGGTATCCACCACGTCGAAGCCCAGATTCACATCGGCCAGCTTGCCATCCCGGTCGGGCACCACGATGCTGGTCACAATGCCGCCAAAGTCAATGACGCTGACACTGGCTCCCTTGTGATTGGTAAGCGTATATTGGGTCACTTCCTCGCCGCGGGCGGTTTTGTCAAAATATTTCCGGGAGATACTCATGAGAAATGTCCTCCTTCCGAATGGAACCCTGTTGGGTTTCTGCCGTCCGCCATTTCCGTAGGAATGACGGACAGGCAGGTTCTTTCCTTATTGTAGTCCATGGAGCGGGATGGGTCAAGGGCGGGCTTTTTCTTCCGGCAAAAGCCGGCAGGCCAGCGCGGTGAGCCGGTCTCCGGCCCGCTGGCAGAGCCGGTCGACCCGGCAGAGGGCGAAAAGCCGAACACGCAGCCATTCCAGCGCCGCCGATCCGGCGAAGACTACCAGCCATACGCTAAGCAGCGCCGGGAGGATCAGCAGGGTGGGCAGACTGCTGAATCCGGTCAGCCGCAGGACGATGAACACCCGGCGGAAAACAGGCTGATCGTGGATCAGATACACGCCCAGCGTCAACGGCGCGGCCCAGCGGATGAAGCGTTCCAGATGGCCTGACGGATGCAGCCGCAGGAACCACCGAAACAGCGCCAGCGAAGCCAGAAGCATCAACGGGCTGTTGTAGTGCAGCAGTTGATCGCCGTCCATAAGCGGCGTAATGCCCCGGGCCTTGAGCAGCAGCGCGGCGATCTGCCATCCGCCCGCGATTCCCACGCAGAGGAAGAAGCACAGCAGCGGCTTCCAGTTGGAACGGGCGGGCGAACCATACCGCCGCAGCCAGGCACCCAGCAGGTACAGGACGCACAGCCAGCCCACGTGATACCCGCCACTCAGGCTCAGCGATTCCGCCGCGGAGGGCGTCAGGGTGAACAGAACGGCGCAGCCCAGCAGCGTCAACGTCAGCTGACGGCGGGAAAGCCGCTCCACGGCAGCGTGCAGGGCGGGGGACAGCACATACAGGCCGAAATAGGCCGTCAGATACCAGTATTCCTGCGAACCAATCGGCAAAAGAGCCGTGCGCCAGTCCGCCGCCGTGACCGGGGTCAGCGGCGACAAAAGCGCCGTCAGCACCACGCCGGTAAACCATGCCTGTACCCAAAGCCCTACCAGCCGCGCCGGACGAAACCGTCCGCTGCCGCCGTAGCCGGAGATCAGCCCGTACAGGTTGACCGCGCAGTAAGCGAAGGCGTTCAGCAGGCGCATGGCCGCATCCGTGGGCCCGGGGCTGGGAAAGACAGCCAGCAGCCCGCCGTGGGCCAGCAAATGGTGCAGCACGATCATGCCGGTGGCCACGATTCGCAGCAGCTCGATCCCCATATGGCGCGGGGCTTTTTCCATGGAAGGATTTGAAGCGTTCATAAGTGTACTCCATTTTCTTTGGTCGGGATGGTTTCATTATACGGCCTTTTGCCGCCGCGTCAACCGGGGGAAAAGCGACAGGCCCTCCCGCAGGGGAGGGCCTGTGCAATCAAGAAGCGTTGAGAGCGGAGACGACGGGCGGCGCTTACCGTTCCAGATAGGCCAGCAGCAGCTTTTTGCCGCCATCCACGTCCCGCAGATCGATGACCTCGCAGGCGCTGTGGACGTTGCGGCAGGGGATGGACAGGGTGCAGACACGAACGCCGCCGCGGGTCAGCTGCATGGCTCCCGCGTCAGTGCCGCCGAAGGGGAGCACTTCCCGCTGAGTGGGCACGCCCGCTTTTTCGCCGGCAACCAGCAGCTCCCGAACCAGCTCCGGGTTGGAAATACTGCCCCGATCCATGATCTTGACGCAGATGCCCTCGCCCAGCTTCACGGCGGGCAGCTTGTCCTCGGGCGTGTCGCCGTTGGCGGTCACGTCCAGCGCAATGCCCACGTCCGGCTCCACGCCGTAGGCGGCTGTTTTTGCGCCGCGGAGTCCCAGTTCCTCCTGGGTGGAGAACACGGCGATGACCGTGTCCTTCACAGAAGGCAGATCGCTGAGCAGGCTGACCAGCAGCGCGCAGGCCACCCGGTCGTCCATGGCGGGGGCGGAGACCCGATGCTGCCCCAGCCGGAAACAGTCGTTGGCGTAAACGGCCACGTCGCCCACCTGCACCATGGACAGGGCTTCCTCTGCGTCCTTCGCGCCGATGTCGATGTAGAAATGCTTCATGGCGACCGTCTCGCCCTCCTTCAGGGGCTGACGCACCAGCACGCCCTGTACGCCGTTTTCAAAGCTGACGTGCCGGGTCTGGCTGACGGCAGGGTTGATGCCGCCTACGGGAGCTACCCGCAGGAAGCCTTCTTTTTCCACAGCGGCCACGATAAAGCCGATGTGATCCATGTGGGCGGAGAGCATGATGCGTTTTCCGTTGGGGTCGGTGCCGTTTTTGACGCAGATCAGATTGCCCATGTTGTCCCGGCGGACGCTGTCCACATGGCTGCGAACCAGTTCTTCGATGACGTCGGCGACGGGCGTTTCCCGGCCGGAAGCGCCGTAGGCGGAGGTCAGAGTTTTCAGAAGTTCATACATGGCTTGATTCCCCCGATCGATTTGTTTCAGTATAAGTCAGCGAGTCAGATAGGCTTTCGCCAGCAGGTATTGGGCTTCCACGTCCTCCAGACAAAGCACGGTGGACGGAGAGTGGATGTAGCGGCAGGGAACGCTGAGAACGCAGACCTTGGCGCCGCAGCCCGTCCGCTGAATGGGGCCGCTGTCGTTGCCGCCCGCCACGGCCATTTTCACCTGATGAGCAATGCCGCTGCCCTCGGCCAGACGCAGCAACTCCGCAAACAGTTCCGGCTGCGCTATGGAGGCTTTGTCCATAAAGCTGACGGCCACGCCCTTGCCCAGCCGGCAGACCTTCCGGGTCTCGTCCTGCTCGCCCGCGTCGTTGGCGGTGGTGCCCTCCAGAATCAGAGCCACGTCGGGCTGAATGCGGAAGGCCGCGCCGTAAGCGCCACGGCTGCCTACTTCTTCCTGACAGGTGAAGGCGAACCAGGTGTCGCAGGTCACGTCGGCATGCAGGAGCCGCAAAAGGTTATAGCAGCCCACCCGGTCGTCGCCCGCCTTGCACAAAAGGCACCCGTCGCCGATGGGGGTGGAGGGGGTGGCAAAGGTGATGGGCGTGCCCTCCGGGGCCTTGGCCAGCGCTTCGTCTTTGTCTTTCGCGCCGATATCCACATAAAGGTTTTCAATGGGCAGCACGTTTTTGCGGTCGGCGGCGCTCTGCAGGTGAATCGCCATCGCGCCGATCACGCCGTTCAGGGCCTCCTGCGCGGGCTTTCCGTCCCGGGCGGGCACGTCGTAGCCCACCTTGACCCGCTTGCTCACCAGCACCCGCGGGTCGACCCCGCCGATATTCCGCACCTGCAGAAGCCCGTCGTCCGCAGCGTTGATGACTATCAGACCCACCTCGTCCATGTGGGCGGCCACCATCACCCGCGGCGCGTCCGCTTTTCTGCAGGCCTTGTGGGCGATCACGTTACCCGTTCGGTCGATCTTCACATTTTCCTCGCCCAGTACTTCCGCACATTCCCGGAAAATGGCCATGCGCACCAGTTCTTCCCGGCCGCTGATGCCCTGCATTTCACAAAGCCCGCTCAGTTCCATAAGCCATCCTCCCATTTCTCGTCAATGCCCGCCACAAACAGCGCCAGCAGACGGCCGCATTCGGACAGGGTGTTCATGTCCAACAGCTCCACGCTGGTGTGCATGTACTTCACCGGCAGACTGAGCAGTACGCAGGGAACGCCCGCCCGGGCGATCTGCACGTCGTCCGCGTCGGTGCCGGTACTGCGCTCCGTATGCTCACAGTTGAGGGTGACGCCGTTTTCCTTGGCCGTCTGCTTCAGCCGTTCCAGCAGCCGGTGCTGCACATAGGGGCCGTAAGCGGTGGCAGGCGCGTCCAGCGGGCAGGTGGTATCCGGCGGACACTGGGGCGTGGGAGCGAAGGTCACGTCCAGCACCACGGCCAGATCGGGGTCTACGGTATAGGAAGCTACCGCCGCGCCCCGGCCGCCGACTTCCTCCTGACTGGAGGCCACAAAGTAAATATCGCACATATGCTGCATTTTCTGGAGCCGTTCCGCGGCCAGCAGAAGGCATCCCACGCAGGAGCGGTCGTCCACGGTCTTGGCGGCGGCACGGTGGTTCAGCAGCTTGACGGCGGGGCCCTGCAGGGTAATGAGGTCGCCGATGTTCACCAGCTTTTTCACTTTTTCCGGGGCCATGCACAGGTCGACGAACAGCTCCTCCCGGGTATAGGCCTTCGTTCGATCCTCGGCGCTCATCAGGTGGGGCGGCAGCGCGCCCACCACGCCGTTCAGCTTTCGCGTTTCCCCCTCGCCGGTGGCGTGGACCGTCACCGTGGAGGCGGGCAGGATGCGGGGATCCACGCCGCCGACGGAGCCCATGCGCAGGGTGCCGTCCGGCAGAATGTCGGACACCATCAGGGCGATCTCGTCCTGATGGGCGCAGAGCATCACACGGGGAGCGGGGGAGCCGTCGGGCGTGGGCAGAGTGGCCTTTTTGACGGCGATAACGTTGTACAGCGCATCGATGGTCACGCTGTCGCACAGGGGGCGGAAGCGCTCGCTCAGCCACTGGGCCACGGAAGCCTCGTGGCCGCTGGGCCCGTGCTGAGCCGCCATGCCTTCCAAATATGCAAAGATGTCCATAGATCGTTCAGCCTTTCTTTTGTTGTTGAGGAAAACAGCCCTATTGGCCGTTCCATTATACTGGTTTCTTCTCCCGGATGCAACCAGAGCGGCAACTGTGCTATAATACCTCCGTGGAACGAAAGAAGCGAAGAGGAGGACGAAGCCATGAACAAGATCCTGACCACGCTGTGCTATCTGGAAAAGGACGGGCGCTACCTGATGCTGCACCGCACCAAAAAGAAAAACGACATGAACCACGACAAGTACATCGGCGTGGGCGGCCATCTGGAACAGGGCGAATCCCCGGAGGAATGCATCCTGCGGGAAGTTCGGGAGGAGACGGGCTATACGCTGACCCGCTTTCGGCTGCGGGGCGTGATCACCTTCGTCATTGACGATCTGGACGAATATACCTTTCTGTATACCGCCGACGGCTTTGAAGGCCAGCCCATCCCCTGCACGGAGGGCGACCTCCAATGGATCGAAAAAGAGAAGATCGGCAGCCTTCCCCTGTGGGAGGGGGACAAGCTTTTCTTCCGGCTGCTGGAGGAGCGGCAGGACGTATTCTCGTTGAAATTGACCTACATCCACGACGCGCTGACAGCCGCCGCCGTGGGCGGGCGGGAAATTTCATTGGAAAAATAAAAACACCGGCGCGGGAGAGAATATCTTTCGCGCCGGTGTTGCTTTTTACCACAGCAGCCGGTCGGGGTCGCCCTTGTGATCGACGGACTCCGCCAGATTGTTGGCGTGGTCGGCGATGCGTTCCAGATTGTTGAGCATATCCAGATAGAGCATTCCGTTTTTCGGCGTACATTTTTTGTTTTTCACCCGATCCACGTGGTGAGCGGCCAGCGTCTCGCACAGCTCGTCCACGTGGCTTTCCCGGTCGAAGACCTCGTTCAGATCCTCCGGGTCGTCCAGCTGCTTGTCCACGATGCGGACGCTCTTTTCCAGCATTTCCGTCACAATGCCGGACAGGTTCTCGATCTCATGCTCGGCCTTGGCGGAGAAGCGGCTCTTTTCTTTGCGTCGGGCCGCGCCGATCTCCATGATGTTGGTGGCGTGGTCGCCGATGCGTTCCAGATCGTTGACCACGTGGAACAGGGAGCCGGTCAGGTGCACGTCGCCGGTGCTGAGCTGCAGGCCCTTGACCTCGATCAGCTCCCGGGTGATCTCCTCGTTGAGGAAGTCGATGACTTCCTCCCGGTTGTCAAACTCCGACGGATCCATGGATTTGGGGGAGAAGAAATAGTCCATGGCAAAGTGATAGTTGGTCATGACGATGTCCGCCATGCGCATGACTTCCTTGAACAGCTGCTCCACCGCCACGGGCGGGGTGGACAGAAGACGGCTGTCGAAATATTTGAGCCGCATAGGTTCCTGAGGCTTGTCCTCGCCGCGTACCAGAAGGTACGCCAGCTTTTCCAGTACGCCGCTCAGGGGCAGAAGCAGCAGCGTCGTGACCAGATTGAAGCCCACATGGGCGATGGCAATCTGCAGACGGATATTGTCCCCAGCAAACAGGGCGATCCAGTCCGCCAGCGGCAGGAACGCCGCGAGGATCAGGAAGATCACTGTGCCGATGACGTTGAACAAAAGATGCACCACGGCGGCCCGCTTGGCGGTGCGGTTGGTGCCAACGGCGGCCAGCAGACAGGTGACGCAGGTGCCGATGTTCTGGCCGAACAGAATGAACAGCGAGGTATTCAGGCTGACGGCTCCTGCCGCAGCCAGCGACTGCAGAATGCCGATGCTGGCCGCGCTGCTTTGCAGAAGGGCCGTCACCAGCGCGCCCACCAGCACGCCCACCACCGGGTTGGCGGCGTAGACCATCATATCCTGAAAGCCCTTCCAGTCCCGCAGAGGCTCCATGGCGGAGGACATCATGTCCATGCCCAGAAACAGCATGCCCAGGCCCATGGCGATCTGTCCGCCCAGCTTGACGGCGGGGCGATTGCCCGCCAGCTGCAGCACCGCGCCCACGGCGGTGAAGATAATGGCGAAGTCGATCTCCACCGACAGCATCAGCGAGGTAATGGTGGTGCCGATGTTCGCGCCCATGATGACGCCGATGGCCTGACTTAATTGCAAAAGACCCGCGTTCACAAAGCCGACCACCATGACGGTGGTTGCGCTGCTGGACTGAATGACGGCGGTGATGAAAGCGCCGATCAGGACAGCGGTCAGCTTGTTGCGGGTCAGAATTTCCAAAAGGTGCTTCATGCGGTTGCCTGCCGCGGTCTCCAGACCATCGCCCATGGTTTTGATGCCGAAGAGAAACAGGCCCAATCCTCCCATGAGGGACAATACCATCGTTGCGTTCATGCGCAATCCTCCTGTGCATGCGCCGCGTTCCGTCTTCCAACGCGGCCTTCCATTTTTGCTCCGATTTACAACGCCTAGCAGTTTACCATATGCCCGCCCCTGTTGTAAAGAGTCCTGGTTTTCCCTGTAACGTCCGCGAAAACGGTCGAAGTTTGGCGGTTTTTGGCCGAACAGGACAAAATGCGAACTTTGTACAAAGAAGCACCTTGTTTTTTGGTAAATGAAATCATATAATAGAAGCGTTGCATCTGGGTCTGTGGTTGAAAGCCGATGCCAGACGCGGGCAAAGCGGTCCACGTAAGCCGGGCAAAGCCCCGGTGAGCATGGCGCGTTCTAGAAGTAAGTCCGGCCGCCGCAAGACGGCGAGAGAGGGCGCGTAGGGCGCCGAAGCGATGAGCAAACCCTCCAGCCGGCGAGTGTGGGGTCAAAGACCAGGTCAGCCAGATGCACCAATTTAAACGGAAGTGGAGGATCCCCAAAATGTACCAGGACAAAACGCTTGTGTGCCGTGACTGCGGCGCTGAGTTCGTGTTCACCGCCGGTGAACAGGAATTCTATGCGGAGAAAGGTTTCCAGAACGAGCCTACCCGCTGCAAGGAATGCCGCACCGCCCGGAAGGCCAGCCGTGCCAATGCGCCACGCGAATCCTACGAAACGGTGTGCGCCGCCTGCGGCAAGCCCACCACCGTCCCCTTCGTGCCCAAGAGCGATCGGCCCATCTATTGCAGCGAATGCTTCGCCGCTCACCGTCACGGCTGAGTAAGCCGAAGGTCAGGGAAAAAGCTTTTGCGGAAGAGCTTTTTCACCGTTGATTTTCAAAACAAGGAAACCAAAACGGAATCATCACGCCCCGGGCTTCGGTCCGGGGTTTCTGTTTGCCAAAAAGGGTGCGAAGCACCGAGGGCGAGCACGCCGCGCAGCGGCAGCGCAGTCCGAAGCCCGCAACTCCCCCCACAGGGGGTGGAGCGGGCCGTAATGATTATAACATAAATCGCTTCCCAAAGGAAAGAGACAGCCCCTCCATGGAGGAAACGGAGAAAATATTGTCCAACTTTTTCCCAGCGTTGACAGGCCCGGTTCACCGTGTTATGCTAACAATCGTATCCTGTACATAAAGTGGAGGCCTATGCGGTTTCCCTGACGGAGGCGGATATGCACCAGAGCCGTTTTTACCGCACACAGCTGACGCGGCTGATCTTTCAGGCGCTGTTATATATTGGGTTGTTCGTTTCTTTTTTTGGACTTTTGTCCATCAGCAATCCCCAGCTTTTGAATTTGAGCCGTACCGCGGCCACCACCATGGGTGTGTTTGCGGTATGTCTTTTTGGGCTGACCATGGTGTACGGCGGTTTTGAGATCGGCCGCAAGCTCAAGCGTTCCGTCTTTGCCAGCCTGTCGCTGACCACTTTTTTCACGGACGCGATCTCCTACCTTTTTTTGCAGATCATGAACGTGAATCCTCAAAACCCGGAGGCGAACGCCACGCTGACCCTGTGGGGCGAGGATTTTTATCTGCTGATGTGTGCCTTTGCGCTGCAGATCATTTTGATCTACCTCATTATTTCGCTGGCCTATTTCTTTTATTTCCGCATCAATCCGCCCCGGCGCTGCCTGATCGTCACCTCCTCGCAGGCGTTGGCGGAGCACGTGGCGGTCAAGCTGAGATCTTTCCCCCAGCGCTACCGGCTCAGCGAAGTGATCCACTACCAGTGCCCGGACGTACACGAGACCATTCTGGAGCACGACACCATTTTTCTGGCGGGCGTGCCCGACACGGAGGAAGGCGCACTGGAAGCCTTCTGTTATCAGTACAACAAGAGCATGTACCTCATGGCCGAGCTGGAGGATGTAATTATCTCCACCGCGGAAAGTACCGTGCTGGACGACACGCCCTTTCTGCACATTCACCGCACGGAAATGACGCTGATGCAGCGTTTCCTAAAACGTGCCTTCGATATTGTTTTCAGCCTGGCGGGGCTGATCCTGCTTAGTCCCATTCTGCTGGCGACGGCGGCGGCGCTGAAGCTGGCGGGCAACGGTTCCATCTTCTTCCGGCAGAAGCGGGCCACCATCAACGGCAACGTCTTTGAGATCATCAAATTCCGCACCATGTACGAAGACGATCCCCAGCGGCAGGCTGATTCCCTGTCCGCCCGGGAGGGCGACGACCGCATCACGCCCATTGGGCGCTTCCTGCGCAAGTACCGCATCGACGAGCTGCCCCAGCTGATCAACGTGCTCCGGGGGGAAATGAGTCTGGTGGGGCCCCGGCCTGAAATGCTGGAAAATGTGGAAAAGTACACCCGGGAAGTGCCGGAGTTCCGCTACCGCCAGCGCATGAAAGCCGGGCTGACCGGGCTGGCCCAGATCGAGGGCAAGTACAACACCTCCCCCAAGGACAAGGCCATTCTGGACCTGCTCTACATCGAAAACTTCACCCTGAGCTACGATTTCAAGCTGCTTCTGCGCACGTTTACCATTTTCTTCCGCCGGGACAGCACCGAGGGCTTCGGCGACAAGCAATGCGACTGCCCCCAGATGCGTATGGAGGCGCGGGAAGGCCGAGGCGAAGGACTCGATCTTCCCCCGTCCAAGCACCGTCCCGATCAGGACGCATTTCTGCGCAAGGCGCTTTAACTCCGTTATTCACCCCGTTTCCGCAACGGGTTGGAAATAAATCCATGAAGTATCGTTACTTTCAAGGAGGAAAACAAGGATGGATAAGACGTTGGTTGTCATGGCTGCCGGTATGGGTTCCCGTTACGGCGGCAACAAGCAGATCGACGGCATGGGTCCCCACAACGAAGCGCTGATGCTCTACTCCATTTACGACGCGGTCAAGGCCGGCTTCACCAAGGTCGTTTTCATCATCAAGCACAGCTTTGAAGCGCAGTTCAAGGCGCAGATCGGCGATCTGGTCGCCAAGAAGGTTCACGTGGAGTACGCCTATCAGGAACTGACCGATCTGCCCGAGGGCTGCACCGTTCCCGCCGAGCGCACCAAACCGCTGGGCACCGTTCAGGCGCTTTTGTCCGCCAAGGAGCTGATCCACGAGCCCTTCGCCGTCATCAACGCGGACGACTACTACGGCGTGCCCGGCTACGGCATCATGGTGGAGCATCTGGGCAAGCTGGCTCCCGAAAAGCAGGCCTGCATGGTGGGCTATTATCTGAAGAACACCGTCAGCGAGAACGGCCACGTAACCCGCGGCGTCTGCAAGACCGACGAGCACAACCATCTGGTCAGCGTCACCGAGACCTACAAGATCAAGCCCTTCCCGGACGGCACCATTCGCGACACCGAGAACGACGAAAACGGCGTGATTCTGGATCCCGACGCACTGGTGAGCATGAACTTCTTCGGCTTCACGCCGTGGCTTCTGCAGGAAGCGGAGAAGTACTTTATCAAGTTTATGAAGAGTCTGTCTCCCGACGAGATGAAGGCCGAATATGTGCTGCCCGTACTGGTGGATCAGCTGATGCACGAGGAAGGGCTGAAGGTAGACATGCTCAAGACCGATGCGGTCTGGTTTGGCGTGACCTACAAGGAAGACAAGCCCTACGTCCAGGCCGAGCTGAAAAAGATGCACGACGCCGGCGTCTACCCCTCCCACCTCTTCTAAGCAGGGGCAGTGCCCCTGCACCCCGGACTGCGCGGCGATGCCGCGCAGGGTACTCGGGGGTAAGCTGGTTGGCCGGGGTTTTACCGCCGTGACC